>JGI20170J14366_1000613_pt1 | contig 15280 bp, 12 predicted proteins | sample TergutNc150P3_FD_14366 | JGI IMG/M metagenome (IMG submission 14366) | reverse complement strand
TGCTGTTGGTTATCGGTCTGCTTACAGGCGTTCACTGTATTGCCATGTGCGGGGGAATCAACCTTTCGCAAACTTTAAAAAAAGAAGACGCTGCTTCCGAAACAGCAGTTTCCAAACCATCATTTAACTTCAACTTACTCATGCCGGGTATTCTTTACAACGGCGGTCGGCTTGTCTCTTATACGGCGGTCGGCGTTCTGGTCGGCGCGTTGGGCTCGGTAATTACTTTATCAGGAAATTTTAAGGGAGTTGTACAACTTGCCGCCGGAATCTTCATGGTACTCATGGGACTTAATATGCTTGGACTGTTTCCGTTCTTGCGCCGTATCATTCCGCAAATGCCGAAAACATTCGCCAAAAAGACTGACGAACAAAAAACAAAACGCAGTCCGTTGATTGTCGGTTTCCTTAACGGCTTTATGCCGTGCGGACCTTTACAGGCAATGCAGGCTTACGCTCTTTCTACAGGAAGCCCCATCAAAGGCGGCATCTCCATGTTTCTGTTCTGCGCCGGAACTATCCCTCTGATGTTTGCGCTCGGAGCGGCAAGTTCCGCTTTAAGCGGCGGGGCATTGAGCGGCGCAAAAAAGAAATCGTTTTCCCGAATCGTTATGCAAGTAGGAGCTATCCTTGTTACTTCGCTTGGACTTGTTATGTTCTCAAGCGGTTTGACTCTTTCAAGTTTTAACGATTCGGCAGCCGCCGACGCGCGAAAGGCGAACAGCGAAAACACTAACCCCCGAGCGGCTCCGCAAGAGAAACAACAATCGCTGTCGGCTCCGGCTAATAACAATCCGCCTGAATCCAAACCGTTTGTTCCTGTAATTGAAAACGGCGTGCAGGTTGTCAAATCGACATTAAGGTCAAACCGCTATCCGGCGATAACCGTACAGCAGGGCATTCCCGTACGTTGGATAATCAACGCTCCGCCGGGCAGTATTAACGGCTGTAACTACGCCGCCATTTTTAACGAATACGGCATTGAATATGTTTTTCAGCAGGGTGAAAATGTAATCGAGTTTACTCCCACAAAGGTTGGCAAGTTCCGCTATTCCTGTTGGATGGGCATGATAAGAAGCACTATCACCGTAGTTGCCGAACCCGAAAAAGAAGGTTGATTAATGAACACCGAAACATTGACAGTCGGCGGTATGCACTGCGCCGCCTGCTCCGCAAGAATCGAAAAGGCGCTTCGCAAACTGGAAGGAGTTGAAAGCGCCTCGGTAAATCTCGCCACGGAGAAGGCGACTGTAGTTTACAATCCGCAAACCTTGCGCCTTTCGGCAATCAAGGGAACAATCATCAATACGGGATTTGAAGTCATCGAGGCTTCAAAAAATTCTTTAGACGAAGACAAGCTCCGCAAGGAAAAAGAAATTAGAATCTTGTGGACAAAGTTTATCATCGCCGCTTTTTTGGGGCTTCCCCTTCTGTATATCGCAATGGCTCCAATGATTAAATGGGTTACCCTGCCCTTCCCGTCCTCTTTATCCCCGATGAATTTTCCTCTTGTCTACGCCATTGTACAGCTTGCGTTGGTCATACCGATTATTATCGCCGGCAACAAATTTTATTCCGTCGGTTTCAAAAATCTTTTACAGCGCAGTCCAAACATGGATTCGCTTATCGCTATCGGAACAACGTCTGCGGTTGTTTACAGCGTTTACAATTTGTTTCAGATTACAACAGGCAATTTTCACGCCGTTGAATCCTTGTACTTTGAAACCGCAGGGGTGATTATCGCCCTTATTCTTCTTGGTAAATCTCTTGAAGCGGTCTCCAAAGGCAGAACAAGCGAGGCTATAAAAAAACTTATGGGGCTTGCGCCCAAGACGGCTATCGTTATAGTCAACAATGAAGAAAAAGAAATCCCCATTGATGAAGTAATCCCCGGCGACATTATCGTTGTAAAACCCGGAGCGAAAATCCCCGTAGACGGAGTTGTAACAGAAGGGCACAGCGCGGTTGACGAGTCCATGCTAACAGGGGAAAGTATGCCCGTTGACAAGAAAGCGGGCGATCCTGTTTACGGCGCTACGATTAACAGTAACGGACGTTTATGCTTTAAGGCGGAAAAGGTCGGAGGCGAAACGGCGTTGGCGCAGATCATCAAACTGGTTGAAGACGCTCAAAGCTCTAAAGCGCCGATAGCGCAAATGGCGGACATTGTTTCAGGTTACTTTGTTCCCGTTGTCTGCGCCATTGCGCTTGTTGCAGGTATCACATGGTTTGCCGCCGCTTCTTTCGGCGTTGTCAATCTGCCCGCCGGAAAATCCGTAACCGAATTCGCTCTGACGATTTTTATTTCCGTACTGGTCATCGCCTGTCCCTGCGCCCTCGGTCTTGCCACACCCACGGCGATCATGGTGGCGACAGGCAAGGGAGCGGAGAACGGCATCTTGATCAAGGGCGGCGAAGCTCTGGAGACTGCCCACAAAATTCAAACGATTGTATTTGACAAGACGGGTACTATTACCGAAGGCAAGCCGGAAGTTACCGATATAATTACCGCCGCAGGGACTGAAGAAAATTATCTTTTGCAAATTACAGCTTCCGCCGAGAAAGGAAGCGAACATCCGCTTGGACAGGCGATTGTACAGAAAGCGCAGAACAAGGGGCTTACATTTTTTAATACAGAAAAATTTTTGGCGGTAACGGGCAGAGGCATTGAAGCTACCATTAACGGCGTTTTGGTCTTGGCAGGCAACAGAAAACTTATGGACGAAAAAAATATTCCCCTAGCTGAACTTGAAGCCGCATCCGACCGCCTTGCCGGCGAAGGAAAAACGCCGATGTATATCGCCCTTGACGGCAGGTCCGCAGGGATTATCGCAGTAGCGGACGTATTAAAGCCGTCCAGCAAGGCGGCAATTGAAAGGCTTCACAAAATGGGAATTGAAGTCGCCATGATAACAGGGGACAATAAAAAAACCGCAGACGCCATCGCCAAACAAGTGGGAATTGATCGCATACTTGCGGAAGTACTGCCGCAGGACAAGTCCGCCGAAGTTAAGAAACTGCAAGAAACGCCTATTGAAAACAGCCGTGGAGAAAAACGTAAGTTTTTCTCCCAAGCTACAAAATGCCAAAGGCATTTTGTAGCAATGGTTGGAGATGGGATTAATGACGCTCCCGCTCTTGCGCAGGCGGACATTGGAATAGCCATAGGAAGCGGAACGGACGTCGCTATGGAATCCGCCGACATCGTGCTTATGCGCTCCGACTTGATCGATGTTCCCACGGCTATCAATTTAAGCAAGCGGACAATCCGCAACATAAAACAAAATCTGTTCTGGGCGTTCGGCTACAATGTGCTTGGCATTCCAATTGCCGCAGGCTTGCTGTATCTCTTCGGCGGACCGCTTCTTAATCCTGTCTTCGCCGCCGCCGCCATGAGTTTAAGTTCAGTGTCAGTGCTGTCTAACGCATTGCGGCTAAAAACATTCAAAGCATAATATGGAGGAAATAAAAATGAAAACGATAATAAAACTGACGGCGCTTTTTACCGTACTTGCGATTACGGCGTGTTCAAAACTCGATGTGGTGGGTAAAGATTCCGTCCGCGCTTTCAATGACCTTTTGCAAAGCTCACCGCAGTTGGTATCGGAAGACAGCGCAAACGGCGGTTGGTCTATTGCCGCTCCTGACAACAGTGTCCGCTTTATCTGGAGTAAAAACTTCGCCGAAAGCCCTCTCTACGATGTGATGATGGAAATTAACGCCGATCCTTTTATTGCGGCAGGACTTTATCCGTCAAGGCTTCCCGATAATTTTATTTTTAGAGACAGCGTATTCTTAGTGGGAACGAAACTCGGATACGAAAATTTAAGTTATGAAGGACAAGCTGCGCTGCTTGCCTCCTACGAACAGATTGTAAAACTTAAACGAAGCGCAATCGGCTATCACGGGCAGTTGGATCACTACGGAATAAATCTGGGAGGCGGCAATATGTTTGAGTGGGCGAAAAATCTAACGACTAACGACAAAGACATGGTGTTCGTCCTTGATCCCGAACCGTTTATCGCCGCGGGAATAGTCCCCGACAAAATTGAGGGTTGGACTTTCGCAAAGGTAACAGTTGACGACGCAAACGGAAAACCCATACAGGTTGACAAAATATTAAAGCCCTTTAATTTACGCTAACGCTACGAGAGAGTGGAAAGCGGAATAATGTTGAACACATCGGTATGTTCCATTACCAATTGCTTGTTGTAGGCGAAGAATACTGTTCCGTCCGTCGGCGACAATATTCGATCTATCGTATTCCCCTCCAAGGGATGAATTATCTCGCAGAGAAGATCGCCCTCGGTTACTTCGTTGCCTACCGAAACGTGTTTCTTCAATAATCCCGCGCGGCTTGTTTGAATGTTTTTTATTAATCCTTCGTTTATTATGCGGGTGTGCATTCCGCCGTGCAGAGCCCATTTGATTAATCCCTTTGCGATAAGAAAACGCAGAACGGCGTTCACGGCGATTTGCGTGGACTGCCTTCCGACGTGCGCGGTGTAAGTTGAGAATAATGAGTAGGCTTGGCAGCCCCAAATCTGCCAGTTGTAGTTGAGCGTCGCCGTGTCATAGGGGTGCGGTATCCTAATCAAACCATAGGGCAGTCCGAAATCCTTAAGCGAATCATAGGTTTCGGCGTTTCTGCAATCGGTATCCATTACTTTGACGTGCGGCAAAAAATCACCCTCACGGTAGAAGCTCGCCATCTGTATACCGTAGGTATAGTCCATTATCGATTTGAACAGTCCATCCGCAATGCGCTGTGTCGTCTCGCCCTGATCGTACCCGGGGAACATTCTGTTGATGTCGGTGTTGTCCATTGTCCAAAAACGCTTGCCAATGTTCATGGAATAGTTGTTAGCGCACGGGATGATCATTATGCTCTTCCCCGGTATAACGCATCCGTTTTCTTCAAGACGCTTGAGCGTATCTACCAGTTGTGCGCAGATTGCCATTTGCTGAATCTCGTTGCCCCTCATTGCGCCCACCACGCAGCAAGATTGCTCGCCCGATCCAAAAGTGTACCCTACAATATCCATGCTCTGACGGTAGGGGGATTTAATCGAATATAAAATATCTTTAACCATTTTTTGAATCCTCCAAAATCCTCGCCAGAAGCGAACCGCCGAAGACTACGGGATATTCCCTCAATGTAAACAACAAGCCATCGCAGGGCGCAAGCGTTTTTTCAACAACCGCTCCTGTAAGCGGGTCTATGACAACGCCGATACAGTCGCCCGAATTTACATGAGCGCCGTGCGTAGCGTGCGGAATAAAAATCCCGCCTGCGTCGGAATTCAAAAAGCCGACATTGTGATCTTTTGAAACAAGAGGTTCTCTCGTCTGTCCGCCCGACCCGCTCCACATTCCAAGTTCCCGCAGAAGATTAAGTATGCCGTCTACAAGCTGAACGCAGTAACTTTCCGTGATACGCATTCCAACGCCCATCTCGACAACCAGTGTCTTTATACCTCGCGTGTTAAGCGAGTGCGCAAGCGTCGATTCCAATACGGTCGCCGACGCGTGTATCCAAACAAGATCAATATTGAGCATTAAAGCGTAAGGCAGCAAAGCGGCTTCGTTTTTTTCGCTGATACGCACTTGCGGTATCTCTCGCAAAAAAATGTTGCTTGAATGAATGTCTATGCACATATCAGCGCCTTCAATGTCTCGGACGACATCATGCGCCGCAACTTCCGCAAGAAGCCCCGAAGGAGAACCGGGGAATATGCGGTTCATATCCAAATCGAACATCGGAAATCCCCGTGTGACGGAATCGATCCCCAGAGGATTTACGGCGGGATAAATATCTACGATGCCTGACAGTTTTTGTTTTTCATCGCCCAAGATTTTCGCCAACTGAGCGCAGACATACTGCCCTTCCAATTCATCGCCGTGAGTTCCTGTAACAACGCAGACACGCTTGCTTTCATGACTTATGTTATTTTCGATGCGGTTCTTTTGTATAATGAAATCCTCAGCGACAGGCAGAGCCGCCACAGACACATGTTTTATCATCAAAGCCTCCGTCTTACAAAAAAAGGATTTACGCCGAAAATGCCAAAGTCGCAGGAGCAAAGAAAATCATCGTAAATTCATTACGTGTTTAATCAGTCCACCTTAAACCGTGAAACCTCTCGCAATAAAGTGCTAATGCCTTCGCTGTTCTTTTGTGTCAACTCGTTGACATTATGCACCGCAATGTTTACCTGTTCCGCTCCTAAAGCCATCTCGTTCATGCCGCCGGTTATTTCCTGCGTTACTTTTTCAAGATTACGGCTTTCCTTCATTACTTCTTGACTGCCCTCAAGCATTTCTTCGGAGCCGGCTTTTACCTGTTGGGTAATTCCATTCAAATTGGTGGTTCCCTGAAGAAGTTGATTGCTTCCTTCAGCCTGCTCTTCCATCGCATGATTGATTACCTCTTCCTGTTCCGCTACCGTCTTTATACCTGAATCAATCGCCTCGAATCTGGCAAGCACATTGTCCGTAGAGCTTGTAATCTTTTTGATTGATTCCGCTATTTTTTTCAGTACCGAACCAATCGTTTTGGATTGTTCACTGGAACTTTCCGCCAACTTGCGTATTTCATCGGCGACTACGGCGAAACCTTTGCCCGCTTCACCGGCATGCGCCGCTTCTATAGCGGCATTCATCGAAAGCAAGTTGGTCTGACTGGCTATGTTTTCCATAACCGAGTTGATTTCCAACAAGCCTTCAGACTCACGGGATATTTCTTGAATATCCGTTGACACTTCCTGCAAACCGCCGCGTCCAACCTCTGAGGCTTCTTTGAGGGTTTGTACATTTTCTATATTTTTTTGCAAAGTCTGATTTACCGAATTAATATTATTTACCATTGCCTGAATGAAGGCGGATCGTTTTGATATTGTTTCCGCCTGATTTTCTACATGACCTTTGAGTTTGTTGATATTGGTAATAACCTGTTCCATTGTAGCGTTGGTTTCGGTTACGCTGGCGCTCTGATTAATAACACGGCTTTTAATACCTTGTATGTTGGCGTTAATCTCGTTGATTGACGCGGCAGTCTCGGTCATATTACTGGACAGGTTATTGCCCAAATCGGACAGTTTAGCCGTCTCATCCTTGATAACAATAATCAGATTTTTAATTTTCTCCAGCGTCTTGTTAAAGTATAAAGCAAGGTCGCCTATTTCGTCATTGGAACCAACTTTAATAGAACGGGTTAAGTCTCCTTCGCCTTCTGAAATATCCTTCAAAGTATCCACTACATTGACGATTGGTTTTATAATAATTAATCTGCTGATTAGTGAAATCAACAGAATTGAAACCAATAAAATAACCACCACGATTATGACAATAGTTTTTATTTCCGTATCAATACTATGAGAAATTAGTTCTTCTATAGATGACATTTCTATTCCGATAAATAAAATGCCCATGACATTTGTTGTATTGGGCTGAAATAACGGATAATACGCTGCGAGATAATTTTTACCAAAAATAACAGCATTACCGATATATTCTTTACCGGCTTGAACAGACGGATATGCCGCGCTTTTAACTCCCAATAATGTATCTACCGCACGCTTTCCAGAAGCGTCCTTAATACTGGTGGTTACTCTGCGGTAATCATCTTTTTCCTTGATAAAAACAGTTGCCACAATATCCATTATTTCCGATGCGTTGTCAACAACCTCATACTGATAGTGAAGAGAATTACCCCGCTGATCTACCAGTTCGCCGTCTTGGAGGCGCAACTCGCCGTATTTTTGTTCTATCATTGTTTTAAAAAACACTATATCGCCTTTGATTCTTTCTTTTCCCATCATAACAGCGCTTTCGCGACCCACATCTTGCATGGAATCAATACTAAAAATTGTCAGTGCAACGACACCTAAAAGAACAAAAAAAATGGCTATACCGGATATTTTTAACCCTATGGTTATACGAACCCCTTTTTTTTCATTTTTTATAACATTCATTTTTTTCTCCTACAGATAATAAATACACATCCTTTTTTCTTGTATTTATTATTTTTATGCTTATTGGGAAATATTATCATCAAAAAACTAAAATTGCAATTGAAAAAAGGCTTTTACACGAGAATTGTAAGCAAGGTAAAAATACATTATATGTTGTTATTTCTTATAAAATATATTACTATAATATATGAGCAATGGCGCTCATATAAACGGACGCCATTGTTTTTTTGTAAAGAGGGGGTAATTTGAATGGAAATGTCGGTAGCGACTGCCCATGAAATTAACAAACTCATGTCTCGGTACGGCGTAAAGTTCGGTATCTATAAGAACGGCGAGTTCATCGAACAGCTATTTCCTTACGACGCTATACCTCGCATTATTTCGCAAAGCGAGTTTGCGACTTTGGAGAAGGGACTTATCCAGCGAGTAGACGCCCTGAACTGCTTTTTAAGAGACATTTATTCCGACGCCAAAATTATCGCCGACAAAGTTGTACCCGAAGAGTTTGTCTATATCTCCAAAGGATACCTGCCTGAATGCTCTTCTATCGTTCCGCCTGAAGGCGTGTACAGCCACATTTCGGGGATCGATCTTGTTCAGGCGAAGAACGGCGCATGGTACATACTGGAAGATAATCTTCGCATACCGTCGGGCGCATCCTATCCGCTTATCGCAAGGGAACTCAGCCGAATTGCCGATCCCGACGCTTATTCAAACAACGATGTAAGGGATAACCGCAACTATTCGGATATGCTGCACGAGACTATGGATTTTGTAAATCGGGGCGGACTGAATGTGATTCTTACGCCGGGCAGATACAACGCCGCTTATTTTGAACATTCGTATTTCGCCGAGCGCACAGGCGCATTGCTTGTTAAAGCCTCGGAATTAACCGTTGAGGACGCAACCCTGTACATGAAAGATTATCTCGGCGTAAAAGCGAAGGTCGGCGCAGTGTACCGCCGCATTTCCGACGAATACCTCGACCCAATGACATTTTTGGCGGAGTCTCTTATCGGCGTGCCGCATATTATGGAGGCTTACCGTGCGGGCAACGTAGCGATAATCAANGCGCCCGGCAACGGCGTAGCGGACGACAAGGGCATTTATTACTTTGTGCCCAAGATGATAAAATATTATTTNAACGAAGAGCCNATTTTGCAAAACGCTCCGACATATCTGCCCTACTACGANGACGACATGAAATTTACGCTNGAGAATATCAAGCGGCTTGTCATAAANGANGTATCGGAAGCGGGCGGTTACGGAGTTGTATTCGGCAGNGAATTGTCAAAAGATAAACTAGCCGAACTCAAAGAAACTATTATTAAAGAACCAAGACGGCGATTCATTTCGCAGGAAGTTATAGATTTTATCGATCTCGACATTATGGAAGAAAACGGCGGCACTATCAGCCGAAAGGCGGACTTGAGAGCGTTTGTGCTGACGGGCAAAACAACACGTGTGTGGGCAAGCGGGCTTACACGTTTCTCGCGAGTCAAGGGATCGTTTATTGTTAATTCTTCGCAGGGAGGAGGGTTCAAAGACACATGGGTACTATTTCGGTAGAGTACAGTTCAAATCTGTATTGGCTTGGAAGATACGCGGAGCGGGCATATACCACGCTCAATACGTTCTTCAATCATCATGACAAATCACTCGACAAGGATAAAAATTCCTACAGGGAATTTCTTGACAACTTGGACATCGAGGACAAGTACGGAGATCACAGCAGTTTTATAAAGGGATATCTGTTTGATGAAAAAGACAGCTTCACGGTTAGATCGACGCTTCGCTTTGCGTACGACAACGCTCTTGTCTGCAGAAATGTGATCGGCAGCGAAGCGCTTGCCTACATTCAACTGGCGATTGACAAATTCCGTTCCAGCCGTGACGCAAAAAACCTGCGCCTGTCGCTGATGCCCGTCATTGATTACCTGCTCGCCTTCTGGGGCAGTGTAGACGACAAAATCACAAGCGGCGAGGCACGCACAATAATAAAGTGCGGCAAACTCGTCGAGCGGCTCGACTTGTACTTCAGGTTCGCTTACGACTATAAACTTATCAATAGCGAGTATGAAAAACTGTGCCATGTTCTTGCCCGTGTACGCAAAGGTTTTTTCAACGCCCAGCATTTGGCGGTACTGGTTGAAGTTCTAGCGATAGAAGAAAATTACAAAGAGCGATTTGACGAAGTGCTCGACAGCTTAAACAGGTTGTTTGAGGAGCAAGCCGCTTGAACCTCAACCGAGACCAAAGGTCGAAGGTTCCCCTCTTGAAAACCGTTCGTTTTCAATATCAAACGGAACTGGTGTTTTCATCGCCTGCGTCGGATCATCAGTTTCTGCTCAGGATACTGCCGCAAAACGACAACAAGCAGCAGATAATAAATTTATCTTGGTATGTAGACCCGACTCCCGACACAATTTGGAAAACCGTTGACGGTTTCGGCAACCATGCTGTCGCGGGACAAATAAGCGCATCGCATGATTTTTTCCGTTTCGGAATAGAAGGAACTGCGGAAGTATCAAACGAACCGTACACGGAAGCGGACGAGCCTAGACGCATACTGCTCTACCCTACCGAATTGACACGAGCGCATCGAGGGTTAACCGATTTCTACAATGAGGTTAGCCGTTCCGCCCCTAACGATATTTTGGAGCGTATTCAACATTTTTCGCACGCTGTTCATACCCGTCTGCTCTACGAGCGAGGCGCAACCTCTTTTTCAACTCCTGCGGCAAAAGCGTTTGACTTGGGCAAGGGTGTCTGCCAAGACTACTCGCAAATACTGCTCGCCCTTCTTCGCCTTGATAAAATCCCCTGCCGTTATGTCGCAGGTCTTGCCTCAGGCTACGGCGAAACTCACGCATGGGTAGAAGCATGGACGGGAAACCGCTATTGCGCCGCAGACCCAACACGAGACAAACTCGCAGACGAAGCCTACATCGCCGTCTCAAGGGGACGGGATTGCGCCGACAGTTCAATTGAGCGGGGAGTATTCACGGGCATGAGCAAAGGAACGCAAACTATAAGCCTGAAGATGGAAATATCCTAACGGGAAAATGCTTTCCAAATTTCTTATATCATGCTAAAATATATCATAGGAGATTGATTATGAAAATTCATCAGCCTACAGAAATCATTGCGGATCCAAACGTGGCATTGCAAATGCTAAAAGAAGGGAATGAGCGTTATTTAAAAGGAAAACTTACGGAAAAAACGGACTACAAAGAAGAGCGTGAAGTTTTAGACAAAGAGCAAGACCCTTTTGCGGTAATACTGACTTGCTCCGATTCACGAGTAGCGCCGGAAATATTTTTTGATCTGAAATTGGGAGATATCTTCGTTATCCGCAATGCCGGCAATGTTGTCGACACGGAAGCTCTTGGCAGTATTGAATATGCAGTTGAACATCTTAAAACCAAATTGGTTGTTGTATGCGGGCATAGGCATTGCGGCGCTGTAACAGCGGCATACTCAAGCGGAGAATTTCCGAAAAACATCAAGCGTATTGTAGAACTTATAAAACCTGCGGTGGAAAAAGGCGGCGATTTGGATAAAGTAATCCATAACAATGTAGAAATAATGGTAGAAAAAATTGAATCGGATGAAATAATAAAACATTTGGGAATTAAAGTCGTCGGCGCTTACTATGACATACATAGCGGCGAGGTTAAATGGCTTTAATTAAGGTTGCATAAAGCATAGAACAAGTTTATTATACATAGAAGAGAGGTTGGGTAATGCATATTACAACGCTTAATCTATTTCAAAGACGCCCTCTGTATGTACAATTGATTTTTACCGTTTTTGCGTTCTTATTGATGATTGTATTAAGTTACATTTACACATCCAAAATCGTACGGATTAATATGGCTCGCTATGCGGAAAGCGAACTTGACTCTATGGAACGCAAAATCAATTCCGAACTCCTTGAATCACGCACAATACTGGACGATTTTGCGCAATCCATACAATATTTAATCCGTAACGGTAATAACGCCGAAAAATTGATTTCTTACAACAAGGATATATCAAGTTATTTAATTTCAAAAGAGATTGGAGCTTTCAGTTCTAACGGTCCTTTCGGTTATATCGAAAAACTTCCAAATGGACCGACTTTTATTAATGGCATTGGGTGGGAAATGCCTAATGATTTTTTTCCGAAGGAACGACCCTGGTACAAAGCCGCCATTGAAGCCGCAGGCGGCATTGCCGAAATAGCGCCGTATACAGATACGGTAACAGGTGAAACCGTTTTAACATATTCACGAGCTCTTTTTGCCGAAAACGGCGCTTTTATAGGAGTTGTCGCTATTGATGTAAGAGCAGGTTATATAGGAAAAGAAATCGCTACTACCGCTTTCGCAAAAGATAACGGCTACGGATTTTTAATCAGTCAGGATTTAACAATATTCGGTCATCCCAACCCTGATTATATCGGTAAAAAAATGAACGATCCTACTATCCCCATTTCGGTTATAACTGATGAATTATTACTAAAAGGAACTCTTTCAGAAGTCAATTGGATTAATTGGAGAGGTATACCTGTTGTCGGGTTTTTCAGAACGCTTCCAAATAAATGGCACTTGGGTCTTTTTGCGCCGAAAAAATTATATTATCAACCTGTATACGATATGGCTTTGCTCCTGATTATTTTCGGAGCCGCGCTTGCGTCGGTATTGATTATCGTTTTGATTCGTGTTGACGCCGCAAAAAACAAATCGGAATCGGAGAACAAACACAAGAGCGCATTCCTTGCCAATATGAGTCATGAGATACGCACGCCGATGAATGCCATAATCGGTATGACCACGATAGGAAAGACAGCGCTTGACTATATTCGCAAAGATTACTGTTTTACGAAAATAGAGGACGCGGGAAACCATCTGCTTGGCGTAATTAACGATATTTTGGATATGTCCAAAATTGAAGCCGATAAATTTGAACTTTCTCCTGCAGAATTTGATCTTGAAAAAGTTCTCCGCCGTGTAGTTAACGTCGTCAATTTCCGCATAGAAGAAAAACAACAAAAATTTTCCGTACATGTCGATCGTTCCATTCCCAGAAATTTAATAGGAGACGAACAGCGGATAGCGCAAGTCATTACCAACCTGCTGTGGAACGCAATTAAATTTACGCCGGAAAAAGGGGCTGTTACGCTTGCCGTGCGTCTTGTAGAAAAGACAAACAGTATCTGCACCATGCAAGTTTCGGTAAGCGACACGGGTATCGGTATAAGCCCCGAACAGCAGGAAAAACTTTTCCAAGCTTTTGAACAAGCCGAGTCCAGTACAACCCGCAAATACGGCGGCACAGGTTTAGGGCTTGCAATTTCCAAAAGAATAGTAGAGATGATGAACGGCAAAATTTGGGTAATGTCAGAACCCGGAAAAGGTTCTGTTTTTACGTTTACAATTCAATTGCAATGCAGTAAGGAAGAAAAACATACGCTTTTGTCTCCCGATATAAATTTGAGTAATGTTCGCCTCATGACAGTAGATGATGACCCTGACATTTTAAAATATTTCCTTGAAATATCGCAGGGTTTCGGCGTAATGTGCGATGTCGCCATAAGCGGAGAAAAAGCGCTTCAACTTATTAATCAAAACGGCGGTTACCATATTTATTTTATAGATTGGAAAATGCCCGCTATGGACGGATTGCAGCTTACCCGTGAAATAAAAGCCCGAGTATCGGAAAATTCCGTAGTAATAATGATTTCCGCCCTTGAATGGAACGCAATCGCCGATGAAGCGAAAGCGGCGGGCGTTGACAGATTTTTATCCAAGCCTTTGTTCCCTTCTACGATTGCGGAAATTATCAATGAATGTCTCGGCGTTGATAAACGTCATGCGGAAAAATCGCAGTCAGCGGACATTGCCGGTATTTTTGCCGGTCGGCGCATACTGCTTGCTGAAGATGTTGAAATTAATCGTGAAATAATACAGACATTGCTTGAACCTACAAAATTGGAAATAGAATACGCTGAAAACGGCAAAGAAGCCGTCCGCATGTTTTCCGAAAACCCGCAAAAGTACGAAATGATTTTCATGGATATACAGATGCCGGAGATGGATGGATATGAAGCGACACGGAGCATCAGAGCGCTAGATATTAAAGTTGCAAAGAGCATACCGATTGTCGCAATGACAGCGAATGTATTTAAAGAAGATATTGAAAAATGCCTTCAAGTCGGCATGAACAGCCATATCGGCAAGCCAATTGATTTTGAAGAAGTCTTAAAAACTCTTCATTCATTCTTGGGAGTCTGACCGCCTTTCTGATTTTCTATATGCCTCTTTATCGCCGTAAAACTTTTTTCGCTCATGGCATGTTCCATTTTACAAGCGTCGTCCACCGCCGTTTTTTTATCGACACCCAAAGAAATCAACCAATCGGAAATGGCGATATGCCGTTCATACATCGTCTCAGCTATTTTTCGTCCCTTTGCGGTAAGCGTTATAAATCCTTCGTCGTCTATTGCGATATAACCTTGTGTTTTCAGGTTTTTCATAGCGACGCTTACGCTCGGCTTTGAGTATTCAAGTTCATTGACAATATCGATCGAGCGGACAGGGCTTCCCTTGAGACTTAAAACATGAATAGTCTCCAAGTACATTTCCGCCGATTCATGAATACTCAATATTTTCTCCTTACCGATTATATAACGCTGTTTTCTATTATATACCTCTTATATCACCATTACCAGTGAAGAATAATCCGCCAGTAAGGAATCGCTTGTGATAAACCGCATGGGGAAAGTGAGGGCTTGTGCCAGCAATATATGATCAAACGGGTCTTTGTGAATGTTGGGCAAATCCAAATACGCTTTAAGGCAATCGCCTGTCAGCGGCAATTCACTAAAATCGTATTTTTGAGCAAAGGCATAGAGTTCATTTATATTTGTTTTAAGTTTGCCGTTTTTTATTTTAATTGCGATTTCCCACCATGAAACTACACTTATAAAAACTTTATTTTCTTCTATAAGGAGCATGGGTTTTATAGAATCTGCGCGTGGATTATCCTGAGCAAGCCATAAAACAATATTGGTATCCAAAAGCAGGTGAATCATTTTACTTCATACTCCTCGAAACCTTTCATGCTGTAAAAAGACTCTATAACATCATCCGGCAACGGATCATCCCAACCTTCAAGTAATTCAATTTTTCCCTTCATACAACCAAAAAACTTTTTTCTATTTTCCGCCTGTAATTTAGCGGGATTAACCGCAGTAATAATCGCTTCCGGCTTGCCGTAGGCTCCAATATAGATGGTCTCCCCTGCCGCCGCTCGTTTAACCA
>JGI20170J14366_1000606_pt1 | contig 15367 bp, 9 predicted proteins | sample TergutNc150P3_FD_14366 | JGI IMG/M metagenome (IMG submission 14366) | reverse complement strand
TATTATGCAGAAAAACTGGATTTGGGCAAAGTATCCCTGCTGTCTCCAAAACGCACGGTTATATTCACCATATCCAAAGGTCGCGAAGAAACTGAAGCTGCCGCTACCCCAGCCGCTGCTGCCGCTGCCGCTACCCCAGCACCTGCCGCCGCCGCTGCAGCACCTGCCGCTGCTGCCGCCAAAAAAGAAGAGGCAAAGCCTAAAAAGGATGCCAAAAAGAAATAGCAAGGCTAATTATGCCTAATGTAGCTATTCGCGAAAACGACATAATGATAAAGCTCCGCAATTTGCGAAAGAGCTTTGGCAAGCAAGATGTTCTGTTGGATGTGAATCTGGACATTAGGCGTGGCGAAACAATAGTGATCATAGGGCAGTCTGGGGGCGGAAAGTCCGTTATATTAAAGCACATGATAGGTCTTTTGCAACCCGATGGCGGCGAAGTGAGCGTTGACAATGTGACAATTTCCACCCCGAAATTTTTTGATACCCACACAATACGCAGAAGAATGGGAATGTTATTTCAAATGGGAGCTTTATTTGACTCAATGAACACAGGCGAAAACATAGCCTTTGCTTTGAGAGAACACCACCCCGAACTCACCGAAAAACAGGTTCAAGATACTGTAACCGAAAAACTGAAACTCATAAATTTGGTGCCGGAGTTTCGCACAAAAATGCCAAACGAACTTTCCGGTGGCATGAAAAAGCGTGTTGCGCTGGCTAGAGCCATAGCCCTTAGCCCCGAAATTCTTTTATACGATGAACCAACCACAGGTCTAGACCCAATAACTTCCGATGTTATAAACGATTTGATTTTGGATATGCAGTCCAAACTAGGCGTAACCTCTGTTGTGGTGACCCACGATATGGTGAGCGCATTCAAGGTAGCAGACCGCATAGCTATGCTTTACAAGGGTCGCATTATTGAAATAGGCACGGTTGACGAAATAAAAAACACAGAAAATCCATTTGTAAAGCAATTCATAACAGGTCAGAGAAACCTGCCAACAGACACAAGAATATAATATGCATCTCTTTGTAGGTTTGGGCAATCCGGGGCAAAAATACGCTAACACAAGGCATAACTTGGGTTTTATGGCTATAGATAGTTTATCTGCCAAATACTCAAATGGCGCAATTTGGAAAACCCAGTGCAAAGCCGAAACCCAAAAAATAAATATAGCAGGCAAAGATGTTCTGTTAGCAAAGCCGCAAACATTTATGAATTTAAGCGGAGAGAGCGTACAAGCCCTCCTCTCTTTTTACAAAGCAAAACCCGAACATTTGCTGGTATTCAGCGATGATATTAACCTAGCTTGCGGCACAATGCGAATAAGACCAAGCGGCAGCGCGGGCGGGCAAAACGGCTTGAAGAACATCGTGGAGCATATTGGGCAAAATTTCCCGCGTGTCCGCATTGGAGCCGGCAAAGTCCCAGAACATTGGGATTTGATAAACTGGGTTCTCTCTGCCATAAGCAAAGAAGATGCGGAGCTTTGCAAGCAGGTTCTAGGAAAAATTCCCGATTTGTGTGAGACGTATTTGGCGAAAGGGATTGCGGCGGCACAGAATGAGTTTAATAAATCCCCCTCAGCCTAGCCATCAAGTCCTTATAATCAATCTCCTTTCCATTTTCCTTTTCCCACTGGGCAACATCAAAAGGTTCCAAAATTTGCGATGATACCTCATAAACATTTTTTGAACCTTTTCTCTTTTCAAAAGTAACCACCGTTCCCTTTATTGAAATAGGCAAAATCGTGGCTTTCAACTCCACCGCCATTCTGAACGCTCCGCTTTTCCAAGCTCCCATTTCACCAGTTTTGCTTCGCGTTCCCTCTGGGAAAATCACAATTTGAGGTGGTTTTTCGGAGGAATAATTGAGCATTTTATCCATAAATTTTTGCCCAGCTTTTTTGGACTGTCTTTTAATGAAAATGCAGCCTATTTTTCTCATCCAGTAATATAAAACAGGAATTCGCGATAACTCTATTTTTGCCAAAAATCCAAGCGGTCTTTGAGCAGAAGTTAAAATAACTGGAATATCCGCATAAGAATTATGGTTTGCAATCGCAATAACTGGGCGGCTCCAATCCACCTTTGCCAAATTATATTGACTTTGAACACTTAAATTTATTCGCAGGGTTTCCAAGCAAAATCTCGCCCAATGCAAAAGTTTTTCTTGCAACCATATATCTGCTGTGCTGGCTCTGAAAATTTTTTCAAAAAAGTATATGGGAATGTGGTAAAACATAAAGAATATGATTTTAACCACAACAAAAATTCTAAAAATAAAAGCCGGCATTGCTATTCCTTTTTTTGGTTTTCTCTCTTCGCAATATTTTAAAAAACGGGAAGCCTTAAATTTCTTTAGCTCGCCTTTAAAATACCGCTGCTTGCAATATAAAAAAAATATATGAGCCTCTGCTCTCGTAACCCCAACATAAAAAAGCCGCTTTTCCTCACCCAGTTGCTTTTTTCTCTCCTTGGAATTTTCCGGCAATTCTCCGGGACTTAAAGTTTCGGCAAGCCCGCAATAAAAAACAACTGGATATTGAAGCCCTTTTGAGGCGTGAATGGTCTCTATATGCACACCGTCAAAACCCTCTGGGGACTCATCTTCAATAACTGGAATATCATAATCTTTCAACGCAAGCTCATAATACTCGCATTGGCGGTTGTAGCGGGAAAGCAGGGCAAAATCGCTCCATTTCATTGAATATTCCTCTTTCAAAGATTTAATCTCATAAACCAGTTTTAAAATTTCTTCTTCTGCCGTTTGCGAAACCAAAATTTCGGGTTTTCTGTTTTCCTTGAAAAGCGGGTAAGGGCGCAAGGCTCCTGCTCTTAGATTTTTTCTAAAAGCGAGCGGTTTGTCCGTGAAAATTCTGTTTGCCGCCTCCAAAATATTAGCGGTGCTGCGGTAGTTCCATTCCAGTTTCAAAACCTTGCAATCGGGAAAATCTTTTTGAAATCTCAAAATGTTCCCAATATCTGCACCCCTGAACCCATAAATCGCTTGGTCATCATCGCCAACGGCAAAGAGACTTTTGCTATTCCCCAAAATTGCCCGCACAAGCCTGTATTGCGAGGGGTTTATATCTTGGTATTCGTCTATTAAAATCTCGTTCCACATATCTTGGCAATGCTCTCTAACCTCGCTAAACTCAGATAGCAAGCGAATAGAAAGCCAAATTAAATCTTCAAAGACTATTTCCGCGCTTTTAAGCACATTTTGCCTCAATTTTTCCAACTTCTCTTTGCCGAGCTTCAATTCTGGACAAAACAGGTTTTCCCTATTTACGCTACCTGCCTTTATGTTCAGTTCCATTAGCCAGTCTTGAAACTCAAAATCGCTTTGCTCCTTTGGCATAGGGATTTTTTGGAAACCAACACGTTTCCAATTTTCAACGCCCTGAATCTGCATTTTCAAAATTCTAAGGGCAAGTGAATGAAATGTGCAAAGCAAGGCTTTGGAATCCGGCGCGAGTTCCTTTACCCTCTCATCCATTTCCCCAGCGGCTTTTGCGGTGAATGTCAATGCCAAAATATTCGCAGAATTCACCCCCTGCTCAATTCGGTACAGAATTCTCTTGGTTAAAACCGAAGTTTTCCCAGAACCTGCCCCCGCCAAAATGAGCAAAGGACCCTCCTCTGCATGGGAATGCAAAACCGCCTGTTTTTGTTCGGTATTCAAACCGCGTAAAAGATGTGTCTCAGCCATATTTTCTCCTCTTCTATATACTTAGACGGAAAAAACGCCAAAAAAAATTCAGAAAAGTGAAAAAAAGTTAAAAAAAGTGAATTTTGTCAACAAGTGTTTGCAAAATAAGGTTCATCAGTAGGATTTTGCCCGTTGGGCTTCCCTGCCAGCCTTTCAAAAAGTAGTGTTCTATCTACTCCAGTGAGTTAAATATATCGTCAACATTTGAATGCCAATATTTTCTATAGTGTTTTCCATTTACTGTATTTAAATCATTTGTAAACAACATTAAATCAAATGTTATATTGTTTAATCTATTGCAGTTAAACTTTCTAGCTTTACCCGTGCCGTCTAAAAATAATTTTTCAAAATCACAAACTTTATTTTCATAATCCGTATGACTTACGCCCTTTGGGTCTACAAATATAATTTTATATTCGTTATCTTTTTTAAGCCAAAAAATAAAATCTGGGAAAAATTTTCTATAACTATTTTCTAATCTATAAAAATAAGGCATTCCCATATTTTTATCCAAAGTTTCATCTATTTTGCTAAACATCCATTCAAATAATGGCACATTTTTCGTTAAATAATTTTCAAGTTTTTTTACGAAATCAACTTCGCTTTTATTTACGATAATGTGATTTATATAATCTATTTTTTCTTGTTTTGAATAAATTAAAGGTATATAATAATGATTTACTAATTTAGTAACTATTATCTTTTGATTATTGGCTTCAAATTCTTCCTTTGCTTTTGCCATTTTTAGGTTAGCTACCTCTGCTATGTCTATTTCATCATTTATAAGTTTTTGTTTTATTTCTTTGTCAGATAAATTTTGATGGGCTATAACCTTATTTATTGTATCACTAAGCATTTTTATATCATTTTTATTTAATCCAGAAATTTTTATGTGCTTAAAATGTATTATGTCTTCTTCTTCCAATATTCTAATTTTATCCACGAATTTATTCTTATTCAACATAATATGTTTTTGTATTTTACTAAATAAAAAATCCATATCTTCATAGTTGTTTGATTCTAAAATTTGAAAAAAATCACTATCATTTATTTTTTCAAGCAAAATTTTTAGATTTTTCATAGTAATATCATGTTTTAATAAAAGCAGGTTTTCTCGGAATTCTTTTATATAGTTTTTAATTTTATAAAGCGAATTTTGTGATATGTTGAACATGGCATAATTATCTCCTATATTTTTTTGTTCTGCATACGTAGGAACAAGTAAATCAAATTTTGAAGTATTAATTTGCAAAGCACAATCACTCAATTCTTGTTCTTTGTATTTTTTCTCATTCTCTAATTTTTTTATGATTTCTTCTATAGATTTTTTATCTGTTGCAAAAATAAATAATGTTTCTAAAAGAGGATTTTTATTCTTATCGTTACACGGTAGTCTTTTTCTATCTCCTCGTTGAGGTTCTATTCTTGTACCTCTGCCTATTGCTTGCAAGACAAATTTTTTAGCGTCTTTTCCACCTATGTTTACCATATTTATCACATTGGGGCGATTGGAATCCCAACCTTCATAAAATGCCCGGCTACCTAATAGAAAATTTATAGAATTATCTATTTCATTCAATTTTTCAAAATAATTTTTATTGTCAAAAGATGATACTTCTCTGTAATTAGCTCCTAATTGCTTTTTTTGAAAATCTTTTGCTTCGCCTATTTTTATCAAAGCAAAGGGTTTATCGCTTGTTTCCAATTTTAAAACTATTTCTTTTCCCTTTTCACCTTCTTGCAGTTCAATTTTTCCATGGGTTTTACTATTAAATGCCATTTTCAATAAATCTTCAATTTTTATATTTTGTATATCATGTATATTTAATTTCAATGTTTCTTTCCCAAAAAAATATTCAAAATCTACAGAAAATTCCTCTTCCAATTCCTGTTTCGCCTCGTCAAATACAATAGTGTTTATATTTCCTATTGCAATTTCTTCTATTTTTTTAAAAAACATCAATAAGTCGGCATCTTCTGTGTTAACCGAATTTACAAGCGTTACCAACAATGGATTATGGTAAAAATTCTGCAATTTGCTTTTTTTTACCAATGTGAATACTATTAAGGATTTTAATACTTGTTTTTGTTTTTCTCTTTCGCTTAACTCATCTTTTGAATTTTTAAAGGTAAAATAAGTTTTACTTAAATATAAATTTTTCCCATACCCTTGAGCAATAAATTTCTCTAAATTAAAATTGAAACAAGTTGTAACGTAATCTATGCTTTCTGTAAATGTTGCAGAAAAATTAAATAGAAAACCATTTCTAGACAAAATGGTTATATAGTATTTCATCAGCGAATTTTCCTTTTCTCCTCTGTGAGCTTCATCTAAAAATATATACCAATTTCCACCATTGTCATAATCAGAATAATTTAAAATGTTCTCTTTTCTTTCATCTCTTAATAAATCACTTCTGTAATAATAAATTTTTATTCCGTTAAACATTTTATTGTCTTGTTTATCTTCTTCATAGTTTTGTAAATTCACCAATTCTATTATTTTTTCCCTATTTCTATTAAACTCATCTATTTCCTGTTTAAATCGTTTTATTAAATCTTCTCTTGGAAGCAAGAGCATAATTTCTTTTTTAGGAATTAATTTTTTAATTTGTAAATAATCCAGCAATTCTATGGTTTTTATCAAAACAATGCTTTTTCCACTTCCTGTTGCCATCCAAAAACAAGCTCGATTTAGAAAATGTTCGGCGGGTATTTGGTTTTGGAATTCATCAAAATAATTTCTATAAAATTTAAACTCTCTATCTATGATATTATTTTCCGTATATTTTTTGTATTTGTTTATTGCGAATTCATTTTCATTAAATCCTAATTCTTGATATTTTTCCAGAATAACAGACTTTGCAGATTTGTCATTATTTTTAAAAACGATGTAAAGTGTTTTGGTTATATTTTCCAAAGCCTTCGCTTGATACGGAAATAAATTTATTTTATTGCTGAATTTATTCAAATTAGGCATTTGCCATTCATCTAGATTTCCGTAATGTATATTATCTAAAATGCGTTCCAAAACTATATTCATTCTTTGCCCCACCATAATAGAGGTTTTAACAATCTAACAAAATCTAATTTTTCTTCATTTGACATCTCTTTGTAGTTGGTTCTTATCTCTTTGCTTTCCCCTTCTAATAAAACTCCTGTTTTTGAGATTTTTTTAATTGGCAGTCCTTTTAATAGTGATATTGTTTCTGCAAAGTCTATATTTTCATAAAGTTTATCAAAATCAATGTTTACTTCATCATTTTTTATTTTTAGCACTTCTGCAAATTTTTGGTCTGCTTTAAATATGTACGTAGCGAAATGTTCCTTTGCATTCCAAAAGTCTGTTGGAGTTAAATTTTCATATTTCATTTTCTTCAAAACATTTTCATATTGTTCTAAATCGTAATATTTGAAAAACCCTCCACCATGCCAGTTAACATCTTTTGAAATCTGACTTTCTTCCCCCCATATTACGCTTTTTAACCTAGGTAAATCTACATTATAGAACTGTTCGCCCATTTCTACACCAAGCCATTTGCGTCCTAATTTTTGTGCTGTTGCTTGAGTAGTTGCGCTACCTGCAAAAAAATCAAAAATAATATCGCTACTATTTTTTGAAACCATATCAATAATCCTATAAATTAATTTTTCTGAATTCTCTGTTTCAAAATTCCACTTACTAGAATAACCGATAAAATCTGTCCAGTTATCAGTACATGGAATTTCATCCGGTTTTAACATAACTGGATTATCATTAGAATTGAGTTTTATAAAACCTTTATTTTCAAATTCCCAAATCTTTTCTTGCGAAGGATATCTACGTCCATTTGGCGGTAAGAATTCTTTTCCTAAAATTATTCTTGCTCTGGATGTTGCATTTCCTTCTTTATCATACTTAATGTTATTCGGAGATAGTTTTTTAATAATTTCGTTAGGTATAATACTCCATTGTTCTCCATCGTTGTCTATTTGTCTCCATTGTTCTTCTCCCCTATTATTTGTTATATGTTTAAAAAAATTTTGGTCTTTGTCTTTTACATAATAAAATAATGTATCGTGCCAAGATAACAATTTAGTACCTTTATTTTTTATTCTATTTGATTTTGATAAAATAATTTCATTTTTAAAATTATCTTTTTCAAAAATGGTATCTAATAAACATCTGACAATAAAATTTCCGTTATAATCACACCTAACTAAAATACTACCTTCGTCATTTAAAAAATTCTTTGCAATTTTTAATCTATTTTCTAATATAGTTGCCCAATTCGCCTCTTTATAGTTTACCTTGTAAGGAAATTTTGCATTTTGAGCTAAATTAAACGGCGGGTCTATGTATATACATTGTATTTTTTCTTTATATCTTTTTTGCAAAGTATTTAATACTTGATAATTATCACTATGAATTAAACGTCCATCTAATTCATTATCTAAATCATCAAATAAAGCAAGTATATCATTTTCTAAATCTTTAAAATATTTCGTATCTATTGGCAAATGCTTATGTTCTTTTTTTCTATTAGAAAAATTAAAATTCCCATCAGTAATTTCTAAATCTTGCCATTCTTTTATTTGTTCTCCAAAATTATTATGTTTTGATATTTTATCAATTAACTCTGGCGTTAATTTATCTATTGCAATAACATAATTGCTATTTAAAACAAATTTAGGCTTATTCCATATATATACAAGTTCATCTTCAAATTGTGCTATAAAATCAATTATTTTCTGTGCAAAAATTTTTATAACCTTTAATTGTTCCAATCTTTCTTGTTCAAATTTACTTTTAGTATCTAATAAAATTTTATGTAAATAAATATCTAGTTGCTCATTCAAAAACTTATTGGCATCCTTATTTATAAAAAAATCAACTTCGCTCTGTTTTTTAAATGTCTTGAAAGCTTTTTCTAAAATTTCTTCCCTTATTTTCATTTTCTTAGCAATGTCTTCTATTTTGATTTTTATCCCATTCTGAGAATACGCAACATCAAAAACAAACTTATCTTCTTGAATCCCTTTATAATCAAAAATAATCTCTTTTTTTTCGTTATTTTGTTTATTTGCCAAAGCACCTACATTAAAATAAAAATGATATGTGTCTTCTTCAAATTGTGTATTTTCATCGCCAGCAATATCCACGTTCATGTTTTCAAATAAAATATCACTTTTAACGTAATAAAGCATATGAGTTTTCCAAAACAGCATTACATCTTTCTTGTTTGTATAAATTTGCTCATATACTCTTTGTCCATTTGAGGTTTTCACAAAATAAACACTTCCACTTTCACTAAAATACTTTTCAAAAAATGAATATAATTTATCAAAAAATTCTTCTTTAAAACTTCCAGAAATAATACGTTCCTCTTTAACATCTTCCTTGAATTTTTTCAAAATGAGATGGTAATAAGCAGATTTTATATTAAGCAGGTTTATATAACCACCATCACCTTTTATTTTTGCTCCTATAAAAATATTTTCAAGGGCATCGTAAAATTTTTTCTCATTTACGGCATTAAGCATAATTAATCCTCTATAACAACAAATCTCGGATATCCACCACGCACCCCTTAATCGCTGCCGCTACTACCATTGCTGGACTCATTAACAGGGTTCTACCAGTTGGGCTACCCTGCCTGCCTTTGAAATTCCTGTTGCTGGAACTCGCACTTATTTGCCTGCCTTGCAATTTGTCTGGGTTCATGGCTAGGCACAAAGAGCAGCCCGCTTCGCGCCACTCCGCGCCCGCTTCGGTGAAAATTTTATCCAAGCCAAGAGCTTCGGCTTCTTTTTTTATCTTTTGCGAACCGGGCACAACCCAAAGTTTTACATTTGGGTTCACCTTTTTGCCTTTCAAAACTTCGGCGGCGGCTTTTAAGTCCCCTAACCTGCCATTTGTGCAACTGCCCACAAATGCAATATCTATGGGTATTCCAGCAATGGGCGTTCCACCCTTGAAATCCATATAATCGTAGGCTTCGCCTATGCCTTCGGGGATTTTTTCATTCACCATAACGCTTTGCTCAGGTGTTATGCCCCAGGTTACATAAGGCGCAAGTTTGTTGCAATCAATTTCAACCTCGTCATCATAAACCGCATCGGGGTCGCTTGCAACATTTTTCCAATATTCAAGGGCTTTGTCCCAAGCCTCGCCCTTGGGCGAATATGGCTTGCCTTTCAAAAAATCAAAAGTTTTTTGGTCTGGATTGCAGTAGCCAACTCTCGCTCCGCCTTCAATGGCAAGGTTGCACAAGGTCATTCTGCCTTCCATATCCATTTCTTCTACCACATTTCCGGCAAACTCATAAGCATAGCCAACTCCGCCGTTTACGCCGAGTTTATTTATGTATGCAAGGGCGGCATCTTTTGGAAAAACTCCTTTGCTAAACTTGCCTGTGAATTTAATTCTGCGAACTTTCAAGGGACTCATCGCCAGCGTTTGAGAGGCTAGCACGTCTGCGACTTGCGAGGAACCTATGCCAAAAGCTATGGAACCAAAAGCCCCATGAGTTGCCGTATGGCTATCGCCGCAAGCTATTGTCATTCCGGGCTGGGTAACTCCCTCTTCGGGACCAACTATGTGTATAACGCCTTGTTCTTCGGTATCTGGACCAAAAAAGCGAATCCCAAAATCCTTGCAATTTTGCTCCAAGCGGGCAAACATCTCCTCTGCCACCGGGTCTTTGAGCGGTCTGGAACGCTCACCGCTTGTGGTGGGTATAATGTGGTCAACCGTTGCAAAAGAGCGATTTGGATAGAGAACGGGCAGCCCGTCTTCTCTAATCATCGAAAATGCCTGCGGGCTTGTGACCTCGTGCAGCAAATGCAAACCTATAAAAAGCTGATATTGCCCGGATGGCAACTTGGCAACCGTATATTTCTCAAAAATTTTCTGATAAAGCGTTTTTCCCATAATGCGTAATATAAAAATATCATTTATTGCAAAAATTCTTTTGCCATTTTTTCTGCCTCTTCTTTGCTGTTCACCTCGCCTTCAAGCTGCTTTTCAAAAACACGCTTTATTATTTCACCAACACGCGGACCTTGCTTAAAACCCATATCCAAAAGCATTTTTCCAGTTAAAAAAGGTTCAGGGACTTCTTCCCAAATTCCCATTTTACTGCCTATTTTTAAAGCATTTTCGTATAAATTGGCATCATTTTCAATTGCGCTTTTTAAAATTGCAGGTAGTTTCAATCCTCCTGCTTTTAATGCGCATCTGCGCAAAGAATTTTTATTGCTCAAATTGAGCAAGGAAAGAGAACTTAACAGTGCTGGAACTTTTTTCAGGAGAACATTTACAGGAACCCACTTTTTTAAGAAATCAAAAGGTTTTGCATTTGGCAAGCATAAAAGCCCCGCGAACATTATTATTTCCGCTTTTGTGGAATTTAAGCCGCCTCTGTATTTTACTATATAGTCTAAAATATTTCCAAGTTTTGTTTGGTTGTTTTCAATACCAATCTCAAAAAACATATTTTGCAAACCTACTTCGCAAAAAATATCAAGCCCATAAGAAGGCTTAACCCCTTTCAAAAGCCATTTGCGAAATTCCTCTTCTATTCTCTCCCTAGACAAATCATTCAAAGAAAGTGTTTTGCAAAGTTCTATTGTCTCTTTTGCCGCCCTAAGTTCAAATCGCGCCGCAAACTGAACCGCTCTGAGCACCCTGAGCGAATCTTCCGCAAAAGCCTCGCTAACGTGCCTCAAAATTTTCATCTCCAAATCTTTGCTGCCATCATAAGGGTCTGCCAGTTCCAAATTAGGAAGTTCCATACCCATTGCATTAATCGTAAAATCCCTGCGTTTTGCCGCTTCTTCAAAACTCAAATTCGGGTCAGTTTGAACATCAAAGGCTCTGTGTCCGCTTCCTATTTTGCTTTCTGTTCTTGGAAAAGAAAAATCGTAGTGAATATTTTGCCGTGATAGATGCACAACGCCAAAAGCCTTTCCTATTAAATTAGGCTTGCCATGCTTTGAAAGAATGGAGAGCAATTTCTCCTGACTAATTTTGTAAACTTCTATATCAAAATCGCGAATTTCACCATGAGTGCCAAGCAAAGAATCTCGCACAAATCCGCCCACCAAAAAAGCCCGCCCACCTTCGGAGCGAATATCCTCTGCTATTTGCAAAAGTCTTTTTGGAACAAGGTTATTCATTGTGAGGGGTAATTTAGAAAGATTAAATTACTATATTATAACTATGCAATTTACGTGGGACGAGAATAAAAATAAGGAAAATATGGAGAGAGAATATGAGAAAAGAATATGACTTCTCAAATGCTATGCCTAATCCGTATATAAAAGAACAGCAACTATTGCGTGGAAATAAAATCTAACGATGACCATCAGCAAACTAACCATATTCGGCAATTTGGATTTTGGTGAAATAGAATCCAAAGGCTTCAACGAAGCCGAAGTCCGTGCGGTTATAATAGACCCCATACTGAAAGAGCTTGGCTTTAACCACGAAAGCATAGCGCGCGAAAAAGCCCTTAAAAGTCCATTTCTGAAAATCGGCAGCAAAAAAAGAGCGGTGAATTTAATTCCCGATTATGCGTTGAAGGTGGAAAACAGCTTCGCTTGGGTTTTGGATGCAAAAGCGTCAAATCAAAAAATAATCAATAGCGACAATGTGGAGCAAGTTTATAGCTATGCGACCCATCCCGAAATCCGTAGCAATTATTTTGCATTGTGCAATGGCTTGGAGTTTGCTTGCTTTAGAACAACAGATACTGAAAAACCTGTTCTATATTTTCACGTTTCCGAAATTGACAAGCATTGGCAGGCATTGCAGAACCTGCTTTCCATAAATTCCTTTCAAATCGGAAAAATCATTGTTCCCGAAAATCCCACCGAGACACCGAAAGCCGATTTTGATTACGCAAAAAGACCGCTTTTGAAAGAAATACCAGTTAAAAAACAAGCGGCAAAGCGACATTTCGGAGTTCATGGCTATTTCACTCGGCAGGCGTGGAATGTTGTTGCGGAGTATATAAAAAATTTCAGCAAGCCAGGCGATGTTGTGCTAGACCCATTTGGCGGAAGCGGCGTGACGGCTATTGAAGCATTTATGAACGGGAGAAAGGCTATAAGCATAGACATTAACCCAATGGCTGTTTTTATAGTACAGTCGTTGCTTGCCCCAGTAAAATTTTCGGAATTTGCCAATGCCTTTGATGAGGTAAAGAATGAGTATCTGAAACACGAGCCAAAAACCCAAGAGGAGATAGAAAAAGCCTTGAAAAAATACAAAGGCTGCAAAGCTCTGCCATTGCCCCAAGACTCCGATGTGCCGACTGCCGATTTATTGTTCAGCAAAAAACAAACTGCACAGCTCGCATTGCTAAAATCAATAATCAAAAAAGAAAAAAATAAAAATATAAAAGATACATTGCTCTTAATATTTTCTGGGTTAATTACAAAAATAAATCTTACTTACCATCAATCAACTGGTAGAAGCGAAGGTAGAGGTAATGCGAGTGCGTTTCAATATTACAGATACCGATTAGCACCCAAACCAGTTTTTGTTGATATAATGAAATATTTTGACAGCCGTTACAAAAAAGTTCGTGATGCCAAGCAAGAGATGTCTTATTTTATCAACGAGAATACAATAAATAATGTACAAATCACAAAAGGAACGGCTACTTATATACCTTTCTTGAATAACGAAAGCGTTGATTATATCTACACCGACCCGCCCTACGGCAAAAAAATCCCTTATCTTGATTTATCCGCAATGTGGAACGCATGGCTTGATTTGGATGTAAGCGAAGAAGACTACAAGCTGGAAGCGATTGAGGGCGGAGAACACAACAAAACGAAAGAGGATTACAACAAATTGATTGCTGATAGCATTCGGGAAATGTACCGAGTTCTCAAATTTGACCGTTGGCTTTCTTTTGTATTTGCCCACAAAGACCCCGAATTCTGGCACTTGATAATAGACACCTGCGAAAAGTGCGGCTTTGAATACATAGGAGCTGTTCCTCAGAAAAATGGGCAAACTAGCTTCAAAAAACGACAAAATCCATTTACAGTTTTATCGGGGCAATTGATAATAAACTTCCGCAAAGTTCGCAATCCAAGAGCGGTATTGAAAGCAAATTTAGGTATGGATATTGGCGAAATTGTGCTGCAAACCATTGAGGGCATAATCGCAAAACACGACGGCGCAACCCTTGAGCAAATCAACGATGAATTGATTATCAAAGGATTGGAACTTGGCTTCTTGGATTTGCTAAAAAAAGAATACACAGACCTAACCCCACTTTTGATGGACAGATTTGACTACAACTCTAAAACGGAAAAATATAACATAAGGGAAAACACGAAATTCCAAACCCATATACCTCTACATTTGAGAATCAGATATTACCTAATAAGCTATCTGCGGCGCATGGAACGCGAAAACAGAGAACCTGCATTTGACGAAATTATCCTTTATATTTTGCCGCTCCTAAAAAACGGCATTACTCCCGAACATCAAACCGTATTGAGCGTATTGGAAGACATTGGCGAGCGTGTTGGCGCAGATTCGTGGCGGTTAAAAAAGGAGAGGCTGGGGTTGTTTGATATGTGAAAGGGTTTTCTAAATTACCTCTATGGACAGAAACATCACCATAAAAAAAGTAATAATGGGTTCCCAGGAAGATATAGACAGTGATGCTGGCTTTGTTGAGGGAACTCCGCAATATAGGTGGGATAAATTTTGGGAATTAGTTTTGGCGACAAATGCGTTTACCAAACATTATGCTGATTTTTCCAAACCGCTGAGAAAAGATGTGGTAAAAATGCAAAGATTATGGAAATAGACGGCATAAATATTCCCACAATTTCTATACAAGATTTAATAAAAAACAAAAAAGCAAGTGGGCGACATAAAGACTTGGCAGACGTGGAAGTTTTAGAAAAAATCTTGGAGAAAACGCATTAAAAATCGCAAATCCCCCTAACTGCTGCGGCTATTCTCAAATGAAGCCCCGCTAATTCCGCCTCTGGCAACAAAGGCTTCAATTCCTGAATTTTTTGTTCATTCAATTCATTCGCTGCCAAAAGCAATTTTTCCTTTAACGCTTTTAAATTTTTTGCAGGCTTTGCATTTTTGTAAGTGCGAACTTTCGCAAGCCTTTTTTGCAAAATTTCCAAATTTGGTTCCACCCTCAAAATCGCCTTATATTGATATATATCAAACAAATCTCTGAGCAATTCCCTCTCATTCCATGCAGCAATTTTATGAGCAAATGCAGCAGGCAAATTTGCTATTCTAACAATTTTAGACGGCATTCCATAAAGAGATGCAATGGGCGAAGAAGACGTTGCAAGCGACTGACATTCAGTTTCGACGTTTATTTCTATTTGGCAAGACTGCGAAAGATAATTGATATTTATATCCATAACTTTTGAATTTAATGTTATGCAGAAATCAAGCCCTTGAACACTTGATAATTTTTTTTCAATCAAAGGTTTTAATTCTTTTTTTGAAGTGAAAGGAACAAATATGTAATCAATATCATTTGTATAACGCGGGCTGTTGAGCAACCTAAGAGCCATGCCGCCCCTAATTATCGCATTATTGCCAAATTCTGCGGCAAAGAAATTTATGACCCAAGCCAAAAGTTCTTCTGTGTTTCTAAAATTTTT
>JGI20170J14366_1000604_pt1 | contig 15383 bp, 10 predicted proteins | sample TergutNc150P3_FD_14366 | JGI IMG/M metagenome (IMG submission 14366) | reverse complement strand
TTACTATATTTCAAAAATATGATATTCAGGTTGTTGAAATACCTCCTTTTCATTCCAATTAGCCTTTTTGCCCTTGAAATACAGCGCGATGCTGCAAATGCTTTTATTTTCACAGATGGCGTTGCCGGTTTAAGCTCTGGGCATTGCCTAGGTACGCCAGAAAACGCAAATTACTTCGGTAGCTCAGAAGCTCCGGGCATTCCTTTTAGAACTTATATAATAGCACTCCCATCTTCACTTCCACCGAGCATCAGTTTGGAAAACATAAAAAGCGAAACTTTGAACGGCCAGCCCTGCGGTTCAGAGCAAAATCCACGGTCTTTGCAAATAGGCAAACCTTATCTTAAAGATAATTTATGGCGAGTTAAAATTAATGTCCCGCTTGTGTATTCCAATGGAAATTCGTGGCATTTGCGCAGAAAGTTCAAAGTATTGGTGAGCTTTGGTGAAGGGCCAAAAAGTTTTTCCACTTCCAAAAGAGCTTTGGCAAATGTGGAAAATAAAACTGCTGCGTCAAAATTCGGAATAAAACAAGTACAGGCGAGTACTATGCGCACTATGCAAAAAAACATAGAGGGCGTAGAATGGCTTGCTAGAATTGGAATTGGAACCAAAGATTTAACCGAAATGGCAGACGGAATGTATGCACTTTCTTTTGATGATTTAAAGGCAGTTGCAGGAAACGATATAGATGGAATACCAATTTCCAGCTTGAGGTTATTTAGCGCATCGCCAGATACGTTGAGAGAAATGCTTGGCGAAGAAACTTTTCCAAATGCCGAAGAAATTCCGATTATAGTTAAAGATGGCAAAAACGATAATATTTTTAACAGCGGAGATTCAATAATATTTTTTGGCTATGGAACTGCGCTTTGGAAAAAAAGCAATTCTTTAAACGGCATGGATTATTATTTTTCACATTCACCGTATAGTTTCTATCAATATTTTTATTTGGGTGCAGGTGGCAAAGGAAAAAGCTTAAACAAAGTTGCAAAAAACATAAGCAATGCCGATACCATAGACTGGAAAAAATATGCAAGATCAGAAAAAGATTTGATTTTACGAGACAATTTTTTCAGTGAAGCCATGGAAGAAAATACTGGAAAGGAATGGTTTTGGAAGTGGGGTGTAAAAAATTCCATGGTTGCGGTTGAACCGTCTGAATTTCAAAATTCTGTTAGAAAACTTACTGGTTTGCGTGGAGATTCCGTATGGCTTGGCGTATCATTTTTCCCAAGGCGTTCCACAGCATCTAATGAATTACTTTCTTCTTTGAATTGGAAAAAGAGAATGGAAGGCATAAAATTTAATTTTTATTTTCAAGGTAAAAAACAAGAAAATATAACCGATACCATTGAAGGTGGTTCTTTTGTGTTTGTGAGCAATGGAGCGCAACAAAACGATAATATATACAAATTGGAAATTTTAAGCTTTGGGCAGCCCGATAGATTTGATGGATTGTCAATAGCATATAAATATGATGTTAATACAAGTGCGGGCAACGAATGGCTGTTTCCAGGTACTGCAAAAGGAGCGGTGAAAATTTCATTTCCTGCAAATATGCAACTCGTTAAAATAGAAAACTTCATTCCCATAGAAATATTGGAGAGAAGAAACGGTGGTTATGCAAGCGATACAATAACGCGTGATGGAGATACGAAATATTTTTTATTTAAAGAAAACAATTATAAAAAGCCAGCCTTTGTTGAAGCCATTCCAAAGAGGACAACAAGATTTGTTTCGGAACCTTTGGACATTCCACAAACAACTCAGTATTTAATTTTAACTTCGGAAAAATTGCAAAATAGCGCTATTTCGCTAAAACAATTCAGGGAAAGTGGCGAAGCAATAACTAAATTTAATACGGCAGTAGTTTTAGTGGAAGATATTTACAGAAACCAAGGAGCGCAAATTTCGCCCATTGCAATCAGGGATTATATTAGATATGCCAAAAATAAATGCCCTAATTTGAGATATGTTTTGCTTGCCGGTAGCGGTAATTACGATTACAGAAAAATAAGACCGAACTCAAGAGATAATTTAATTCCACCTTATGAGGCAGAAGATATGTCTACAGATGATTTTTTTGCTGTTTTGGATTCTGGTGAGGCAATAAGGTTTGGGAATTATGAACTAGGCCTCGCTGTTGGGAGGCTTCCTGTTTTAAATACGGTTGAATTTGACAATTATATTCAAAAAGCAAAGGATTATGAAAAGGTTTCCATTATGGACAATGGAATTTGGAGAAATACAATTATACTTAATGCAGACGATGCTACGCGAGGTGGAAGAGAGCTTGATCACACCCACCACACTAAACAAATGGAAAATACTGCTGAACTTGTGGACTCTATATTGCAAAGTCAGGATTTTGCAATAGACTGGCGAAAAATTTCATTGCTTCAATACGATTTTGAAGGTGGCGATAAAAAACCTGGAGCTACCAAAGAGCTATTGCTTCGCTTAAATCAGGGTGCTCTATTCACGTTTTATTATGGGCACGGAAATGCTGTTCAGTGGGCAGATGAAGATTTGCTCAATATTTCTTCTTTGGGCAATATATTCAATGAAGGAAAATATACCATTTTAGGTTCTTTTTCTTGCCTCGTAGCTCGTTTTGATGATGCTGCCTTGATTAGCCTTTCGGAAGCTTTTGTAAATGCAAAATCCAAGGGTGCAATAGCTGCAATAGGCTCTCTTAGGGAAAGTTATGCAAGCCACAATGTAGATCTGGCCACAAAAATTTTGAAATCTGCCTTGGTAACTCCAAATGCTATTTTAGGTGAAGCCATTTTAAAAGCAAAATTAAGTACATCTAATGCTTTCAGTTCTCAAAGATATAATAATGAGAAATATGTACTTTTGGGAGAACCTGTTTTAAATATGCCAAGGCAGGAAATTAGTTTGGAATTAAATTCCATTCCTGATACAATTCAGGCCTTGCAAAAATTGAAAATTTCTGGCATAGCTTCTGTGCCAAACGGCAAAATACGATTGCAGGTTTTGGAAGGTGAAAAATCTCGCTATTTGGAGCAAAAAATTTGCAAAGACAATTACGGTGATAACCCCCTTTGTTCCGCAACAATAAGAATACCCGGAAATCCAATTTATTCCGAGGAACTGCAAATAGAAAACAAAAAATTTTCAACGGAATTTATAACTCCGCGCAAATTATCGCTTGGCGATACATCTGCTCAAATAAGGCTGTGGGCACATAAATCTGGAACCGCAGGAATAGGAAGGCTGGCAGAAAAAGGCATTTCCCTCTTCGGAACTTCATCTTATTCAGACTCCATTAAAGATAATTCTCCGCCAAGCATAAAAATTTACCCTTGCATGCGTTTTGGAAATACAAATCAATACGCAGAAAATGCACAGGTAAATTTGGAAATTCCCGCTTGCTTGGAGGTTGTTATAGAAGATACTACCGGCATAGATTACAGAGAAGAGGCAGATGAAGGAATTTCTTTTGAACTAAGCCCGGTAGCAAATTCCTGGCATCCTTGGTCTTTTTTGGAGCAAACGGGCAAACGAGCAGTAACTAGGGTTAATTTTGGTTTATCTTATGACCCTGGAAATTATGTTTTTAAGATTCGTGCACAGGATATTTTAGGAAACATTGCTTTGCGTTCAATAAGGCTTTCGCTTAATAGGGAAAATAAAGATGGTTTGGCAGATGTTTTTAATGCGCCAAATCCGGTGAAGAGAAATGGAACAACGTTTTATTTCAAGAATTTGGCAGGAGACAGGAAAAGCAGTGTTAGCATAAAGATTTTTGACCAAAATGGAAAACTAGTTAAAATTATGAACAACGTCATTTCTGGAGAGCTTTCCGCTTATTGGGATGGCAGAGATTCAAGAGGGCGGCTTTTAGCAAACGGGCTTTATCATTATATTGTTCAGAATACCGTTTCTTCGCTTGACGAAGGCGGCAAGAAAAAAGTTTTTGAGAAAAAACAAAAGTTGGTTATTTCGAGATAGCAGTATGTTAATTTTTCACACACCTAACAGAAAGACCAAGTTCGCTCTTAGAACCTATATCTGAGAGCATAACATCATAGCAAATATAACCTAGTTCGGAGCAATATTGGTTAATTAATACATATTTAGCCGAAACATCCAAATGCTCTTGCTCCGTGGCAGTCCACCAAGCGGCATATAAATCTATTCCAGTAAAGCGATGGGATTTGCGGAAACCACCCGGCATCGCATAAAAGCCAAAATCGTCTGCTCCTCCCCCCCTGTTCCAACTGTGCTTCGCTTTAATTGCTCTGGCATTGTCTTTGCCCCCTGCAAAATCTATAAGCTTTTGCCATTCCTCTTGGCTTGGCAAATGCCAACCCGCAGGGCATGCACTCTTTGCGGAATTCCAGTCGTAAAGGCGGCCATATTTATCGCAGTTATCTTTAAGGTCATCAAAACACCAAGAATTGCCTGTTTTATAATTCATGTTTTCTGCCATCCAAATTTGCTTGTCTATTTTCACATATTTATAGGTTTTGCCATTTCTTGAATCAACAAAAAAATCTTTTGCAAAATAAGCATCTTCCATATATTTATATGTCAATGCGTAATTATGATTGTACTCAATGGCTTTTTTATAATTTGTTGCCGCTTCGCCGTAATTTTTTCTATTTTTAAAAATATCTCCCATATTTTTATATGCCTGCGCAAAATCAGGTTTTAATTGCACGGCTTGGCTGTAATATTTTATAGCTGCATCTTGCTGCTTGTTTATTTCTGCAACATAGCCTTTTAAGAAAAATTCATTTGCCGTTTTTGGAGTGGTTATTGCCTCTGCTAGCATTTTATATTTTGCCATCAAATATTCAGAAAGCTCTTCAACCGGAGTTTGCTTGGCTTCTGGCAACATATAGCCCATTTCCACAGCTTTCATTTTATATTCCATGCCCTTGGCTTTATTTCCCTTTTTTATCAAAGCCTCACCCAAATAGAGATATGATTCTAGCATAGCAGAATCTAAATCAATGGCTTTTTTTGAGTATTCTATTGTTTTATCATATTCCTTTTTGAAAAAATATATTTCTCCTATATTGTTGTAGGCATAGGGCAAATTTTTATCGGAATTAAAACTGATGGCTTTGTTCAAATACTCTGTGGCTTTATCATAATCTTTTTTATAAAAATAAATACCTCCTATAAGGTCATATATTTCAGCCTTGCTTTCAGGCTGGTATTTAATGGCTTTTTCCCAATATTCCAATGCCTTGTCATAATCATGCTTTTTGTAATAAGCAGAACCCGCGCTAATGTATGCATCTACTTTAGGGTCTAATTTAATAGCTATTTCATAAAATTCAATCGCTTTTGTGTAATTGTGCTTCATGCTGTAAATACTTCCCATAGCTCTGTATGCCTTCACATGCTTAGGGTTTAATTCAATAACTTTTTTCAGGTACTCCATAGACTTGTCGTAATCCTGTTTTCTGATATATGCAATCCCTATATTGAAATATATGTTTGCATCTACATCATCAATTTTCAAATCAAGAGCCTTTTTATAAAATTCTATTGCCTTATCAAAATCCTGTTTATAAAAATAAGCTGTTCCAATGCCGTTAAGTGCCGCATATTCCGCTTTGGAATTCGGTTTCAGCTGAATGGCTTTTTCGTAATATTCTATCGCTTTGCTGTAATCCTCTTTTTCTCTGCTGATGGTTCCTAAATAGGAATATGCATCGGCAAAATCCGGTTTTAGCTCAACAGCGCGCTTAAAATATTCCATAGCTTTATCCATATTTTTTATCCTATCATAATAAATATCTCCAACATCATAATATGCCTCTGCTTTATCCGGTGAATATTCAATAACTTTTTTGAAATATTCATCTGCGGTTTTGTAATCGTATTTAAAAAAATTGAGAAATGCCAAAGTGATGCAGGCTTCAACATTATTTGGGTAACTCGGTTTTAAATCTAAAAATTTTTTAAAATAATCAATTGCCTTGTCCAAATCCTTTTTGCCAACGTATATTATCCCTGCGTAATAATAGGCTCTTGCATAATCAGCTTTTAACTCAATGGCTTTGTTGTAATTTTTTATCGCCTCATCTTTATCATCATCTATCTCTGCAATATATGCTTTCAAGAAAAAATCATCTGCTGTTTTGGGATTCTCCATTTTTTCCGTTATCGCCTTGATTTTTATTTTCAAGCTGCTAGAAGCATCTTGGGCAGAAATTTGCTTTGCGGTAGCCAGTACTTCCATATAATCACTCATTTCTGTTTGGTTTTTGCTGTTTCCAGCTTCGTGTTTGGCGTTATGGCAGCCAAAAACAAGGAATAGCGATAAAATTCCTGCAAGTTTTCTATATTCATTCATAAAATTCTCCAAAAAAAAATGGAATGTCGTTAAAAGATATAAAAAAAATAATAGCCATCGCAAGCGGCAAAGGCGGTGTGGGAAAATCCACCCTTGCCGCCAATCTCGCCATGGCAACTGCTCTAGAAGGAAAATCCGTTGGAATTCTAGATGCCGATTTATACGGACCGAGCATGGGGCTGATGTTCGGTTTGAACAGCGATGTTGTGCCAGCATTCTCGCACGGAGTTAAAGTAGCCTCCCTTGCCCAGTTATTTCCAGCAGAAAAAGCGAATGCTTGGAGAGGCCCTAGAGCGGCAGCTTTGATCAACAATTTGCTGAACTTTGTGGAATGGGGAAATCTGGATATATTGTTCATAGATATGCCGCCAGGCACAGGAGATGTTCAACTTTCCATTATTCAGGGCTGCAAACTCAGCGGTGCCATTATGGTAAGCACACCGCAAGAGGTGGCTCTTGCGGATTGTGTTAAGGGCATTGACCTTTTCAAGGAATTGGATGTGCCTATTCTCGGTTTGATTGAGAACATGAGCAGTTTTATTTGCGATAAATGCGAAAAGGAACATTTTATTTTTGGCAAGGATGGAGCAAAGAACTTAGCAGAAAAAATGGGAATTCCTTTTTTGGGGAAAATTCCCATTGAAGCCTCTCTTATGGAGGGCGGAGAAAAAGGAATGCCAGCAGTTCTTGCAAACCCAAATTGCACAGGTGCACGTGTGTTTGGAGAAATAGCGGCGAGGTTATTGGAATAATGCTTTGCAAAGAATGCGCCACCTGCTTTTGGTTCAATCCAAACGAAACCCGAAAAGATGTTTCCGACTGTGATGACCATTCCCAGAAATGCATCCCTATTGAAAGATCTCAAGTTTTTGCTATAGCGAAGGAACTAGTTTACAGAAGAAACATGAAAAGCGATAATGTTTTAAAACCATCGGTTTTGGATGTTTCTCAGGCATTGTCGGAAATATACGGAAAAAGAAGAAAAACGATTTCAAATAGCTCTGTAGAAAGGGTATTGAGAAGATGGACCATGAATACTTAAAAAAGCCCCACCATCACATCCAAAATTCCCTTGCTATTATGCTCCACCCACCCAATCTGCGGCTTGCCTATACTCTTGGTTTTGGCGGATTTTCTCTGAAATATTTGCCATATAATGCTTGCTTGGAATGCAGAGGCCGGTTACGTTGAATTCACGCATATAGTGGAAAATAGTAAATTATCACTAATGTTCTTTTATGAACGAAGAAATTTTTTATATTATAATATGCAATTGCAAAGGAGAATGATTGTATATGAAAAAGGTATTCGGAAAAACGCTTTGCGACCAATGCAAGGTCAAGGCAAGTATTATGACAGTTGCCGTCCAGAACGCGAATGAGAGCTACCCCAAGCTACACAACTTCTGTTCGGACGAATGCAAGGAGTTGTGGAAGCAATCAAGCGGAGAGCCTATTTGAGAAGGATTGCTCATTTTTAATTCGTCTGTGCTGCTGGCAGAGGCTTTGTTTCTTTTTTTGAAAAGGCAATTTCATTTAATCTTTTTTCTAGATTTTCAATTTTGCTTAATACCTTATTTTCAAAATTTTCGTCAGCATATTTCGATATAAGGTGGTGGATATAAGGTGGTGGATTTCGTTGTATTCAACACCAAAAAGTTCTTCTACTTTAGCACCGAGAATAAACAATTTTCTTATAATGTCAACTGGAGGTTCTCTTCTGCCATTTTCCCAGCTTTGATAGGTTGTTTTAACGCAATCCAGTTTTTCGGCAATTTCATCTTGGCTTAAACCCAGTCGTTTTCTGAAAATTTTCAGCCCAATTTTATGTCCCATGGTCAATATGACTACATATAAAGACAAAATGACAAGCGTTAGGGTGCCTAAATAAAACACGATAACTATCAACTCGGAATAGCGAGATTCGAACTCACGACCTTCTGCTCCCGAAGCAGACGCTCTACCAGGCTGAGCTATATTCCGAAATTTGAGTTTAATATAGAAAATCTATGTTGTCTATCTGTAGATACCCTGCATCAGGGACAACTTTTAGAAATCCGTTGCTGTTGCACTGAGCACTCGGTGAAAACATAAGCGTTTTCACCGATTTTAATACCTCGGCTTTAATGTCTGGTGTGATGCTTGCCCAAGTGGGGAAGGCTATTTCCGACATTTTCAGGGTAACCGTTTGTGTTTGAGCGGTTACTTGAATTTCCCAGCCGTATTCGCCGTTTGCATCGTATTTTTGGTATACATCCCAGTTGCCAAGAGATATTCTCAAGTTTCTCGCTATATCGCTGCGCAGGGCAATATGAATTTCCTTTAGGCGCGAAAAATCAGCGGGTTGTTCAAATTCCGGTTGGAAGTTGCCCCAAACATCCCAGGCTTTGGGGTTGTTCGTTTCTTTAAAAATAAAATCGAAACGTATATCTGCCATGCCATAAAGCGGGTTTGTCGAGTTATGGGTAACAGAACCCTCGCTGTTATCGGAAAAATATTTCTGTACCCAATACATATTATTTGTGGCAAGCTTAAATTCAAAGCTGTTCAACTGCGTGGGATTTAAATATCTGTTAGAATTAACATCCGATTTTATAGAATGTATATGGTTTGAAAATTTTGTGACGAGGTTTGGCATATAATATTTAAGAGTATTTACTTCATTTGTCCAAGAAGAATTATTTATAATAGGATCACGCTGTACAGATTCCGAAATCACCCGTACATGGGTGTTTATCTTGTCAATTAACCGCTGGCTTACAAATTGGTCGCTCAGAAACTGTTCACCGAGGTTCATAAAGCGGTTCCAGAAAACGGAAGCCATGAGTTTGGTCAGTTTATCGCAGTTGGGCGGTCTGATAAATTGTTCATTTGTAGAACTCGGGTGCCCTCCGCAGTGCGCCGGAGTTTCGTTCCATTGCGGTATTTTAGCTGTTTCATAGTAGGGATCAACTTCCCAAAAAGTATTGTCCATATCCCAAGGAACAAGCCAAATTTTCCCACCAGCGTTTTCTTCTTCGTAAAAATAATAGTTATGGTTGTTTGCCCACTGCTGTGCGGTTTTGTCGCTGTACCATGATCTTAAGCCGTCCCAATTATTAATGGCTACGTCCACTGCCATATAACGCAGAAAATGGTCAAAGTCCATATATGGGGAAAGGTTTTGCTCAAAGGTCTGTTCGGTTGAAGCCTGAATTGCATTATAATATGACACCATTCTCTGCACGTCTGGTTTGTCTTCTGGATCATTATTGGTTTCAAGACCATCTAGATAATAGCTTGTAGAGGCGGAAGTCGGCCATTTTTCTTTGTAAAGATTTCCATCTCCATAGCTTGGCCATCTCGATTTGGTAAACCTGCCATCAATTTCTTCCACTGCTAGAAAAAGCCCAACAAGTTGGCCATTGACATATACATTGGCATAAGATGTTCGCGGTGCATAAATTCCCATATCCCTATACAATTCATAAGCGAGAATATCGTGCATTTTTGTGTTGTCTCCTGCCATAGCGTGTAAATTAATTTTCTTCATGCCATAAAATCGCTTATTCGCATCATACGCCGTAAATTTCACCTTATATGATATTTTTGGGCACGTTTTGCCGGTGGTGCCAAAACATCTCGGGAGAGAGTACTCCGATCCCTTATAGCGAATTCCTACAGTTCCATAAGCTTTACCTTCAAATGATATATCTGCCGGTACATATTCTTCGCGCGCCCCTTGAGTATCTAAATAAATAGAATCGGCGGGTTTGATTGTAAAGCGGTATTCGTGCACTTTTGACTGGTCGAAAACAAAGCTTCTTTCGTCTGCCTTGAGTGAAACACGCATATTAACACCGGAACTGGCTATGTCAATATTTTTTGGATAATAGTTGTCGTGACGAAAGATGAGTGAGGATGAGGCTTGCTTTGATTTGGCGGAATGTACGTTGCCGCGTAGTCCATTTTTCCCACGCAGTTCAAGTAGGTAAACTCCCATTGCTAAAGATGGTAATTCAATAACCTTTGAGGGCGGAACCTGGGTTTTAAAGACTCTTTTGCCGTTAATGGTGTAAATGGATGCGGAATTTGCCCATGGAGCAGAATTTAAATCAAGCGTATGACTGCGAATATTCAAATGCACTCTCATAAACTCCATCTTTGATGCTGGCTCTGTGAATTTTATTGAAGTTGTGTTTGAAATGGTGAAATTGCCGTTTTTGTCTGTGCGGGTGTAGAATTCCGAATGACCAACCGAAACCCAAACACCTTCTATTGGTTTTCCGTCTGCTTGGTTAAGCACAGTACCGCTGTACTCCTGTGCCATCACAAAGAATACGCAGCTTAAAACTAAACTTGTGATAAAACGCAGATTTCCATATTGCGGCATAATTTTCAAGATAGAAAATTTTTGCCGCCAGCTTTTAATTCCCAAAATAACTCGCCAATTTTTCAGCGAATTTCTGCGCTAGAATTTCCGGTGCAAGGCGAGGCAGTTCCCAAGTAACGCAGTGCACCGAGTTTTCCCTGCACCAAGTTCCAAGGCTCCCCGGCGTTGGATAGCCTATATCCGTTTTGTATTCGGTTTCGCTTAAATTTGCCAAAAAGTCTGCTAATGGGCTTCGTTTTGGAGCTTCAACGCAGGCGAGCGGGCTGTGAATGGAGAGAATTTCTGTGGGTTTAAGTTTGCGGATTATTTCAATCAATGCTTTGGTTTCCGCTTCGCTGCCTGGATTTTTGCCAGACGAGAGTTCAGTTATCCTTTCGCTTTCCAAAGTGGCTTTGCTGAGGGTGATTTCTGCGCTCCAGTTTGCTGTTGGAAAATTGCGGTTTAAATCCACGCCATTTGCGTTGCCGCGAGTTCCTAGAGAAACCCCATCTGGATTTGCGCACAGAATAAAAGCTGTGTTTTGCAATGGTTCTGTGCAATGCCTTAGCACTCTGCTCAAAAGAAATGTTGTTTCGGCTTCTTCGCCGTGAATTCCGGCTATTGCGAGAGTGTTGCATTTATGTTTGCAAGGAGCGTAGAGCAAGGGCGCACCCAAAACGCTTGAACCGTATTGGGTTAAATTGAAAGGTAAAGTACCTCTTTTAGCTTCGGGGCGGAATATCATTTTTTAAACTACGCTCTCCAAATTTTTCTAAATCTTCATCGGTGCGTAAATGCAAGCTGCGGTCAAAATTGAGTTTGAGCGGTGCTCCGGCTAGTCCAAATTCTTCAAAGAAAGTTTTCAGCAAATATCTTTTGTAGGCTTCGTCCACCAAATCTGGGTAAGGTGTTTCTATTGTAATCACAGGAGGGTCTGTTAAAATTTGGCAGGCTCTTTTTAGCTGCACGGAATGCCCGCTCCGCGAATGATGCGGATTTTTTTCAATGGCTGTTTTGAAAGTTTCTGCAACCCTATCCCTGCCTATAACTCGCTTGCAATTTGCGTGAACCCTTTGAATTTCCTGCAAAAGCCTAAACACCCGCAAACCTTCCAACGCGCTTATGGATATAACCGGAACCCATTCAAAAAGCGGATCTTTTTCCCTAATGTCTTTCACAATCAAATCAAAACTTTTTGAATCTTTATTTTCCAAAATATCCCATTTATTTATGGCTAAAATAAGCCCTTTGCCCGCTTTTCTTATTTCCGTTATTATGCGCAAATCCTGAATTTCAAAACCTCTGGTAACGTCCAGCAGCAACACAACAACATCGGAGCGGCGAATGCTCTCCATTGTTCGCATATTGCTGAAAATTTCCACCTCGTCTTTTTGCTTTGCTACACGTGCTTTTTTCCGAAGCCCTGCGGTATCTGTAACTTTGAAACTGATTCCGTTGTATTTAAATTCACAATCTATTGAATCTCTTGTTGTGCCGGGTATTTCAGAAACCACAACCCGCTCTTCGCCCAGCAGCTTGTTGAGCAAGGTACTTTTGCCGACATTCGGTCTGCCCAAAATCGCGAATGAAATAGGCTTTAGTTCCTTTTTTGTTTTTTCTTTTTTAGGAAGTAGCAAAATAACTTCTTCCAGCAAACTTAAAACCGCATAACCTGTTAATGCGCTTATGGTTCGTGGCGCACCCATTCCAAGTTGTAAAAATGCCCAACCTTCTGCACGTTCTATTGCATCTTCGCTTTTGTTCGCAACCAAAATCACAGGCTTTTCTGTTTTTAAAATGAGTTTTGCAAATTGCTGGTCTAGTGTTGTGACTCCAACTCTCACATCCACCATAAAGAGAATTAAGTCCGCTTCTTTCACTGCTGTGAAAATCTGCTCCCTAACGGAATCTGCCAAAACATCTATTTGAAAATCCGTCATAAAACCGCCTGTGTCCACAAGCGTAAAATTTGTACCTTGAAATTGCGCCTCTTGGTAATGACGGTCTCTGGTAACGCCCTCCCTATCGCTCACAACGGCAGCCCGCCGCCCCAAAATGCGGTTAAATAAGCTGGATTTGCCCACATTAGGGCGACCAACTATACATACTATCGGTAAATTTGACATTTCTCAGGCACAAAGTAGAAAACTTCGCAAAAAAAATGTATATTTAATTATGGAGATATCAGATTATGGGAGGTTTTTATGAAAGCTTTTAGGTTAGGCTTATTCTTTTTATTGGCAACATTTTCCGCATCTTTTGCACAAAATTCTACGGTAGAAAACGAGGGCGTGGACTGCTCGGTAACCATTAGTGGAACCGGAGCCATTACCGCCAATTCAAATCTTCCAGACCCATTTATGAAAATGAATGGACAGCGAATGACTGCCAAAGATGAATGGAAATGCAGGCGGCAAGAAATTCGCAAATTGCTGGAAAAAACGGTATATGGCGAAATGAAAGTTACACCTTTCAGCGCTACTACAGGCACAGTCACCAAAACAACTATCACGGTGAACGTAAGCGACAACGGAAAAACCACCAGTTTCACAGCCGGTGTTGATTTGCCAAGCGGAAATGGACCTTTCCCTGCAATGATCATTTACGGCGGCTTTGGCGGACCAAGTGCTTCTACTTTAAAGAGCCAAGGCGTAGCCGTTATAACATTTGATCCTGCAAAAGGCGGGGCAGAAGGCACGGCTCGCAATAATAAAAGCGGTGCATATTACACCCTTTATGGTGCAAACAGCAACCTCGGCATACTTGCGGCACAGGCTTGGGCAATTAGCCGTATAATAGATGTTATACAAAAATCAGATGGAAGCATTTTAAAATGGGATGCAATAGGTGTTACAGGCTGTTCTCGCTATGGAAAAGGCTCTTTTGCCGCAGGTGTATTTGACCAGCGCATTGCTCTTACAATGCCAATAGAATCCGGTACGGGCGGAGTACCTATAATGCGTAGCGTTAGCAATGAAGCCAAGCAGTCGCTAACCAGTGCTTACTCAGAACAACCGTGGCTTGGCGATGTTTTCAGCACATTCCAAAACAGCCCAAATACTTTGCCCACAGATATGCACGGAGCAGTTGCTATGGTTGCTCCACGCGGTTTGCTCATATTGGATAATCCGCATATCGCAAATTTGGGACCAAGGTCTGCACATCTCTCCGCAGTCGCTGGCGGAGAGGTTTACAAGGCTTTGGGCTATGGTGGCAACCTCACATATTTCTCCAACTCGGCAGATGGTAATCATTGTACATTCCAGCCAGAATTTAGCACACCGCTCACTACCAATATCAACAAATTTTTAAAGAAGCAAGGCAGTACTGTTGGTGGAGATCCAACTATAAATCCCAGAAGCGGAGTGACGGGCAATACGGCTCTGATAAATTGGACAACTCCAACCCTCAGTGGCTCTTATCCAGGCACTTCATCTCCAGCTTCAAGTTCGTCTTCTGCGCAAGGAACTTCTTCCAGCAGTTCAAGTATTTTGAGCAGTTCCTCAACGGGATCACCAGCGGTGTGCGGCGAGTATCAAGCCAGTTATTGCGGAGGCTTGGCGTATGAAAGCGTTCCTTCCAATTCAACAACAATGCCAACAACGGGTAATTGCTTGTATATAGGAGATTTTGAAGCTATACAACCTAATCTGAATTCAACCGTTGCCATAAATGGTGTAGAAAATACCTGTGGTAGTGATTGGGGGGAAGAGGATGGTAAATGCCCTTTCAATACAAAACCAGTTGCTAAAGATGGCGGTTATTATGTTTATGTGAAAACAGGAACAATCAACAGCTATCAAAATAACGGTTGGAAAGGCATTGTAGCCAAAACAAAACCGACTTGTGTATCGTCATCTTCTAGCGCAGCAGCGGTTAGTTCAAGCTCGCAAGAAACCACTCCAATTATCTCAAATATTCCTCTAACTCATTTAGCATTGAGCGGTGTTGTGGAAATTTTTGACCTAAAAGGAAATAAGGTGGCAAGTGTGAATGTTTCTGGTTCGCAAGCGGTTAAATTACAACTTCCAAAAGGTGTATATTTTGCAAAAGTGCGAGGAATGCAAAGCCTTAAGTTTGTGGTGAAATAAAGTGTCCAAATAGTGTCTAAACAGTGTTTAATCACTTTTTAGACACTTGAAAAACAACGTTTTTAAGCTAAAAATGCAGATTTTTGCTTGGCATATAAATTGCTTTTTCTATATTTATAGTGGAAAAGGATTATTTCATTTTTCTTGATGATTATGACTTTGATAGAGTCCGCATTTTTGGTTTTACAAAAAGAGGAAATGTTAAAGCTATAATGTGTCAATATGAAAGTTTAATGAACGATAAATGGATTGCTATAATTCGTTATGATTGTTCACACGGACAACCTTTTCATAGGGATGTTATGATGCCGAATGGAGAAAAAGAAAAGCAATTTGTGGAAATAGAGTCTATGAATGAGGCTTTTACTTATGCCGTGCAAGATATAAAAAATAAATGGAAATTTTACTTGGAGAGATATAAATCTAAAATAAGGAGTTGATATGTTGGACTACACACCAGAACGCATAGCGGAAATAGATAGGAACATCGAGAGAGCAGGTAAGCTTATGATGTATCTCTTTGAGAATCCCTCTGAGTGGGAAAAAATTCCAAACGGCAGTCACATCTTTTTCACAGATACTTATGAAAAAATGGACCA
>JGI20170J14366_1000601_pt1 | contig 15451 bp, 12 predicted proteins | sample TergutNc150P3_FD_14366 | JGI IMG/M metagenome (IMG submission 14366) | reverse complement strand
GCGTCCGTGGCCAGCTTCTTTATGGACGGGTTGGTGGAGTTGTTCGTGGCTATGGGCATGAGCGTGAAAATATCCGCGACCGTGCCTATCTTCCCTATGATTCGCATAGCGAAGACGACGTTTTCCACGCTGTTGAAAGATTTGATCTCTGCTAACGCTTCGTCTCTCGTCATTTTTTCCTCTTTGTCTTCGTTATTATCGTGTCGCGCAACTGCGCCGGCGGAGATATCCGCGCGGGCGATTCCGTTGTTTGCATCATCGCGGCCATCTTGTCGCGAAGTTGCGCGGCGCGTTCGAAATCTAAGTTTTTGGCGGCCTCGATCATTTCGGCCTCTATCTCTAATAATCGGTTATTCCCCGGGTTTATTGACGATATTTTCGCGCCGCGAGCGCTTTGACCGGCGTCGGGCTTTTGTTTGGACGGCCGTCCGCCCCTGCCTCTCTTGCCGTATCCGGCGCGCGGTTCGGCGGTCTCGGTTAGGCCGCCCTCTTCGGACGCGGCCCCGTACGGGGCGGTCATGGCTTCTATGCGCCTCTCCGCGCTGCGCGGGGTGACGCCGCGTTCTTCGTTGTACGCCAATTGTTTGCCGCGCCGCCGCCCGCTCTCCTCCATCGCCTTTTTGATGGAGTCGGTGACCGTGTCGGCGTAGAGGGTGATGCGCCCGTTGATATTCCGCGCCGCGCGTCCGGCGATCTGCACTATCGAGCGCGCGGAGCGCAAGAACCCCTCCTTGTCGGCGTCGAGTATCGCCACAAGGGCCACCTCCGGCAGGTCGAGGCCCTCCCGCAGAAGATTGATGCCTATCAATATGTCGAACTTCCCCGTGCGGAGGTCTTTGAGTATCTCGGTGCGCTCCAGGGTGTCTATCTCGGAGTGCAGGTAGCGCACCCGCAGCCCGATGGAACCGAGGTACTCGGTCAGGTCTTCGGCCATCTTCTTCGTCAGCGTGGTGACCAACGCCCGCTCGCCGCGCTCCGTCGTTGTCCGCAGCTGGTCTATCAGATCGTCCACCTGGTTGGCGGCCGGGCGCAGCTCTATCGGCGGATCGACCAAGTGCGTGGGGCGGATCACCTGCTCCACGATGACGCCGCCGCTCTTCTCCAGCTCGTAGTCGCCCGGCGTCGCGGAGACGAAGAGGGTCTTGTCGGAGAGCCCCTCGAACTCTTTGAACTTCAGCGGGCGGTTGTCGAGAGCGCACGGGAGGCGGAAACCGTGGTCTACGAGCGTCTCTTTGCGGGCGCGGTCGCCGTTGTACATCCCCTGTATTTGCGGCAGAGACGCGTGCGACTCGTCTATGATAAGCAAATACGGCGGCTTGAAGAAGTCTATCAGCGTGTACGGGCGCGACCCCGGCTCCCTGCCGTCGAGTATGCGGGAGTAGTTCTCTATGCCGTTCACGTAGCCGACCTCTGTCAGCATCTCCATGTCGTAGCGCGTCCGCTGTTCCAGCCTCTGCGCCTCAACGAGCTTTCCCTCTTTGCGCAAAACGGAGAGACGCTCGTTCAGTTCGCCCTCTATTTGCGCGACGGCGTCTTTCATCGTTATCCCGCCGACGGTCATGTAGTGCTTCGCCGGGAATATGGTCACCTCGTCGAACTTCTGCTTCGTTTTGCCGGTTAACGGCGATATGTAGCTGATGGCTTCGAGCTTGTCGCCGAAGGTCTCTATGCGCACGGCGTCCTCCTCGTAGGCGGGCTGGACCTCTATGACGTCGCCCTTGACGCGGAACGCCCCGCGATGAAGGGACATGTCGTTGCGCACGTACTGCATATCGGAGAGCGCCGTCAGAAAGCCGCGCCGTGTAAACTCCTGGCCTACGCGCAGCTTGACCGCCGCCCCCTCGTAGGCTTCGGGCGACCCTATGCCGTATATGCACGAGACGCTCGCGACGATCACAACGTCGCGGCGGGAGAGCAGGGAGCTCGTGGCTTTGAGGCGCAGACGGTCGATCTCGTCGTTTATCATAGAGGTCTTGGCGATGTAGGTGTCCGTGCTCGGCAGGTAGGCTTCGGGTTGATAATAATCGTAGAAGCTGACGAAGTACTCGACGGCGTTGTCCGGGAAGAACTCCTTGAACTCCTGGAACAGCTGCGCCGCGAGGGTTTTGTTGTGCGAGATGATGAGCGTCGGCAGCTGCGTCCGCTCTATGACGTTGGCCATCGTGAACGTCTTGCCCGACCCGGTCACTCCGAGCAGCACTTGGTGCCGGGCGTCGCGGTTTATGCCGTCGACGAGCTCGTCGATGGCTTGGGGCTGGTCGCCGGCGGGGGTGTAGCCGCTTTTAAGTTTAAATATCATAATGAAATCGATTTAATTGTTGACCATCATCCCCAGCGACAGCGCCGTCATGAAGATGAACCACGCGTACAGCAGAAAAGTGTTGAGCGCGTGTTCGGCCTTTGAGTGCTGCGGCTGCTCGGGATTTTGTTTATCCCCGCGCGCGGCCTGCCCCGAAGCGGGGGAGCGCTTGCGCATCCTATCCTTGAAATGCTTATAGACGGAGCGCGCCGTAAACAGAAACAGCACCGCTCCTATGATTTTCACGATTATCGCGGCCGTATCCATGTTTTATATCTCCCCAAGCGGTTCGTCGGGCGGCCCGTCCTGCACGTTCATGGCCGCCGCCGTCAGCCGCCGGCCGGCTATCTCCATTCCGTTCCACAGCAGGACGAACTCGTACTCGCCCTCCTCCGGCAGCGGCAGACCGTTTATGTTGCCGCCTATCTCCACGACCGCGCGCCGGTTGTCCGGCCGCTTCACCTCCCACGGGGGGATGGACATGGAGAAAGAGCCCCCCTCTTTGCGGAAGATCAGCTGCGCCGAGCTGTCGGCGGCCACGTCGGTGAGCGCGATGTAAATGGCGCAGTTGCCGTGCTTCGTAGGGAAGCCGCCGCAGTTGATCGAACTGAACGTCCCGGTCAGGATGCTCTTGCCGGTATGGTGGTCACGGTAGTAGTAGTCGCAGATCAGCATCGCTAACACTATGGGTTTCATCGACATAGCCTATATCTCCGCAATGGACGGTTTAATTCATACAAAAGACGTGTGATAAAAACGGCGAAACAAAAAAACAGCGCCGCCGCCGAACTATAATATATATTATTACAAGCGGTTGGTGCACATTATTGCAAACGATTCTACATAATCATTATCGGAGAGAGATACAATATGGCCCTGAGAAAAGAGGAGATCGCCAGAAAACTGCTTCACCTGTTCGCGCTTCTTATGCCCGCCGGGATATTTTACCTGCCGCGCTTCGGCGTGCCCGACGCCGTGCCCATAGGGATACTGGCGTTCTTGGTGGTCGGATCGATCGCTGTGGAAAGTCTGCGCTTCCGCATGCCGGCGGTGCAGAAAATCTTCTTCGTCTGCTTCGGACGCCTCCTCAGGCAGGAGGAGGACAAGAAGGTCACAGGAAGCACCTACGTCATAGCCGCCGCGCTGCTATGCTCGCTGATCTTCATCAACCATAAGTACATATCGCTCATGGTTTTAACCATCTTCATCTTAGGCGACGCCATAGCCGCGATAGTGGGGCTGAGCGTCGGCCGGATAAAGATCGGCCGCAAGAGTCTGGAGGGCAGTTTGGCATGTTTCGCTATGTGCATGACGCTCTTTTACGCCCTGTTCCCGCGTCTGCCCTGGGTTTTGGACGCCTATGACGGCAAAGTCCCGTTCCTCTTGGCGCTGGCGGCGTCGCTGTCTACGACGCTGTTCGAGCTGATACCGCTCAAAATCACCGGAAAGCTGACGATAAACGACAACCTCGCCGTTCCGGTCATCACCGGGGGAATTATGCTGTTGATTGAGAAGACTATGCCGGCGGCGGAGGCGGCGGAGAAGCTGAGCTTTTTATGGAATTGACGAATTCCGCCGCCAGCGCCGCCAGCGCCCCGGTCTCGGCGGCGGTCTTCGCCGCGACCGCGTCCTCAGCCGGCCCCAGCACGTTGACCATCTCTTCCGTTGATTCGTATGTAGCCGTACGGAACGGGTTCTCGTAGTCTTTGGCCCGCGATTGAGCGGTGCAGGCGGCGATCTTGGCACAGTCGTTAGGGACGGATTCCAAGAATGCCGCGAAACTGTTTTCGGTCAGTCCGTCCGCGTTAACGTTTTCCAATCTGGCGACGGAACGGATCGCGTGTTTTACCTTTTCGGTTTTGTAGGCGGCGGCGCGGCCGTCGAACAGTTTATGGACATCGTCCCAAGTTTTTACGCCGCCGTCCTTTATCGCGCCGATAATGCGTTCCAACGAACGCTCGGATATGATCGTCCCGCCGCAGTCCGTCCACCTGCCGCCGTTATCGTCGGAAGCGCCTAAGGACGCCGACAGTTCATTGAAATTTTTCAGCCCGTTCTCTTTCATGTACGGCAGGATGTTCTTAGCGCAGTAATAACGCACCGCCATCCTATACGCCTTGCAAGCCGCGTCGGCGCGTCTGAGCGGCGGCCTTCGGCTGTTGTCGTTGCCGCCGTCCGCTTTTTGTTGATCTATAAGATTCAACGCCTCGAATATTTCATCAATAGTGTCCGGCGCTAAGGGATCGTGTTCGATGAATTGATTTCTGTGTATACGCTTGTCCCGTGCGGCGAATTTTTGGGCGCTCCGCATCACCGCGTACATGTTGTGTGTGAACCAGAAGGCGGGGAATACCGTCGCGGAGCCGCTCTTTTCGTCCAAAGCGATCAGGCTGAACGGATATTTCACGTCTAACTCCGTTTGATAAGACCCCTTGGCGATCATCGTGAAGGAAGCGAAGCGGCTGTTGTGGCGCAAGCTGACGCATAGCCCCGGCCAGAAGCCGCGTTTTGCCCATATCTCGCCGTCGCTGACCCGGCTGTTGTGGTTTGAGCCGACGGTCGCCCCCGCCGCGATGTTGCTCTGACCGCCCACGGCGGCGGCGATCAGGAACGAGTTGTTGTGGTGCTGGGCGTGCATAGGCATGATGAGGCTGTTTGCGATCTCGCAGCATGCTATCTGTGCGCAGTCGCCCACGACCGAGCGGTTGACGCGGGCGGCTTTGGAGACCGCCGCCGCCGTGCCGGTCATCACCGAGGAGAGTTGCGCCGCCGAATCGATCCTGTTCCCGCAGCCGACGATCGAGTCGCGGATTTGGACGGCGGGGCCGATGAAGGTCGGTTCGCCGCCGTCGCTCAATATTGTTGAATTGCTGATAAACTCGGCTCCGTCCACGACGGCGGAGGGGCCGATCAACGTATCGCGGACGGCTTTGGTATTGATGATCGCCGCGTTGCTCGCGATGATCGCGGTTCTTGGGCATAGGTCGCGGCAGACGGCGTAAGTCATCTCGGCGAGTTTGGCGGGCAGATCGTTATCGCCTCTAAACTTCGCCCAAAGGTACGCGTCGGTGCAGGTCATCCCCGGATAAGGGAGTATAGCCCTGCCCCCGTTTTCGTTGATAACTTCTATCGGATATTGATGATCCGCGTCTACGCTCATCCCGAACGCCGCCCCCTCCTTCGAGGAAATTTCGTTGACGCCGAATATCAAGACAGAATCGCCGATATGTTGATTTATAGAGAACAGGAGATTGTGAATTGCGGCATCGTCGCCTATAGTTACGTCATGGAAACGGCTGTTGTAGAGGCCGGTTTTTAGGGATATGTTGCCGTATCGGAGGCGGTCTCGGTTGAACGCGCCGATCAGCACCCGTCCCTCGAAACGGCACCCGCGCACCCTGCCGGCGTCAAAACCCTTGACGGCGACGCGGACATCGCCCCAGTTCGCGGACGTGTTGCCCTGACCCTCAAGCCGAGCGGTCTCTTCAGGCGTCAAGCCGCGGCGGTACCCGGCCGGCCGCTCAACGCGCCATTGTTTGACGGTTTCTTCCATAGTAATATCAATATACATTACCAATACCGGCGCTATCGATAAAAAATGCGCTTGCCGTGTAACAATTTCAATTATTAAAAAATCTAATATATCGATATGCGGCATAAACTATATTCTGTTGGTATGCCGTTTTTACGCAAATCATCACTAAAACAATAACAGTAGGGGAGACCATCTGCTATGAAGAGTAACGTTTTTTTTGTTCGTGCGGCGTTATGCGCGTCGGTTGTGCTGTTCGGCGTTTGCGCGGCGGCGGCCGGCAAGAAGGCGGATTTGTCTGTTTACGGCGAGGTTGTCGCCAAAGCCGGACAGTCTGAGATTGTGATTGAGAACACGCTCCTTACGCCGCTTATTGTGCTGGTGGACGGCAGGGAGGCGGGTAAGGTGAAAGACCGCGGCAGCGCGCGTTTTGTGGTTGCGGACGGCAACCGTTACCTGAAAGTCGTCGGGACCGCGAAGGGCAGCGGCCAATCCAAGGATCTTCAATTCTATACCGTCGGCAAGAGGTTCTTTTTTAAGGTTACCGGCCCCACCGTCCAGTCGGTCTATTTGGAGCGGACGAACTCTTACAGCTTAGGCGTTTCGGTCGATAACGGCGGAGGCGAGCCTCCCCCCCTCGCCGAGACCTCGCTCGGCAAGGACAAGGCGGCTATGTTCGACCGCTTGGACAAGCAGGTAGGGCAGGCTTCCGCGCCGGCCCAGGCTTCGGCCCCCGCCCCGGCTCCGGTTCCGGCGGCTCCGGCTCCGGCGGCGGCGAGCGCGTCTGTGTCCGCAACGGCGTCCGTGCAGCAGGGCGGCGCGTCCGCGACGGCGGCCGCGGCCGTACCTAAATTCGCCGAAGTTGACGGTAAAAAGCCCCATATCGCCGTCTATGTAACCAGCGACAGAAGCGACAAAAAAGTGAACGACGTTAAAACGGCGCTGGGCGCCAAGATGCTGACCGCGCTGGTCAACAGCGGCAAGTTTATAGCCATAGAGCGCTCCAGGGAGTTCTTGGACGAGATAGACAACGAGCAGAGGAGGCAGCGCGAGGGCGCGGTGGACGAGGGTCAGATAAGCAAATTGGGCCGTCAGTTCGGCGTGCACTACGTCTGCATAGCGAACATAACGGAGGCTTTGGGCAGCTACCAGATCTCCGCGAGGATAATCAACGTGGAGACCGCCGTGGTGGTTGCCATGGGCGAGGACGACAGCCCTCTGAGGAACATGGACGACTTGGCCGGCGTGTCGTTTAAGGTTACGAAGGCGCTGCTGAAGGAGTAGGTTAAGTATCCCGGGTTTATGCGGGGGTTGAAAACATTCAGTCCCCGCTTCCGTTATTAATGTAAATGACCCCCCCGCGTCGTCACGCCGAAGTCAAGGTTAACAGCCTCAGTCGAAATATTTTGACGGGCCGGCGTCCATAATATATTTTCATCTTAGGATATGCGGCGGTTCGCGGGGACGTTTTTTGCGGGCGCTTAACTATAGATTATAAAAAAATATCAGCGTTAAGGAGGCTGGGATGTTGAAATTCGGCAAATTCGGTAAAATTGTTTCGCTGTCGGCGTTGGTGCTGCTGACGGCCGTATCGGCGTTCGGGGCCAAATCGCAGCAGCAGTCCGGCGCAAAAACCAATCCGCCGCCGGCCGCTAAGACCAATCCGCCGCCCGCCAAGCCTAAAGCGCCGTCGCTTGCCGGCCGGTGGGTGCTGGAAGAGGGCGGGCGGGCGCCGAGCGGCTTTCCGGGCAGCATGGAATTGCTGAAAGACGGGTCGTGCATCGTGGACGGCAGGAGCCGTACTTGGAAGACCGAAAGCGGCCGATTTTATTTTATGGGGGAGAAAGCGCTCGCTTTCAACTACAAGCTGTCCGGGTCTACGCTTACCCTTACGAATGACGCCGGCAAAGCTGTGTCGTACCTGACGCTGGCGGCCGCCAAAAAGATCGAGGCTGAGAAAGACGCCGCCGACATGAAAATCAAAACCGGCGCCGGCACGCTCCCCGACGGCAGAAACGGCAAGACCTACAAGACGGTGAGGATAGGGGGCAAGTCGTGGATGGCGGAGAACCTTAACTATCAGACGGGCAATTCCTGGTGCTACGGGGGCAACGCCGCCCATTGCGCCAAATACGGCAGGCTCTACGATTGGAACACTGCGAAGTCCGCCTGTCCCGCCGGATGGCATCTTCCCTCCAATCAGGAGTGGGCCGCTTTGGTGACGGCGGCGGGCGGCCATACTACGGCCGGCAAGAGGCTTAAAGCGGCGGAGGGCTGGAGCAGCGGCGGAAACGGCATAAACGGGACGGACGAGTTCGGTTTCGCGGCGGTTCCGGGCGGCAACCGCCGCAACGACGGCAAATACTACGGCGTCGGCATTGACGGCAGTTGGTGGTCGTCCACGGAGATCGAGGGCGACCTCGCCTTCTATCGGGGCATTTTCAACGCCAGCGAGAAGGTGTACGAGTTCAACTACGACAGGGGATACGGTTTTTCCGTCCGCTGCATCCAAGACTGACGCGCAGCCGGGGTCTGTTCGAAAAACAATGATTCCGCCCGAAGCGGCCGCGAAAGGGCGTAAATCAAAAAAGATGAATTACATATTGACATAGCGTAAGCTATATGTTATTTTAATATAAATATGGTAAAAACCGCCTGAATGACCGTGCGTGTGGGGTTGCGCCGTAGGTATGGTTGCCGGGTGGGGGGAGTGACGGCGGACGAGGGCCGTTCCGGCGTCGCGTGCGGCGAAATTCTAACGTTGCGGGCGGTTTCACGAAAGGCGGGCGGGTTGTATGCGCGAGTTGATAACCAATGACGTTTCCAGGTGCGTAGGTTGCAACCGGTGTATCCGGGTTTGCCCTGTCGAGGGCGCGAACGTTGTCTACAGCGAGAGCGGTCAGATCAAGGTTAAGGTGGATTACAGCCGCTGCATCGTCTGCGGCGCCTGCATTCAGGCCTGCCGGCATCACTGCCGGGGCTATTTCGACGACACCGATCGTTTTTTGACCGATTTGCAGAAGGGGGTGCCCATCTCCATGTTCGCCGCGCCGGCCAACCGCGCCAACGGCGAAAATTGGGGACGCTTGCTCTCTTGGCTCAGGCAGCTCGGCGTCAAAAAGATATACGACGTCTCCGTGGGGGCGGATATCTGCACTTGGGCGCATATTCGGTATATACAGAGGGAAGCCCCGGCGTCGCTCATCACCCAGCCTTGTCCGGCCATAGTCAACTACATACTCTTGCATAAGCACGATTTGGTGCAGTATCTCTCGCCGGTGCACAGCCCGATGCTTTGCACGGCGGTTTTCATGAAAGATTACGAGAACATAACCGACAGCATCGCCGCGCTGTCCCCCTGCATAGCTAAGGCGGACGAGTTCGACGCGGCCGGGTATGTGCACTACAACGTGACTCTCAAAAAACTCTACGAATATATCCAAACGCACGGGATAACGCTGCCGAACGAGGAGTCGGGTTTCGACCACGCGGAATCCTCGCTGGGGTGCCTGTATTCCATGCCCGGCGGCCTCAAAGAAAACGTTGAGCTGTATCTCGGCAAGGCTCTGCGCATCGACAAGTCGGAGGGGCAGGGCGTCGTATACCACGCTTTGGATGAATTCGCCAAGAAGCGCGGAAACTGTCTGCCGGTGGTGTTTGACGCACGAGCGCGACGTGTTCGAGGTGAACGCCATCATGGATCAGGCGCGGCAGGATGTGCTGAGGGGGCGCAGTAAGGAAGATTTCGAGGCGTTGTACAGCGCATACGACAACGCGCTGAATTTAAGCGATTTTATTAGAACATACTCTCCGGCGCATGTCCGCCCGTATGCGGCAAGCGAAGATCAGATAAACCGCTCTTTCGCTCTGCTGGGCAAAGAGACCGAGATAGAAAAAACGTTCGATTGCTCCGCTTGCGGTTCCGACACCTGCCACGACATGGCGAAGAAGATCGCTTGCGGGTTGAATATCCCCACGAACTGCATCCAAAAGGCCCGCAACGACATCAACAAGGAGCACGGCGCTCTCATCAACCTGTCTGCGGAGAACCTCGAAGACATCAATAGGATGCTCACCGATATATCGAAGGTCAAGGAGCTGTGCGACGTGATCGTGGGCAGCGTTTCCGACGTGAACAACGCGATAGAGCAGTACAACAATATGGCTATGGAGATTGACAAGATCGCCATGCAGATAAACATCATATCGCTCAACGCCTCTATCGAGGCGGCCAGGGCGGGGGAGCACGGCAAGGCGTTCGCGGTCGTGGCGGCGGAGGTGCGGAACCTCGCGCGCTCCTCCAAGAGCACGGTCTCCGCGACCGAGCGTATAGAGACGGAGGCCACGGAGTCCATACAGAAGATCAATTCGATGACGGACAACATAAGCGTCGAAGTGAAGAAGACGTTCCAGGACATTGCGGAGATTTCCAAGAAGACGCAGGACGCGTTGGAGAAGGCGAAGCAGGTCGGCGGCGCGGTCGGAGTCGTCGCCGTCGATGTCGACATCGACATCGATACTCAATAAGGCGCGGGCGCGGAAAAATATATTTGCTGTCGGGTATTGACAAACGCCGGCGCGTCATTGTATTATATATAATATGAAAAAAACTTTTATTTGTACCCAGATAGGCGTATTTGCCGGCGCGGTTGCGCTGTGCGTCGGCGCGGCGTCCGCGCAGCAGCCGGCTTACCAGCCGGCTCCGCAGCCGCTTCAGCTTCAGCAGCCTGTTCAGGCGCAGTCCGCGCCGCAGCCGGCCGCTTACCAGCCCGCTCCGCCTCCGCCCCCGCCGGTTCAAGCCCCGCCGCAGAACGCTGACCCGGCTTCAACCGCTCCGTCGCAAGGGCAGCCCGCTGTTAAGACCGCCGGGGCCGGCATAGGCAAGCCGGCGGCCCCCAAGTCGGGCGTAGTCGACGCCGAATCCTCAATGCGCCTCGGCGTTGAACTTTCGGTAGAGGCTTTGGCCGCCGCGCCGTACCTCCACTACGACAAAGGCAGGAAACCCGGCTCGGGAAAGGTCGCGCGTCCGAAGGATCGCGCCGTTTACCAGCGTTTCGACAAGGTGATCGTTAAGCCCGCCATGAAAATCGGCCTATGGCATAACGCCGATCTTAAAAAGGATAAGGCGGCGAAAGAGCCGTCATTCAAGATCGGCGATACCGTAGACGTGTTGAAATCCATTAGAAGAGTCAAGGTGGGCGGCGAGAGCGCGCGCCTTGTGGCGCGTACGGCGCGCGGCGTCGTATTGGGGTTCGCCGGCAAAAAAGCGGTCGTTCTCCTGACCGACATGTGGGGCAAGGTGACGGGTTCGGAACGCGTCGCGTTAGCGAAGCCGTTTCTCCCGGTATATATCGACGTTAAACCGGACTCCGACGCGGGAAACATCAAAGCCTCGGTGGTTTTGCGCGTAGACAAGACGGTCACGCCCTATATGCACCAATATATCGTTGTGGATAAAGGTTCCGAAGCCGGGGTCAAAGTCGGAGATTTTTTCAAAGTGACGGACAGGAAGCGTCCCAACAGTTTTTCCGAAGAGCTTGTGGAGGCGCAGGCGCTCAGCGTGACGGCCAAAGCGTCCACGCTTTTGCTGCAGCAGGTTTACAGCGAGCGGTTGAAACGCTGGGATGAGGCGAATCTGAGTTTCAGGGCGGCCGAAAAAAAGTAGCCGCCGGTATTGCGGTAAAGGCGATTGTCAATTAATGTTAAGATCGGATGCTTGTAGATGGAGAATTTCGTTTATACGTTGGGAAAGCGGCTGCTGATAAGCAACCGCCGCCGCTCCGTGCGCGGGTCGGTCATATTCTTTTTGGCGCATCTGCTGCTTTTCGCCGGCATAGCCTTCGCGGCGGAGATCATGCTGCTGATGCTCGGAGTGTGGGNCATACACGTGCCGTTCATAGGACAGGTGATGAGGATATTGGGCGGGTGAAGCCGCCGCCGGGTCGATATGNTGTTTTTTTCAAAGGACATTGCAGGGGCGGATCTATGTGTCCGCCCTTTTTTAATATTTGATTTATAGTTCNGTCTTTAATTTTTAAACAAGCCNTATATTACTGGAGCGATACGCTATGACAAAAGCGAAAAANCAAACAGCGTTGCTATGCGCCGCCGCCGTCCTCTTTTTNGTCTCATCCTGCGCCGCCCGCGCAAACAAGCGCGGCAGCGCCGAGAGCGAAGCCATACTGCCGCAAATCGACGTCATAAGGGTCAAGGAGAGCGCCGACGAAGCGTTGCGCACCGCCAACGACCTCAAGCGGGAGAACGAGGCCCTCAACGCTAAGATCACGGAGTTTGACAACCGCCTGATTCTCCTCTCCGAAGAGGTGTCGAACGTCTCCACGGCCAAAATCGAAGAGCTTGAGACGCGCTTGGCGCTCCTCACCGAGGCCTACAAAGACATCTTCGTGAAGCTTCAGGCTATAGAAATCGCTATACGCCCCGTGCCCAAGCCGACCCCGCCGCCGCCCAACAGGTCTACATTCACCACGACGACCGACGGGTTCATTGTCGCGTCGCCGGAATACGAAATGTTCCAAACGGGTTTGCGCCTCTTCAACAACCGCAGCTACGAAAAAGCATTGGCCATGTTCACCGACTGCTTAGGAAAGTTCCCCGACGGCGAGTACCGCGACAGGGTGCAGTATTGGATAGGGGAGTGCAACTACCAGCTCAAACGGATGGATAAAGCGATCGAGGCGTATAAAAAAGTATTCGCTTACCAAAACTCCTCCAAGGCCGACGCCGCCCAATTCCAAATAGCGCTGGCGTACCAGAAGATGGGGCAGACCGAAAAGGCTAAAGGCGAGTTCAGGAGGCTGATCGAGAGGTATCCGGCCAGCAGTTATGTTGAGAGGGCGAAGAAGTATATCGCGGAACTCAAATAAGCGGCGGCGGTTGTTAATGACGGTTTGTACTGATGTATTATGGATAATTGACAATGATTATCTACATAATAGATACCGATACTCAAAACATCGAAAAGGAAAATCTGAAAAAATGCCAGTTAATTCCGCTAAACCCGTTAAGCTGCGCAGCGCAACCGTAACGGAAGGCCGCCGTATGGCCGGAGCCCGCAGTCTTTGGCGCGCCAACGGCATGACTGACGCGCAGATCGGCAAACCGATCGTCGCCGTAGTCAACTCGTTCACGCAGTTCGTTCCAGGACACGTGCACCTGCACGGCGTCGGCCAGCACATAAAAAAGATTATAGAGGCGCAGGGCTGTTTCGCCGCCGAGTTCAACACCATCGCCATTGACGACGGCATAGCGATGGGTCACGGCGGGATGCTCTACTCCCTGCCCTCCCGCGACCTTATCGCCGACAGCGTGGAGTACATGGTGAACGCCCACCGCGCCGACGCCATGATCTGCGTGTCGAACTGCGACAAGATCACTCCGGGAATGCTTATGGCCGCCATGCGCCTGAACATTCCGGCGGTCTTCGTCTCCGGCGGCCCTATGGAGGCCGGCCTCGTGGACGGCAAGGTGTACGATTTCATCGACGTGTTGATCAAAGGCGCGGACAAGAGCGTGCCCGACGCCGAAGTAGACGCGCTCGAAAAGGGGGCCTGCCCCACCTGCGGGTCGTGTTCCGGATGTTCACCGCCAACTCCATGAACTGCCTCGCCGAGGCTTTGGGCATGGCGCTTCCGGGCAACGGCACGGTAGTGGCCACGCATAAGAACAGGTGCGCTTTGGTTGACAAGGCGGCGAATCTCATCGTCAAAATGGCGAAGCGTTATTATGACGACGGCGACGAGAGCGTGCTGCCGCGTTCTATCGCCGTGAAGGAGGCGTTCAACAACGCTATGGCGCTGGATATCGCTATGGGCGGGTCGTCCAACACGGTCTTGCACCTCTTGGCCATAGCCCGCGAAGCCGGGGTTGATTTCACTATGGAGGATATCGACCGTCTCTCCCGAAAGATACCGGTGCTGTGCAAGGTCGCGCCGAGCTGCGCCTATCACGTCGAGGACGTCAACAGGGCGGGCGGGATCGTCGGGATAATGGCGGAGCTCGCCAGGGCGAAACTCGTCGATACGTCGGTGAGGCGTTTGGAGTCCGCTACGCTGGCCGACACGATCGAGGCCTTCGACGTCCGCAGCCCCAAAGTCACGCAGGAGGCCGTATCGCTATATAAAAGCGCCCCCGGCGGTTACAGAAATTTGGAGTTCGGGTCGCAGGATAAGATGTACGCCGAGTTCGATTTGGATAGGCAAGGCGGATGCGTCAGGGACATCGACCACTGCTATTTCAGGGACGGCGGCTTAGCCGTGCTCTTCGGCAACATAGCGAAGCGCGGATGCATCGTCAAGACGGCCGGCGTGGACGAGTCGATCTTCAAGTTCAGCGGGACGGCCAAGATTTACGACTCCCAGGAGGCCGCCTGCGACGGAATCCTCGGCGGCGAAATCAAGGCGGGCGACATTGTCGTCATACGCTACGAGGGCCCCAGGGGCGGCCCCGGCATGCAGGAGATGCTCTATCCCACCTCCTACATAAAATCGATGCACTTAGGAAAAGAGTGCGCCCTTATCACCGACGGCAGATTCTCCGGCGGAACGTCCGGCCTATCCATCGGGCACGTATCGCCGGAGGCGGCAAGCGGCGGGGAGATCGCCTTGATCAGGACGGGCGACGTTATAGACATCGACATACCGAAACGGACGATAAACGTTCGGGTTGACGGCAAAGAATTGGAGAAGAGACGCGCCGAGGAGCTCGCAAAGGGCAAGGAGGCTTTCAAGCCGGTCGGGCGCGACCGTTACATCTCGCCGGCGCTCAGGGCCTACAGTCTGTTCGCCGCGTCGGCGGACGAGGGGGCGGTGAGGGTGCTGCCGGAGGGGGTTTGATTATAAGCCGCAAGCCGTAGGCGGGGCGGTCTCTATTTTTTATCAACAAATGTTTGCTATCGGGCGTACCTATTATGTAGATTATAATAGAGGCCCCGAACCGCATTAGTTGGGTAATCGGGTCTGTGTCGGCACAACGTATGGTATAGAGAGAGGGCCGGAGCTTATGGAATATGTCGTTATCCCGATTGCGCTTTTGTTAGGAGTCGCGGCGTTTGTCGTATTGCTGACGGTTATCAAGGGCGGGTATTTCGCGACCAAGCGCAGGAAGACTAAGCTCGGCCTTGTCAAGGTGGCCGGAGCCGGATTGAAGCTCGGCGGCGGGGACGAGGCCGACGGTTCCGACGGCGGGCCCGACGGCGCGGAGGAAGCGGCGGCCGCCGACGCGGGCGCGGATGCCGGCGGCGGCTTGGACGATACGGCGGACGGCATCGTTGCCGCCGGCGATAAGGCGGCCTCCGTCGGCGAAGACGACGAGAGCCGTGATACGTTTTCCGTCCCGCTGGAGACCATCAAAGGGGAGAGCGGTTCCGAGACCGAAGCCGCGCCGCCGTCAAAGCAATCTTCCGGCGCGGATAAGCGCGGCGACGCCGACACCGCCGGCGACACGTCCGGCGAAGACAAACGCTTCGGCGGAAGCGGGGTGCGGCCCGTTATGAACCGGCCGTTCGGCGAAAAACTGCACGTTACCGAGACGCGGCCCGTAGTCAGAAAAATAGTGAACCCGCCCGTTGAAAATCCCTTTGACAATTTAAAGTCGTCTTCTTT
>JGI20170J14366_1000599_pt1 | contig 15462 bp, 13 predicted proteins | sample TergutNc150P3_FD_14366 | JGI IMG/M metagenome (IMG submission 14366) | reverse complement strand
GTCAACGCAGATGATTTTGGTACTAATAAGCTTTGCGAAAATACAGCAGCCCCATCCCCAGGCTCCGCAGGCTATACAATTACTGGGACTCTTGGAACGTGCGCAGTTGCCAGTATCTCTGATGCTACGGGTACGGATGAGTCCAGAGACAGTTGCCAAGCTCCTAATGGAACTTGGCCAGGCCAATGCTCAAATAAAAATGCTAACTACAATACCAAATCCGCTTGCCAAGCACAAGTTGTTGGCACTTGGGCTTCAGTCGATGGCAACTTCGATGTCAACCAGGCCACTTGCAACGCAAACAGAGGCATCTGGCTATACAACGGCGGCATCCGCGGTGCAAACACAAGCGGCGCATCCACTGGCCTAGCCTTCAAAAACGCTGGCGAAGCTGGTGCCTGCGAATAAGCTATAGCTAACACTCTCTCCAACCCCCGCCCGCCCCCGCGAGCGGGGGTTTTTGCGTTTTCTATATTGCCTTTATGCCAGCCAAGCGCAAATACAAAGATTCGGTTTTCACTTCTTTGTTCAAAGACAAGAAGCGGCTTCTGGAATTGTATAATGCAATAGAAGGAACTTCCTACAAAGACCCAAATATAATAAACATCAACACTCTGGAAGGCGTCCTGTTCCCAAACAGGCAGAACGACATATCTTTCACGATAGGCGGCAAATTGGTTGTTCTAATGGAGCATCAGTCTAGCATAAACGAAAACATGCCCTTGCGCTTTCTGATATATATATCAAAGGTGTATGAAAAGATAATAGACACCAAAAGCATTTACAGGTATAATTTGCTCAAAATCCCAAGGCCCGAATTCATAGTTCTATACAACGGCACGGACAAATACCCGAATGAAAAGGTATTGAAACTTTCCGAAGCCTTTGAGCAACTCGGCATAAAGAAAGCGCCTGAGTTGGAGTTGTCGGTCCGTGTGCTGAACATAAACAAGGGTCGCAACCCAAAGCTGGAGCGGAGGAGCAAGAGCTTGGCAGGTTATTCAGCTTTTGTAGCAAAGGTCAGGGAATTTCAATCAAGTGGCAATTCTTTAAAAGAGGCAATAGAAAGAGCAGTCCGTTACTGCATAGGCAAAGGGATATTGCGTGGTTATTTGAGACAACATTCATCGGAGGTAGTGAATATGCTGAACACAGAGTTCAAGTTGAAAGATGCCCTTGCCGTTAGGTATGAAGAAGGCAGGGAGGAAGGCAGGGAGGAAGGCGAAACCAGAGGCATAAAAAAGGTGTTTGCCCTTCTGGAAAAGGGTATTCCTTTGGCGGAAGCGAAGCGAAGGCTTGGGATTTCCAGAAATTACGCTGTAAAGGCATATTAATGTACGGGCAGCCCCCCGTGGCAGCCTTCCCGCCCGCCCCCGCGAGCGGGGGTTTTTGCGTTTTATGGCCGTGTTTTTTTCTATATTATAAAAAAGTGAAGATTTTTGAATTTTTTTTGCCGCGACAAGCGTCTAAGTATTTAGATTCAAATCGAGGTAAATTGTATGGAGAAGATAATGGAACTGCTGGTAGCAAATGCAGATAACGCGCGCATGGCGGTAGTCTTGACGGCTATCTTGTTCGGGTATTTTGAGCTAAACAAAAAGCTCAGCTTCCTGGACAAGAGGATAGACGGCGTAGAAGTGTCCCTCGGCAAGAGGATAGACGGCGTAGAAGTGTCCCTCGGCAAGAGGATAGACGAGCTAAAGTACAACGACATTGCTCATCTGGGCGAAGCTATCAAAACCCTCACTTTCACGCTAGAAAAGAACAAATCCCTAGAAAAAAAAGACAGAGAGTACATAGACGGAAAGCTAGGCTAGGGCTTTATTATGTGTAGGGGCGCATTGACCAGCTTGGCGGCGTAAGCAACAACATAGGCTATCACGCGGAGCAGTTTTTCCAGGACATAAAAGCGGACAACCTGCGGGTGTATTAATATACATATATATATATATATTATACTCTCCACTCTCAACTAACAATCCTAAAACTCTGCTTCTTGCTAAAAAACCACCAACTTTCCCCGCCCCCTTGACAAAAATCGCATTTTTTTCTATATTTAGTATGTCGAAAGAAAAGGAAGGTTTTTTTTGGGCAGCGAGATGGCTGAAAATCGCTTAAAGAGTAGGCGTGAGAAGAAGGGAGTTAAAATGAGGTTAAACAGAGTTCTTCAAAATAAGTTCCACAGAGTTTCTCTGTTGGCGGCGGTTATCAGCATGGCTATGGCTGCTACGATATTCACAATTTCCTGCTCAGGCGAAGACGGCTCGGATGGCAGAAACGGCACAAACAAATGCTCAGTAAGCAGTGCTGGTGTCATCACTTGCGGTGGCGAGACCATAGGCACGCTAGCCACCGGCCCCGCCGGCGACAAAGGCCCAGACGGCATATTGTACAACGGCCTGCCAGGCCCCGTAGGCGCATCCTGCGCCATCAATAGCGAAGCTGTGAACGGCAACTACCAGATAGTCTGTACCAACGACACCGAAAACACTCCCGCGCGCTGGCTAGAAGGCTGCGAAAAAGAAACTTTCTTAATAAGCCCAAAGCAAGTAAACTTGGTCTGCGGCGAAACTACTGTTTTCATGTGTGAACATGCATCCAGCGATGCTTCTTTGTGGGTTTTTGACCCTTCCAAATACTATTGCAATAACACTAGCGGCATTTTAAGTATCCCAACCACTAATACCGCTCCCTACATATTTTGCGGCAGCGGCGATGACGAGGTTCTAATCAATTCCAACCAGCAATACTGCGGGTTTGCCAGCAAAGCAGCCTTTGACGCCGGGAAGCCAACCCCCATAAACCTCTGCATGAACAAAACCGAAGCAGGCCCCCCTACGGCTGCTAACAAGCCAAACGAAGCATCACTAAGCGCTGACGTTTGGGTATTGGCAGTTGGCGGCACTTGGCAAAACGAATACTGCCAGGTTAAAAGAGTATTGGTAGATAACAAACCCACTGACTCTAGAACAAAAGCGCTCCCAACTACTTGCGGCCTTGATACTGCATTCGTAGCCAACAAGGATGTCTGGAATGGCGAGTATTGCGGTTACGCAGACTCCACCAACGCCGCCACCCCTGGCTCCCTTAGAACCAACAAAGTAAAACGCTACAATGCCTGCGCCGATGGCATAGGCCCCGATTCCATTGCTTTGGGCAAAGGATATTGCAAAATGATGAACAAAACATCCACCCACTCGGTCTATTCAGACGAGTTCTGCAGGGTAAATGGCTCGCGTCTATCAATCAATCAGATTAATGAATTTCAAAAGCCCAAATACCTAACCGCAGGCGACTGGAAAGACGAATATTGCGGATTCGAAACCGAAGCGGGCTTCTTGGCCAACGACCTGAAAAAGCTAACAGGCACCTGCGGTGATGGCTCAACCGGCCCCAACGGCTATGATGTCACTAATTGGCAGAACCAGTATTGCCAGGTTAAATTTGAAAATCGCGCAAGCGGCTACACAACAAGAGTTGGCGGAGCCAATGCTTACTGCATAAAAAATGCCAGCACCGCTTTCAGAACAGCGGGACCTGCCAACAGATTCAACGAAAAAGCCTGGAGAAACCAGTATTGCGGCTACTCCAGCCAAGATGACGCAGACAATGCCAACCTAACCACTATGACAGGCCTTTGCGCCGATGGCTTGACAGGGCCAAACCAAGGCGGCTGGAACAATGAGTATTGCGGAGTTCTAACAAAAACTGGCATAGCCACGGCCACAAGCGAGCGTTGCAGCGGGGCACCCATCAACGAAGGTTCTTGGAAAAGCGAGTATTGCGGCTATACCAACAAACAGGCTTTTGACGATAGCACCATAACCGTTCAAAAAGGCATTTGCGGAGACGGCGGCAAGCCAAATAGCAAAACAGCCACCTCTTGGGAAAACGAATATTGCCAGGTTCCGGCAGACAGTGCTAAAAATGGCTGGACACAATTGGTAGGCGTTGCGGCAGGCGCAGCCATGTTCAATTATTACTGCCTAGGCGACACCACCGGCGCTGTTGCAAGCGGTGCTTACCTAACTGCTGGCCCAGAAGCCAGAATCAACGAAGGCGAATGGAAAAACCAGTATTGCGGTTTTGACAGCAAAGCGGATTTTGACAATAAATCCTTCAAAATAATCAGCAAAGTCTGCTCGGACAACACCATACCAAACCCAGCCACTTCCCCGGCATGGACCAACGATTACTGCCAGGCCATCGACAGGACAAGCAACAGCACCACTGCGGTTAAGGGTAGCTCAAATGGCGCCTACTGCGCAGAAAACGCTGCAAACGTCTTTACAGACCTAGGCCCCGATGCCAGGCTCAACGAAGGCACTTGGAAAGGCCAGTTCTGCTTCTCAGACAACAAAGTAGCCACATGCCCAGGCGGTCAGGAACCAATAGTTGTAAACAACGTAAAAGTGGCCAGCACCGACAGCCCAAGGTGCGAATTCACCTCTGATGTAAAAGGCTTAACCAAAAAGGCCAAGAAATAAACTCTAACCTCCCAACGCCCCCATCTGCAACTCTGGCGGATGGGGGTTTTTCTTTTTTATGGCCCCCCCTTGACAAATCTCCCATTTTTTTCTATATTTAGTATGTCGAAAGAAAAGGAATATTTTTTTTGGGCAGCGAGATGGCTGAAAATCGCTTAAAGAGTAGGCGTGAGAAGAAGGGAGTTAAAATGAGGTTAAACAGAGTTCTTCAAAATAAGTTAAACAGAGTTTCTCTGTTGGCGACTATCAGCATGGCTATGGCCGCGGCAACATTCACAATTTCTTGCGGCGAAGACGGCTCAAATGGCAAAGAAGGCGCAGACTGTATTGTCACCGGCAGCGGCGTCCCATATCAAATTTTCTGCGGCGGCCAACCTGTAGGTACGCTAAATAACGGCCCCCAAGGCCCAACCGGCGACCCTGGCACCCCAGGCATTCCTGGCGCTCAGGGCAGAAGCTGCATAGTAAACCAGAACGGCGTTAGCTGGGATGTTGTCTGCGGCACCGAGGTAATGGGAACATTGAGCGGCTGCAGAGTAGTCCAGAACTCTGTTGACAACCTAGGAGACTTCACAATCAACTGCGGCGAAACCGTAGTCAACATGTGCAACAACGAAGTATTGGAAGAAGGCAAATACTGCTACGGCAACGGAGGAGGCTACTACAGCCAACAAGATATCCTTGAATGCGGCCCCGATAAAACCCCTTACATTTCCGCAAAGCAGTATTGCGGCTTTGAAACTGCGGCTGCAGTAACAGCCGGCACTCCAAAACCGCTGCCCTATTGCGGCGTAAACAAAGGCCCCAACGATGTTTGGGTTAATGCTGGTGCCGGTCACTATTACCCCAACCAAGCCGAACCAGTTGTAGATGCATACGGAGATACTATTCGCTGGGTATTAACAGTGGGTAGCGGCTGCCAAGCAAGAACGAAACCTGATGGCACTAACAACCCTGTTGGCATAAGATGCAGAGACAACTCCGTTAAAACTGTAACTATTAATAATGTTTCCACCGTAGTGCAAGAGCCAGACTCCGTGGGTTTGCGCTCCTGGCAAAACGAATATTGCGAAGTGAACAGAAGAACCAATGAAAACGGTGCTAATTACGTTGTCGGTTCCACCCAGCCTATAGCCACTGGCAAAACCATAGACCAACACTATGCCAACCAGCCTTTGAACAACAAATGCGATTCAATCCTCAATAAAGATGGCTGGAAAGGCGAGTATTGCGGCTTTAACACCACTGGCATGGCAAAACTGAACGATGCCTGCAGCAATGGCGCTAGGCCCAACGAAAGCGCGGTCACCAGAGCTTACTGCGCTAAAGGCCATGCCAAAGCAAAACTCTCAGAGCTTTCAAGTGCATATTGCACCCCTGTTTACACAGTTTACCTAGACGGTGCTCACAATCTGCAAAAAACTCCCGTAGGCGTGGAAGTGCCTCTCAACAGAATAGTTGGAAAGCCAAACACCCTTTTAACCTCAGACGATGTTGCGGACGAGTATTGCGGCTTTACCCTTGTTGACTGGAACAAAACCAGAAAGTCCTTGACCAAAATAACAACCCCAACCCAAAGCAAGCCAGACACCGTTTACACCTCCGTACGCAAAAGCAAATGCTCAGACGGAACCGTGCTGGATCCAGAAGGAGTGCTTCCTGGGATAGCGCAGAGCGATCCTGATTACGTTGACTCCACTTATATCCAACGTATAGTAGCTTATTTGAGGAGCGAGAAAGATGGCACTGTTCCTTTCCCCGCCTTCAAGAACCAATATTGCCAAGCTTCTTTGAGCGGAACTACAGTAACTACAACCGCAGTGCCTGTAACCGCTCCTAAAAGTTTGACCGAGGCTTATGCTGTTTACTGCATGAAAAATCCTCTTAACATTATAGCGACTGGTGATTATGCCGGTATGTTAGCTTACTCAGCTGACCCTCAGACTGGCTCCAATGCCAATCAAAGAAGGCTCAACATAAACACTTGGGCTGGCGAGTATTGCGCTTACCCAACAGCGGCGGCTTTCTATGCCCCTGCCACCCTTAGCAGCAGCTCCGTTGCCGATCTTGACCCTGTTATTACCAACGCTGCAGGCACCGCTCTCCGCTTCGTCAATGGAGACATTTATGCAGGCACCCCAGTTGCCCCCGTCTCTGGTCATGCAGCTGATGCCAACGGCCCAGCCAAATACAGAACCTGCGACATATTGACAGCTGTTACCTCCGCAGGTGCCACTTTTAATGCACCCAATGCAGTAGGCAATGTGGATGCTCTGGGATATTGGCCCAATCAGTATTGCCAATACAAAAAAGTCGGCGGATTTGACAAAGTAGTTGGCTTGGAGCTTAACATTGGTTTCTCCGCAGGTGATATTGCTGATTCTATAGAAGCATATAAAGGCACTGCTACTAGCCCTAGCGGTAATAGGCTTGTTTCGGATAAGGGCACTGGCGAAAGAGCGCTATTCAAAAAATACTGCCCTATTGGCGATACCGCCACAGGCACAATTGCATCTGGCAGGTTGAGCCTTGACTCGAATGCTTCGTTTGCCGATGGTGCTGCTAAATACGCCTTCAACAAAAGGTATATAAAGGCATACCAAGGTCTTCTTGGCTCTGTCAGTGGCGATGTTGTAACTATATCTACGCTCAATGCTGGCGCAGTCACCTATAACGCTGGCCAAAACTCTTGGACAGCCGTAACCAACAACGCTGGCTGGAGAAACCAGTATTGCGGTATTGAAAAGACTAATTTTGGCCCCACCACAGATACTAGATTGAGAAAGTTCTCTGTTATAAACACTGGCTATTGCACCCAAACCGATGGCTCTGACAACATATCAGGCAGACAACCTAACGATTACACAACCTACACTTTGGATAGTTACCCCGAAGAATACTGCCAGTTCGTGTTGCAGAGCTCCACTATCAATGCCCGTGTAGCCAGCTTGTATGATGATGGAGCTACTCGCCTACCCTGGGATCGCTTTGATAGCCTGGCCGTACGCTTCTGTGTAACCGACACTGCTGGGTATGGTGCTGCTGATAACAAGGCGGCATGGTATAAAGGCAAAGGTATCGCTAATAATCAAAGAATGAACCAAAACGCATGGTCTAGGGAATACTGCGCGATAACCACATATCCTGGTGGCACTGTGACCAAGGCAGCATTCAGCAAAATAGGCTCTCTTACAACTGCTGCCGGCGTCTGCGATGATGGCGGGTTCCCAAATGGAGCAGGTATTCAGAGAACCGAGACTTTCCAGAATGAGTATTGCCAAGCCAGCGAAGATGGAAAAACAGCAAGAGTTGGCGGTGTGGACGCTTACTGCGATGTCCCAGGTTACCCAGCCAATCCAGATGCTTGGAGAGCCGCTACTATCGGCAGCGCCTACAGGGTAAACGAAGGCACTTGGAAAGGCCAATACTGCTTCGCCGACTTCAAAATCGCTGTTTGCTTAGGCGGCCAGGTTCCAGCCACAACCAGCTCAGGCACCATAGTAAACAGCACCAGCACCCCAAGGTGCCGCATGCCCGGCGAAACCATCTAATTAACCTCAACAACTAAAAGACTCCCGTCTTCCCCCCCGCCCTCCTGAAGGGCGGGGGGTTTTTGCGTTTTATGGGTGTGTTTTTTTCTTAGTAAATGCTGATTAACTCGTAAAAGGGTTTAGGGTATGGACAAAAGAATTGAAATGGTGAAAATTCCCCGCTAGGAGCGGGGAATAGAACAAACGATTTATACAACGACATTGCTCATCTGGGCGAAGCTATCAAAACCCTCACTTTCACGCTAGAAAAGAACAAATCCCTAGTAGCCAGCTTTGCCTTGGACCGCAAGGAAAGCGCCTTGGACCGCAAGGAAACCGAGACCATATTGCTACAGTAGCTTCATATTCGTTATAATAAATATGAACGTGAGGTTTGTTATGTTGTTTGGTGTCGTTTAACGAATCTTGCGGGTTGGAATCCTGGCAACACACTCCTTCGCATTTTAAAAAATTGCTAAAAATGCTGCCACCCCTTTACCTTAATCTCTTTTCCCTCGGAAAAAATACCGCAGCCATTTTTTGCCTTGCCTATTTTGCTTATGGGGAATTTGTTTGAAAATTTCTTTGTGAGTTTCAAAATGCTCCCCCTCGCCGATTCCCTTGCTGTGAATAATAGGCAAAAATCCTCGGCGCTTTGCAAAATGGCATTTTCCATTTTTTCCACTTCCAAGCGAACTTTTGACTGCTCAGATATGTGCTGCAAACTCTCCGCAATGGAATCGCTTGTGTCTATGCAAGCTCCAATGCCTTTTATTTTTGCAAGCTCCCCCCCAAGGCACAGCGGAGGGTTGGCAGTTACTAAGCCTATGTCGGAGCCGCTCGGCAAACCCGCAAGCCACACATCATCGCCAGCTTTTGCCGCGCTTCTCAATAAAACTCTGCCTTTTGCCTTGCCAAAAACCGTTATGGAAAAAACTCCTAAATTGCCACCTGTGGTGTCTCCGCCTAAAATTCTCACTTTATGCTTTTTGCAAACCCTCACCGTTGCCTCTGCAATCTCGTCCCGTATTTTTTTGCTCCATTTTTTGTTCATGCAAACCGAAAAGAGAATTGCGCAAGCGGTGCCGCCCATAGCGTTTATATCGGAAAAATTAGAGAGCAGGCATTTTTCCACCGCCTGCGAAGGGGTGCTCCAATCCAGCCTAAAATGAGTGCCCTCCACGGACATATCGGCAGAAATCAAATACTTGCCAAAGACAAAAGCATCATCGCCAACCCCATTAGCCAAAGCCCCAGCCTTTAAAACCAGGCCATTTATCCACTCAAATTCCTTCTGCATTTTCTCGTTGAAATTTACAAAAAACAGGGGGACTTGACAAACCTGTAATTTTTTTCTATATTTATAGTTCAATTTTTGAGGTTTTTATGTCCAAGCTTAACATTGAAGCTATACATCAAGAAAATAAAAAGAAAGACGCCTTTGATTTCCGCGCAGGCGATACCATTACTATAAATGTTAAAATTCTGGAAAAAACCGCAGATGGCAAGGCAAAAAACCGTATTCAGCCATTCAAAGGCGTGGTTATCCAGCGTAAAGGCACGGGTATAAGCTCTTCCGTGACGGTTCGCAAAATTTCCAGCGGAATTGGCGTTGAGCGTATTTTCCAAATACATTCCCCAATAATAGATTCAATTGTCACCGATGCGCACGGCAATGTTCGCCAAGCCCGCATTTTCTACATGCGCAACCTTCGTGGCAAGGCTGCCCGTATTGTGGAACGCAAAGTCCACGCTCCGGTAGAAGCTACAGGCGTGGCTGTAGAAGCGTCAGAAGCGTAACCTACTTCTCAAGGCTCTTTTTCAAAATCTCTTTCACCATGTCGGGGTTTCCTGAGCCGCTCAGTTTTCTCATAACCTGCCCCATCAAAAAGCCATAGGCCTTCACTTTGCCAGCTTTATAATCCGCGACCGCATCCGGATTGCCAGATAAAATGCTGTTTACCGCATCTATAACCACTTTGTCATCGGTGACCATCATCAGCCCTTTTTCGGCTATATAAGCCTCCGGGTCAACATTGTTTGTGAAAACCGCCTCTACCACCTCTTTATAGGAATTTCGGTTTATTTTCCCGCCTAATACCAGAGTTATCAATGTAGATAGCTTTTGCCCATCTAAGGATAATTCCTCCGGCAAAGTGTTGGTTTGGTTCATCAGCCGCATAATCTCGCCTGTTATCAGATGCGCAGATTCCAACGCCTCGCCGCTTTTGCCAGAAATAAGCTCAAACAACTCGGAAATATTTTTATGCACAGTCAAAACCGATGCCTCATATTCAGAAATTTTCAGAACGTTAACATAGCGTTCCCTTTTTTGAGGAGCTAGTTCCGGCATACTCTTTTCAACACCGCTCAGCCAAGCCTCGTCAACTTTTATTGGCAATAAATCCGGTTCAGGGAAATAACGATAATCGTGGGCATCTTCTTTGGAACGCATAGCGTAGGAAATGCCTTTGTCATCGTCCCAGCGGCGCGTTTCTTGCTCAATTTTTCCGCCGCCTTCCAAAATTCCAATTTGGCGCGCAGACTCACACGCAATGGCACGGGCTATCGCTTTAAACGAATTCAGGTTTTTCATCTCGGTGCGCACACCCAACTCGCCGCCAGCCTTGCGAACCGAAAGGTTCACGTCGGCGCGAATTGAACCCTCTTGCATTTTGCAATCGCATATACCTAAATAAAGCAAAGTTTCACGCAGTTTTTCCAGATAAGCTATAACCTCTTCGCTGCTGCGAAAATCGGGCTGTGATACTATTTCCAAAAGAGGAACCCCGCAGCGGTTGAAATCCATATAGGTGTTGCCGTTTTGCGGGTTGTGAACTAACTTGCCCGCATCTTCTTCCATGTGTATCTCGCGTATTCTTATTGGCCTTTTTTGCCCGTCTATTTCTATTTCCATATTTCCGTTAGTGCAAATTGGGGCATATAACTGAGATACCTGATAGGCTTTTGGCAAATCTGGATAAAAATAATTTTTGCGGTCAAATTTGCCATATCTTGTGATAGCGCAGTTGAGCGCAATGCCAAGCCGCATGGCATATTCCACCACGTTGCGGTTCAGCTTTGGCAAAACACCCGGCATTCCAGAACATATAGGGCATACATGAGTGTTTGGCTCGCCGCCAAAATCCGTGGTGCAGCCGCAAAAAATCTTTGACTTTGTTGACAATTCGGCGTGGACTTCCAAGCCCATAACTATTTCCCAACTCATACCGCTTTTCCTCCGGGCTTTTTTGTATGGTGATCTGTGCGGCGTTGATAAACCTGCGCGGCCCCTACAAGTTTTTCCTCTGAAAAAGCGTCCCCTATGAGCTGAAAGCCAACAGGCAAATTCTGCCCGTTAAAACCGCACGGGAGTGCCACAGCCGGAAGCCCAGCCAGGTTGATGGATACGGTATATATATCCCCCATATACATCTTCATAGGGTCGTCTATATTTTCACCTATTTTGTATGCCGCGGTGGGCGCAACGGGAGAGATGAGCATATCAAAACGTTTAAACAATTGATTATAGGCATCTTTTATCAACGCCCGTACTTGCAAAGCCTTTTTATAATAAGCATCATAGTACCCAGAAGAAAGCACAAACGAACCGAGCATAATTCTTCTCTTCACCTCAAGCCCAAAACCCTCATTGCGGGAGAGCCTGTAAACATCGGAAAGCGTTTTTGCATTTGCGCTTCTATAACCGTATTTTAATCCATCGTATCTGGAAAGATTAGACGAGGCTTCGGCGCAAGCGATGATGTAGTAAGCGTGAATTATATAATCCATAAGCGGCATATCGAATTCCTCGATGATAGCGCCAGCCGCCTCAAATTCCTTTGCTGCCGCCAAAACCGCTTGCTTAACGCCATCGTCAATGCCGCTGGCAAAATAATTGCGCGGCAAACCTATTTTAACGCCGTCCAAGCGGTCGGTATTTTTTTGAACAAAATTAAAAGGTTTTTCTATCACGCAAGTGCTATCCCTATCATCTGGCCCGGAGATTATCGACAGCAGCGATGCGCAGTCATCTATATTCCTTGCAATGGGGCCTATTTGGTCAAGGGACGAGGCGTAAGCTATAAGCCCATATCTGGACACAGAGCCGTAAGTTGGTTTTATGCCGGTAGCTCCGCAAAAAGAACAAGGTTGGCGTATGCTGCCGCCTGTGTCGGAGCCGAGCGCAAGCGGGATTTCGTGGCTCATCACAGCAACAACGCTGCCGCCGGACGAACCTCCCGAAACTCGCGAAACGTCCCACGGGTTGCGAACAGGGCCAAACACGCCCGTCTCGCTTGAACCGCCCATCGCGAACTCGTCCATATTGAGTTTGCCCACAACTATCATGCCTGCTTTTTCCAATTTTTCAACAGCGGTGGCATTGAATACCGGAGTATAGCCGTCAAGCATTTTTGATGCGCAGGTAGTGGCAATCCCCATTGTGGATATGTTATCTTTAATGGCAATAGGCACACCCGCAAGCGGAGAGAGAGATTCGCCAGAATTAATTCGCTCTTGCACAGCCTTTGCGCTGGCAAGTGCTTTGTCTTTTGACATCGCAAGAAAGGCGTTGAATTGCTTGTCTGTTTTTTCTATTAAATCTATATACTTACTAACAGCTTCCACCACGCCTATTTTCTTTTCCTTTATAGCAACCGAAAGTTCTAACGCATTCATATCAAACATCGTCATTCTCCTCACTCAACCGTTTTAGGCGCAATGAGCATTTCATCGTCCTTGTCCGGCGCGTTTTTCAATATAAGTTCACGGTTATAAGATGTTTGCACTTGGTCATCGCGAAAAGCGTTGACGTTGTCAAATGGGTGGCTGCGTTCCGGCACGTTCTCGGTATTGAGTTCTCCAAGCCGTTCCATGCCGCTTAGGATATCTTTTAAATCCCCTGCCAAACGTTTTTTCTCACCATCGGAGAGAGTTAGGCAGGATAAATCCTCTAAATATGCAATGAGTTCATCGTCAATTTTCATAAATACTAACCTCTAAATATAATCGGGACATTACGTTTATGCTCGCTGGCTTTATGGAATTTTTCGATGATTTTCCTATCGCTTTTATTAGCTGTGTCTGCCAATAGAAAATCATCTATGCTGCGATAGGAGATGCCCATTTCGTTTTCGTCAGTTTGCCCATCGAATAACCCAGCGGACGGAGCCTTAGTGATGATAAACTCAGGCACTCCGAGATAACGCAGAAATTCATATACCTCCGTGACAGTAAGGTCTGCGATAGGATTGAAATCAAACGCTCCGTCTCCCCATTTTGTGAAATAGCCCATATATATTTCACTAAGGTTTCCTGTTCCCGCAACCAATCTATTTTCGCTTGCAGCCACAGCATAAAGGGTGGTCATTCGGAGCCGCGGGGGAATATTGGAAAGAGCGTTATCGGTTAGCTGCGTTTTATCACCTACAACTTTTGAAAATTCGTTTTTTATGTTGGTCAAGTCCACGACTCGCGTGGATATGCCAAATTGTTTTGCGACTGCTTCGGCATCGGTTTTGTCTATTTCGTAATTCCTTTTGGAACCGCACGGCATAATCAGCCCAACTGTATTGTCGCATGCCTTTTTGCAGAGAATTCCAACGAGCGAGCAGTCCTTACCTCCGCTGTTGCCGTAAACAACGCCATCAGCCCCGGTATCAGCCAGCACACCGCGAATGAAATCCACCCTGTTTTTCACTTCATATTCATAATTCCTCATGGTATTAGAATATAGAAAAATTGTCTGAACTCCGATACCCCCGATTACCAGAACAGTAAAAACGCTCAGATACAAAACCATTACCAAGTGTCTGTTATCTTATCTCACAGAATTTACAGGATTTTTAGAATAAGAAATTTTATCCTGTCAATCCTTCCATCCTGGCCAATCGGGGTTCAGAAGTTTAATCCTTCACGCAACGCACATAGTATAGACGCCATGTCTTATTGGCGCTGAGCCTGTCCACATCGGTGAGGTTGTATTGCATGTCCCGGCGGTAGGCGAGGGAAGCATCGCTCTCCGTGCTGCTCCACCAGCCGCTGCTGTAGCCGACGTCTTCGGTGGTGCCATCTGCATCTGCATAGCCGTAACCGCCTGGCAGAGCCGAAAAGCCGAAATCGTCTGTGCCTTTTATAGATGAGCTATTGCTTTCCCCCAAAGGAGAGTCTGCCTTCAGCTTGATTCCCGAATCGGTGCCGACCGCTGTCGTCAGAACCGTCCATTCTGCATCGCTGGGCAAGTGCCAACCAGAAGGGCATACGCCCTGAACGCCGCTAGGATTTGTTATGGAGCTGGCTGAGTTGCCCATTGCCGTTGCCCAATCGTAAAGTCTGCCGTAAGTTGTGCAATTAGCTTCTTCGTTTTTGTAGCATCTGCTGCCGTCCGCTTCGTAATTCAAATTCTCAGCCATCCATTTCTGAGTTTTTATGGTTACGAACTTGTACAATTTCCCATCGCGGAAATCGCATAACTGCGTTGCAGTGTTGTATTCGCCACATTTCGGAGCTGTTGGTGGCAGAGGATTATCATCGCCGCCGCCAGAGCAGGAAAAGGTTAAAGCCATAGCAAACCCGAAGGCTGCCGCGAATATGAGTTTAGAAAATTGTGTTCTCATAGTGAACTCCTTGTTGAGGGGGTGGGGTCTTGTTTTCTTTATAAATATACAAAAAGATGACAAAACTTGTCAAGGAATTGAATTTCTACGAAAGAGAGCGGCGCGTTAAACAAAATTGTTAAATTCTACAATTTTGTATATTATAGTATGGCAAAATGTAGAAAGGAGGCCTAAAATGGCAATGGAAACGCTTATAGACAGGCCAATATACATAGAACGGCTGAAATCCTTGTGCGGGCAGACCGACCTTGTAAAAATAATAACCGGAGCTAGGCGGTGTGGCAAATCTAAACTACTTTCCCTGTTCCAAAAGTATTTGCAGATAAATAATAAAGGGCTAGACAGCCAAATCATAAATGTAAATCTTGAAGACCCTTTGCAGGCAAGAGAGATGGGTTTGGAATTAAACAGCAAAAAAATGCTTGCCGGTTATAACAAGTTGCTGGACTTTGTTCTTGCGAAACTCAACCCAAAACAAATGACTTATGTATTTATAGACGAAGTGCAGCTTCTTGAAGATTGGCAGCAAGTTGCCAACGCTCTTCGCTTGAAGGATAATGTTGATGTTTATTTAACTGGCTCCAATGCTTATATGTTTTCTAGCGACTTGGCGAATTCTTTTGGCGGGCGATATGTTGAGATAAAAATGCAGCCGTTTTCTTTTAAGGAATATATATCAGCGTATAATAAAGATTTTGAAGATAGACAAAACCTGCGAACAGTTTATGACAATTATGTAAGCAGGAGCGGTTTTCCGCAAACATTGCATCTTTTGGATAGGCAACTTATCAATGACTATCTTTTAGATACCGTATATCTCAACACAAT
>JGI20170J14366_1000595_pt1 | contig 15490 bp, 15 predicted proteins | sample TergutNc150P3_FD_14366 | JGI IMG/M metagenome (IMG submission 14366) | reverse complement strand
TATCGTCTTGATGAAATAAAAGACGAGTTGGCAAATGCCAAAAGGAACGGTCAAAGGACAGAACTGATATTTTACTATGCCGGCCATTCCGATGGAAAAAATTTAAACCTGGGTTCGCAGCCCTATCCCACCTTTGCTTTGTTGGAACGAATCCAAAATATAGAAGCAGATGTACGGATAGTGATCCTTGATATGTGCTATGCCGGCGATGCGGCGAGGGGGGAGGAGGAGTCGGTTCCCATTTCGTTCGATGGTTGTACCGTCCTTACCTCTACCAAGGCAAATGAGCAATCCTGGGAAAATCGCGAAATTAATAGTACTTACTTTACCAGCAGTCTCATAACAGGCTTAAGGGGAGCGGCGGATATCAACGGCGATGCTAACGTGAGCTTAAAGGAGCTTTACGACTTCGTCGACAAGCAAGTCAAGATAAAGATCGACAATCAAAATCCCCAATTCAATCCAAAAAATACAGGCTCCGAAGAGACGGTACTCACTAATACCAGGCGAGCCAGGGCCAGGTTTATTATTAACAGTGATGTAACGGGAAGGATTAGTATTTGGGACGATTCCCGTGAAATTTGTGTATCGGAAGTGATCAAAGAAAATCAAGGTACTATGGAACTGGCCTTTGAGTTCGGCAATTACCAGCTCAGGCTTTACAGGGAGAACCCCTCCCGCTGGCTCAGCCAACGGCTTCGGGAAAATAACAGCAATATACGCTTGCAAATGAAGGACTTTTTTCCTGGCGGCATCGCCGGATTTTGGAGCAATATCACTAGCAGGGGGTATGAAGGTACGTTAAATTATTATGAACCACCGCCTGGGTATTCCTCAATTTCTTCCACGCCAAGTGATGCTTCTGCGGCTTCCACGCAACTTATGCCAATTAAGGAAGCTCTTTTATATGCCACCAACAAAATTTCATCAAGTATTTTGCCTGGCTCCATAATTGCGATTGATAATATAGCGTTAAATTATGCCGAATTGTCGAAATATATAATGAACGAGCTTACTACAAATATGGATAATAAAGGATTGTACACAATAATCCCTCGGGACAAGGATCAATTAGATAGGATAAATGAGGAAGTAGCTCGCTTTTTGTCCGGAAATGTGAGCGATGAATCTCAAATATCTCCTGTGGGCCACGATTTACTTCCCGACACCCTCATAACAGGATCGATTATCTATACCGAAGACACTTATCAATTATATATAAGAGCTATTGATCTGGAGGGAAAAAACATACGTCCCAACAGTACTTACAGCGTTTCGATTCTGAATGACAGTAGAATGCAAGGATTGACCGGGAATCGGAGTAATTATAATCCAACGGTCTCTTCTTCGGCGTCTTCTGTGCAGGGGTTTTCTGTTGATTTAGGCGGTGGTTATTCTTTGGAACAACATCAAACAAATAATTGGACTTCTTGGACCAGTCAATCTTTAGCTGTTAATTTTTCGCCAAAGTTTTTTTTTAATCAAAAAATTGGTATTGGCATTTATGGCACTATATCGTTTCCAATTAAAGTCAAACTGAGCGATACCTCCCCCTATTTGCCAACACCAGGATCATCTACTTATAACCCTAATGGAGCAATTGGTTTTGATATATTATCTGGGCCAATATTTATGCTTTATAGTAATGAAATATTTAGCGTACCTTTATGTGTAGGGATCAGTTTTGGTGGGATGCAATTTAATGTACCAAATTTTATTGAAAGTACCTATGCTATAGGGCTTGGTGCAAATATAACCGGTGAATACCATTTTTCCCTTCATACATATTTATTTTTACGTTTTAAATTTTATTATAGAGGCTATAATGCACCTAGTATAGGCGCTGATGTACCTATTATAGGATTTGGCAACAAATGGTAACAATAATTGTTTATCATGAAAGCACCTTGTTATGAATTGGAGGAAAAAATGAAAAAAGCTTTTTTTGGCTTAATATTAGTTATTTTGATTACTGGTTTTCTTCTTATCGGCTGTGATCTTGATCAAAAAGGTACAGCCCCATTTATAGAATATATGTTTACTGCTGGAAGTCAGATGGATTGTGAATATGAGATTGAAAAAGAACAATTTAAAATTGGGGATCAAATATGGATTTGTATAGTTTTAACTGACGAAGATAAAGATGTTGTTTCAGTGACAATAATTCTTCAAAAATTTGAACAAGGGCAATCACCTATAACAAATACACATCCAATCTCATCAACGCCTTTAATTACTTCACTTTTTTATACTCCTTTAGTGTGCTTTGAACAAGGGACATGGTCAATTACTGTCAATGTAACTGATTCAAAGAGAAATAGAAGTAATACTGTAGGAAGGGTTGTAACAGTAACAAAGTAAATAAAATCATTTGGCACGTCGCCTAACAAGTGCACGCTTGGTGGGCCGTGCCCAGTGCCTGACTTGTAACGGTCCAGTGTCAGTCACTCTCGTTGAGATAACTGACACTGGAGCGTTGGTACAAGCGTTTATAGAGAAAAATTTTATCTTTTAGGAGGATTTTATGAAAACTTTACTCAATTTTTTGCTGGTTTTACTAGTTACGAGCTTTCTGGTTTCATGTGTATCATTGCAGGATAGAGCTTTATCTGCAACTGATAAAAATGAAACAGAAATTATCGGTAGCGTAAAGACTGAATTTGGCTCATTCCAAAATTTTAATATTGTAAACAAGGAAAAAATATCAGGACAAGCGTATATCAGGTTATTGAACATGGCTAAAAGCCAATATGGCAACAATGTGGACATCAGGAACATAAAAATAACTGGTGGGTTTTCCGGACTGGAGGTATTAGGTTTAGCCGCCGGACCTGTTGCATTTAACATAGGAGCGTTTATCGGAACTAGTATATTTGGAGGTGGCATAAGTGATATTTATGGCAGTGATGCAAATCCCAAATTAAAAGGGGTTGTAATTGGCGGTTCTATAATAGCTATACCGTTAATGGCGTTGGCTGGTAATTTTCAAAAAATTACTGCAACGGGGGATGTAATTTCCATACGTCAGCACAACTGAGAACGTTCATATTTCTGTTACTTTTCCGGTAGAAAATTCTTGTTCTCAGGCGTATTATATATTATGAAGGGAAAACATACGTTTTTCGTCGGGTAAGTAATAAGGAAATGATTATGACAAATAAGATAACATTGTCAGGATTGATAATAATTTTGTCGGCATTAGCATTAGGGATTCTTTTTGAAGGCTGTACCAGTTTAGACAGAGATACTCAAGCAGCAAAATTATTTGTGGATTCATTTGTTTCAAAGACATACGAGAATGCTACCGCAAGTTATAATAACAATGATTTTTTAACTGCAATATATCAATATCGTGAAGTACTTAAAATAAGGCCAAATCATTCAGATTCTAAAACATATCTTAAATTAGCATGGGATAAACTTCTTGAGGAAAATAAAGACTTATATCCTTCTCCCTTTGAAGGTCAATACGCGTTCTCAAGGAAAGCGGAAGTTGTACCAAGTCACGTGATTGCTTTTTCTATCATTAGCACTGAATTGAAAGAAGTATATTATGTTGATTTAAATGGTAAAAGGATACCACCATATTATGTTAATGTAGAAAAAGAAGTGCCTAGTTATGTAACTATTCCTGAATATACAATACCGGCAGCTAATTTTTTGTATATATTTAACGATAAAACATACACATTCATTGCTGATGAGAATGGTAGAAGAACTCAGAAAGAAGGAACATTTTACTATAATGGTAATAATTTGGAACTTGATGACGGTACGATTCTAATTCATTCTGACAACGTCCTAAGAGACCAACAAAATCGTGGATTTACCAGAAAGCAGGAATATACAGATAATGAGAAGTAATTGTCGTGGCTTGACACCTTTTGAAGGCATTTATTTCCCGACGCAGAAGCTCCTCGGCATCATTTGGCCAGGTCAGTTGCTTCGTTTATCCCCACGCACAATTTCAGCACATTTCGTCAGAAAATTCGGTTTTTTTGGTAGAAAATTCCTGTTTTCAGGTGTATTTATATTACGAAGAAAAACCTTACGGTTTTTCACCAGATTAGCAATAAGGGGAGAATTATGAAAAGTAAGAAAGTATCATCGGTAATGTTTGTGCTATTGGTTTCGTTGCTATTATTTACAGTTATCCATAATACTAATGCTCAGGAAGCTGAACATGAGAATGACACAACAACTGAGGATATAGATTTTCTGCAATTTTATGATAATGAATTGTTTCTTTGGAATTTTAATAAATTCAATGGAAATAATTTTTCCATTCCGCAGATGTATAATTTTAGTTTCTTTGAAAAACAAATAGAGTTATGGAAAGAGGAAGCTGAAAGGTATCCACATGATTGGTTTCTTCGAGAGTATTTTAACACTGATGCTTATAAAAAATCTCCTGATCGAATTTACAAAGCACCTGTTGTGCCTGATTTTAGAGTACCTGAGTATAAAATGCCTAAGTTTGAACCACCTGACTTCTCTGGATTAAAAATACCCTCGAATCACAAGTAACGTACAGTGACAGCCACTAAATTTTCATGATCTATAAAAACAACGGCCTCGCCCTGAAGGGCGAGGTATTAAACCCGCTTGCGAATAAAATCGTGCTATATTAAACGTTTTTCATAACCAAAACATCTTTACTAATTTCCAATTCCTCATTGCTCTTTCCCCATTTTTTCTTTTACTTTTTATTTTTAGCGATTTAAAATTTATTTGGTAGAAAAATCACATTCTCAGGCGTAATTATTTTTGAAGAAAAAACAACGCATTAAGGAGTTTTTTATGAATAACAGAGTAATACCGAATGTTTCGGCACGGTTACGGTTTGTTGCATTTATGGCAATAATCGTTTTCTCAATGGCTGCGTGTGATATTGGAAGTTTGCCCAACGTGAGTAATCCTTCCCTGTCTATCACCCCTGATGAGATAAGGCTGAATTCATCCGGCCTTACGCTGATCGTAGGCGAAACGGAGACTTTGAATACTACGGTTCTGCCTGCCAATGTGGCGAACAAAGCAGTAAACTGGAATTCCAGCAATCCCCAGATTGCTACGGTTTCCTCAAATGGCGTGGTAAAAGGTGTTTCACTAGGCTCAGCAACTATTATAGTAACAACAGTAGATGGCGGNAAAACCGCAACCTGCGACGTTTCGGTGATCGAGGGGGGAGCAACCCCAACCAGCGTGAGCATTTTCCCACCTTCTTTGACTTTGGGTGTAGGTGATACCGATACCCTTATCGTAACGGTGGAGCCTGGCAATGCGGATAACACTGTAAACTTGAAGTCATCCAATCCGGCGGTAGTCGTGGTGGATCAAACCGGCAAAATAACCGCCAAAAGCACTGGTACAGCCACTATTTACGCATTAACTGTTGTAGGCGGCAAGCAGGCATCCAGCGAGGTTACGGTAAATAAATCTATACCGGATACTGTAGTAGCCATTTTGGGGCATGGTTATAACATCACAGGCCGCTACGCACATTCGGGATATGTCAAGTCTTCCGTTCTGGATCTGGATAAACTGCTGGCGGCCCAGAAGGTCAAAAAAGATCTCAATTTAAGATACGGTGAATTTTATACCATTACCGGAAACGACATCAATGAATACATGAGAAGCATTTCCGCTGATGTATCGTATTCCGCCAATGCCAGCCTTGAAAAAGTGGCCTCGTTTTCCGGACAAGTCGGATATAATTTCGACAATAAACTGGTAACAAAAGGCGAATATGCTTTTGCCACCAGCACAAGCCGCATTGTTAATGATGCTTACCATATCGCAGACAAAAGCGGATTAGAGGGTTTTTTTACCCAGAGTTTCAGTAACGACCTGGTAAGCATGAGTCCCAAACAGCTAATTGAAAAATACGGCACTCATGTAATGCTGGGGGCAGTGCTGGGAGCGCGGATTGATTTTAACTTAAGAACCCAAAAAAGAGAGCGAACAAGTATTACTCAATTAGGAGCTTATATGAAAGCTAGCGCAGAAGCAACTTACGAGGATCTTAAAATGGGAACAGATTCGGCGGATAAAGTTAATGCAAAGTTTGAGCAATATTTTTACACTATAAGAACGGTTACGAACACCAGTGTTGTTGGAGGCAAAGTCCAATACGGCCAGTTTATCCAAAACAAGCAAGAGTACGACAGCTGGATCAATTCCATTGAGGGAAACGAAGTTTGGGTTGATTACTATCCCAAAAGCCTTGTCCCTATTTCGGATTTGGTTACGGACAAAGCCCGCAGCGATGCCATTGCGCAGGAAATAATAAAATATTGCAAGGAATTTAACGTTGAGCCATGGAGTCCAATTTCTACAGAATACAGCCGATTATTAACTGGAGAAACCAAGTTCAATAAAAGTGACAATGGCAAACGTGACTGGTCCATTAATAATATCTTTAACAAAGACGAACTAAAAAGCCTGGGATACACTCAGTTACATATCTTGCTAACTTGTACAATAGAACAAAGAGGCCTTAGCAGCGGCAGCATAAGGGTACAAATTGTTAGTAGTGATGGGAAACTACTTGAGGGCGATACCAGGGAGCGCAACCCGCCCTTTGGAACACCGGAAGCATTTGAAATAGATATTTGGCGGTCCATTGAAAGCTATAATTCATTAACCGTAAAGTTGACCGTACCAAACGGTAACTCCTTGGGTACTGACTATATTGTTAAAGACCTAAAAATAACTATAAAGGCAGTTGCAGTTATGTAAACCAGAAGAACGCCGGGAGTGCCAGGACACGCCCAGGAGGTCATGTCCTGCCTTTCGGCATCGGCATTTCATTAAGGAGTTTTTATGAAAGCAAACAAACCATTACTTTCGCTAATGTTTTTGATAATCATTCTGTTATTGAAGGCAACTAACGGCTTTTGCGCCCAATCGGTTAGCATTGATACCGCTATAATGAATGGCGCCACCTATTTTGAACAGCAGCTTCAAAAAAATATTTCCATTGTGGTTATTAATGTTGGTTCAGATTCTCTTAAGCTTTCCGAGTACATTATTGACGAATTATCATCCCGTTTTGTAAACGGAAAAAACTTTACAGTGGTAGATCGCAAGAATCCGGATGCTGTTCAGCAGGAAAATAATAATCAGTTATGGGGCGAGGTAAGCGATAGAACGGCCCAGTCCATAGGCCAGAAAATTGGTGTGCAAAATGTTATTTTGGGCAACATTCAGCCATTTGGCAATGAATATCGTCTGGATCTACGCGCATTGTCTGTAATGCTAGGCACATATCTTGGTTACCATATTGGTCCTGGCGTATTGCTTTTAGACTTACGCTATATTCAGGATCTTAAGGGAACAGAATATGAAACATCAGCAGCTAATTTGGCCGGTGCTGTTATAAAGACCCCTAACACAACCCGGTTATGGTCAATGTTTGAGTTTTCTATTGGATATGAGATAGGAATATTCAAAAAAAAAAGGAGGTATCTATGAAGAAAAAATGATTGTTGCGTACTACTGCGGAAAACAAAATCCTGATGTTTGACATTCAGGGAAAAACTTTAAGGAGAATTTAATTATGAAGAAGCTTTATGGAGTTTTTTTGCCGTTGTGTGCGGCATTGGTTCTTTTAGGGTGTGCTTCCAAACCCCCGGCTTCCGGCGGAATGCCTTCCAATATCGCAAACGCCCGAAGGAACGCGCCGGAAGACGTGCTTGTAGGTATAGGTAACGCTAAAATGGGTACGGTTGCCCAGTCAAGAAACATCGCGGCTACCCGGGCCAGGGCCGAGATTTCCAATATCATGAATTCCATCGTAAAGAACATGGTTCGCGATTACACGGCATCCAGCGAGGTTGACCCACAGGCAGCGCTTGCGTTCCAGGAAAATATAACCGTAACGCTCTCCAGATCAGACCTTAGCGGTGCCGTTATAATGAATGAAGAACCAGATAATGATGGACAATGGTGGTGCGTAATTCACTTAAGCAAAGCAAATGTGACCAGGGAAATCAGCCAGGCCCAGGCTGCGGCAAGGCTTGCGGTTCCGGCAATGTCCTCTTTTGACGCCGAGAGACGTATGAACGAGGCGTTTGAGCAGGCAAGAAAAGAAGGATGGTAGAAAAGACCGCCGCCCTTCGGGGCGGCTCTTTCCACGTAAAAAATGAGAAAGCCAACGATATTTTTGCTAAGCATTGCGGGTTTCGCCTTGGTACTCGTTGCCTGTGCTACCGCCCCTGCCAGCCGGGCTTCAAACGTAAACGTTACAAGCGACCTCAGCAATAGCAAAGAGCCAAATTGGGTTCGCGACCCTTATTCCAAATATAACAAGCAGGTATACATCGCCGCGGTTGGCATGGCTGGTTCCCGCGTAGCAGCGGAGAAAAACGCAATTGGCAACCTTATCGCAATATTTGATCAGAGCATTAAGATTGATGAAAAGGTATCCACTTCCTATCAGGAAGCAGTAAAGAACGGTGTTATCGCCAACTGGTCGGAAAATACTGCCGTCTATACCACTATATCTGTTTCCGTCGGTATGCATTCCCTCATTGGTGCGGAAATCGGCGATGTTTGGAACGATGGTAAAAATTCATATTACGCCGTAGCTGTTTTGAACAAAGCAAAGGCTTCGCAGGTTTATTCTGAAATGGTAACGTCCAATCAAGCTATGATTGACAGCCTTGTCAATATTCCGCCGGAGGAAAAAAACACCCTGAACGGATTTGCGCGTTACCAATTCGCCGCGACAGTCGCCGACATGACAACTATCTACATGAATCTGCTTTCGGTCATCGGCGCGGCTTTACCCTCCTTAAAGTCCGGCGATGATTATCGGCTTGAAGCTTCCAGTATCATCAAAGCAATACCTGTCGGCATAAGGGTACATAACGACAAAGCAGGTAGAATTCATGGGGCCTTTGCCAAAGCATTTTCCGACTTGGGATTCTTAAGCGGTGGAAACAATTCGCCATATTTGCTTGAAGTGAACATAATCCCAACGCCCGCCGTGTATCCCAGTAATTACAAATACACACGCATCGAACTTAAGGCTGATCTTAGAGATGCCAAAACCGGAGCCGTTTTACTGCCCTATAATTTCAACACCCGCGTTGGCCATGTGTCACAGGAAGAAGCAGACAACAGCGCTTATGTGATGGCAGAACGGGAGATCAATAAAGAATATACGAAGCTTCTAAATAAATTCCTTTCACGCTTGCTTCTTGAAAAATAGCATCTCCCTTCTTACCTCACTCCACCTTAAACAGCGAGACCTCCCGCAGTAGCGTCTCAATGCCCTCGCGGTTCTTACCGCTTATCTCGTTGACATGGTTTACCGCGATGTTGATCTGTTCCACACCCGAAGCCATCTCGTTCATGCCCCCGGTTAGCTCCACGGTTATCTTTTCCAGGTTCTGGCTTTCCTGTATGACTTCCTTTGATCCATTAAGCATTTCTTCGGAACCGGTTCTTACCTGCCGCGTAATATCGTTCAAATTACCTGCGTTTTGAAGGAGTTGCTTGCTTCCCGCGCCCTGCTCCTGCATCGCTCTCCGTATGTTATCTTCCTGTTCCGCGACAGTCCTGACGCTTGAGTCAATTGCCCCGAACTTGGCAAGCACACCATCGGTGGATTTGCTTATCTTGTCGATGGAGTCCTTTATCTTTTTTAACACCGTGCCTATGGTTTTGGATTGCCTGCTCGATGATTCGGCAAGTTTGCGGATCTCGCCGGCGACTACAGCGAAACCTTTGCCCGCGTCACCGGCGTGGGCCGCTTCGATAGCGGCGTTCATCGACAATAAATTGGTTTGGCTGGCAATATTCTCCATAACCAAATTGATCTCCAAAAGCCCTTCCGAATCGCTGGCAATTTCCTGAATATACGATGCAACTTCCTGCAATCCCATACGTCCAATTTCCGAGGCTTCCTGTAAGGTCTTAACATTGCTTGAGTTGTTGACAAGAGTAGAGGTAACCGAATTGATGTTTGCCACTATTTCTTCAATGGCTGACGATGCCTGGGTTACATAATCGCTCTGGTTTTCAATATGACCGTTGAGTTTGTTGATGTTTGCCACAACCTGTTTCATAGTGGCGTTTGTCTCGGTCAGGCTGGCGCTTTGGTTTATCACCTGCCCTTTAATGTTCTGAATGTTGGCGGTAATTTCATTTACCGCTGCGGCTGTCTCCGTCATATTGCTTGCCAGATCCGCGCCAACCCCGGACAGCTTAACCGATTCTTTTTTGATGCTTAGCACAAGTTTTTTGATTTTCGCCAAAGTCTGGTTGAAGTATCGGGCAAGATCGCCGATTTCATCTTTTGAGTCGGCGTCAATAACACGGGTCAGGTCGCCTTCGCCCTCTGAAATATCCTTGAGGGTTTCCGTTACCTTTACGATGGGCTTGCTGATTGTTCGTGACAGGACAATCGCCGCCAGGCTTGCAAAGGCAAGCACAACGGCACAAACGATGATGGCTATGAACACCATATCGCTCACAGCAACCATTACTGTCTTTGAATTGACCCCAACCGCGTAACTCCAGGGGGTGGCGGATACCCCAATATTAACAGGAACAAGAAAGATCTCCATGTTTTCTTTAAGCGCATCAACATAATTGGTAAAGGTAAAAGACTTCCCGGCCTTTACGGCTTTTACAAAATCATTGAAATAACGCCCGGCCATATCGCGTTCGGTCTCCATGTATTGACCGATGCGGCTGGTATCGAAGTGAGCTGTAACGGTTCCGTTGTTGCTGAATACCGCAGTAACGGCATCGGGATAGGGCTTTGCGTTTTGGGAAATTTCCTGAATCTTGTCTATGTCAATGTCAAGACCTATAACTCCGACAACCCTTCTGTCCGGCCCGCGAATGGGAGCCGCAACCGTAGTCATTAGTATAGTCTTCCCGTCCACATCGTACTCGTAAGGATCCAGAACCGTTATTCGTCCTGAGTCTCTGGCCAGGAAATAACAATCTCCCGCTGCCCCTACGTCAAAATCAACCAAAGGGATCATTTGTGTCATTCCGCGTGTTCGGTACCAATAGGGAGCAAAGCGACCGTCGGGATTGGTTCCATCCGTGCCAATGTATTCACTGTCATTGCCTTCAAGGGTATTCGGTTCCCAGATGCTCCAGACGCCGATAAGTTCCGGATTTTCTTCCAACAACCCACGGAGTATGATATTGAAGAATCTCCTTCTGTTAGCGACAAGTATGGATTGGTACTGATTCATTATCTGCGAAGTGGTCTCCGCGCTGGACCAGTAAGTTTCAAGAAAATTGGAAATTTCAAGCGAGGATTCTTTGGCAATAACTGTAGCATAATTTCGCGTAAGATCAGAAATAGCGGAGCGTGAGCGGGTAAGCAAAACAACACTAACCACGCCTATGCTGAAAAGGCTCAACAAAAACATTATTGCCGTAAGCTTAAAACTGATTTTCATTTGAATCCTCCTGCACAATGGGAATAAATGTAAAACCAAGATAATTTTAAGCGGACTCGATTGCAATTATTTTTTATTGTTTTTTATGGAAAATAAAATTTGCGTTATTAGAAAAAACAAAAAATGAGGGAATAATTCAAATTACCGGATTAAGCTGTTTTAAAGTTACAATATTTTTATACAATCGCCTCTTTTTTGTACCTCTGAACATATTTATCCAAGACTTCATTTATCATAGTCTGATACTTTACGTTGTTCTTTTTTGCGTGTTCTTTAAAAAAATCAATGCTACCACTGTTTAATGTTATGGTTATTTTTACTTTCGGCTCTTTTCTGACCAATTTTTCAGGAGGCGGTAAAAAATCAGCAATGATTTCTCCTCTAGTTATTGCCCCTGAAACATCTTCAGGCGCTTCAGTGTAAGTCATTTTTCGTTTCATATTTATCTCTCCCTTCCCTCCAATATCCGGCTCCAAGTATACGGATGTTTCCGTTTCTCATGGTAAACCTCACAGTTATAATACCATTGCCATCATTCCCAATACAGAAAAACCTTTCTTCTTTTTTTGAATGACGTTTATCTTTAACTATTATGCGCTTTTTATCAAAAAAAGCTTCTTGAGCAATTTCAAACGAGACCTTATGTTTTTCCAGATTTTCCTGGTTTTTGTTTTCGTCCCATTCAAATGTCATATGTATAATTATATGTATATTTTACCATAATTTCAAGCGGGATATACAACGAAACAAATTATTCCCTACTCCCTAATTTCCCGTAATTTTTTTCAAAATCCTGTCGTTATGCCGCCAGTCCTTTCCGGTCTTCACGCGCAAATCCAGGTCAACCTTCCACTCGAAAATGGAATTGAGCTCTTTTCGCGCGGCCTGGCCTATGGCTTTGATCATTTCCCCGCCCTTGCCCACTATCATGCCTTTTTGGGATTCCCGCTCGGTTATGATGAAGGCCCGCACCCAGAGCCGTTTTTTCCCGGGGTCGGCATTTCCGGGTGGGGACGGGGCCTCGCGAAATTCCAGATCCGCCACTTCCACGTAGATCGAGTGGGGCAGTTCTTCCCTAAGTCGATTCATGGCTTTTTCACGGATGATCTCCTGAATCCTGAAAGAAACTTCCTGATCGGTGTAATACTCTCCGGGGTAAAGGGCATCTCCCTCTTCTGCCATTTCAAAAAGGCAGGCAATAAGCGGCTGGATTCCTTCTTTTTTGTAGCAGGAAATTTCAAAACTGCGGGATGGGGGAAGGCCGGGTAGGGATTTTTCAAGAAAAGCGATGAGGCCTTTTGGGTCTGCCCCGGCAGCATCGCACTTGTTGATGGCCGCGATGGTTCTGTCTTGAAGACCTTTGAGCCGCTCCGCCACGGCTTCTTCTTCCGGCCCAGGAGAGCGGCTGGCGTCAAGCACGTAGAGAACAAGCTCCGAATCATCCAGGGCACGGTCGGAGATATCCATGAGCTTTTTGTTGAATTTTTTTTCCGAAACGTGCCGTCCGGGCGTATCCACAAAAACCAACTGCCCTTCCGGACGCGTGAGTATGCCCCGGACGGCGTTTCTCGTGGTTTGCGGCACGGCGCTGACTATCGCAACCTTCGCGCCGCAGAGCAGGTTTACAAGGGTGGACTTCCCCACAGAAGGGCGTCCAGCCAGGGCTACAAACGCGGCCTTACTCATGATCGCTTTCGATAACTACCGGAGGCCTGCTAGAAAAACGGAAATGCGGGTGGAAAAAATCTTCCAGGGCGTTCAGGTTTTCCCTGACCACCTTTTTCCCCACTTCGATAAGCTCCTTTTGTTTGTAAAACGAAAAAAGCGCCGCGGCAAGTTTAATGGTAAGGGTCAGATCCGCCTGGGCTTTTCCCCCCTCATCCTGGGCATGGAGAACGCAGTCTATGCTGCGAAAAATTACCTGCGGCCCGTTCCTAAGGTTCTCAGGTTTACCGGGAGCAAAGTTTGTTACATTTACCGCCATAACCCGATCAAAACCTTCGTTACGCGCAATGTTTACAGGCATATTGTTCAGGAGGCCCCCGTCAACAAAGTACATCCCATCATATTCGAAGGGTTCAAAAAAAATCGGCAGAGACATGGAAGCCCTCATGGCCATTGCCAAAGAACCGGAATTGAACACAACTTCCCTGGCACTAATCAAATCCACCGCGTTACAGCGGAAGGGAATCTCGGTTTCGTCAAAGCGCTTTCCCGCCGTAAGGCTTTCAAGAAGCTCAAGCGCCCTTTGCCCCGGATCAATCCCCGGCTTGCCCGCAAGAATCGCCAGCGCCTGCCCCGTTTGAATTATCCGCCCAAAGGGCCCGTCTATTTTAAAAACAAAGCTGTCAAGGTAATCGGTAATGTTAAATTCGTCAAGAACAAAGTTCTCCAATTCCGCAGGCGACATTCCAATAGCGTAAAGGCCGCCCACTATCGCGCCCATCGAAGTGCCCGCCACAAGGGAAGGCTTGGGAAAACCGGCATCTTCCAATCCCTTAAGAACGCCTATATGCGCAAGCCCCATTGCCCCGCCCCCCGAAAAAACCAGGGCCCAACCGTTTTTGTGTTTATTCATAATTATCTTTTATAATATACAAAAAAAAGAATACTTTAATAGATAGCCTGTATGGCTTTCCATGCAGTATCCCAACAGATCCGCTCTTGTTCCAGACGAACATGCTGTCCAAAGGAATTATTTTTCAGCGATAAAAAAAGTGCCTGTTCGCTTTTTGTGAGTAACGGCAATTCGGATGATGCACTTTGCTCTTTCTCCTGAACCCATAAATCCCGGTGGGCAAGGAGTGTTGACTCATCCATTAGCACCGATTCCATGGAAGGCAAATATGTCCTGGCCCGGTTAAGAATTGCAAAGCCATGCGTATCAATGTCTCCCCAATAAATACATCGCGCACGGTGAAGCCACGGAATGTTTCCCAAGACATCAACGCCATACCCAAGGGCCATGATCACAATGGAGCCGGGTAAATCTTCAAAGGCAAGCCCTGTCTGAAGATTTTCGACAATAAAAACATGAGTCGGCCTAATGCCAAGATTAGCCGCCTCTTCCCACGGCGTACAGATATCGCCAAGGCTGCTGAACAGGCTTCGTATTTCAGGGTCAAGGATACGCATACGGATTAACTGCGGCTGAGGTTTCAAACCGCAGACCTTAAAGAAGTCACGTCCAGTAATTCCCTGTTCTTTGGTACCAGAGGGGAACCTCGGCCCTCGGCCTCGGTGGCAGGTTCCCCGAATCGCCGAAACCAGTTCAGAGACAAGCCCCTTATTGGATTCCAGCCATTTGCTGTCAACACCTGCAACAGGTATTTGGCGGGGGTATAGCCCGGAAGCGGGGTTGGCGCATATCCACGATAGCATCCCGATCGTCAGAGTTGGCAAGAACGCTATAGTATCTGGGCAAAACATCGATCAATGCCGGCCAGCGTTGTACCAGCGTTTTAAAACGTTCGACCGCACGGGACCAGGCTTCAGCCTCGCCTATCCAGTAAACCGCATCAACCGGACTGTTCAATATTATCTTTAAGGGAATTGTCTGCACTCCAAGGGAATGCCAGTGACGTTCTGTCCAAACAAGAACCCCGCTTCCCCGCCACGATTTCCATACTGCAATCCATGCCCTCACCCCCTCTTGCTGACGGAGAGCATCCTGTTCTGTGGGGATACCAAGGCTGATTTCCAATGGCCATAGAGCCTGCGGATCATTGCCTGATACAGAAACCTTTAGCCATTCCCGATGCTTGCTCTGATATTTGCGTTTGATGAGATCCCGAACATCGTCAGGAAACTTCAACATCAGCCTCCCTGTGGGCATTATGTGGAAGGTTCAGCCGCTGTTGATCGCTGTCGTACTCGATAAGCAGGACGCTTGATATGCTCCTGTCCTTGATGTCGACAAAGCAGGCACCGCCGATAAATGGCTCGAGTGTCATCACGGATTTGAGCGGCGTTGCCACTATCATCTGGAATCCAAAATTGTTAAAAATATTCATTACCAGCGTAGTGAACTCGTTGTCCGCCTTGTCGAACGCTTCGTCAAG
>JGI20170J14366_1000590_pt1 | contig 15569 bp, 14 predicted proteins | sample TergutNc150P3_FD_14366 | JGI IMG/M metagenome (IMG submission 14366) | reverse complement strand
TTTTGAAGGTTAAGTGATTATTTCAAACAACAAGTTCGTGGTGGTTAGTGTGGTTAGTGGTTAGATTATTAAGATTATGCTGTTAAATGTAAAATTGCTGGAATTATAGAAGCCTGACCACTTGGTTTTTTGACTTTTTTATTTCGTTGATAAAAATGCCAAGTGGTATCGAACCTTCGGTTCGCGGGGGCTGCGTCAGACCGAAGGTCTGCGTCCGGGTTCCCCCATCTGTTTTGGCCTACAGAACCGTCCGACCGTAGGTCGGCGGTAGCCCCGCTGTCCCCGCGAACATGGTTCGATATCGGTTTATTTGCTATTGGTGTTTAAGCAAAATCAATTAATGCTGTTGCTTTGTATGTCTACTGATGGAGAAGGATCAGCAATTGGCGCAGCCGATAACTTTTTATGCAGGTACTTCGCAAAGAGCGCAAGGCATACCGCAAACAAGCAAACAATTACTTCCACTACAAGAACATTCTTTATCCCGCCCGTTTGAAATATCATGGCAGGAATATCAACAATGGCATGGAGGAGAATCGCCAAAGGATACAGCCACGCCTTTTTCTTGCCGAATACCGCGTAAAAAACAACCACCGACAATGATAAATGAACGGTTATCGCAAACATGCGCTCGAGTCCGCTTACCAAAAACATGTACGGAGCTGCGGTAGCCAAAGCCGCTATCTGATTGTAGGCTGCCGCAAGCGCATCTCCCTGGAGTTTGCCTGTTATGGCTTCAATATTTCCGCTGTTAAAAATGATACTGGTTGCGATTGAACTGATCATTGCCAGCCCGGCAAGCAAAATGGATTCAATTCCCCCGTGGCCGATCCCGTAAGATAACGCGGTTCCTATGCCTTCGTATTTTTTTCGCTTTAGGATATTAAAGGCGATAAACCTGGCGCTTTCTTCAAATATACCTGCCATGAAAGCTCCGTAGAAGATATACAATACCTTATTGCCTGGCGATAAAAACCTGCCAAGAACGATTCTATGAACCAAAGCTTCCAGGACGAGGGCAAAAACAACAAAGCCCGCGATACCTACAAGCATTGGAACGACTTTTAAGTTGAACTTTTTTCTGAATACAACGAACAGGCAAACAGGGACGCCTATCGCCAATATTGCCGATACCGCCATAAACACAATTGAGAGAACAGGTACGCTCATAACTTTCCATCCTTTTATTACAGAACGCTCTGCAAAAACTGCCTTGTTCTGTCATTTTTCGGATTGCCGAACAATTCTTCCGGCCTTCCTTCCTCAAGAAAAATCCCGTCGCTCATAAAGACGACGCGATCCGCGGCTTCCCTGGCGAAGCCCATTTCGTGGGTTACCACCAGCATAGTCATGCCGTCGTTGGCCAACTGCTTCATGACGGCCAACACTTCGCCTACCAATTCAGGATCCAGGGCGCTGGTGGGCTCGTCAAAAAGCATTATCCTCGGCCCCATTGCAAGCGCCCTCGCAATGGCTACCCTCTGCTGTTGTCCCCCGGAAAGCTGTGAAGGAAAGGTGTTCAGTTTGTCCCCAAGGCCCACCCGTTCAAGAATCTTCTCCGATCGCGTGCGGGCTTCTTCGACCGACAGTTTTCGCACGTTTATCGGGGCAAGCATCACGTTTTCAAGGGCGGTCTTGTGCGGGAAAAGGTTGAAACGCTGAAAAACCATGCCGACTTCAAGCAGGATCTTGTTGCGTTCGTCGTGGTGCATTTTAACGCTGTTAATTCCCTTATGGCAGTCAAAAAGTAGCTTGTCTTCTATAAATATCTGCCCTTCGTCAATTGTTTCAAGCCTGTTAAGGGTGCGGAGGTAAGTGGACTTTCCCGAACCGGAAGGGCCGATAATGCACACCACTTCCTTCTGCTCCACTGTCAGGGACACGTCCTTAAGCACTTCCAGCGGCCCACGCCCGTCCCTGCCGTGGAAGGTCTTGCACAGTCCGATTGTCTTAATCATCGACATGAAGTTACCCCGCTCTCACTCATAAATCGAAAACTTCTTTTCGAGCTTGTGAAATACAAATGAAAAAGCCCATGTGATAATGAGGTACAGAATCATTGCCGGTACATAAACAAGGGCAGAACGGGTGGAGCCTTCGATGCTTCTTGTCGCCTTGGTGATGTCAATCAGGGCGATCATGGACACCAGGGAGGTGTCTTTCAGTATCAAAATAAATTCGTTTCCGACCGGGGGGATGAGCCGCCTGATGGACTGGGGGATTATCACAAGCCGCATGGTTTGGGCGTACGACATGCCCAGCGCGCGGGACGCTTCCAGTTGCCCCTTGTCGATGCTTTGGATCGCGGCGCGGACAATCTCCGCTGAGTAAGCGCCTACGTTGAGGGCGTATGCGATAAACGCGTAAATAAAGCGATCCATTTCCGCATAGCCTGTATTAATCAGAAAGGCCCTGGACATCATGGGCAGTGCGTAGTAAATGAAATACAGTTGCATTAAAAGGGGAGTTCCCCGAAAAAAGAAAATATAGGCACTACAGAATTTGTTTATTACTACCTGCTTTGACATCTTTCCCAAAGCAAGGAAAACGCTTAAAAAAATCCCCGCGGACACGGAAGTAATTGTCAGTAAAATAGTTATCCTGGCTCCACCCAGCAAGGGAGGAATCCAGGATACTATTTTTTGCAGGGTTTCCATCTGCCTTATTGCCAACGGCCTATGGCCGTACGGCGCTTACCATGTCAACGTTCAGGTTCTGCATTGAAATCTTGCGCATGGTTCCATCCGCAAAGAGTTCGTCAAGGGCCTTGTCTATAGCCGCTTTCAAAGCGTCGTTGCCCTTTTTGATGCAAATGCCGAAGAACTCATCGGGCTCTCCAAGCCAGGTAATTTCAAATTGGCTGTCGGAACCGGTAGTATAATCCAGCGCCACTACACCGTCTGTAACTATCGCGTCTATCCTTTTAAGGCCAAGTTCATCAAAGCATCCCATCACGGTATCGTATTCATAGGGGTTATACCTAAGCCCCCCTTCCACAAGCTTGGCCATAAAAAATTTGGCGGTGGTTTCCGCCTGATACGAAACGCTTAAGCCCGCCAATTCCTGGGGAGAGCGGGGCTTAACTGCAGAATCCTTGCGTACAACTATTGCCATGGCATTGCCTATATAGGGTTTTGAAAAATAATGCGCCGTAAGCCGTTCAGGGGTGATGGTAACCGCGGACATTATGCAGTCATACCTGCGTGTCTCAACGCCGGCAAAAATCCCGTCCCAGGCGGTGTCTACAAACTCAACCTTTAGCCCCATTTTGGCGGCTATGGCTTTTCCCATGTCCACGTCAAAACCTACCGGGGTTTTCCCGTCATCGGCGTAATATTCCATTGGAGGATATTCAATGCTCATGCCGATAGTTAAAGTCCCGGATCGAATGGTCATGCCGGAATCCTTGCTTTTACACGCGCAGATCGACACGCCCAAAATGACGGCAACCATCATTAAAACAATCTTTGCTTTCTTATTCATCTTTGCCCTCCAAAACTTCATCGAAAGCCAATACAAACCGGCTTAGGATTACAATATTGGAAAGCTTTGCATATTCTGTTTCCAAGTGTCAATCGTACGTACAAAGGCCAGTAGTAAAAATATTCTTCTAATGGTATGATTAAAATACACGAATTTAACACAATTTTACCAAGGAGAAAACTATGAACAAACTTACAGGCGTTAATTTTTACGCGGCTCTTATTTTACCGGCAATCGTATTTGTATCATGCGTCGGTGGCGCAAAGGTTAAGGATGCGCAGGGGAAAGAATGGGTACTCTCGGAAATCAAAAGCCAGGGAAAAACAGTAACCATAGACCGGAAAAAGCTCGAGGCCGGAAATATGGGCGGCGCTTTTACCATAAACTTTGAAGAAGACAGAGTAAGCGGCATGGGAGCACCCAACCGTTATTTCGGCCCTTATACTGTTGACAGCAAAAACGTGCTTAGTATCGGAAACCTGGCCAGTACCATGATGGCGGCATTTTTTGAGCCTGAAGAATTAAAGGAACACGAATTCTTTGACTACGTGTCGAAAGCAAGCCTCATAAAGATCAAGTCGGGAAAACTGGAGCTTTACAGCGTGAACAGTGCCGGGGCGAAAACCGTTCTGGTATTTGAAAGCAAATAGAAACCGAGGAAACCTCAAAACCCTAATTTTTCTCATTGAAGCTAAACTACTTCTGCTATAACCACTGGTATGGGAATCCGCCCATGAGCCAGCTCGTGGTGTGGCCTTTTTCGACGCAGGCTCTGGCCTGACCTCTTCTCTCGCACACCAATGCTGTCTCATGGGCACCCGTTCCCATACCAGAGGAAGATAGCAAGTGTCATTATGCTAAATAAGACAATTTAAGGTTCTCCAAAATGGTATCAAAGTCTGCATCTCACTTGAGCAAACAATTTGGCCGCTTTAGCAGGGCTAGATACAACGGATTAAGGCAACAGCTTTGTAGTTAGACAGGATAACAAGATTTGATTGAAACTTTTAGAGATTTCCACCAAAAATTAGAACGGAAAAAACTTTAGCGGCAATAGGACTCGGACCTATGACCGAACGGATATGAGCCGTTTGCTCTACCAACTGAGCTATGCCGCCGTTTTTTTTGTGTCAACTCATGGTAATAAACAGCGATTTTTATGTCAATATAGGTCAATATATCTAAATCAGCCTGTGCTCCCTGGCCGCCTGATACAAGGCGTTGTTCCATCGGGGCAGGCTGAGAAACGCCTGTTTTATTTCCGGATCGTCGATTTTGCCTGCGCGGCGCTGAAGGCGTTTGAACGCCATGCTTACGACCGTGTTCAGATCCACCTGCGTTGCCGGTGAATCCTTGCGGTTCAGGGAATCGGTGAGCATACGATACCATGCGTAAAAATAGACCGTATCACTGGGATCGGTGTCAGGCAGAAGTTCATCCCTCATAAAACGCTGCATCCTGCCCAAAATTTCTTTGCGCGTTTCGCCGGACAGATTAAGGGCGCATTGGGCCATGGATCTGTATATCTGTACCAGCCTTGTCCCCGGCTTCTCATCGCTTTGAAATATATACTCGCACTGGGAAAAACCGCTTCTCCAGTCCGGCTGTTCGGTGAAAAAGAAATTATCCGGCGGGGTAATGGCGGATGACAAAAACTCTTCTGCCAAAGCTTCGGCCCTTTTGTAATCGGAAAAAAAGTATGCCGCTTCTATTTCAAAAATTTTGGCATCGGCCCCGAATAATTCGGCATTTTCTCTCATAGATGAAAAGGGGTTCAAAAAATTCTTCGTTCTGTAAATCCATGCTTCAACGGTACGCTCCATATCTGTCCCGCTTTCGGAAGGAATAGATTTAAAGATATCCAGAGCTTCATTGTAGCGGCCAATCTCAAAATAAAGCCTGGCACGAAGAAACTTCGCCCTCATGCCCCAGTTTACATATTCAACGGAAAACGCGGTTTCTTCCGCCTTTACTGCAAGGCGCAACGACTTGGACAGATTTCCTTTGAGCAAATTAATGGAAGAAGCAAAATAACAGGCAAGAAATATTTCTTCCTGCTGTCCGGCTTTCTCGGCCTGCTCCAACGCAAAAGAAATGTATTCCATGGCGTCGTCAATACGCTGTCGTGATAAATTTAAAACAGAAAAAAGCCTGTAGGCCGGAACCTTATCATCTTTCAGATCGCGGTTAAGAAGCAGAGCCCCCCGGACAGTTTCCGATGCGGCGTCGATTTGCCGGCTGCCGATATAAAAAGACGTCAGGTTGATCTGCATTTGGGCCTGATAGCCAATGTAACAAGGCGATCCGTCCGCCGTTGTTACAGACGGAACTGCCTCCTGAAAAGCCTGCCTGATATCAACGCTATCGCCCCAAACCAGCGCTTTGAGCGTTTTATAAATGTATGCAAGAAGAGGCGCGTTCCCCGAGCCCACAATCGAAGCGAAACATTCATCGGCTATGGCTTGTTCAATTCCCTTCCATGTTCCGCTTTGAACATCCGCTTTTATGGATTTTAATACTAACACGTCCCCGGCATTTCCCCCAAGATCGAAAAGAATCCTTAGAAGATTAAAACACGGCCTTAGCTTGCCTGAAAGTACCCAGGAAAGAATCAAACTGCTTACTTTTGAGTGGACTTTCTCCATCCGTTCTTTCGAGAGGTTATTCAAAAGATTAATTGAACGCGTTTCAAAGACCGATACGCCCATGGCAGACAGCATTTGCAGGGCCCTGTTGTACATATCCGGATTAATGGCAATCTCTTCAAAAAGCTGCGGAAACAGGCAGGCGGGAAAATACCGCGCAAAAATGGAAATACAGTATGAAAATTCCAAAATGTCGTTTGGAAGGCTTTCACGCTGGTTTTCCCAAAAAGATTCTGATAAAAGATTTTCGTTTGAACTGTCTTCCGGAGTAAATTTTAAAATTTTATCGAATACTCCTTCCCAATCCTTAATTCTTTCCCCCAATAAGTTGTCCGCTCCAAAAACTAAAATCCTTTCTTTGCCTTTTTCATTTCTGATGGACGACAAAATTGAAAAATAAGCCTCTACAAAAACCCCGGCCGATTCGCGCGCGAGAGAGAGGTCTTCCAGAATCAACACGGCTTTTTGCGCTTGAATTCCGGCTGCCGCTATATAAGAGGCCAAAAGCGAACGGACAAAAACACGGCACTGCGCCATTGTGCCGGGCGGCCATTCATCCCTGAGACGCTCCCTGAAAAGCCGCCCGTGAAGATCGTCCAGCTTTTTAAGCTCCTCCCCGGAGAGCGCAACGGGTACTGTTCTGGCAATAAAAGACCTAAGCTCCGGGGTATAGGCATCCAAAAAACACACGAGGGCATGAGCTCCGCTTCCGAAACGAATCACAAGCGGAGGGACATCTCCCCGAAGGCTGATACAATAATGGTAAATTCCATCCTTAATGCCGGAAAACTCAGGCCCCAAAAGTAAAGTTTTTTTTCTTCTATCCAGCGACAAGGCCTTTTTTATTCTTTCCCTATGCGGGAATTTCTTTCCGTAACTCTCAAAAGACTTAAAACCCCTGATTCCCCTGAAGCCCCCGAGGATTCCATTCTTATCGCCCAGCAAGCGGCCAAAAACTACATAGAATTCCAGGGCATCCGTTATTTCCTCGGAACACCAGATTCCGCTAAGCTCCCTGCTGTCCCTTTCCACGGAAAGACGGCAAAGCTTCTGGGCAACCGCTTCGGTAATATCCCGTCCGAGTACAAGCGCGTAACCGTAAAGTTCCGGAACAACCTTTTCAAGAGCGGCGCAGGCTTTTTCCAGAAAAATTACCATGTCAAGCCAGAAGCCTATCGAGTTTTCATCAAAAGAAGCGCCCAAAACCTTGCGCCCGTTTTCAACAACACCTCCAGCGGAGACGGCGGAAGAGGCCACCGTATCTTCCAGGGAAGCTATTAGCTCCGGCCTAGTTCGTCTCAACTGAGTTCTGAACTGAATATGAAAATACATTTTTATCATAGCGTTTTATTGTTTCCCCTAATGTAGCATCCTTAAAAGCGCGCGCAGCTCAGGATCGGAGGGAAGAACAGTCGTCGTCGCGCTTTCTTTTTTTTCCGGCACTAAAAACACCTCGTCCCCCGGAGTTATGCGGTCAAAGAAACCGACTCTTTCAAGGCGTCCCGCCGATACTTCCTCGTCGGCTTTTTCAACAGTGAACTTACCCACAACATCTTCGGGAGCAAAAACAAGCCCTATCCCTTCGTTAAGGAGCCCGGTTCTTCCCTTTAGAATAACGTCAAAAACAGCGCCGTCTTTTACCCCGTCCGCCCTGCCCTTGTCGATCAGGCCCTGATCCTGGCGCCGCAGGAGAAGCTCGGCGCGAAACGGCAGGGCGCTGGAGAGCTGATCCACTATGCCGCGGGCGGCGTAGCGCAGGCGGTCGGGGCCAGTGCGGAAAGCGTTTAAAACAGCCGCCGAAGAACCTGTTCGCGCCACAAACAACTCGCCTTTGATGGAAATATCCCTTTCGTTTTCAGAGACGGAAAGCACAAGAAAATAATCCGCGCCCATTTCCCGCGCCGTGCGGAACGCCGCGGAAAAGGACGGCTGCCTGAGTTCCACATCCATAGGAAGAATGTTCCGCTCGTGTACAAGCAGGTCTTTTATGTAAGACGACGCCCCAGCGCCCGCGTCGGCGTGGTAAAAAGTTGACTGCGAGGCCAGGGAAAAAACCGCCAGTTTCCAGTGGGGCTTTGAGATCATGACGGGATCCACATCCCAGCGCCGGAAAAGCGCGTTTGAAAGAAGGGCGTTGTAAGACTCAACCGCGTCGTTCAGCGCCGTGTCCGCAAGCCCGAGGTTTTGCATGAACTTTAGCTCTTCCAGGTAACGGGCCGGATAACCCTGAAGCCGCAGGAGCTCCGCGTATTCCCTGCGATCGCCGGCGTAGGGGTTAAGCCTGAGCCCCCGCCTGTATTCAAAAAGGGCCTGCTCAAGCTGATTAGCGGTACGGAAGGACCTGGCCCTGGCAAAGTGCCAGGATGCCCAGCGAGTGCGGGCAGGGTCTTCAATTCTCGTTCTGGTTATTAAAAGCTCTTCCAGGGCAGTCCTAATGAATTCATCGTCCCCGTTAATATTCGCTGCTGTGGAAAGCACGGATTGGGCTTCGGTAAACCGGCCAAGCCTAATGAACGAAACGCCCTTTAAGTACCAGGAGAGGGAATCGTCCCGATTCAAAAAAATAAGCTCGTCGGCAAGCCTCACTGCTTCCTCATAGTAACCCTGCCTGTAACGCAGGGACGCCAGCAAGAAACTGGCCGGGGTAAAACCAGGCCGGTAATAAAGCGCGTTTCGCACGTGGGCAACCGCGTCGGCAAGGCGTCCCGCCTGCGAAGCCAGGTAAGCGGCGTAATAATGCACCCTGTAATCCCCGGCGTGGGCAAGCAGGGCGCGCTCTATGTAAGTGCGGGCGCCGTCCGCATCTCCCAAAGAACCCAGCACCAGGGCAAGCGAAACCAAAAGCCGCCTGTCGTCGGGGTAGCGGTTCACCGCCGCCCGGTAGCGTATAACCGCGTCCCCCGCTCTGCCCCGGGCAATGTCCAGCTCTGCCGCGACGAAAAGCGCTTCCCTGTTGTACGGTTCACCCCGAAGCACCTGGTTGACAATAGTCGAAGCTTCGTCAAGCCGGCCAAGGGCAATCAGGATAGAAGCTTCCAGATTGGCCAGGGAAGTGTCGGTTCTCGAAAGAGTTCTGGCCCTGCGTACATAAACCAGGGCCTGGTCGAATTCGCCCAGCTCGTAGTAGCACTCCGCCAGGGCCGAGGTCGCGTCGGCGTGGGCAGGGTTAACGCGGAGGCATTCGATCAGGTACTCCGCGGGGGGGGGGGGGGGGGGGGTTTGAGAAAACAAAAAGCTGCCGGAGAAGAAAAAAAACAGAACCCCTGTTAAGAAAAATACCTGAAAAAAAACTCCTGCCTTGTATTGCTTTCTCATACCCCCCCCGATAGCAATAACACCTTAAATATTACTTAAAATATCTCTTTTTTGCCATTAATCTTCTTTTGATGAACTGAGAAGTATCTTCACCGAATTAATCTTATGGCCTTCCATATCCTGTATGATAAAATCATGGCCTTCCCAAACGGCCTTTTCGTATTTTACCGGTATTTTCCCGAAAAGGTCAAAGACAAAGCCGCCAAGGGTATCGAATTTTTCCACCGGAAATTTTATACCGATACGCCCGGAAAGATCTTCCAGATTAACCCTTGTTTCGCAGAGCCAAGCTCCGCCGCCAAGATCAAGAACATCCTCACTTTCATTATCGAACTCATCCTGAATATCCCCAATGATTTCTTCCAAAATATTTTCCATGCACACAATGCCGGAAACCCCGCCGTACTCGTCCACGACAACCGCGATATGCACTTTGCGCCTGCGCAGTTCCTTCAGGAGGTCGTCGATGCGTTTTGACTCGGGGACAAAGAAGGGCTTGCGTATTATATCCTTTACGTCAAACTTGCCATTGTCGGTTCCATTCGGGCCGGTTTTGACCACGCTTTTGAGCACATCTTTTAGGTAGAGTATGCCGATGACCTTGTCGATTGTTTCTTCGTAAACCGGAAAGCGGGAGTGGCCGCTTTCAACGATTCTGGCAAGTAGCTCTTCCCGGCTTACCTTGGCGGAAATGAAATCCACGTCAATCCGGGGAACCATTACTTCCTTTACGGTTGTNTCCGAAAGCTCGACGATTCCATGGATCATCTCCTTCTTGTCCGTCTCAAGGGACTCATAGGTTTTTCTGCTTATTTCCCTGTTCCTTGCCTGTAAAGAAGCAAAAAACGTTTTAAGGCTCATAACACTTTCTCCGCGAGACCGGCGAGGATCGCTTCCTGCGTTTCAAGCATTGGCTCTTTGCCGTTGTTGGTGTCATGATCCACGCCTGACAGGTGAAGGATTCCGTGAATCAAAAGACGGCGGAGTTCTTCATCCGCCGTAACATTGAAGTAGCGCGAGTTTTCCTGGATGGCGTCAAGGGAGATAACAATGTCCCCGGCGAGGTATTGCCCGGACGGGCTTGTTTCCCCCAACGGAAACGAAAGAACGTCGGTGGCTTCGTCCTTATTCCGGTATTGGGCGTTAAGCTTCTTTATGTAGCGGTTGTTGCAAAAAAGCACCGACAATTCCCAGTTTTTTAAATTGAGCTTTCGCAAGACGGATTTGACAAAGCTTCCCGCAGAATGAGTCCAGGGCGGCAGNGGAATTTCCTCAGAGCTGAAAAAAACCCTGTTCATTCCGTTACAGCCTTTACGGTATCAAGGGCATCGCTATTTTCTGTTCGATTTTCTGTTCTATTGTCTAATTGATGTTCAATTTGAGGGTCAATTTTAGGATACTCGATTCTTGAATGGTGGTAACCAACCAGGACTCTGACAAAAGCGTTTTCTATTATTTCAAGATCGCGGAACGTCAGCTCCGACTGGGAGAGCTGGCCGTGTTCTACTTTATTCGCGATAAGCTCCTTGATAAACTTTTCTATTTTTACAGCATTGGGCTTGCTTATTGTACGAACCGCGGCTTCGCTGACATCCGCCAGCATTACCACGGCGCTCTCCCGCGAATGGGGCGGGTTCCCCGGATAGCAGTAGTCTTCTATATTTACAGTGGGATTCTTGGGGTTATCCTGCTTCAGCGCCTTGCTGTAAAACCAGGTAATCACCGAATTGCCGTGATGCTCGGCGATAATATCAATTACATCCTCCGGCAGCCCCAACTGCCTTGCTTTTTCAACTCCCAGCTTTACATGGCTGCGTATAACGGTGGCCGAAAGCCTTGGGGTCATGTTGTCATGAGGATTATAGTCGGTTTGATTTTCCACAAAGTAGCCCGGATTCTCCATTTTTCCTATGTCGTGGTAATAGGCCCCAACCCTGGCAAGAATGGAATTAGCGCCAATGTCCTGGCAGGCCGCCTCGGCTAAATTGGCTACCATGATGGAATGGCTGTAGGTACCCGGGGCTGCTGTAAAGAGCCGCCTCAAAATCGGCGCGTTAAGATCCGAAAGCTCAATAAGCCTGAAGGTTGTGGCCGCATTAAGCAAATGCTCAAGAGGGGTGAGCAAGCCAAGAACAAGCATACCGGAAGCTACGCCGTTAAAGGCCGCCCAAAATAAAGACTGCGGGTACACCCCACCCGCCGCGTACTGTAGCAACAATACCGCCGTCATTATAACCACATGGGCGGCGGCAATGATAAGGCCCGCCTTGACAAGATCCATCCTCTTTTTGGCGCTCTGAAGCGAATAAGCGGCAACCACCCCGGAAACAACCGCGAAAACAAAAGAAGGGGTATTGAAAGATCCGGTGAAGAAAGCGCCCAGCGGAAGGGACATTGCCAGCATCAGGGCAAGCCTGGGGTGTATCAAAATGGCAATGAGCATCATAACCAGCGCCGTGGGGATCAGCACGGACACAGGCATAAATTCAATTTGAATGTTTCTGATCAAAACGGAACCGGCTATGTACAGGGTGGAAATACCGGAAACAAGGTACGTTTCGCTGTCTGTAAGCTTCCGGTCAATAATTCTGCTTCCTGAAAAAAACATGAGCAGGCTAAAGAGCAAAAAAAGAAAAATCAAATTCGCGAACGTTTTTGGAAGATCGTTTCCCTTCAAAGACATTTGTAAAGCCCTGAGTTCATCCATCTCTTCCTCGGTCACGACAAAGCCCTTTCTGATTATCTGCTTTCCCTGCTTAATCTCCCGCATAACGGGTTCTATGCCGGAACGGGCATCGCTTATGCGCCTGGCTGTGTCGTCGGGAGAATAAAAGACATTTTCTTTTAAAAAAGGCTTTAGCAATTCATTCGCGAAAGAAGAAAGTCCGGAAACATAGGAACCGGCGGCAATAGTTGAGTTTACAGAAGCGGCGACGTAATTTTCGGTTACAATCGCCCAAAAAGGAATTTTCTCCTGCTCAATTCTTGAATCGGCTTGCCGGATCAGCTCCACAGCATCCTTGTTCAAATTCGCAAGTTCAGTTTGTGGAACGGAATAGATACCCTTTTCCAGCACAGCGTTAAGGATAGCCTCGCAGTCAATTAATATTTCCTGCCGATTCCCGCTTCTGTACAGAAGGCCAAGAACCTGATCGGAAAACTCACCGGGAAACTCGGAGCGAATCGCAAGCGTGAATGCCTGCGCGGAATCAGCTTCGGCAAAATACTTTTTTGCCAAAGAAGTAAAATAATTCCACCTGGCCTTTAACTCTCCCGTTACCTTGTTTGAATATTGAAACACCGGGGGAACAAGCCGCTCCTGGGCTTCAATCTTTTCCCTGGTTGCCTGCTCGTCCTCGAAGCTGATGTCGTATTCCGCGATTAAATCCCTGTCCGCTACTTTGCCGGCTTCAAATTCTTCAATGCTTTTTCTGATACTGTCGTTTGAGTTTCCGCTAAGAAGTATAACCACAAGGCAGAAAAGGAACGCCACCGCCCAGGCCAGAACAGATCTGTTTTTAACCAAAGCCGGCAACGAAACAGAGAACAGTTTGCTAAAAGGATTTTTCCCCTGTTTACGCGCCATTATTATTACCGGCTAAATCATGACTATTTTGAGATGTCTCATAAGCTTGAATGATCTTTTTGACCAGAGGATTGCGAACCACATCCATTGTATGAAGATATGAAAAGCACAATCCCTCTACGTTTGAGAGTATTGAAACCGCGTGCAAGAGACCGGAATCATTCCGCCTGGGCAGGTCAATTTGGGTTATGTCCCCTGTAACCACGGCCCTCGCGCCTTGCCCAATTCGAGTGAGGAACATTTTCATCTGCTCTTTTGTGGTGTTCTGCGCTTCGTCAAGGATAATTACGCAGTCGTTGAGGCTTCTCCCGCGCATATACGCAAGGGGGGCAATTTCAATTGTCCTGTTCTCTTCCATCCTGTGAATTATGTCGTAGGGGACGAGGGATTCCATCGCGTCGTAAAGAGGTCTGAGATAAGGGTTTATTTTCTGGGCAAGGTCCCCGGGAAGAAAGCCAAGGCTCTCCCCGGCTTCCACCACCGGGCGGGTCAGAACCAGCTTTCGCATCTTCTTGGACAGCACCAGGCTCAAAGCCTGGGCAATCGCAAGGTAGGTTTTACCCGTCCCGGCGGGCCCTATGCCAAAACTAATGTCGAACTTCCTCATTCCCCGAATATAGGCGGCCTGGTTTTTGCTTTTGGGATATACGCGGCCAAACCCGTTGGGAATGTGAATAAACGCTTCTTCTTCCAACTCGCCCAGCAGGGGCTCGCCTGACGCATCGCCTGTTCCGGTAAGGGCGCGGACGCATTCGGGGGAAGGATATTCGCCTTCTTTTACCATGGCTATCAGGCTGTCCATTAGCGTCCTGAACCGCCTGACTCCGTCGTCGTCCGCCCCTTCCAGGCGAATCTCGTTGCCCCTGGCGGCGATACGACCCCCCAGAGAGCCTTCTATAACTTTGAGATTTCCGTCATTGGCGCCACAGATTCCGGAAAGTATATCCCGGTTATCCAGCACTATAGTTATACTGTCGTCCAAGTATGCTCCGATACTTGTTTTTAGTGTAGTTTTAGCGGGTATAGAAGTCAAGGCAGGGGAAAATAGCGCCTGTTTACAAAACCATGACACCGTGTTTTTTCGCGGCAGTCTGCAACGCTTTATCAAACGTGCATAGGGCGGCATTTTTACGATCCGCCAGTTCCAGATAAGCCGCGTCATAGGAACTTAGATTATAGTCGTTACAAAAACGCAGCAGTTTCTGCGAATAAGAGGCTCCTGTTTCAAAATCAGTTTCCAGGCGAATGGCTGTAAGGTGCGGGAAAAGTTGTATTACTTCATCTCCGGTATAACTGCTCTGTCTGATAAGATTCCTAAAAATGTTTGCTATCTCATACCAAAATTGTTGGGGTACGGTTATTTCTTCCTCTTCACCAATATCAGCCCGTATTTTATCAACCCTGAAATTCTTTTCATCAGGAATAATTGATGCCCCTATAAATGAGGCGTCAAAAACATAGATCAATATTTCCGGCCTTCTTCAATTGCCGCGCGGATATTAAAAGAACCGGGCTCGCCGCGGTAGAGTTTCCGCATTTCCGCAAGCTGTTCAAACGCTTCTTGCCGCGTCATCTCAGGTTCCTTTTCAAAAGGGATGATCCTTGCCACGGCTTTTCCCCTTCTGGTAACAATAAAATCATTGCCCCTTTCCGTTTCGCTGATAATCTTCGAAAAATAAGTTTTGGCTTCAAAAGCCCCGATTTTTTGTGCCATACAAACCTCTCCAAACTAGTTTAATAAACCAGCCGATTAAGTCAAGTCGGACAGTAGAATTTTTATGCGTTCACTCCGATTAACCATAAAATAACTCTTGTTAAAACCGGTATATTGTTATAAAATTTTTATAGTTACAAATAATTTTGAGATTTAAAAAAACAGAACAAGAGGAGCTTTTTATGAACAAAAAACGTCTTTTGGCATTGGTTTTCGGTTTAATGCTGTCGTTTAGCGGCTATGCCCAGTCAAATTCAGAAGCCCAGCCGGAATCAAAAGGAAGCTTTTTTTTCTCAGGCGGTGTTTATAACGGGTTTTTTTCAAACCCTTTAGTTTTACTTTCCAATTTTGAAGTAAGAAAGCTATTCGCGGGAATAGCAAGCGGGAACTATGAGCTTCCCATGGGGCCGGGGAATATTGCCCTTGGGCTGGAAGCCGGATATAGCTCAGGCTCCAAATTCGGGGGCAAAGGCGACGTGGATTTTATCCCGTTTGGCATAAACGCGGCCTATGTTTTCCCCTTAACCAGTTTCTTTTATATCGGCCCCAGAGTGAGAATAGGCGGTTTAGGCTTGTTAGGGCCCGACTGGAATAAAGTAATATTTTCGACAGGGGCAAGGCTTGAAGCCGAGCTTCGCTCTACCGGTTTCCCCATTGGCCTGTTTGTCGCGGGCGGAGTTGACATCTTCCCATTTGCGCCTCAATTAGCCACGCTCCCTGTAATAGAAGCAGGTATACGCTTCCCCCGCGGAAAACTGAAAAAGTCAGGCTCTACCGGCGCCACAAAAAATAAAGAGCCCGAACCAACCCCTCCTGTTACACCCAC
>JGI20170J14366_1000583_pt1 | contig 15611 bp, 7 predicted proteins | sample TergutNc150P3_FD_14366 | JGI IMG/M metagenome (IMG submission 14366) | reverse complement strand
CGAAAATTTTTGAAAGTTGCATTAAATAACAGTACCCCCCTGTTTCCGATAGCGGATGATTTCTGTAAAGGTGTAATCCGCTATGACCATGAAATGTAATGTTCCCCGGTGGTAGCCGGGGAACTTGTGCTTATGCGACATTCTCTTTAGTAGCATTTTTTGCGGTTTTACTTGTTGGGGAAGGCTGGTAAAACACGCAAAGCGAGCATTTTGTGTTGTCCTTGCACTGAGGACAGACAGTAAACGGTGAGAAGATGGAAGGTAGCTTGCTGACAATTACGTCAACGGCTTTTGGCATGGAGACGCCGAGAAACCATGCGAGGCGGCGGACAGAGACGGCCGCCATGGCGGAGAACTGCGGAGTATAATACCGCTTTTGGTTTGGCGCTTGCATTTGCAAACCTCCGGAATGCCCGATATGTAACCGGGCGTGATAAGGACAGAGCTACGCTGCCCTTGAACCAAAACCTGCCCCTTTGTTTTTCCCCGGATAAGGGGCGGGCCGTTTGGGGCTTGCCCCTTCTTCTCCAACGGCACGCCCCGACAGGGAAAAACCACCTTGCGAGTGGCTGAGCCGCTATAGGGACATAAATACGCTTTAGCACCAATAGAGCGAATAAATGCGTGCTTAAGCGAATGGGAATGAATGCCCTGTCCCCGAAGGGGTTGGCATGGTTTTTGCGCGGCGCTCACCGCCGCATTTGCAAAAACCATGCCAAAAGGGTTATGCGGAATGAAGGTAAAGGTATGCGAGAGAATGTAACTACTTTGAAGCCGAATTATTTTATTTGTGTAAGCAATTTTCAACATTAATGCCTTATAATTGACTGGAATACGGATTAATACAGCAATGTAAACTATTTCTAGCATTTTGCTGCTTTCATGGAAAAATCTAGATATTTTACCTGCAAATCAATATATGTGCTGAGGACATTGTAAAAACCATGCATAGATAGTTATTAATACCTCAATTCTTCTTATAGAACATTAAAGATACCATTATATATTATTTTTCATTAATTATGTATAATAATAATTAGGTAAATGTATATAGCAAGGTATTATTATGACAGATAGCAAAGTCTCACTTTCAAGAGCTGGAGATGCATTTCATTATAGATGGGCAGCTCGAAGGTGCTTAAAGTTAATATCATTTAAATCCCAACTAAAAAAAGTATTAATTGAATCGTCGCTAGAATCAAAACTTCCTGGAGAGCTTGTTATTGATTTATCAGAATATTATGGCGTTGATATAGATATTTATACTAGTATTCATTATATACAGTTAAAACACAGCTTACGAAAAACAAATCCATTTACTTTAAGTGAATTACAGAAAACGATTTCTGATTTTACGAAACGATATACGGCAATCCAATTAGATTCAGACCAACTGAAATCAGAATTCATGTTTAAGATTGTTAGTAATCGGAAAATTTCATCAAATATCAAAAATACTTTTAATAACCTGTCTAATGGTAAAAGAACCAATACTAAGATCGTCCAAAAAATAATGAAAATGACAGGTCTTGATTATGAAAATTTAAAGCAATTCAGTAGACATTTATACTTTGAAGATGAAGAAGGAGATTATCTGTTCCAACGAGAAGCCCTTAGAAGTGAAACTGCAAAATTTATTTCTAGTACCCCAGACACCCCTCTTATTGATTCATTGATAACGTTGGTTTCAGAAGCGGTGTTACCTAATGCAAGAGAGAATGATAAATATATAATCACTAGAGAGACCATATTGGCACGATTCGGGATTACTTCAGAATATTATTTATTTCCTGCTCCTCCTCAATATGAAGAAATAGAAAATATAATTCATAGAGAACAATTTACTACTTTAAAAGATATAGTTTTCTCATCGACATCTCCTGTATTAATACATGCGGAAGGAGGTGTGGGGAAATCAGTATTTGCTACTTATTGTATTCAATCATTACCTAATCAGTCTTTCGGAGTACTCTATGATTGCTTTGGTGGCGGTAAGTATCGAAGTATAAGTGAGTCACGGCACAGACACAGAGATGCGCTTGTTCAAATTATCAATGAATTAGCTGTAGAAGGTCTATGTGATCCATTCATTCCCCTGAATACTGATCAAGATTCAAAAATAGTAAGAATATTTTTGACATCATTATCGAAATCAGTAAGTGCATTAAAAAATGCCGATAACAGCGCATTTTTGCTTATTATAATAGATGCGGCTGATAATGCAGAAATGGCAGCTAAAGAACGAAAGGACGACTGTTTTGTTCATGAATTGTTATTAGAGGAATTTCCGGATGATTGCAAGCTTCTTATATTGGGTCGAACAGAACGCATAAATCTTCTCCAGTTACCTGACAACGTAAAACAGATAGAATTACATCCATTTTCTGAAGAGGAATCCTATATCCATTTAAAACAATTTTTTCCACAAGCTTCACATTTTAATGGCTCTGAATTTCATCGATTAACAAATTCAGGTAATCCTCGTGTACAGGCAACGGCGATGAATAATAACTATTCCACTGTTGATGAACTTTTACTTTCATTTGGGCCTTCGGGAATATCCTTAGATGACCAAATTGCCGAACAGATAGGTAAAGCGGTATCACAAATTAAGAACAAATATACAAAAAACGTGGTAGAACAAATAAATTTACTTTGCCACGCTCTTGGTAGTCTACCGCCATTTATTCCTATTGATGTACTTTCAGCCATAACAGAAATCGACAAATCCATGATAAAAAGCTTTCTTTCAGATATTGGCCGTTCTTTGTGGATAACTGATAATTCTATTCAGTTCAGAGATGAACCAACTGAAACATGGTTTAGAAATATATATGCAGCGGATAACGTTTTACTCAATATATTTCTTGATAGGATAAAACTTATAACAACAACTTATTCATATGCCGCACAAGTACTTCCTATTCTTCTTCTAAAGACAGAACAGTATAATGATTTAGTAAATTTGGCTTTATCAGATGAATACTTGCCAGGAAACAATTCCATCGAACAAAGAACTATACGTCTCGCACGCTATCAATTTGCTTTTACAGCATCATTAAAAACCAAGAAATATAAGGATGCAATAAAAATTGCTCTTAGGGCTGGCGAGGAGACAGCAGGAAACGAACGACAACAAGTCTTGCTATTACAGAATACTGATTTGTTCTCGTTATTCGAGACAAAAGATCGGGTTCATGAACTAGCATTACATCATTCACTCGATAATGGATGGCAAGGTTCATCTACGATTTACTCTACGTCGTTGTTATCATTTCATGATGAGTATAAAGGTGAAGCTATAAGTTTTTTACGTTTGGCTAAGTATTGGGTTAATATTACTTTAGAAAAAAATAGAAATAAAGAATTTGATTCTGAAAAAACTATTGAAACAGAAGATATTGCTGAATTAGCGTATGTTTATTTTAACATTTATGGTATTGAAAAAGCTGGCAATTTTATTCTTAAATGGCTACCAAAACGCCGTCTTTTTGATATAACACAGATTTTTGTTAAACGACTCTTGGATAGGAATTTGTGTAATGACGTTTATAAATTATTAGCAAATAATGAAAATGATATATATATTATTTTGGCTATTGTTAATGAATTAAATAAAATCGGACAAATATCTCCAATTCAAATTGTAAAAAAATATTTTAATAAACTAAAAAGGAAGAAATATAATTTTACCCTGGATGATGTTTACACAGCTAAGAATGATGATATTATTGAAGCCTTTATATCTTTTCTGGAAATGTGCTATTGTTATAATTTACCAGCATCCGATATTATAAATCAGCTATTTGCCTATTTTCCTTTTAGTATAGCTAGACAGATAAAAGATAACTATGGCTTCGATCACCGATATTTATATATGAGAGCTGTTTCGTTAATTTACAAGTTGAATGGAGATCATCCACCTAAAATTCAAGAAATCACACCGAAGGAATGGCAAAATACAAATACAAAAGAATATGATTCTGACCTAAAACGAGCCGAGATTATTATTACAGCATTACTGCCTATATACAATTTAAGACTTGAAACATTTTATACGGGGAAATTAGGTATAACAATATTTCAAAAAGTCTATAATAAGGATTCACATAATTATCAAATATCTGATATTATAAGGCACGATTATTCAATTCTATTACCTGATTTATTACTTTTTTGTAAATTGGAGAATGAAAAGTTAATAATAGATTTTTATAAAGAATTTATTAAAACAAAATCTGATTTTTTTATGAAAAACCTTTATTCTCTTTTATATATAGCAAACCGATGTATACATTTGCTTTGTATTCGCAAAGATATTGAAGTGAAAATATACGATATATTGCAAAATGATTTTAGTGACTCGTCAGAAGTAAAAGCAAATTCCTATATTAGGCTTTCGAGGGCTGTTTTTCCTCAGTGTAAAGATGATGCTGTTGAATACTATATAGACGCCTTAAACGAAGTATCACGCTTTGGAGATGAAATAACATATCGCTGGAGGGCAATAACTGCATTAGGAGATAAAACAGCGGATCAACAAAATGAAGATATAAAAATTGCATATAGGTTTATTCGATGTGCAGAAATTGTTGGAGATACTGTTGCTAGAGAAAAATATTGGGATCGGAGCAAGGCAATAAGTATTATGGGTAAATTATCACCACCTTCAGCATTAGCTGCTTTAAGCCGTTGGCGGGATAGAGATGTAGGATGGTTTCCCAGACAATTGGAATCACTTACCATAAGTTTATTAGAAAATAAGCGTATTAATTCCTTGCAGGCATGGGCTTTAAATCCATTTCTTGAACATGAATCTATACTTTCGTTTGCTTTTCATTGTTTAGAATATTCGCAATCAATTAATCACCGACAAGTTATAGCAGATTCTGTTTTTAATATTCTCAGGATGTACGATGGTAGCAATGTAGATTGGAAGGAATTCAAGTATAAAACTGAATCATTCGGACATAAGCTAGAGAATATTGATGAGGTAATAAATTACTATGATTTAAAAAAAGCAGATGATAAATATCAAAATATTTCATACAAGACTGTTCAAAATGATATTGATTGGAATTCTGTTTTTATTGGAACTGACTTTCTAAATCCAAATAGTTTTAATAAAACTCTCGAACGATTTATTGCTGATGAAAAATTCAGTTATAAAGAAACTTTCTTTCAAGAAGCATTAATAAGAATAAAAGAGAATGATAGAATATTATTCTTAAAACAAATTCTTTCCAATGAGACTATTGACTTCTTTGATACGGAAAATATTATTAAAAATATACCAAAAAGGTGGGTAGATAGTATAAGTTTTAAAAGATACTATCCTCAATTTATTGTAGGCATAGCTAAAAAATTTGCATTAAAATTATGTGATCGATATTATTTGGAGCATTTCTTTGAAATAACAAAAGTAAATAATAAAATTGAAATACTCGAAGCTATCCGTGAAGGTTTATCTGAATATCCGGTAACTTTACTTTCAGATTCTTACTTTGAATATGCAGAATTAGCGGCTAAGCTTATAACTCCAGAAGAAGCAAAGAAGTTGCTTGATTTTGCTCTGGAAAGAATGGAAATGCATATTTCTGATGATTTTGGAGATGAGCCATGGAATGATTGGCTTATTCCTCCAAATGATATTGATATGGCATTAGCAGGACTAATATGGGGTGCTTTAGGCTCTCCGAGAATAAAAATACGCTGGCAGGCAGCACATGTTGTACGTTTTCTTGCTGAATCACAATGTCAGAGTACAATTGATGCTCTTATAAAATGGTTGAATATGGATCAAATTGGAGCTTTTGGTTGCAAACGATACCCATTTTATAATTTACATGCCAGATTGTATTTCTTTATTGCTTGTGCTAGAATTAGTATTGATAATCCGTCAATATTAAAGCCTCATTCAGAAGTATTTTCTAATTTTGCGTTATTTAGTATGCCACACATCCTTATACAAAAGTTTACTACCGATATAGCTATAAATATAGAAAATGCTTTTCCTGGAACCTATAAAGAGGAAATTTTAAATCAACTCTATAATGTTGGAAAAAGCCAGTTTCGGGCGAAAAAACTTGAACCATATAACACCAAGATTGATAGTTATTTACATAAAGTTAGGAAATTCATTAATGAAGAAAAATATATGCACGGTTGGGATTTCGATCACTATTGGTTTGGTCCATTAGGCCAACTTTTTGGAATTTCCGAAAATCAGGTAAATGAATTGGCAACTGAAATTATCGTTTCTGACTGGAAAATAAAATTTGATGGAAGTTATGCGAGCGAACCTAGAGATATATTCAGAAGATATTCCCATAATGATGAAACACAACACAGCCACGGTAGTTATCCGGAAGCAGAGGAATATCAATTTTATTTATCGTACCATTCATTGTTTGTTGTTGCATCCAATCTTCTTAAAAACATGCCATTAGTTTATCATAGTTATAATAAAAAATTTGAAGAATGGGAGCAATGGCTTCATTATCACACGTTGACAAAACCTGATGGAAAATGGTTATCTGATCGCCGTGATCATATTCCTCTCTTGCCATACTTAATACTTCCTTGCTCCGATAGAGATAATTGGAATAAAGAATACTATGAAAATGAATTTATTGATCGATTAATAATTAACAAAAATGACGATCTGTGGATCAATGTTTGCGCCTATTGGGAAAATGACAGTCAAGGATTAAAAGAAAATGTTTCTATTTCATCTGCTCTTGTTTCACCCAGTACATCTCAATCCCTTTTGCATAGCTGGAATTCCTATGATAATCCACATGATTATAAACTTCCTGATTTTGATGAAGAGCAATTTGAGAAAATTTTTCATCCTTTTAAGCTTAAAGGTTATATCATTAATGAACAAAAATCGTCTGGAATTGATGATTATGATCCTTTTGCAGATGGTTTAAACTATCCCGCATATAACTTGGGAGAACTTTATAACAAAATTCTTAATTTAACACCAGATAAAGACTTACGCTTCTGGTATGAACCACAAAATAATATTCCTGTGATGGAATGCAGAATTTGGAATACTGGTAAAGAACGACATTCGGAAACTTCAAAAAATAGCGGAAAATATTTGGCTGTCTCATTTAATATATTAAAAAAATTATGCATAAGAACAAAAATGAACATCATTTTTAAGGTGGTAATAAAACGAAAAAAAGATAGACAGGAGGAAAAAGAAGATTATGGAAAAGAAAGGAAACGACAAACCAGATTATTTCTCTTCTCTTCCGATGGAAGATTTAGAGATGCAAGAACGTATTATAAGCTTAGGTAAACGTCTTTCTGAAGAACTCGATCAGGGAAATTATCCAGATACTCTCTCACGGTGGATGGCTCATTATATAGCGCAACTTATTACCCAAGCTGAGACTAGTAATGGTAGAAAAAAGAGTACTGCGGAAAAAGAATGTTTTGAAACTATATTAAATTTATGGGAATATAAATCTTCTTTTCCCGATGGGAAAAAGCCATTTGAGCGTTTTGAGGTGATTTTTAAAACGCTTGAAAGCTTAAGTCCCGAAAATCGAAATATGTTTTTTTATGAGAATCAACAAGAAGATGAAATTGATGATGATTTAGTCAAAAAATTAATTAGGGCTATTCAAGTTATTGATGAAGCAGCGAGAGTTTGGATAGAAGATATTTTAAAAGGTGCAATAGAATTAGCCGATGATGAAAAAACTAAAAAATGGCTAAAACTGGCTATACCAACAAGAAAGCGAGATGAAGTTAATATTATTTTTAAAGCTCTTGGATCAGATGATAATGATGATTTGAAATCAAGAGTAAGAAATAAAATACAATATTTAGAAAGCCGTATTGAACAACTCGAAGGATTTAGGAATTATAATGAAATGATTCATTCCAGATTTACAAATCAATTAACCATACTAAAAGATAAATTTGAAGAATAGAAGACATTTCAGAAAGCGAAGCTAAGAATATACGCCATATCTTTAGTATGCGGTTTCCGAACAAGACTACTATTTATCATTGTCATTAATATCTATTACATTAATTATAGCCGCTATTTCATCAGGCGATGGAAGTAAAGAGCGTATTTCATCAGGTAAATTGTCATAAAATGAATAGGTCGCAACGCCGATAGGTTTATTCGCCGTCTTTAATGTGTATTCAACTCTTGTACGGTTTTTGCTTTTACAAATGATAATCCCAATAGAAGGGTTTTCATCCGGCAATTTTACCGTCTCATCAAGCGCAGTAAGGTAGAATTGCATTTTTCCTGCATATTCCGGTATGAATTCACCTATCTTTAATTCAATAGCAATCAAACATCGCAATCTCCTGTGATATAATAGTAAGTCGATATAATAATCATCATCGGCAACATCAAGATGATATTGATTNCCNATAAAACTGAAATCNCCGCCCATTTCGGATAAGAATGAACGNATATTGTTTATAATGCCNGCNTCAAGTTCAGCCTCGCTGTGTTCGATACCCATNTCGATAAAGTCAAAATTGTATTCGTCCTTGACTGCGAGTTTTGCTTGAAGTCTATACTTTTCCGGCACNGTTTCATCAAAATTGGTTTGATTTGTAAGATATTTTTCAAACGCTTTATTTTCGATGTTGTTAATCAATACGTCTTTTGTCCAACCGTACCGTTTCGTCATTTTCATATAAAATTCACGTTCATGTTTGTCTTTGCATTTTTCGGTTATAACACATATTTTCGACCAGCTTATTTCTGCCACTAATGGTGGCAGTGTTTTTCCCCCTATTTCTCGCACCAATGGTGCGAGATTTGTACCTTCATTTTCCACATAAATTGATTGCGGATTTGATTTTTGTGAGTATTCAAGATAAAAACTTCGCATACGCCAAAGATTACTTGCGGAAAAACCTTTTACGCCGGGAAACTCTTTTTGAAGCTCTTTGGCTAAAATTTCAACGACAGACATTCCCCATCCCTGTTCACGCTGTTGGCGTTCTATTTCTTCACCGATTTCCCAATAAAGCTGTATCAACTCAGCATTGACCTTCTTCATCGCTTCATACTGTCGGCGATATATAAGGTCTTTAATTTGCTTTATAAATGAGCCATAAACTTTTAGTCCGTTTTCCATTATCTTTCTGTCCTCTCTATCTCTATGTTAATTTATATATTCTCTTCTTTCTGCCAATCATCAGAAATATTTTTCCAGTTTATAGTCCTTTCTGTATTACCTGTCCAAACATTCCAGAATTCAGGGTCTTTTGATTTAGGACAATGTTTTTCTTTCAATGTATTCATTTCAACAACAATTGGTAATGGAGCAGCCCATCCAAGTAATATTGCCTTCTTGGTTGGGAGTACTGGAAGCTCATCTAGTATACTTCCTATGTTATCTGGAACAAGTCTTTTAACCATATCCTGATCTTTGTCATTAACCAAGCGGTGTAGAAGAAATGTATTACATTGAGAAAGAACTGTCTGAGATAATTCTGAAGGTCTTTGTGAAGAAATTAATAATCCTAATCCAAATTTTCTTCCCTCCTTAGCAATTTTCTCAAATGATTTACTGCATAAATTATTGGCTGTAATTTCTTCATTTTCTTCGCTATGCCACCTAATAAAATTATGGGCTTCTTCTACTACCAAAGTTGTTGGTAAAATAACTCCGTTTTTTCTTCTGTATCGTTGATGTGCTTCAAATATAACTCTGGATAACACAGAAACTATTACAAAAAGTATTTCAGAAGGTAACAATGATAAGTCAATGATATTAATAGTTCCATTATCATCATTATTACCGATGTAAGTATTGAGCCAGGTTTCAAGCGTAATTTCATCTTTACTTTTTGTTTCAATTACAGATGCTATACGAGAGTCAGTTAATATACTTTTAATTCTCATAAGAAAAAAATCCATAAATTGTTGCATATTAGTTTCTTGTACTAATCTTTCAAGGTGAGCCAAAAAATCATCATTTTTAAAAAATACTGGACTATCTTCATCTGGTCCTTTATAAATTGTTAGCTCGCCAAATACACTTTGGCTATCTAAAATAGGTTCATAAATTGATTTAATATCTGTTAATGCAAATGCTGGATAATTATTTCCAGTCTTTGGATGATTTTTTAATACCATCTGAATAGATTTAATAATTGCTTCAATCTTTTTCTTTGGTTCATCTACAAGTAATGGTAAAAATATTTGAAGTGAATTTTCAGCAGAATAAAGTATATCACCAAGATTATTTTTATCAGGCCAAGTCGCTATAGCATTTACTCCTTTTCTTTCAAAATTTTGTAAAGAAATTAGTATACTTGCTATAAATCTTCTTGGAGCTATTAGAGCATCATTTTCGTCAAGTCTCCCACCTGTTCGTATTTCTCTTAGTGCTTGTCTAAGTAATGGTCTTTGTGTTCTTCCACTTGCCTGAGCAATAGAACTCCATTCATAACTATTCCACATCCAACTTGGAACTTTTAATTGTTGAATTGATTCGTCTGATGTTTTTCCGCCATCTAGTACTATTTGAAATTTTCGTATATTTACTAAATCATTAAAAGCGTCGGTATATTCGCCATTAGGGTCTAAAATAATAAATCTTGCATTGAGTTTCCCTTTATCTTTCAATTTTTCTTTTGCACTCTCAAGAGTCCATCTAATAAGTCCTGCGACTGAACAGGATTTCCCACTGCCTGTATTCCCTAATATTGCAATATGTCTTCCAAAAATTCTATCTGGATTAATAAATACAGGTGCGTTAGCAGCTAGTGAAGAAATACCTATATTTACACGATTATCAGAATCTTTATTTTGAACTATAGCACGTAATTGATATTGATTCGGAATAACGACAATATCCCCAACTGAAGGATAATTATATACTCCACGTTCAATCTCATATTCATTGTTTTTTTGTTTTAAAACACCAACAGGATTAATATATAGTTTTCTTAATGGAAAAGGTAAATCTATTAAATCAAAATCTTTATACCCTTTTCTCTTTGGAAAAGTTGAATGTTCAATTCCTATCCATGATACTATGCCAATTAATGCACCGGCTTCATTTGGTATAAGAACAAAACCATTTACTTTAGGAAAAAGCTGTGGAACACCTGTATTTATCGCTGTATTTTGTGGGGCATTTATTTCTAAGAGAACTTTTATTTCTTTTGGAGACACAGCTTCAACCGTTCCAATTGTTAGATTTCTGATATAATCGAATTCGTTATTCACTTCTTTCTTCGTTACTTTCCTTACCTTTTTTTCGTTTATCATTATCCGGTTCGTTGGCACCTCGCTTTTCAATAATGTTATGCATCCTTTCAGTTATTCTGTCAATTGCAGATTTTGGTAAATAATATTCTGTTAGTGTTTTAATATTTCCAAAATGATTGCCTAAAAGCAATGTTAATTGTGATAAATTGCATTTATCAACAAATTTTTGAATACGCCCATCTGCCAAGTCATAGGAAATAATGACCAAGTGTGTAGATGGAATTGTCAACATATCTGAAATTATATTATTGATATGTGAATCTCCGAATCCATAACCATAAGTTACTAATACAGAATTAGGGCGGCAAATTGCAGAAGAAAAATCTCTAAACAGTTCTGAATATGGAAAATATGCTGTATCAACCCCTTTTGAAGAATTAGGATAAATAACACAAGTTTCGTAAGGATTTTCAAATTTTGATGTGTCAATTTCTTGACCAAATGGCAAAGGGTATTTGTATATCTCATTATCCATAATTCTCCAATCAAGCGAACCGTGCAATTTTGTATATCTTACTACTCCTTCAACATAACGTGGCTCACCTCTAATTCCAGGCGGATTATAATGATAGTCAAGTTCCATTTTATTCATTCGCATAATTGGGTTTATTTTCCCTACGAACCTATCCAGGGTATATATACCTGCGGAATCAAGTGCATACTCGATAAATCTATCGTAATTTGTAGTAAATATATGTAAACGATCACGCGTAGCGGTTCTACTACCAAAACTAATTAAGAATTTTTTTAATATATTAAAAGATTGTAGCCCTTTTTCAGCAGAGTCCTTAAATAATATTTCATTTTGCAATAAATTTTTTATTAATGATTCCATATTTTCATTGATTGAATTTTTAAGTAATTCAGCATCACTATTACGTTCTATTAACATTCCTTTAAGTAATTCGATTGCCGTCCTTAAATCATCTTCAAAATTCGCTTTGCCTCTGGAAAGAGCAATAGCTGATTTATCTGCATATTCTGAAATAATGTTTTTATATTTATCAGGTTGTTTTTGATTATTTATTTTGAATTCAATCCTTTGCATTGCTTTTGATGCTATTCCAGCATTATTACAAATTCCGGTTGTAATGCCCGTCCCTAATAACAACGAAAGATGTTCACTTTGAAATACCGCTGTAAGCCAAGGTTCAATAGTCTTACGAAACTCAATTCCTTCTGCTTCACCAAGTTTATCAGGTAAATCTTTATTTTCAGAAATAAATAAAATATGCTCTTTTTTCCAATCAATTGAGTCCATTAATAACTCCTATAAATATTGTGGGAATTATACATTACTTTCCCTCCACCACCTTAATCTCATCATCAGTCAAATTGTACAGTTTATATACCGCTGTATCTATTTCCTTGTCCACACTGTCAATCTGACGTGAAATCATTGTTTTTAACTGTTGATTTGGCTCATCGTTTTCCTTTTTCTTAAGATCAAGCATTTTGTCTACAAGCGAGATGATTGTATCATGCTTGATTTTGTCTGATTTTTCTGATAAATGAAGAACCGGAAAAGGGAATTGTTTAAGTTCATTTACTTTAAATTGGGGAAATATATTACGCTGTAATTTGTCAAATGCTTTATTAAACCAAAATGAAATAAGTTTTGAATTTAATATGCCGAGAATATATTTTAAGTTTGTTCCATTATTGGTGAAAATTACCATGCTATTTATATCATAAAAATAATGGTCCTCTGTATAAACAGCGTTTATCATATATGGTAATTTAGAGGGAATTTGGCGAATCAATATTCTAGATCCTTTATATGGAATTGATTTTCTCGGTTCAGCAAGCCAATCTCCATAATTTAAATATTCACCAGACCATGTAAGGACATACCTTTTTACATCAACACCTTGCAGATATTTTCCATAAGATTTGTTTATTTTTTTTGTTGAATGATATATTCTTTGTTCTTTTTCTTTTTTGGTTTGAGGAGGATTTCCCTTACCTATTTGATATGCTTTTAAGCCAGTAGATACTGTTACAATATCGCCTAAAGGACAAGAATATTCATGTATCTTTGTAATTATTTGTAAACTACTATCTTGTTTACTTATTTGTATAATTGGCTTATCTAATAATTTTTGATAATTTATTTTTGAAATTGTATTATAAATAGTCGGTGATGGTGATTCTATTAATGTTACATCATTCGGTTTATCTTTGATAAATATCAACAGTGAAGTATCTACATTTGCACCACTAAATACCTTGTATAGGTTATTAACTATTATTAAATTTCCTGTATATGAAATAATAAAGTCCCTGAATTTTTTCATTGAACTTATAGTAAGCCAATTATTTGGGATAATAAAACCAAAAGCACCATCGGCTCTTAACATATTATGGGCTTGTTCTGTAAACATAGCAAATGTATTAAGTTGATAATTTTGTTGTTTAAATTTTGCGTTATAATATTCTTTCTCAGTACTAGTAAATCCCTCTCCTCTTGTGAACACATACGGTGGATTGCCAATCACCACATCAAAACCGCCATTCTTGAAAATCTCCGGGAATCCGTCCTTCCCATCCCAATCAAAACAATTTACTTTTATTCTGTCATCATCAGTTAAATCAAGATTAGGCTGAGCGTAAAAATCCGTTCCGATAAGGCTGTTGCCGCATTTGATATTATCTTCGAGAGAGGGAAGAAGCGCCATATCTGAATATTTGAAAAGCTGTTCCGAGCTTTCTCTGCTTTCGTTTTCCAGCAATTTTAAGTATAAAGAAAGCTTTGTTACTTCAACCGCCTGATTGTCAATATCAACACCGAAAATGGAACTGCACAGGATACGCTGTTTTTCATCTATTGTCAGTTTATAAGCATTATGACCAGCCTCGAATATTTTTTTATTTTTCAAAGAAGTTTTTATATTTTTTCCTTGCGTATAGTAATCAAGGTGATAATTCAATAAGTATTGATAAGCGCCAACAAGAAAAGAACCCGAACCGCAAGCTGGATCACAAATTTTTATAGCGGCTATTTCTTCCGGTTTTTTATTCTTTATTTTTTCGCCTACCGTATTTTTAACGATGTAATCAACGATATATTGCGGCGTGTAATAAACACCGCCCGCTTTTTTTACTTCGGGTTTCTCCTCAACAACTGCGGTATGGGTATCACCTTTAACTGCACGGAAACGAATCGTATTGCCCAGAAAACGCTCGTAAATGCTTCCGAGAATCTCAATAGGCAATACGGAAAATTCATAGGGACATTCAGGGTAATAAAGATTGACAATAATGTTGGACAGCACCTTATCTTCAATAATTACTTTTTCTATCCAGTCGATGTATGCGAAAAGCCCTGAATTATATTTGACGTTAGCCTTTGTAAAGAGCAAGTTTAATTTTTCGTATATGTTTGATGTCCTGGCAACGGTCAGCAGGATGTTTTCATCTTCAATGCCCCTGTCTTCGGCGATACGCAAAAATACAATGCGGTCAATTATTTTCTGCACTACGGTATTCAGGTTGTAAACAGACAGACTGGGGTTATTCCTGGCAATGTTTTTTGCCAATGCTATACGCCATTCTTCGACAAGCGCAAGCAACTCGGTATCTACTTCCGATGTGCCTTTTTTGTTTTTATTCTCTATGACGTATTTGTCAAAACTGCCTTTGTTAATGGCATTTTTTGAAAATGTACTGTATAGAAAATCAAATTTCTGCTCGTATTCCTTGAATGTGAAATAATCAATACGGGCTACGCTTGCTTTATCGTTTTTGTCAGGCTTTATCCGTGTATCGTATATGGCAAATTCTTCAAAATTGGTTAAAATTGAAAGCGGCAATTTGGCGGTGTATGCATAGCGGCGGATTTGGTAGGCTGGTTCGGCGGCTTCCCTTATATTGACCGATGGCTTTTTTGCCTCGACAAAAAACTTTCTCGCTCCGCCAATTCGGAAACTGTAATCAGGGGCTTTTTGAGTGCCGTCTATTTTTACCTTGTCTTCCCTAACGACATCACGGTAGCTTTCTGAAAATGCCTGATTATTTGCCACGTCCCAATCAAGCAGGGTAAAAAACTTGTCTATAAAGTCGGTTCTGGTGTTGGACTCGTCATATTGACCGCTTTTATACTCGGCGATATTGGCTGAAAAATTGGAGACAAGGGATTTTAGCTGTTCAAGACGGTCGCTCTCGCTCATGGGTTATTATAACGTATATTGACTTATAAAGGCAAGGAAGGAATTTTTCTAATAGAAATTACCCCTTTTTTAGGCATTTTGGTGGCTTCTTTGTACTCGTCGCTGTTAAGGGCAGGGAAACGAAAAAATGCCGAACACACTGTTCGGCGGGGCAAGCATCAATAGTGCTT
>JGI20170J14366_1000581_pt1 | contig 15619 bp, 23 predicted proteins | sample TergutNc150P3_FD_14366 | JGI IMG/M metagenome (IMG submission 14366) | reverse complement strand
AAGCGTATGCCGCCGGATATTCCCGAAGCTGGTCAATAATCGGCCCCGGTTCGGGATAAATAATGAGCGACTGAATGAAGTTCAGGTTTGCCACAGGGACGCTCTTCTGTGTCGCTTTCGCGTAACACTCGCCGTCAGCCACTGTCGGTTTGCGGTAGACGAATTCCACCTTGTGCGGCTTGCTATCCGCATCGGTGAAGTTGATTTCCCCTTCAAAGATTCCTTCGGGGTGAGCGTCTTTAAGCTCTTTGATTTTCTCTTTGGTTAACTCCATACAAACTCCTTAATTAATTGAGTCCCGGAACATAAGCCGGAACGCCGTTCGATATCAGCGGGGCAGTTAACGCTCCCTTGAGTGGAATCTTCAGGTTCTTGTCGCCTTTGGCGGCAGAGAAATCCCTTTCATTAAATTTCACTTGCAAGGTGTCGGTAATCGGCATCTGACCTGTGTGTCCGTAACTGACGATAATCGGAACGGGAGGCATATTATAAAAGCCGCCGTGAGTTGCCGAATATTTGTTCATCAGTTCATATTCTGCCCTGCCAAATTCGACCTCGCACTCGCCGGAATATTCCCCGCGCCCGATCCCTATCGGAATGCTGTTTGATCCGGTGATAACCTCATCGTCTTTTTTATCCTTGTAGGATATTTTTTCGAACGTGAGGCTCAAGCCGGACGGCAAAAGCAATTTGATTGATTCGAAATCGTAAATAATACCGTTAATCATTCTGCACCTCCAAGGGCTGGATTCATGTAAGCGATCTCGTTTTCGATGTAACTCATCTTTCCGAGAGGGACAATCCGCACTTTAGTACGGAGTTTTTTGTCCGCGAGGATATTCTGCCCGGGCGGGACGATCACATAACCATCGGAGATTTCCCGGTTGGTTTTCATGATGTCAAGCGGAGACTGACTCTTTGCCACAAACATTTCGATCCCTTCCGGCGATCCGTCCTTGCTGATGGTGACCGTATCGTTCACAGCCGGAAGCTGTGCGACATACAGGTTGCGGCAAGCCTTGTCCATAACCCTGCGGCGTTCCACAAGGTCGTAATCGGAACCCTCTTCGCTCATCATCTGACCGGAAGTGATATAAATCCCCTTCCGTCCGACATACTTACGCGCGGTCACATACCCTGCGTTCTTCAGGTTTTCGATGTGTCCATCGTTGATTCCTTCCGGCATCAGGGCTGTCGCGGCGGCGATCCCGCCGAACTTCACGGCATCGGGGCCGTCCTGTACTTTCCGCGAAGCGAGTGTTCCGCAATATGTGTTGATAAGAGGGCGCACATCGATCTGTCCGTTGACATCTGCCTCCTCGATATACGAAGCGCAAACTTGCAAGCGGGTCGATCCTACAGTACCGCGCTCTTCACCGCAAAGCGCGTTGATCAGCGCGTCCAGCGTTTCGCCTTTATTCAGATAACGCGCTTGAGCGACAAAAAACAAGTACTGGTAAATCCCTTCGGCTCTGTTTGCTTTGGTTGCGAGGGCGGCCCACATGGGCGCGGCTGAAACGCCTGTAATAGCGATAAACTCAATCGCCAGTTTCGCTTCAAAGATTTTATCAATGGCGGCTAACACTTCGCCGTTTGTCGCGGACGGCGCGGTTGTGTCAAAACTGAAGGTATCGCCCTCTTTGAATCCTGTGCCGGGATTGAATTGCAGTGTGAGTCCAGTACCGGGAATTCCGTATTTAGCTTCGCCTTCAGGAACGGTGATCAGTTTGCCGGACTGTCCGTCAATAGTGAGCCTGAATGTGGCTTCGTTAAGACCGCCGTCACTTTTAATAGCGACAGTAATTTTGTACTCGTTTCTGGGACTGCCGGAGACGGTAACTGTACCAACGCCTTTGTTTTCCGCGCCGGGTTTTACAGCTGACACGGTTCCGGGTATTGTTCCTTCGAGTACGATCACAGAAACTTTTGTCTTGGCAATGGAAAGCGAACTCACGAGAAAGTCTCTCAACGGGCCGTCACCGATTTTTTTCTCCACCTGATCGGGATCATTGAAGGTTAAAATTTCATTGCTGGGTTTTTCGGCGACACCGATGGCGGCAAAACAGCCGTCAGCCTGTGCGCCCTGGACTCCCATCGCGCCGTCCAGAATATCGTTTTGTATACCGGGTAACATTATTTACCTCCCATTGGCGAGCCTAAAAATTCTTTAACAGCCGTTTGAAAGTCCGCTTCCGGCATCCGTTTTCCGCTTGCCCATTTCTTGCTTTGCATAACAGCCGCGAAGATCGGCGCATCGATCTTCAAACTTACGGCGTGTTCCTCAATAGTGGGCAGTTCCTTTTTGCTACTGGGCGGCTTGCTTCCACCCGAAGCACCCTGACCGTTTGTCTGGGAATTATTTTCATTTGGTTGGGACATACATCCTCCTTGCTTTTATTAGGCGAAATTAATCGTCTTTAAATTCAGTTTCAACGCTTTCAACGACTGGAACTTCTTTCGGTTTACGCGCGGCGGTTCCGGTAAATATCACCGCGATCACCGATACATAAGGCTTGTTAAGACTGCTGGTGTGATCGGAATGTTCCTCCGCGCCTATTTGCACATGACATTCGAAGCCGTCATATTCCCATTGACTTGGAATTTCTGGAATGATACTGCTGGTGAGCGCGTCAGCTTTATCTTCGCCGTCTTCCCAACACCGGATCAGGATCGGCAAATTACGATGTCCGCGCACATAACGCTCGCGGTACTGCTTCGGCTCGCCTTCAAAATAACGCACTATACGCGCCCCCGAATCATCGAATGAGCCGGGATTGGTTATTAAAGATACCACAGGGAATTTTCTCGCCATGATTTCGCGGGATTCTTCTGCGGCTGATTTGACCACATTGATTCCCGGTACAGTTTCTTTAATAATATTCTCAAGCAGAGTTTTGGCTTCTCGTATCACGTCACGCCTCCAGCCCCAGAAGTTTCTGTACCGCCGGATCGCTCAAGATGCGGCGGTCGAAATCTTTCGGCACTCCCATGTAAGGCCGCGCCGGAATGGTTGTTTTGTTTCCCCTTCCGGCTTGCCCTCCCAGTTGGTGTATCCGGGCATATATCATGTTTGAGCCGAATATCACCGAGCCGTCAGGGAAGGCTTCCCATGTCATGGATCGCTTCAGCTGACCGCCGTAATCCAAGATCGGATTTGTCGATCCGTCAGGGCGCGGCTCTTTTAGCGGTTGCCACTTCTTTTCGTCAACAGGGTCTTTTTCGTGTTCAAATGCTTTCTTGCTGATATAGTCCAGTTCCCCTCCGGCAAAGTCCGCAATCGCTTTGAGATCGGGCATTGCCGCTTTGGAGAGCGCGTCAATGATCGCCTGAAATTCGGCGTTATCGTATTCTGCGTGAACTATACCAGCACCAGCCATTTAGAACCCTCTTAAATCCATTCGAGGCATGGTGGAAACCTTTACCCCGCCGGGCGGTTGTGAGACTTCATCATCATTCGCATAACCGGGTATTTTAAATTTACCCTCCGCGACCTTCGTTAAAAATTGTCTGGCGTTTTTCGCTTCGTCAATAACCGCTTTACCGCCGGGATCGTTTTCAAGAACACCCGCGCTTATTACAAGGTTCGCAACCGCGATATCAACACAATACTTTTTCAAGTTTTCAGGTGGACCCGATATCGGAACCGGATAACCGCCGGAAATTAAATAACCGTCAATTTCCGCGCTGGCGTTTCGTATAGCGCGATCTACCGTGTTGGCATCCAGACGGCTCCAGCCAGCGATCCTGTCCGCGCCGTAAGCCGCTTCCAAATCGTTCTGTGTGCAGTATGCCATGATACCCTCCGCAATGGTTTTTCCCCGCGGGGAATCCGATTCGGCGTTATACACTCCGGCGAACACCGGAACGAACAATGCCAAACTCAAAAGCAGTACAATAAAAATCTTTTTCATGTACTCCCTCCTAAAAAAATTTGTTTCAAGCCAACGGCCTGATTAGAGAACGTCTTTAATGGTGTAGATGAGGTCTTCGCACACCACAACTTCTTCGGTTTCATGGGCGACTTGAACGTATTCGCCTCCGAGAACGCCGCCGTCCTCTTCATCCCATGTCCGAACCACATAGCCTTCGCTGTCAGCCTCTTTGTACTGGAGGCTGAAAGTTTTTCCGGCGCAGGGCTGATCCCACTGATCGTTGGTGTGCGCGAGAATAACCGCATCACCCCAAATATTTTGAGGATTAACGCTTCCGGTAGAATTTGTTTTTCCGAAATCGGCGCGGCCTTTGGCGATGATCACCCGGTCAATCCTGAAAAGTTTTGCAAGGGTTTCTTCGCTAACCTTTTTTATCAGGTTGGCTTCGCCAAGTTTTTCAAGGAGTTTCGGGTGATATTCAAGAGTGTCATATACCGACTCATTGAAAAGCAGAACATTGGGTCTGAAAAACAACTGGGCAATTCCATCTTTGATGGATTGGAAAGGATCGCCTTGGCCGTTCGCCCATTTGTTTGTTTTGGCAGTTCCGACACCGGAGAGAGTGGTTGAACGCCCTGAAAGATTAAGAACCTTTTGGGCAATGCGTCTCTCCTGTGAAAGTTCCAGTTTGCTTACCAAAAGTTCCGCTTTCCGTTTTTCCCAAAGTTTGAAGGGGCCGTCCATGAATTCGAGGTCTGCGCTGTCGATAAAAGACTTGAGGCCGTGAGGCGTTGTCGCATAATTTACCGTTTTCTGGGAAACGTGAAATTCATTCGCCTGACTTCTTTCTCCCGCCATCGTTGTGTCGGGGACTTTAAATGCGGCGTCTTTGTCAAACTTCGCATACTTGCCGGACGGCTTGGGAACCGGGATGCGCGGGAAAATAATCGGGCCGACAAGCCCTTCTCTGACCAGCCGCGAATAATCTACCGCGAGATTGGAAAGCAACGGATCGATATAACCGTATTTTCTTGCCATTTGAAACCTCCTTAAATCTTTACGAAGCCGCGCTCGATCAGCACGTCAACATAATCGCCAGCGGAACCGCCTTCAAGGAAAGTTCCGACTGTGTTGTAATTTCCTGCCGTTGACGGCAGAACCACAAGAGAGCCTGAAGTATCGGCTTTCAGGATCGCTTTCTTTCCGGCGGCAACCGTTCCGCCAGCCAGAGCCTTCGCAACTCCATGCAGAACGATTCCTGTTGATTCGTTCGCTGTTTTTGCTTCATTGGCTTCGTAGGGATAAAGGCCGATGAAATCTCCCGCGCCGTTTTCCCCGGGGGCTTTGACTTTGTTGTCCGCGCTTCCCTGCACAACGGCGGTTCCGGGTTGGATCACCGATTCGGCGACATAGGGTCTTCTGTTAATCATGAGACTCCTCCTCTTTGAAAAGTTCGGGTTTTTCCGCATACAAGGCTGTTGCGGCTTCCGCAAAGTTTGCCAGCTTTTTTTCTTTCTGGTACGCTTTGATCTTCGCGGTCAGTTCGGCAGAACCTGCCGCCGGAGCCGGAGCGTTTTTCTTGTCCGCTGTGTGCGTCCCGGACAGATCGACCTTTTTCTCCAGCGAGGAAAACAAGGCGCGGAATTCTTTCCGTTCCTCGTCACCTAACCGGGTTTCCAGCGCGACCGCTTTGTCGAAATCGGCGGGGGTCAGTTTTCCCTCGTCCCGAAGTTTCCCGAAAAACGCTTCGGATTCCTTTTTCCGGCCTGCGTTCTTCAGCTCTTCGTTTTCTTTTTTGAAAGCGGCAAGCTCTCCGGCACTCTTTTCGAGTTCCGCGATTCGGGCGTTGCTTTTTTCAAGTTCCGCCTGCAATTCGTCAGCATTTTTCATTACTGATTCCTCCTGTGTTTCTTCCTGCCCTTCCAAAGACAGGGTTTTTATATCGTCAGCGTTAACCTTTCGGGTGAACGTCGAGACGTGATTTTCTTCATCAGCGGTATTGACAACACCGCCAGATAAAAAACTTTTGAGACTGAACATCGCGGGGATTTTTGTTCCCGTAACAGCCGGAGTGTCGCGCCCCAAGAGAGCAATCGCTCTCAAATACGGCGGCTCGCCTTTGTTGACCTTGTCAAATTCGTATAGCTCAACGGATATGTACCGGAGTTTTCCCTCCGCTATCGCGTGACGCGCTTCGAGAGAAAAATTGTCGATAGTGGCATAGACCTTTCCGTCCTTGTCCATCCGAACGCTTTTCACCCAGCCGTGAGCGAACTGATCGGAGTCCCGAAGAGCGAAAGCGCGATGCCCGATAACAGCCGGAGCCTCGATTCCGTTGACCGGATCGTAAGCGTCAACCATCTGCTGGACGCGCTCAACAGGCCAGTCTCCTTGCGGGTATTTCCCCGCCTTAAATACAAAAAGTTCAGGCATTTTTCGTACCTCCTGTAAATCCTGAAAATTCGCCTCCGGCACTGCCGGAAACATCCCCTTTAAATGGCTTTAAAAGCCGTTCAAATTCGATTGCCCAGCCGGACATGGTAAATTGATACCAATTTCCGATTTGGACGCGCCCTGTGGCTTCCTGTGCGCTCTTCACGCCGCCCCCAAATACTGGTAATGCGGCGCGTCCCAGCCGATACCGAATGTGTTGAGAGGCGTCCAGTTTCCACCCCATTCCAATCCGGCTTCCTGACCGAGCCGTCCGAAGGCAAGCCACAGCTCATAGTTATCTTTTGAAAAGACCCAAGGGATTTTTCCGTCAATAACCGGAACTATGTCTGCGGCGCGTCCTGTTAGGTGAACCGATTCCAATGTTTTGGTGATGATCTTTTTTCCCTCTTCCGCGCCTAAAAGATACAGTCCCGCTTTTTTCCGCAGTTCGTTAATCTCTTCAAGGGGCTTTCGCCCTTGCGCGAAATACGCTTCCTGAACCTCTTTTGTGCGGAGAGTTTCAAGAATTGAATAACGGAGTCCCTGCTTATCGAGCCTTTCAATAAAGCCCTCAAAATACGGACGTACAATGGGGATCAGCAGTGTAAGCTTGTTCATAAAATTCCTCCTTGACTTCGCTCCATAGCGGAGCTATATTTATTAATGGAAGCCGCCCAGAATCCGGATTCGAAGCGTGACAGTTCCGGCTTGCCCGGAACGGTAGGCAGAAGGGATCGTGACCCTTCCGGGTGGCTACCATAATTTTTTATATTTAGCGTCACCATAGTGATCCTCCACCTTTCCAAATGTTACGACCCGCATTGCCATGCTTGGATTTCTTTGTTCCAGAAGAACTTTTAATACCTTGCCGTCATGCGTGTTTTTTATAAAATGAAATATCCGACCCTGATGCGGACGTTTTCCGTTAATCTCCTCAAATATATTTTCAGGGCTTTGCAATGTCGGATATATTTCCTTAAGCTGATCCGCCGGCACTGCCTGATCGGTTGTCCTTCGATCTTTGGTTGCAGTCCCATGATATAAGGCTCCGTCTGTTGCCATAATTTTTGAATCTATAATTCCGGCTTTCATCAGGGCTTCATGCCGTTTGCGTTCTAAATTTCCAACCTGATAATTGATATTCATCGGAGTAAAATCTTTTTTGTTAATTCGGGAAATCAAAGTGTCAAACTCGCCGGAAGTGAGGCGTGTGTTGTCCATATCCTGACGATACCGTTCCGCGACATGGGCATACGCAGTCCGTCCATCGCTCATCGTGTAATTATGGAGATTCTCATAGTTTGCAAAATTTGGAGCTAACGCTTCACGGCCCGGATTATATTTCCACTCCGGCGGCGCGAAATTATTCCAGTCAACGGCATTGCCGTTCCGGTCAACCATAGCGGGGGGATTTCCGTCCGCATCGGATTTTAATATTTCCACGCCTTCGCGCTCCGCGCCTGCCTCGCTCAATGTGATCACCGAACATTCACAGCCCCAGCCGTTCGGCGGTCTGTTTTCGTTCCAGAACGGATCGTCAAAACGGAACGCTTTGCCGTGTAAGGCGATGTGATCCTCTCTGCGGTTTTTGCCAACGAGTTTGGAAACATATTCCCAAATCGGACGCAGAGCCGCGCCGCGCACTTGCTGGCGATATCGCCCTGCTTCGTAAGCGGTTCTCATGTTGACGTGAAATATAAGACCGATTCGCCAGTTGATGTAATCTTTATCATTCGGCCCCTTGTCGCTCCGACCGTACCAGCCTTTATCCTCCATGAGTCCGCGCATCTCTTTTTTGAACGTGTTGAAACTTTCGCCATCGTTCATCGCCTTATTCAACAATCCGAAAATGTCATTTAAGACAGCGGCGTTACGCGAATGAGCGACAGTGAACGCATGGGCGTGTTCGCCATGTTTGAGATCATCCCAGTTTTCCGTTTCCACAATAGATTTCCGCGAGAGATATTTCTTTGCTTCAACAGGATCAGGAATGCGGTCAGCCATCACGCCGTCCTCCCTTATCTCCGGTTTTTGCGCCTATCTGACTGGCGGCATACCGAACCTCGTCAATAAGAGCCGCGCACTTCGCTGGCGAAGGGTTGGCATTTACAACAGCGTCAAATGCTTCATCAAAATTATGAGCCTGCCCCAAAGCGTCAATGAACGAATCAACTGTCGCGTTGGTTTCCGCTTGCGCGGCTTTCAACATCGCAGTCTCGAAGCGATCCGAAAGATCGGCATCTTTCTCCAGTTCCTTTTCTTCTTTGGACGCGAAGAGCTTGCGGAAAAAAGAACGCTTTTTTATTTTCTTTATGTTCCCGCAACCGCAAGAACAATTCGCGGGATGTTTCCGATCAGGGATTATTTGATTAAAGCCGGGAAACGAATCGCCGCCGGACGGCTTCTCTGCAAGATCAAAATCCTCTTCTTGCATACCGTACTCCTTAATGAAATATTCTTTTTTCGGCCTCCAACCGAGGGTGTGCAATTTCGTGTCACGCTCCGCGCGGGGAGTTTGGAGATCTTCATCTTTGACAAACTGGAAGAGAGGCGAAGGGGCTTCCGCGCCGAAATTATAAAAAGTATAGACAGCCGCCAATCGGTTAAAAGCCGCGCTGATCCGGCGGCGGTCTGCGAAGGCGAGATCGCCTCTTACAAGATCGTGCGCTTTGGCGGCGGCGAAGCTTCCGACATCGCCAACTTCGGTCGTGAGAGTTTGTCCGAGTATCGCTTTGGAAATTTCCTGATTCGCCGCTTTGATGTAAGAGTAATGAACGTCCGAAGAGCCTTTTTTATCTGCGGCAGAACTGATTGTTATTTCCGAGCCTTCCGGCGCGATGGCAACAGCGTCAGCAACCATTCCTTCCAAAGCCTCAAGAAGTTCTTTCTTGAAAGTCTCTCCGGCGTTAGGAGGATATTTTCCGTACATGAACGAGCCGCCGTATTTCTCGACAAAAACAGTCCACCAGCGGAAACCGTTTTTCTTGAAAGTTACAGGCCAGAAGCATTTTGAAAAAGCTTTCACGCCGTAAGGGTTCGCGTAACTCGGTCGATGCTGGACAAGTAGGAAGCGGTTCTCCGGCAGTTCCTCTGTTGCGAAGGCTCCGGTTTTGAGTACCAGTTTATTGTCCTGATTAAACTCAAACCATTGCGGAGGCTTTCCAACGATGTTAGATATCCCCCAGCGGTTTTCTTTTAAAGCCCAAAGCACCTCAAGCGGCGAATAACCGAACGCGACAGCGTCCATCATCTCTTCGATGATGCGGGGAATGTCCATGCCTTTCAGTTCGTCAGCGAATGCGTCCGCAAATTCTTGTGCGCTGGAACTGTCATCACCGGGAGCCATAAACCACTCCGCGCCGGACGTTGCCGCGCATCGGATACTCCAGACGCTTTCAAGATGGCTGTCGGATAAAAGTTCCTGCAAGGCTGTAATTCCCCTTCCCATTTTTTTCAAAATAGGATCGGGATCGGGAAGGTTCCGCATCAGCCGCACAAAATCATTTGCGCGGCTTCTTGTGGCAAAATGCTCGCCGCCGGAAATATTTACATCGGGAGTGTCGGAGACGGTCTTTTTTTCATCTCCTATTTTGGAATCAGGTGACCATTGTTCAGCCATTTGTTTTCTCCGCAAAAATTTCGTTATAAGTATTTTCAAAAATAGCTTTCAGATCGTCAGAATAATCAAACCTCTTTTGACCTATTTCGATTGACCTCATAATGTCGCCGTTATCATGCCGCTTTGTTGACGCATACCAATCGCAAAACATTTCAACAATATCAATCAGGGTCATTCCCCTGATGCCGTTTTCAAAATGCTCCGGGTGATGCCGATTGACCGCATAATGATGTTTTAAAGCGGTTTCAAGTTCTTTTAAGGATTTTTTATATTCATCGCTTCCATAAGTTAAACCAGCAAGCCTTTGCGAATGCTCGTCAAAATAACGTAACTCCGGCTCCTCCAGCTTCGATTTGTCATGTTCGTATATTCTGCTTATTAAGAGCATCGCAATTTTGTTGATAAACTCTCCAACTTGAAGAATATGTTTTATGGTCTCCGGTACTGAAGAATACTTTTTACCATGCATATCAATACCCCTCCATTATTCGCGCCGCTTCTCTTGAGTGAGTTGATTTCGGTTTTCCAGCGCGGCGTTTTTTTGCATACTCCAGCAGTTTCCGCACAACGCCTTCCAGCGCGTCCGGGCCGTCTACATATTCGCCATCGGGAAATTGTAAGAGTTGATCAATGAGTTCTTTTTGATCTTTATCTTTTTTCAAAAATCGAATAACGCCGTTTTCAATCGGCGCGGATAGCGTTCCTTCAATTCTTGTGATTTTGTTGATGCTGTTGGTTTCCGCTTTGTACGGAATATAATATCCTTCGCGTTCAGCGGCGGCATCAAATATATTTGACAATAAAGCCTGACCGCCATTATCCTCAAAGAACATCCATGAAGGATTGAAAGCCTCATAAATCAAATACATTCCATCAACCATTCGGGAAATTGATTCTTTTCTGATACGAGCCTTCAAAACATAGATCAAGCCCTCGCTGGTAATTCCGGCGCAGATTGTCGCTTTATAACAATGTTTCTCCTCCGCTTTAACGGATGGATCTGTCCATGAAATAATATGCGTGAATCTTGTTCCAAGAAGTTCCTCTTCCGCATAGCCTTTTATGTGTTCCTCACTAAAAATTCTTTCATCAAGCGCAATGGGAATAAGTAGAAATTCTTGGTTATACGATCTTGAGCCGATTGCCTTTTTTATTCTTGCGAGCCGCGCCTTCGGGAATTCATCTTCCCATGTCGGTTTACCTTTGGACTCCGCTGGAAATTTATACGTCTTAACTGGGCTTATATCGTCTGATCCTTTTTCAAGTGTGCTGGCAACGCACTGCGTATTGAGAGGAGTGGCGGCAATAATCGCAGAATAATTTTCGGCGAGAGCCGGAATTAAATCTTGGGTGATCCATTCAATAGTCTCTCTGACAAATTTACGGCTTTTGGCTCGCTTGCGGTTTTGAATATCATCACACCTCACATAATCCGGTCGGTTCGGGCCGTGAACAAAACCGCGCGGGTCTTGTCCGATTGATACGGAGCGAACTCCAATCTTCTTGCCGCCGGAATCAGGAAGATGGACAGTGAAATTTTTTATACCGGGATGTTGGTTCGGTAAAAAGAAATCTCCAAAGTCATTGTGGAGCCGTTGATTATACATCAATTCCAAAAGGATGCGTCCGGTAAATACCGCGCTTTTATCCTCGTTGTAAGAGGAGAAAATCATAAAGTTGCGATTGCCGTAAGCGATCTCGTGAATAGGATCGAGTAACGTAAAGAATGTGGACTTGCCACTGCCTCTGAACGCTTGTAATAAAACAGGCTCTGCTTCGATAAGCCTAATTTTTTCCCAATCCTTGTGGAACTTCGCGGATTCTTTTTTTACATATTCGGGAAAATACGTTCTGGCAAATTCCTCAATGTTTTTCTCGCACTTTTTTTTCCGTTCGGATTTCGCTTTGGGAGAGTTGTCAAGGAACAGCGGACGCGAGAGAATTTCTTCCCGCAGTTCGTTCCATGCGGATTCTAATTGTTTCGCAGTCCGTATTTCTCTCACTTAAAATATTCCCTTCGAAGTTGTGTATTCTTTGAGAGCCGTATAAATACGATCCCAATGCGGTTCCATTTTCCCTTTTAATTCCGGCTCGTGTTCGGCAAGCCAGATGTTGATTACTTTGATAAGATCAAGCGCAACGCCCAGATATTGTCCTCTCGTGTCAATTTTTTGCATAACGCTGATATGCTTTGATATCGCATCTGCAATTTTGGAATCCGAAAGCAATTCAGGATTTGCTTTTATCTTGATCATCCAAGCCTTGACGCTCTCTGCATAAATGGCGGTGAGTTCTCGCGGACTCATAAGATATATGCGCCGCTGAACTTCCCAATCAAGGGCTTCGCCTTTTTCTGCCGCTTCCGCTTTCCAGCGGTAAACTGTCCCCGGGTCAACGCCTATTTGCTCCGCAATGGCTTGGCAAGTTAGAGACTGCCTTACAAAGAGACGTTCGGCTTCTTCCCGCTTATCGTTCAAAGCCATCAGCGGGGACTCCTTTTCATCAGTTCTTTGAGTTCATCCTGCAATTGCCGGAAACCGCTTTTTATATCAACTTTGATTTCGTCTAACGATTTCATCAAAATAGTTTGTTGGTTTTCAAGTACAACGATTCGTTCAGAATGTCTGGCAAGAATGTCGTTAAATTCACGCCATTGACCTTGTCCCTTAAGGCGATCCTCTTCGGCTCTTTTTATCATGAGTTCTAACATCTCATCTGATCGCCGTATTGCCGCCGCCAACTCTTCTTTTGATGCAAGGGTTTTCATTTCGATTTTGTGACTTGCAATGGTTTCGCCGTGTTGGTTTATTTTTCCCTTGAACACTCCGATAGCGATAAAAACGCCGCCAACTGTAATGACGGCGGTGATTATTGAAAAAATAATGCTTAAACTCATTTTCCCTCCCGGTAAAACCAGATGATAACTTCCAGTCGTCTGGAGTATTCCCGAAGAGCTATGACGTTACGCTCAAGAGCGCGATAATCGTTATACGAAAGCCACAAGCCTCCGTCCCGATCCTCGAATTGCACAGGCTCCATTTCAGGAGCCGTTGGCAGAGGCGGCGCAAGAGCGTTCATCGCCTCTGCCCAATCTTGAATTGACGCTAAATATTCTTTGTGTGTAGTTTTGCAACTACTTAAAAAGATTATTGGCGCGATTAACAAGATCGGAATCAAGAGTCTGTGCAAGTTCTTTCCGTTCCGCATTCGCTTCCCCCTCTATTTTTGCGGTTATGTCCAGAGCCTTCTGGAGCCGTTCCGCTTTCTCCCTGACTTCCACAAACGCATCGCGCAGGGTCTGCATTTCTTCAACTGCTTTTTTCGCTTTCTTGCTTTGGAAGATGGCAATGAAGATCGCCACAGTAGCAACTAAAGCGAAAACAAGCAGAACGATTAATAAAAATTGAATCATTGTTTTTCCGGCCCCTCGTCAGTGGCGATTTTATTACCCTCAATTCCGCTGATAAGACCGCCGATAACAATTAAGAATCCAACTCCAAAGCAGAGATAAAGAGAATTCATTTCCCGCTTATAAAGACCGGAAATAACAAACGCCTCCGCAAGCAGAACCGCGAATATGCAAAGGGAAATTAGATAACGGTGAAAATTAACTGCCTTGTATTCTCCCGCCTTGAGTTCTCTCGTTTTGTGGATCATTGTTAATATGTCCACTCCGAGAAAAATTCCGACAATCCCTGTGAACGCGCCGGATATCGAAGTTACGGTCAAAGAGTCCGTAACGAACCACACAATTCCCACTACAAATAAAGTTGCGAGAATGAGCCAGAATACCTGAAGTTTTTTTGTTGTCATTTGAATACCCTCCTGATAGATATGCGTGTGGGAAGATTAAGGAGCAAACACCTTCCCACACGCATTTGGTGATATAGACTAAAAAAGCCAATTCACCCATGTTTGAGAGGAGTATAATTACAAGGGATTAAAATTTTCAAAGAAAATATTTGAAGAAATTATTTTATTCAAATATTTGAAGAAGAAATTTGAATTTTAATAGAAGACATAAAAATTTTTCTTGTATTAACTTAATTTTTAGTTATACTTTTGATAAGAGGTTCTAAATGTCTGGTGCTGGTATAGTCAAAGCGGAATATGACAACGCCGAATTTCAGGCGATACTCGATGCTCTCTCAAAAGCGGCAATGCCCGATCTCCAAGCGATTGCGGATTTTGCCGGAGGGGAATTGGATAATATCAGCAAGAAAGCATTTGAACAAGAGAAAGACCCTGTTACTCAAAAAAGATGGGAAGCGTTAAAGAAGCCCCGCCCTGACGGATCGACAAATCAGCTTCTGCATCCAGACGGACAAAAACACGGTCAATTATACAGGTCGTTAATTTGGCAAGGCTTTCCTGACGGCTCGGTGATATTCGGCTCAAATGTGGTATATGCCCGCACTCACCAAGAAGGAAGAGACGCTATTCCGGCACGTCCATACATGGGAGTACCGCAAGATTTTGACCGCAAGATTTTGAACGATCCGGCGATACTGAAACTTCTGGGGCTATGAGTTGATTTCCTTAAAGCAGTTTCTAATTTCGCTAATTTGGGTTTCAATTTCTTCAAGTCGCTGATCTACCTTTGCTTTAAGTTTAGGAAGTTGAGGCGGATTTGATGTCTCTTTTCCTGTATTTAACAGAAACATCTCTCCCTTACCTGTTAGAAACCAGTTTATATTTACATTGTAAATTTGGCAAATTTTTGCCAGAAAGTTTGCAGAAGGTGCAACAGAACCATCTTCATATCCTATCAAGGTTGTTCTACTGATACCTAAGTCTTTTGCAAACGCACTTTGGTTATCTATTCCAAGAACAGTCTTAAATTCTGCTATTCGTAGGGCAAAATCTGACAAAAAACCCCCAAAAAAAGTGTTCAATTTCCCGACATTTTGCTTGACAATGTGTCGATAATCAGTACAATAAAAGTATCGGTCAATTTGTTGACAATTGACAGAAAAAAATGCAGGAGCCGAGAGCAAGTCGGCTTCCTGCAAACTTTACCATCCCCCACTGTGCGGGAAAAGGAGATTACATTATGACAGAAAAACGGACATCTGGCAACAAGGAAAGTTGTTGGATTCGATACCGCTTAGACTTAAGAGGTATCAAACTTGAAGATGTTGCTAAAAAAGCCAATCGTACTATTTCGTTGGTATCAAAAGTCATCAACGGAGAACGACAATCAGAAAAGGTGGAAGTCGCTCTTGCCGAATTGCTTGGTTATTCCTCATGGAAAAACCTGTGGGCAGATGCCTTCATCAATGCTGAAAGGAGGGCGGTATGAAAATATTAAAATTACTGGAAGGTCTTTACAAGGAATTAAAGACCTATAACGAGTACATAGCCTTAATTGAAAAAGATAAATTACAGACTATTTCGCCGCAATATTTTTTATCTCCTTTCGATTGGATTAAATATCAACTCAAATTAAAAAAAATAAAATTGGTTGATATAGCAAAAAAAACTAATCGTACTAAAACAACCGTTTCGAGTGTTCTCAACAGTAAGAGAGAATCTGCACATATTAAGAGTGCAGTAGCAGAACTACTTGGCTACAAATCATGGCAACATCTTTTGGAAGATGCCGAGAAAAACATAAAAAAGGCAGATAACTAAAGTAAATAACGGAGGGGAAAATGAAAGAAAATCTAACACCAGAGCAAAAAGAAATCGCTGT
>JGI20170J14366_1000580_pt1 | contig 15643 bp, 13 predicted proteins | sample TergutNc150P3_FD_14366 | JGI IMG/M metagenome (IMG submission 14366) | reverse complement strand
GGGCATACAGGTTTTAAGGGAACGTGGTTATGCCGAACCCTACTGTATGCCGGGGCAGATGTAACCGGATACGCCCTGGAACCTCCTACTGTGCCATCGCTTTTTGCTCAAACAGATACAGAAAAGGATATACATTCCATACCCGGTGATGTCAGAAACAGGGACGCTCTTATAAAAGCGGTAGCGGCCGCAAAACCGGATTTGGCTTTTCATCTGGCAGCCCAGCCCATCGTGCGGCATTCTTACCGTGAACCGGCGGCTACTTACGAAACCAATGTTATGGGAACGGTGAACATGCTTGAGGCGCTGCGCCTAACTCCATCGGTAAAATCTTTTGTCAACGTTACCACCGACAAAGTGTATGAAAACAGGGAATGGCACTGGGGCTACCGGGGGGGGGGTGATCCTTATTCCAACAGCAAGTCTTGCAGTGAACTGGTAACGTACAGTTACCGGAATTCGTTTTTTGCCAATGAAAATTCTTCCGCTGTTTCAACCGCCCGTTCCGGCAATGTTATAGGCGGCGGCGATTACGCCGAAGACCGGATTATTCCCGATTGTATCCGGGCAGTAAGCGAACAAAAAGAAATTGTTGTGCGCAACCCCCATTCCATTCGTCCTTACCAGCACGTGCTGGAATGTCTTTTTGGGTATCTGCTTTTGGCGGAGAAGCAATACGGCGATAAGACAATCGAAGGGGCGTATAACTTTGGCCCCGACAACGAAAGCTGTGTTGCCACCGGAGAACTCGCGGGCTTGTTTTGCGCCGCGTGGGGTTCAGGCGCGGTCTTAAAAATTCAGGAAGACCCAGGCCCTCATGAAGCCGCTTTTTTAAAACTGGACTGTTCCAAATCAAAAGCCGTGTTGGGCTGGAAGCCTTGCTGGGATATAAAAACAGCGGTAGAAAAAACCGTGGAATTTGCCAGGGCCCGATCTGACAATGAACGGCTGGTTTGTGTTGACAGGCAGATAGAAGAGTATTTTAAAGAAAATTATGTTTGACTCCATGACAAAAGATCAGGCAACCCAGCACATTCTTGACAGTGTGAAAGAATACTACAAAACTTTCATGCAAAAACCGCCCTACCAGGATGGGGATCGCATTCCATGTGCCTTGCGCGTGTTTGACGAAAAAGAAATGGTAAACCTGGTTGACAGCTCCCTTGAGTTTTGGCTTACATTCGGACGTTACACCGATCGCTTTGAGAAACAGCTTGCGGATTACCTTCATGTTAATTTTTGTTCGCTGGTGAATTCCGGTTCATCCGCCAACCTTGCAGCTTTTATGGCGCTCACTTCCCCGTTATTGGGAGATCGCGCGATTAGGCGGGGTGATGAAGTGATCACCGTTGCGGCGGGTTTCCCAACCACCGTTACTCCCATTTTGCAATTTGGGGCAGTGCCGGTGTTTGTAGATGTTACTATCCCACAATACAACATTGACGCTTCGTTGCTTGAAAAAGCCATGTCCGCAAAAACAAAAGCGGTAATGTTGGCCCATACTTTGGGGAACCCATTTGACCTTGAGGCGGTAAAAGCCTTTTGTTCCGCCCATAGCCTTTGGCTGGTGGAAGACAACTGCGACGCATTGGGTTCAACATATACAATCAACGGCGTTACAAAGTTCACCGGAACCATCGGCGATATAGGCACATCCAGTTTTTATCCCGCGCACCATATAACTATGGGAGAAGGCGGGGCCGTTTATACAGACGATCCTTTGCTTCATAAAATAATCAGGTCCATGCGTGACTGGGGACGTGATTGTGTATGCCCCGGCGGAAAAGATAATATGTGCGGTCACCGTTTTGACAAACAGTACGGCGAACTTCCGCTTGGATATGATCATAAATACGTATACAGCCATTTTGGGTATAATCTTAAGGCAACAGATTTACAGGCGGCAATCGGTTGTGCGCAGCTTGAAAAACTTTCTGCCTTTGTGGAAAAGAGGCGTAATAACTGGCAGAAGCTTTATGATGGCTTAAAGGATTTAAGGGACATGCTAATTCTTCCTGAACCTTGTCCTGATTCAAGGCCAAGCTGGTTTGGATTTATGCTTACTTGTAATGATAAAGAGAACAGTCCTGAGAAGAGAAATAGTCTTACCGGTTTTCTTGAGGATAATAAAATCCAAACCAGGACTCTCTTTGCAGGAAACATCGTAAAACATCCCTGCTTTGACGAGATGAGAAAATCCGGAACAGGTTACCGGATCGCAGGTTCGCTTGAGAATACCGATCTGGTCTTAAATAATTCCTTTTGGGTTGGGGTGTATCCAGGCATGACCAGCGAAATGCTTGATCGCATTGTAGAAGTAATACATGAGTACTTTTCGGGATATGAAAAGTAATAAAGTTTTATGAAAATCGAACAAACAAAAATAGCCGGAGTAGCCGTTATCCATTCCGAACCCTTCACGGATAACCGTGGGTTCTTTAATCGTGTTTTTTGCCAAAAAGAACTGGAAGCGATTCGGCCAAATATTGTGATAGCCCAAATCAACCATTCCATGACAAAAATAAAAGGCACTATCAGGGGATTGCACTTCCAATACCCGCCTTATTCCGAGATGAAAATTGTCCGCTGTATTAAGGGCAGCATTTTTGATGTAGCGGTTGATCTGCGAAAAGGCTCTCCTTCATTTTTACAATGGCATGGAGAAATATTAACGGCGGAAAACATGCAAGCTTTTGTCATACCGGAAGGCTGTGCGCATGGCATTCAATCGCTTGAAGATAATACTGAGATGATATATATATCGGCCTCGCCATTTTACAGGGAAGCGGAAGACGGAATAAGGTATGATGATCCAAAAGTTGCTATTCACTGGCCTTTGGGCAGAACGATAATTTCTGAGAAAGATTTGTCATATTCTTTTATATCCAACGATTATGAGGGTATATGATAAAAATACTTGTTACAGGCGCTACCGGCTTTATTGGAAAGTATGTTGTAAAACACCTTCTTTCCCTTGGGCATACGATAATTACAACCGCCAGAAAAAACGCCGAAGAAGCTGTTTCTTGCTTTCCGGAACTAAAAGATACGCATTATATTCAAAAAGATTTAAATGATCAGGAAAAAAATTACTATTCCTTTTTTAATAAACCGGACATTGCTATCCATACAAGCTGGGAAGGCCTGCCCCATTACGATGCGCTTTATCATATTGAACGCAACTTACTATCGAATTATTACTTTATCAAGAACATCATTGGTAATGGTCTTGGGGATATTACCGTAACAGGGACATGCCTTGAATACGGCCTTTTGGAAGGCTGCCTGTCAGAAAATACAAGTACAAAACCCTGTACAAATTACGGTTTAGCAAAAGATACTCTAAGAAAATTCGTTGAAGCTCTGCAAAATAATTATTCTTTTGTTTGTAAATGGCTGCGTCTTTTCTATCCGTACGGACAGGGACAACAGCAAAAATCACTTTGGGGACAGATGCAGGACGCAATATCAACAAACGCAAAAGAATTTAACATGTCGCCGGGAGAGCAATTGCGCGATCTTTTCCCTGTTGAAAAAGCGGCTGAATATATTGTATCTACGGCCATTCAGAAGGAAATTACCGGGATAATTAATTGTTGCACTGGAAATCCGGTGTCAGTACGCCGGTTTGCCGAAAAATTTTTTGAACAGCGCGCCTATCCAATAAAGCTGAACCTTGGCTACTATCCTTATTCCAGACATGAGCCTTTGGCTTTTTGGGGGGATAACAAAAAGCTTTTGAGAATAGTTGATACAGATAAAAAATTCAGGCAATGAACATTTTACACATAGCCGTACACATGGGAGATGGCGCAGGTCAGGCAATCGGCGGCTTGGCGCGGATAGGAAACGGCAAAAGGAATACACATAAGATTTTATTGCTTGATGAACCCAAGAAACTAAACCATATAAACAAGTGCCGTGACGCTGGTATTGCTGTGTTTGGTCGTGATAGGGCGGAAAATGCCATAGCGGAAGCGGATGTAGTTATTCTTAGCTGGTGGGGTAGCCAGGTTATGGACGCGTTTTTATCAATGTTCCCGACCATTCCATGCCGGGTGTTATTATGGTGCCATAAAAATGGTTATTATGACCCTCCTCTGCCCGATGCTCTGGTGGATGCTTGCGACGGTTTAATGGCGGCTACGCCCTGGACATTGGAAAACCCACGCTGGGGTAAGGATGAGGTGTTGGTTTGGGGTTTTGGCGACTTTGACCCGAAAAACTTTATTTGTAAATCCGATTATTCCGTGGGGAGTACCTTCACGGTAGGCTATGTGGGTATGCCGGGGTATAAACGCTTTCCGCCCAACGCTGTGGAATATTTTGCGGAAGCGATTAAACAGGTTCCGGACTGTTGTTTTGTTTTGGCAGGAGAGCCGGAAGCAAAGTTTATTGACGATTTGATCGCACATGGGTTGGGTGACAAGGTGAAATGTGTGGGGTGGATAGCGGATGTGCCAGGTATCTTAGCGACATTTGATATATTTGCTTATTTATTGAAACCTGATGTATTTGCTACCACAGAAAATAGCCTGCTGGAAGCCATGGCTGTTGGGTTGCCCGTAGTTGTGTCGCGTAAGCCGATGGGCAAATATCTATTGGAGGAGCATGAATCGGGATTTTTATTTAACGACCCGAAAGATTTAGCTGCGATAATAAAAAAATTACGGAATGATGAAACATTACGCAGGCAAGTGGGAACAAAAGCAAGGGAATATGTTGTGACTAATCGGAATGCGGGTGCAAATTTGCATTCGTTTGATGCTGCCTGTGATAGGATTATGGAGTTAGATAAGCGGATTCATGCGTTTTAAGCGGATATTTTCTGCCTACCAGGAATGTTCGTCAGTGGTGTGTATAACTGACCCGGTGGAGCGGCTGGATGACTGCCGGTTTGAAATGCTTGTGCGGTTACCTGAATAAAAAAAGAGGTAGGCCATGAATACAGAAGAGGCTAAGCAGTTGTTGCGTTCCGCCATGTCAAAGCCGCTGTCCGCTATACCGGCTATTGATACTTCTCCGCTGTATCTGTATGGAGCGGGCGCATTTGGGCGTCAGACCTTTCGTGCACTTGGCAGACAAGGCATTGCGGTTACAGCTTTTTTGGATAGAAATGCCAACCCAGGTCAATATCTGTATGATATTCCCGTTTACCAACCCGATGCGCCGGAGGTAACCGCCCATGGGCAAACAGAGGCAGTGATTATACTGTCCATTGTAATGTCATATGAAACAAGGTTGCCGTTAATACAAAAATTGCAGTCGTTGGGCTTTAAGCAAATTATAGACGGTCAATTTCTTCGTGCACACGAAGTGCCGTATAACTCCGGGACAAAAAATGTAAATTGGGCGGATTCCGCTATAAAGGATGCTATATTTTCCGCAGTTGCTCTTTTTTGCGATGAAGCCAGTGTTGAAGTATATGCACGAAATGTATGCGCCCATATTTTACGCGATTACAGTAACTGTGCAGAAAGTATAAATTGTCCACAATATTTTCCTTATGATGTACCCCTGAATAAGGGGTATGCGCGTTTTGTGGATTGCGGCGCTTATGTTGGTGATACGGCAACGCGGCTAACCGAAACTGTGGGAAAGATAGATGCGTATGTCGGTTTTGAACCTGATGCGGATAATTTTCTGCGTTTAGCCCATACGGCGAAGGAGCTTAAAGAAAAGTTAAGCCCGGCTTTTCTTTATCCGTGTGCGGTGGGGGGAGCCAACAGTGTCGTCAACTTTGCTCCTGCCGAAGGTTCAGGTGCAATTTCCAACGAAGGTCAGGCTCATGTTCAAGTAGTCCGGTTGGACGAAACCTTAATAAATTTTCGGCCTTCCTTCATTAAAATGGATATAGAGGGGATGGAATTAAGTGCGTTGCAGGGCGCGGAGAATATTATTCGTGACTATGACCCTGATCTGGCTGTGTGTGTGTATCATAACATAAGTGATTATTTTGAAATACCCTTGTTGCTCTCACGGATGAACCCCCATTATCGTTTTTATTTACGTACCCATAGTTCCTGCACTATGGAAACAGTGTTATACGCAACGGAAGGAAGACATTAACCGTGCCAACACCACCTCGTTTTCCCTTAAATGAGCATCTGCCTTTCTGAAGGAAAGAGAGGAACAAATTAGCAGAGACAGAGCAAAATGAATTTACCCCTGATAAGTATATGCATACCTGTGTATAACGGGGAGCCTTTTATATTTAAGACTTTAAATTCCGCGTTAAATCAAACTTACAAAAATTTGGAAATAATTATTTTTGATAATTGCTCAACCGATAAAACTGCGGAAATAATTAAATCATTCAAGGATAAAAGGATAACATATTGCTTAAATGATAAAAATTACGGTGGGACGGCTAATGTAAAAAAATGCCTTGAATCTGCCAATGGTGAATTTATTATGTTGCTTATGGCCGATGATTTACTAAGACCGAAGGCGATTGAAATGCAGGCTGATGCATTGATCAATAACCCCGATGTTTCTCTGTGCATTACAGCGACAAATGTTATCAATGAATTTGATCGGGTAATCTTGAAACGACAATTATATAAACGGTCATTAAAAATAGACGGTAAGAAAATGGCAAAAAAATCATTAATGAGAGGCAGAAATATTTACGGAGAACCATCAAGCGTCTTGTTTAGAAAGGACAAATCCAGGCAAGCTGGTTATTTTGAAGACGTTGGTCCATTATACTATTCTGCGGATTTTGATTACTGGTTGAGATTGTCTTATATTGGTAATGTTTATTATATTAATGAATTTCTTTCTGATTTCAGAATATCTTCTACGAGTGCTACCAGAAATCTTTTTTTTAAGAATTATAAATTGCTTTTTATTGACTGGAATAATTTATTAAAAAAACATTCAGAAATAGATATTATTAAATTTAACAAGCTTGATATAGTAATTTCTAAAACTTCATTAATAATAATGCTTTTTTTGAAAGTTGTTTTTTTAGCATATAATGAGATACGGACAAAAAGAATAAGCTAAAAATGAGTATCTTATATTTACTTATTCCTTGCCACAATGAAGAAGAAGTCATCCCCGAAACGGTGGCGCAACTATGCACTAAACTTTTAAGCATGATTGAAAAGGGAATCTGTTCAAAGGAAAGTAAGATTTTGTTTATTGATGATGGCAGCAATGATCAAACATGGCCTTTAATTGTAGATTTATACAATAACAATGACTTAATATGTGGCTTAAAGCTTTCAAGTAATTTTGGGCATCAAAACGCGCTGTTAGCGGGTTTATTTGCCGTTAAGGACTTTGCAGACTGTGTAATATCTCTGGATGCTGATTTGCAGGATGATATCGAGGTTCTGGACCAATTTATGGATAAGTATCATAATGGATGTGAAATTGTCTACGGCGTAAGAAAAAAAAGAAAAAAGGATACCTTTTTTAAGCGGGCTTCCGCATTTTTGTTTTATAAATTAATGAAAGCTTTGGGTGTTAAAATTATATATAACCATGCTGATTATCGTTTAATGAGCAAAAAGGCTGTCAACGCATTGGCAGAATATCAGGAAGTTAATTTATTTTTACGCGGAATTATTCCCCTGATTGGTTTTAAAAGTGATATTGTATATTATGACCGGAATCCTCGTTTTGCCGGCAAATCAAAATATTCTTTCAGGAAAATGCTGTCATTTGCAATGGACGGAATAACTTCTTTTAGCGCTAAACCGCTTAAATTAATTTCTAATCTTGGAATTTTTATTTCATGTTTAAGTATCTTTGCTTTATTCTATGCTTTAGCTCTCAAATTGTATGGGGCTTCCGTACCAGGCTGGTTTGGAACTGTAGTTTCAATCTGGCTTATAGGCGGAATACAACTTTTTTGTCTCGGGGTATTGGCCGAATATATAGGCAAAACTTTCAAGGAAGTTAAACGACGGCCCAGGTTTTTAATTGATATTTTTTTAAAAAAATGACGTCTTATGAAATATTAACTTTAAAAGTATGAAGGTTAAAATATATGAATAAATTTACTCACTACTTTGGAATGGCTTTGAAAGTCAGTTTTCCGGGAATGTTGCCAAAACTTGTTAATTACGTGAAACGTAAAATGATAAAGCCAACGCCTGTAGTAAAATATTATACTCCTCAAATTGCAAATTTATTGATGATAAATAGATGCAATCTTAGATGCAAATTTTGTGGTTATGCAAATGAAGGCGTTTTAGACGGAGAAAAAAGTGAAATGACTCTTGACAGTGTAAGAACGAATGTTTTCACATCCATTACTAAAAAATGCTCTTGTTGTTGATTTAGCTGGCGGGGAACCATTATTGTGTAATGACTTAACAGAGATAATTGCTTTTTCGCTTCCCATGGATATTTAACTAATCTTGTTACCAATGGCTTATTATTGGCCGATAAAATTTCTGGTCTTAAAAACGCCGGAATAACAAGCGTAAATGTTTCAATTTATTCGGAAAATATCGATATGTTAAAAAATAATTTATTCGACATTAATAAAATCTTTCCGGTTCAAACCAGCTATGTCCTGACAAGATCTCAAGTAGAGAAAAATCCACAGGAAATAATGGAAATTGTAGAAATGTCCAGGAGTTCCGGCTGTAAATACATGACTTTCAATATTTTTATTCCAGGCGGGAAAAAGGCAGATTTTAACGAAGTTATAACTGACGATCTTCCCGCTTATCATTCATTCCTTGCACAAATTAAAAGCAAGTATAATGAATTTGTACTTTGGCGTCCAGTTGTCCGCTTTTCAAAAAACGAAGGCAGTAGGATATTTGATAAAAAATGTCGCGAGCCCTGGAAGAAAATTACAGTAAACGCGAAAGGTGAGATTATACCATGCTGTGGTATTGCACCGTATTGTCTTCCAAATGTTAATATTTTTACTTCAACAGCCGATGAAATATATAATCATCCAAATATGATAGAATTGAGAAATAATCTATTAAACAAATCAATACCGGCACCAATGGTTTGCCAAACCTGCCATTTATTGGGCGAGGCAGGCTGGTGAAATGAATCTACGAGGCAATGAATCATAAAAATAAAGAATATGTAGAAAATCATTTTTTGAATTCAGTCAAAAACCTTGTAGGTACAGTAGTTTATTATTTCTGTCAATGGTTAACGCTGATTATTGTTATACGCATTGCAGGTTATACAGTGTCGGGCGAATTTTCGTTAGTGATATCATTTACCAATATATTTGGCATTTTGTCGCAATATAACATACGCAGTTTTCAGTTAAGTGACGTAAATAATAGATTTTTACCACAGCAATACTCCGGAGTTTATGTCATTACCAGTGTATTGGCAGTAGTTCTTTTTCTTTTTGCATTGCCATTTAGCGGATATAATCGTAACATAATTGTTTCTTCCATGATATATATGGTATTTAAACTGTGTGAAACATTTACAAATTATGTCTTTACATATATGCAGCTCAAGGATAAATACTCTGACATAATAATTTCATATTGCCTTAAGGGTTTTATTCCGTTGGTTGGATTTACCGGATGGCTTTACTTTACACAAAGTCTTTTTCAGTCCCTGTGTATTATGTCCTTGCTCTATATTGCAATTATATTTTTTTATGATAAAAAGAAAACGCTTTCGTATTTTCCCACTGGCATTGTGATGAGGGATGCTATTGTAATTCTAAAAGACTGTTTTCCAATAACGCTTTCCCCGTTAATTATAACGTTTATGCTTTTTTTAACCCGCCATTCTGTTGAAAGTATCTATGGGGTGAAAGAATTGGGGTATTATTCGGCGGTTACAATGATNATATCTGTCATTCTAACNGTGGCATGGGCCTTTTATTATGTCCTTCTTCCGATAATCGCTGATAAATATATTAAGCGTTTGAGGAGTGATATTATTCGAATTATTTTTATTTTCACGGGAATAATATTCGCTATCACATTATTACTGTTTTTATTTGTGCGTTTATTAGGCAGCATAGTGTTTTCTTTTGTGTTTGGCGCTGAGATTCTGGAATATATGTACTTATTATTTCCTGTAATTATAACAAGCGCCATGCTTGCGGTTATGGCTTTTACCTCTGTTTGCTTAATTGCGATGCAGAAAAGGCTTGCAATGTTGATTGGTATGTTAGCAGGAGCAGCGCTGTTAAGCGTCTCTGTAATACCGGCGACTCGATCAGCCGGTATGCTCGGAACAACACAAATTTTTACCATTTCACTTTGCTTGATTATTATAGTTCATAGCTTTTTAATTATAAGAAACTTATGGCAGGTTCGAAATCCGGGATAAGGATAATAAAAATTAAGTCGGAATCGAAGGATATTAAGGTAGCCACTGTTAAAAATTATAGCATGGAAAAGGCAAGCATAGAAGGATTTTGTAAATTTTGCAGAAATAACATACTTTTGATAGTAACGATAAGTATTGCACTGGTTTTTACTTATGGAATTAGGCTGTTCTGGTACTTTATCAATAATGATACTGTACGTCTTTTCAGGAATATGGGCGATGTGCCCAGCATACCTGGTGCGACTTCAGGTATTTTTGATAACGGACGATTTGGGCGCTACCTGATGTCAAAAATTTTGTTTGTTAGAGGATTTAACCCTTTTACTTGCTTTTTTGGCGCTTTTTGTTTAATATGGTTCTTTACTGTTTCATGGTGTTATGTCATTGCTATTTTCAGCAAAGATACTGTAAGAAACCTAAAATTGATTCCTTTTGCTCTTGTTTTTATGACTATGCCTGTTTGGGCGGAACAGTTTAGTAATATTTATCAAGCTGAGGAAAATGCACTAATAATTAGTTTATGTCCGTATGTTGTTTATCTTTTATTTAAAGGGTTCCTGGACAATGAAAATGGAAAAATTACAGGGGCTATCATTTTGCTTGTTTTTATGACTTCAATATATCAAGCAGTTATACCGCTTTTTTGTTGTGGTGTGTTTATCTCTTATATATTATTACAGGAGCATTCGGGATATGATCCATATATTTATCGAATGCTTTGCTTAAAAATATTTATAACGCTTATAGGGTCTATTGCACTTTATTCTTTTATTAATAAAATTATTCCTGTCGTTGCTCGTATTGATAAAGATACTACCTATATTGACGATATGAATAGATGGGGAAAAGTATCTGTCAATGAAATTTTTTTAAATGTTATTTTAATGGGCTATACCCTAACCATAGGAGATATTCCTCTAGTCCAAAGTATTGCGAATCCGATCATAGCCAGTGAACACGCGGCAGGTATAAGAGCAGCGGAATATTTTTCTATTTTATCAAGGGCTTATGGAAACATTTTATTACTACCCGCAACAGTGTTCTTTCTAATTGCTACATCCATTAATATGCGAAAGACAATCCCTTCAGGCAGGCGTCTTTTGTATATGCTTGCAGGTATCGGCATCCCATTGAGCATCATAATCCTGTCCATTGTATTAGGAAGCCGCCAGACAATACGCACTCTATATGCCTTGCCGTTGGCTTATGCATTTATGCTTTACTATCTTATTAGAATATATAAAAAAAAATTGGCGCGTGGTGTTGCCTGTTTATCTTTACTTGTAGCGGTATATCAGATGAAAACAACCGCGCAGTTATTTTTTTCAGACTATATGCAATATAATGACGATGTCCGTTTCGCCTATGAGCTTAATAATCTGATTACGCCGATTCAACCTTATAATGAAAAACTTCCGGTTGTTCTTTGCGGATTATATCAGGGTGTCTCACGGTTTCAACCTAATTTCCTAAGAGGTGAAGTAATAGGTGTTTCATCTTTCGGGCAGGGATCAAACCCACTGGGGACAACTATATATGCGTTATCTTTTATGAATAGTCTGGGTATATATTTTAATATGCCTGATAAAAACCAGGCAGAACAGGCTTTTACACAAGTGGCATTGATGCCTTCTTATCCTGATCCGGATTGTGCGAGGCGGATGCGGGATTTTATTGTTGTCAGAATATCAGAAACTCTGTATGAAAATGCGTACCTCTACAATACAATAAACAAATAGGTAGGCCCATGAAAAAGAATATTTATGCAACTGTCTTTATTTCTATTTCTTGTGTGTTATTTCTTTTTTTTGCCATTGGATTATTTAAGAACCCTTATGGACCGCAAAGACTGATTTTTGCCTGGGGTCTGAATGATTTTTTTGCGGATTTTTTCAATGAATTGCATTATGTTGCCGAACGCGACCCATATTTTAACCTGCGTCATGGAGCTGGAGCAAAAAGTTATTTTCCTTTGACTTATTTGATTCTATATCCATTTTCCCAACTGGATGATTTTGCTACAATGTCGCTTCAGGAAGCATGGAATTCAAAAATAGGCCTTATGTCTGTTTTTCTGTACTCCTTTTTTAATGTTTCTTTGTTGTTAATAGCATTAAAACGAATAGCAAAGAAATATCTCGTTTCGTCGCTTCTATTAATAGGCCTTGTTTTGAGTTATATTTTTTTTATTTCTATTGAACGTGGAAATATAGTGATACTTTCCGCTGCTTGTATTGGGTTTTTTATTTGTGATTACGATTCCAAGAATAAATATAAAAGAATGTTCGCGGTAATATCACTGGCGGTAGCGGCTACTTTGAAAGTATATCCTGTTCTTTTTAGCTTTCTGTATTTTGAAAAAAAACAATACCGTGAAATATTGTTAAGTGCAATTATTACCTTATTACTTGTTTTTCTTCCGTTTCTTTTTTTTAAAAGGGGTTTTGCAAATGTTCCAAAATTGCTTAGTAATACAGGTTTAATAGGAAATATAAAACTAGTTAGTAATATAGGTTTAAAGGAAACTCCACAACTAGTTAGTAATATAGATTCTACAAATATTCAACAACAGATTAATAATATTGATTTAGTATCAGCTCCAAATTTGCCAAAAATACTAGCCTTTTTTTACCCTAGTGCTACCCATTTTACTTCGAGCTATCCATGTTTTAAGGTGGCACATTTAATTTATTTTATTCTATGTCAATTTAAATTTTCTGAAAATTTGGAATATAATGAGATGATAGTATTATCATTGTCAAACATCGCTCTGATTGTTACATACTTTGTATGTTTTGTCTCAATAGTGTTTTCTTGCCTAATAAAAAATAAATGGCTGAAAATTTCCTTGTTGACGATGGGGTTTATTTTTCTTCCGACGGATAGCGGACTGTACTGCGGGCTTTATATATTCCCGATGATAATTATTTTCTTTGGGACATTGAAGGAGCGTTCTACAATATTTAATATTTTTACTGTTATTGTATTTTTGGTTTTTCTTAATCCTTACCAAATAATAATAAATAATACCCTGGTAACTTATCTNACAAGCTATAATTATATTTTTATNAATGCTGCGCTTGTAACATTTTGGTTAGTATTACTTGTATATTCAGGAAGGCATATATTTACATCCTTTAAAAAGCAACCAATAGATAGTGGGGCTATAACGTGATAAACGGGGTAAAAATTTTTGATTGTACACTAAGAGAAGTTGGGTACCAGACGGGATGGCATTTTGACGTAGAATTTTCGAGAAACCTCTATCAGTTTGCTCAGGGGAAAGGCATAGATTATATTGAGTTGGGATTCTTCCATAATGAAGAGGCAGATCCAGGTAGAGGGGATTTTAGATATTGTAGTATCCGAAATGAAAAAATTCTGGAAGTTTTCAAGTATCAAAAAAATGTTACCAAAATAGCGGTAATGAGGGATGTTCANCGCCCGCTTTCAAACTTGTTGCCGCAAAAAGAAACNGTCATCGATACTATTAGAATCTTAACCCGTTCACACGAGACTGAATTTAGTGTTTTGGATANGCATATTGAGGAAATATTTTCACTGGGNTATGAAATNTTTATTAATTTTACAAGNGCCGGTTATAATTCCATGGAAATGAATAAGAAGTTTATTGATTATGNNGCAAAAAAAAATATAAAGTCGGTCGAATTTGCAGATACAGAAAGTGTAATGACTGTTGACTATGTGATTGATACTATTAAGCTATGNCATGATGCNGGNTTAAAATGCGGAGTGCATTTNCATGANAAAAATGGCACAGCCGATTTGCTTGCGGATACAGCCATGGAACATGGCGCAGATTACATGGATGTAACGCACCTTGGACTTGGCGGTAAATGGCGGGATGGCAACCTGACAATGGAGTATTTGCTAAGGAAGCTGGGTGTCAACGGTGGATATGAGTCTACAGTTATTAAGAACAAATTGATTGAACAGCTAATTAAGTACAAAGAATTCAGCGCGGCTGAATAGTTGTTTGTGACAGAAACCTGCTTATGATAAAACTTTCTGACTATGTAATACGTTATCTTGAAAGCCTGAATGTAAGGCATATATTTATGCTTCCCGGTGGCGGAGCCATGCATCTGAATGATTCATTGGGAAAAAGCAAAAAAATTGAGTATGTATGCTGTTTACATGAACAGGCCTGCGCAATTGCCGCAGAGGCTTACGCCCGTGTTACCAATAATATAGGTTTGCTTATGGTAACAACCGGCCCAGGCGGAACCAATGCTTTAACCGGAATTGCCGGCGCATATATTGAATCGACCCCTGTATTGGTTATTTCAGGACAGGTAAAAATATTGGATCAAATAAGGGATCAAAAAATACGTCAGCAGGGTATGCAGGAGCTTGATATAGTTTCAATCGTGAAGCCAATAACAAAATATGCGGTTATGGTAACAGACCCGAACAGTATAAAGTACCATTTGGACAAGGCTGTATATGAAGCTAAGCATGGGCGTCCCGGCCCGGTGTGGCTTGATATCCCGCTGGATGTGCAGGCCACTATGATTGACGAAACAAATCTTGCGGGTTATCAGGCCGTGCCTGAAATCCAGGAGGATCTGTCAGACAAGATTTCTGCAATAATAGATACTTTGAATAATTCCGAGCGACCGGTACTGTTGGCTGGAAATGGGATACGTTTGAGCGGCGGTATTGAAGATTTTCAACAGTTAATAAATTTACTTGGTATTCCTGTTTTGACAACATGGAACGGTATTGATTTGATTTGGGAAGATCATCAGCTTTATTATGGACGGCCAGGTGGCCTGGGACACCGGTATGCCAATTTTGTACAGCAAAATTCGGATTTTTTTCTTTCGATAGGGGCGCGCTTAAACCTGCTGCAAACTGGTTACAATTTCGATGGATTTGCGCGCTGTGCAAAAAAAGTAATGGTTGATATTGATCCAAATGAACTGCAAAAGATTAACGTGCGTCCAGATATTCCTGTATGCACTGATGCAGCTTATTTCATAAAAGAAATCATCAGGCAAAAGGATAAAATCGCCCGTAAAGACAGAAAGCCGTGGTTTGACTATTGCGGCAGGGTAAAGCGGACATATCCGCTTATTACGGAAAGTATGCGCAAGCAGAATGATAGGGTCAATTCCTATCTATTGCTTGATACTATTTCTGACCAGATGAATTCCGACGATATATTTGTAGCCGGAAGTTCGGGAAACTGTATTGATCTTTCAATGCAGGGGTTTAAGGTGAAGAAGGGACAGCGTGTTTTTACTACCAAGGGACTTGCGGCAATGGGTTATGGGCTTCCTTCAACCATAGGTGCGGCATTGGCTTCAGAAAGGAAGCGTACCGTATGCGT
>JGI20170J14366_1000575_pt1 | contig 15698 bp, 9 predicted proteins | sample TergutNc150P3_FD_14366 | JGI IMG/M metagenome (IMG submission 14366) | reverse complement strand
GGGGCAGGGGGGCCAGGCCCTGACGAAGATTGCCTCGGTTGACGTATCCGGCGCGGATAAAAGGCTGAAGGAAGTTTCCGTCAGAGTCGCCTGCGACGTGACCAACCCCCTGCTTGGGCCTAACGGCGCTTCCGCCGTTTTTGGCCCCCAGAAGGGTGCGACGCCGGAGATGGTAAAAACCCTGGACGCGGGGCTTGGGAAACTCGCACGCGCCTGGATAAAAGCGGGCTTAGCCAAAGACGTGGAGCAGAGCGGAGACGGAGCCGCCGGCGGGGTGGGGGCGGCCTTAAGAATCTGCCTGGGAGCGAAAATGGAATCAGGCGCTCTGCTTGTTATGCGTTACGCGGGCTTTTTTGACCGCCTTAAAGGAGCTGACCTTGTCATCACAGGGGAAGGCATGACCGACGGCCAGACGGCGGGGGGCAAGCTCTGCTCCGTAGTCGCGAGGGAAAGCCGCAGAGCCAAAGTGCCGGTGGCCTTGCTTTCGGGCGGTATCGGGGGAGATGCGGGTTCCTTGCTTGCCTCGTTCGATTACGCGGTCTCAATTTCCTGCGGCCAGATCGGCCTTGACGCCATGATTAAAGACAGCCGCCGGGATTTGGCTCTGGCAGCGGAAAATCTTGTCAGGGCAATACAAATAGGGAGGAATCTAAATGGAAAACGATTCAATAAAGTTTGACGGGATGAGCGTTGCGGTGGCGAAAGAATACATTTTCGGCTTGATAGCGACATTAAAATTGACCGAAAAAAATATTCGCTCTCTTGAAGAAGAAGCGGCCAAATGGAAGGGAAGAGTTGAGTTAGCCCGTTCCACTGGAAAAGACGATCTCGCCTCTGAAGCCGAAAAGGGAGCGCAAGAAGCCGAGGAAAAACTTGCCGGCTTGCGTGAAGAGGAAGTATCGCTCAGGAATGAAATTGAAGCGATTCAAAAAAAATTGCCTGGACTTGCCGCAAGAGAACGAAGCGTTGATCCGGATCTCCTGGAACAGAAATTGCTAATGGCCTTGGGGAAGATGGGAGAGGAAGCGGATACAGAGAAGGCATTTGAGATATTGGAGAAAGAAGCGTTCGCCGATGCCGCCCTGCAAGCATTGAAAGAAAAGTTAAAAGGGAACGCTGATTGAGCGAAGAAAATCCGCCCGTTGCGGAGAATAGCGGCAGGGCACTAATCCGCCACGGCTCTGTCCTGTCCCTGCTGACCCTGGCGTCGCGTGTTTTGGGACTTGTAAGGGAAATGACAAAGGCGGCTCTTCTGGGAACTAGCGCCCTTTCTGACGCTTTTTCGGTGGCTTTCATGATCCCGAACCTTTTTCGCCGTCTTTTTGCCGAAGGGTCAATCGCTGTGGCCTTTGTCCCAACCTTCAAGGAATACCTTTTGCAGAGCGAAACCGGGCAGGGATCTCAGGACAGCATAAAGGAATTTCTTTCCTGCTTCCTCACTTTTCTTAGTTTTTTTGTTACCCTCACTGTGATGGCCGGGATTGCCTTTTGTCCCCTTGCGATCCGTTTTTTTGGCATGGAAGAATTCTCAGAAACCGTTTTCCTTACCCGGCTGATGTTCCCGTTTTTGGCCTTTATTTCCATCGCGGCTTTTTTTCAGGGGATACTCAACAGCCTCAGGATTTTTGCCCCTTCCGGTTTTGCTCCTATACTCCTCAACGCGATAACCATTCTATGCGCTTACAGATTAAGCCCCTACACGCAAAACCCCGCCAGGGCTATGGCGGTGGGAATCCTTATCGGGGGTTTTATAGAAGCGGCGATTCAACTGCCTTTTATTTTGAGGCACAAAAGCAGACTGCGCTTTTTCTTTACCGGACTAAAAAGAGCGATAAACAATCCGGGAACAAGAAAGGTTTTGCGCCTTGTAGGGCCTACGGTAATCGGCATGGCGGCTTACCAGTTGAACGACATGGTATCCACCGCTCTTGCGGGAAACGCCGGAGAAGGCATTGTCTCAAGCCTTCAGTATTCGCTCAGGCTTCAGGAGCTTATTCTTGGGATTTTTGCGGTTTCCATAGGAACGGTGCTTTTGCCGGATCTTGCGGAGTATGCTAAATCTGAGCGCTGGGATATTTTTAACCGGCGGCTTTCGTCGGGCATTAATATCATCGCTTTTATTACAATACCCGTTACTTTTTTTTCACTGGCTCAGGGACAGGGCTTGATTGCTCTCCTTTTCCAAACCAGAAGTTTTGACGAGGAATCGGCGCGGCTGACTCTGGCGGCTTTTCACTTTCATATGCCGGGGCTTTACTTTATTGCACTTAACCGCATACTTGCGCCTGCTTTTTACGCCCAGAGCGATGCAAAGTCTCCCACCATTGCGGGGATTTTTTCGTTTGTCGTTAACATGGCTCTGGCCGCTGTTCTGGCATTTCCTTTTAAAGGCTCAGGCATTGCCTTTGCATTGTCGTTTGCCAGCGCGGTTAATACGGCGGTGCTTTTGTTTTTTTTAAGAAAGAATCGGGAGATTACCCTTGGCCGTACCCTGAAATCCGCCCTTTTTTACACCGTAAAACTGGTTTTATTTTCTGCCCTTGCCCTTATTCCGCTTTTTTTGCTTTCGCCGGGGATTTCGGGGCTTTTTTCGGGAAGGGGCCGGGTAATTTCCTTTGGCGCGCCGCTTCTCTTAAATGCGCTTATCTACGCTGGGGCAGGTTTGGTTCTTTTAGCCGTTACAAGGGATAAACAGTTATTAGGAATGATGAAGATAATAAAAGGGAATAGGGAATAGGGATTTTCTACTCTTCATTTCTAACTATCGTTCTTGTTTGCTTCAGTTGCCAGGATTTTGATTAGTTTCTCAAGAGTTTCAACGGGAATATTGGTCTCCTTAATGATGACTTCTTTCACCTTTCCGGTTTCGTCGTCAACAATGTATAAATGCCCGTCAACCGTGTAAATCTTTTTACCCATACCGGCTTTCCCCCTCAAAAAAAATGGGGAATAGGTAGCAGGAGCCTTTTACTCTCCATTCCCTATTCCCCACTCCCTTAATTTACTTCTTAATGTTATAGAACGCTTTTTTCCCTGCGTACTCAGCCGCATCTTCGAGTTCGTCCTCTATGCGCATAAGCTGGTTGTACTTGCAGATCCGGTCGGTGCGGCTCATGGAGCCGGTCTTAATCTGACCGGTTTCCAGCGCCACTACGAGGTCGGCGATAAATGTGTCTTCGGTTTCGCCCGAGCGGTGAGAAACAATGGCTGTGTAGCCTGCCCGTTTGGCCATTTCCACAGCCTCGTAAGTTTCGGTAACCGTACCGATCTGGTTTACCTTGATTAAAATTGAATTGCAGGCGCCCATGCCTATTCCTTTCTCAAGCCGCTTGGTGTTGGTAACGAAGAAATCGTCGCCTACTATCTGAATTTTGCCGCCCAGGGATTTGGTCAGCTTCACATAGCCGTCCCAATCGTCCTGATCCAGAGGGTCTTCAATGGAGATAATCGGGTACTTGTTCACCCAGCTGGTGTATTTCTCGATCATTTCATCAGCGGTGAACAGCTTATTGGGGTTGGATTTCCAGAATTTATAGCCTTTCTTGTCGCCTTCTCCGTACAGTTCGGAAGAAGCGCAGTCCATGGCAATTGCCATCTGTTCGCCAGGTTTGTAGCCGGCCTTTTCAATGGCCTTCATGATGTAATCCAGCGCGTCATCATTGCTGATATCGGGCGCAAAGCCGCCCTCATCGCCGACTGCGGTATTTTTTCCCGCAGCGTGGAGGATATTTTTCAGGTTGTGAAATACTTCGGCTGTCCAGCGAACCGCTTCCCTCATGGACTCCGCGCCTACGGGCATGACCATGAATTCCTGAAAGTCAATGAGGTTGTCGGAGTGCTTGCCGCCGTTGATAATGTTAGCCATGGGAACGGGGAGCAGGTTGGAATGGAAAGTCCCAAGGTATTTATAAAGGGGGATGTCCAGGGAGTTTGCCGCGGCACGCGCGGTGGCCATGGAAACGCCCAGAATGGCGTTAGCCCCCAATTTGGCCTTGTTTTCGGTTCCGTCCAGATCAATCATGGTTCTGTCCAGACAGACCTGTTCCAGAGCGTCCATGCCCTGAACTTCGGGCGCGATTATGTCGTTGACATTTTCGACAGCTTTCATAACGCCTTTGCCCATATAACGGCTTTTATCGCCGTCCCGAAGTTCCACCGCCTCATAATCGCCCGTGGACGCGCCGGACGGGACAGCCGCCCTTCCAATGGAGCCGTCCTCCAGCAAAACTTCGACTTCCACTGTGGGGTTTCCGCGGGAATCCAGAATTTCCCTCGCTATTACGTCTTCAATAAAAATCATAAAGCCCTCCGTTTTTGGTTTTTCTACATATAATATTCAGCCTTTTTTGAGGGGCTAGTCAAGTGCGAAATTTTTATGACATCATATCGTTTATTTTCGCTATGGCCTTATCGTATTCAAACATGAGAATATGCTCTTCTACTTCGGCGATCCTGGCTTTGGTATTGCTGTCCAAAGACAAACCAGCAAAGGTTACAAGCATACGGTTAATCGCCTCAGCGTCCATTTCCTCCAGAGCCGTTTTTAGAATTTCCAGCCTAAGCTCCGGAATATCCTCATCCTCTCTGTAGGCCTTTGCAACTTCGTATTTTTCCAGCTCGGATTTCACATTGTTGATCAGTGTAAGAACATCTTCTTTAAGTTCGTTGGTTTTTTCATTTATTTCCGAAAGCGGTCCTTTCTCAGCGGATCTTTCAAGCCACGCGGCTTTTTCGCCGATTTCAATCGCGCCGATGTTCCTGGCCGCTCCTTTAAGCGCATGAACCAGGGTTGTATAAAGATCAATATTTCCCTTTGCCAGGGAATCCGAGATATTTTTCAGGCTGCTTTCAGCGTCGTTGCTAAAATCAGATAAAATTTCCAGATAAATCTCGAAATTCCCGCCGCAGTTCATTTGGCCCTTGGCGGTGTCTATTCCCTGGATGCTTATTGTTTCGTCTCTTTCCGGCCCTGCTTCAACAGCGTTAACAGGCTGTTCTGTTTTGCATAGCTTTTCAACAGGGAGCCATTTTTCCAGGATTTCATCCAGCTTATGTATTTCAATAGGTTTTGCCAGAAAATCGTCAATTCCCTTTTCCAGAAATATTTCCTTTTGACCGGAAACGGCGTTTGCGGTAAGGGCGATTATGGGCAGTTTTTGGTAGTACGCATCGGCGGGATCGATTTTTCTTATTAATGCCGTGGTTTCGATGCCGTCCATGCCGGGCATCATATGATCCATGAACACAATATCAAAACGGTTTTTTGATACCAGCTGTATCGCTTCCGGGCCGCTCATGCAGGTTTGTATGTTCATGTTGTACAGAGCCATAAGCTCCTTTGCTACTCTGAGATTTGTGGAAATATCGTCCACAATAAGGATATTTGCGGTTGGAGCGGTAAATTGGGTGTTGAGATTCTTGTCATGGTATAAAAGTTCACCGGATACATTATTCAGGACATTCGCGATGGTAACGGAATAAACAGGCAGCATGACGCTGCTTACTTCGCGGTAAACGGAGATTTCTCCCGGCTCGACCATTATCGCCAGATTCAGGGGTTTTTCCCTGGTCGCGGGTATGTCAATGCAGTCCATAGCATGTTTAGACGAAATAAAAGCGTAATTAAAATCACCGTTCGCGAGCGCTTTGGTAAATTCCTGAAATTCCGAAAAATGCTCATAATATACGCCCAGATTTTCCAATGAACTCTTGATGGACTTAACGTAATCTGACCGCCAGTCATAAAAAAGCACACGTTTGTTTTCAGGGTCGGAAATATATGCTATTGGCGTGTCAATGTCATATTCCTGGGTTACTACTGCCTTAAAAACAGAGCCTTTGCCGTAATCGCTTGTAACTGTTACATCCCCTCCCATTGCCCGGCAGAGCGCTCTGGTAATTACCAAACCAAGGCCGGTTCCTTCAATGCCTTTGTTTGCCAAAGAGTCCATCCTGGCAAATTCATTAAAAAGTTTTTCCTTGTCTTCAGGCTTGATTCCTATACCGCTGTCTTTGACCACGAATATAAGTTTGATTTTTTCTTCGTCTGTTTTTTCCATTCCCACTTCCAGGGAAATATAGCCTTTACGGGTATACTTTACCGCGTTGGAAAGAAGGTTTGTCAAAATCTGGCGCAGCCTCATATCGTCTCCGTAAAGCTGCTCCGGTATGGTGCTTTCAACATTTACAATAAAATCCAGGGATTTTTCAGCAACCCTGGCACGCATTATGTTGACCATATCGTTAATTACAGAGGCCAATTGATAATTATGGTTTTGGATCTGCAGCCGGCCGGATTCTATTTTTGAAAAATCCAGNATGTCATTTATAATTGCCAGAAGGTTATTTCCGGACTGATTGATTATTTCGATATATTCCTGAATTTCGCCGGAAATTTTCTTTCGCTGGATTAGCTCGGCAATGCCAAGTATGGAATTCATAGGAGTGCGAATTTCATGGCTCATGCGCGCGAGGAAGGCCGATTTTCCCAAATTTTGCTCGTCTGAACGGGCTTTTGAAATGCTCAACCGGATCAGAATTACTATCAGGAAGCTCATAAAGATGATGCCCAAAATAGAAAGCGTAAACGCCATTGAATACACGTCGCCGTAATACGCGCTGATCGGTGTTGCGAGCGTAACGTACCAGCCGTTATAAATTTGCCTGGAGATGGCCATAACGTGAATGCCTTCAGGGTTTATCAGGCGCAAAGAAAAGGTTCCGCCGGGATTATCCAAAAGCATGCGGATTAGGGGAGGGTAACCCGCATAGTCCCCCAAGTGCCTGTTTATGTGGCTTTTTACAGGATGGGCCATTACTAAAAAATTTTCATCGCACAGGAAACCATAGCCGTCATTGGTAAAATGAATTAACTCTACGTAATTTGAAATGGCTGAAAAATCAATGCCAAAAACCAGGGTTCCGTATTGTGTGCCGTTTTCGTCGTTCATTGTTTTAGAAAGCGAGATGACGGGCCTTCCGGTCTCCCGATCGGTATATGGGCCTGAGATTCCGATACCGCCTTTTGCAGTCTCCGCCGCGCGATACCAAGGGCTGTCTTGATGATCCCCCGGAGGGGGAAAAGGGTAAATCCCCGTCATAAAGGTTTCATTGATGATGCCGTAGATATTCATTGTACTTTGTGACCAGGTGCTTTCGGAACTCAATTCTCCGGCTAATTCTGCCAAATTGATGTTTATCTTTTCAGGAGTCACGCCAAAATCAAGCCAGTTTTCAATCAGCCTTTCCGCCTGAAGCAAATTCGCCTCGGCTTCCCGCAAGCAGGAGTGGATGTAGATTTCAGCGGTATTGATGGTTTCCTGGCCATTGGCGAAAAGCCGGTTTTCGGCAATTCTGCTGACAAAATAATAACTGACAGCCACCATAAGGACGAAAGAGAGGATTACAAAAAAAATCTGGGGGAGTTCTTTGTGGATAATAGTACGCAGTTTTAAACCGCCCATTTGGATTTAAAGCCCCCGAGGTTTGTCATTCCTGAAAACGCTGGGCTATGGCAGTGAATATCTCTACTAAAGCCGGGTCAAACTGAACGCCGCTTCCCTGCTTGATTATCTCCAATGCTACATCCGGTGGAAACGGTTTTTTGTAGGGCCGCTCGGAAATCAAAGCGTCGTATACGTCCACAAGGGCCAATAATCTGCCCTGCAGCGGAATGTCGTTCCCCGCAATGCCCCTGGGGTAACCTGAGCCGTCCCATCTTTCGTGATGGGTTCCGGCCATTATTTTAGCGTGCGTTAAAAAGACGCTTTCCTTAGTGTTTTCCTGTATTTTTTCAATGACTTTCTCGCCAAAAGAGGTGTGCCTTTTCATTTCGTTAAATTCTTCCACCGTCAGCTTGGCGGGCTTCATCAATATGTTGTCCCTGATGGCTATCTTCCCCACGTCGTGCAGTTGGGAAGACTGGAAAAAAAGCTTCATGTCCCAGTCTTTTACCTCGTCGTAGTAGACGTTTTGCTTTATCATTTCTTCAGTCAGGAGCTTTAAAAAATATTCGCTGCGCTCAACATGGCCGCCGGTTACATCGTCACGGTATTCCACGAGGTTGCTCATTGTCTTTAGGATGGCGTTCTGCAATTCCTGTATTTCCTCTGTTTTTTCTTCCACAAGGCGCTGGAGGTTTTGATTTATATGTTCCAGCTCTTTTTTCTGGGATTCCACGAGGACATGCACGTCTACCCTTTTTAACAGGAGCTGGGGTGAAAAGGGCTTGGAAACAAAGTCCACAGCCCCCTGGACAAACCCCTCAAGCTCGCTGTTTGTGTCCGATTTGGACGTGAGGAATATTACCGGGATGCCCGCCGTTCTGGGATTGTTTTTCAGGATCTTGATGGCGTCGTAGCCGCTCAATTCGGGCATCATAACGTCAAGTAAAATGATGTCAACCAGGGTTTTTTCCAGCAGTTCGAAGAGTTTTGCAGCGCTGGGTACGGTAAAAACATCGTATTTGCTCATAAGGGTATTTCTGGCTAATTTCAGGTTGATGGGGTTGTCATCAACCAGAATGACCTTTTTTCTCGTCTCTGCCATACCCCTATCTCCATTTTCTCAAAAAAAGTAAATATCTTAAAAACATAGTAACTATCTCAAATTACTTAGTAAAGAGGGCTACTATTGTATAGTAAGTATATCGCAGGTTATGAAGAAAATCCACAGTAAAACGATCAAACTATGGTTAAATTTATTAGGTTTTCTTGTACCGGGGATTTTTTTTGGCATCTGGTTTTTTTCAGGGTTTGGCACTAAACTTGTCAGGAATTAATATGAGCGATTTTGTCCATCTCCATGTTCACTCGGATTATTCTCTTTTGGACGCGGCGGTTTCCGTAACGGCTTTGGCGGACAAGGCCGAAAGGCTTGGAATGACGCACCTGGCCCTGACCGATCATGGCAATATGTTCGGTGCCATGGAGTTCATTGCCGCCTGCGCGGAGACGACAAACGAGAAGGGACAGCATGAAAAGCGCAAAAACCCCATTAAGCCGATAATCGGCTGCGAAGTGTACGTCTCGCCGTTTTCGCGTTTGCAGAAAACAGGAACTGAAAGCGACAACAAGTACTACCACCTTGTCCTTTTGGCTAAGAACAGGGAAGGCTACCTCAACCTGGTTAAGCTCTGCTCTTTTGCCTATACCGAAGGGTTTTACTATAGGCCGAGGATCGACGACGAGCTTCTTGAAAAATACCACGGAGGGCTGATAGCGCTTTCGGCCTGCGTTTCCGGCGAGATACCGCGCCTTATCCAGGCCGGGAAGATCGACGAGGCCGAAAAGAAGGCCCGCTATTACAGGGATCTTTTCGGGGAGGACGAAGAGGGGGAAGCGAACTTTTTCCTTGAGATTCAGGATCACGGCATTCCTGCTGCGAAGCTGAGGGGGAGCCTTTCGCAAAGGGACATTAACAAAGCCGTCGTTGAAATTTCCAAAAGGACGGGCATTCCCCTGGTAGCGACTAACGACGTTCACTACCTGGACAGGGAAGATAACGTTGCCCATGACATACTGCTCTGCATAGGAACGGGCAAAGTCAGAACCGAAGAAAAACGGAAGAAGTACTATGGCGAGCAGTTTTACTTAAAAAGCGGCGAAGAGATGAGTGCGCTTTTCCCTGACTATGGCGAAGCGATAGCAAACACCGTGCGCATTGCCAGCCGCTGTAAAACCGATGTCCCGGATATCAACGTTAAGGAATTGCCCAGGTATCTGCCCGATTTTGAAATTCCTGGCGGCTTTGACAACGCGGACGCCTATATCAGGCATCTGGTAAGCGAAGGCCTCGCCAAACGCTACGCTAACGAAAAAACCGCGGGCGGCGAAAAATGGCAGGAAATAACCAAAAGAGCGGAGTACGAGCTTGGCGTCATTATTCAGATGGGCTTTACAGGTTATTTTCTCATCGTCGCGGACTTTACCAACTGGGCAAGGGAAAACAATATTTCCGTAGGGCCAGGCAGAGGTTCAGGCGCGGGTTCAATAGTCGCTTACGTATTGCGTATAACAGACGTAGAACCCCTGAAGTACGGCCTCTTGTTTGAGCGTTTTCTGAACCCCGAGCGCATTTCCATGCCGGACTTTGACGTGGACTTTGCCAACGAGGGCCGGGACGACGTGATAAAGTACGTTACCGAAAAATACGGCCAGGACAAGGTAGGGCAGATCATCACCTTCGGGACGCTGGGGGCAAAAGCGGTGATCAAGGATGTGGCGCGTGCCCTGGGAATATCGATTCCCGAATCTGACATGATCACAAAGCTCATCCCCAGGGATCCAAAGATCACTTTGCAGAAGGCAATTGACGGGGAACCAAAGCTGGAGGAACTGTCGCAGGATGCGCGGTACACGGAGCTCTTTGCCCTGGCAGAAAAGCTCGAAGGCCTTAACCGGCACTCAAGCATCCACGCTTCAGGCGTGGTGATTGGCAAGACTGCCCTGTATAATCACGCGCCCCTTTTCAAGGATCCGAAAACGGGCGCTGTTTCCACCCAGTACGCCATGGGCCATCTGGAAAAATGCGGCCTTGTAAAGATGGACATCCTGGGGCTTAAAACCCTGGATGTGATTAAGCACACCGAGGAATTAATCCGCAACAGGGGAGGGAAATTCGCCAATTTCAGCGTTGAGGCCGTAGACGAAAACGACGAGGCAACGTTCAGGATGCTGGGCGAGGGTTTGAGTTTCGAGGTCTTTCAGTTTGAATCCGACGGCATGCAGGATACCCTGAAAAGGGCAAAGCCGGACAAAGTCGAAGACCTTATAGCCCTTAACGCCCTTTACCGTCCTGGCCCAATGGCCAATATCCCAAGGTATATCAACTCAAAAAACGGCCGCCAGGCGATCACTTACCCTGACCCCAGCCTGGAAGAGGCTTTAAAGGAAACCTACGGCGTTATTGTCTATCAGGAACAGGTCATGCAGGTTGCGCGGATCATTGCCGGTTACAGCATGGGGCAGGCCGACCTTTTAAGGCGGGCGATGGGGAAAAAGAAAAAGGAGATTATCGACAAGGAAAAAATTCCTTTTCTTGAGGGCGCTATGAGGCGGGGCTTTTCGGCGCAAAGGGCAGGAGAGATTTACGACATGCTTGTCCCGTTTTGCGACTACGGTTTTAACAAGAGCCACGCTGCAGGTTACTCTGTGCTGGCCTACCGGACCGCCTACCTGAAGGCGAACTTCCCGGCGGAATTCATGGCGGCCAACCTTACCAACGAGATTCACAGCACCGACAAGGACAAGCTTTCGGAGTGTATTTCCGAAGCGCGGAAGATGGGCATCGCCGTTGATCCGCCAGATATAAACCGCTCGTTTAAGCTTTTTACGATAGCGGACGGGCGTATCGTTTTCGGCCTTTTGGGAATCAAGGGCCTGGGAGACGGGCCCGCCGATGAAATAGTAAATTGTCGCAAGGACGGGCCCTACAAAGACTTTATGGATTTTCTTAACCGCGTGGACATCAAGGCGGTTGGAAAGAGCGTTATTGAAAAGCTTATCCAGACCGGCTCTTTTGACAATTTGGGAAGGCGGAGGGAAATCCTTTTGGGAAACCTGGAACAGGCGGTGGAGTACGTTCAAAAAATAAAGGACGGGAAAAAATTCGGCCAGGGCAGCCTTTTCGGTGATACGGGGGAAAAGGAGTATCAGGATTTTAAGTTCGAAGAGTTTCCCGAAATATCCAAAGCCGACAAGCTTAAAACCGAAAAGGAGCTCATCGGCTTTTACTTCTCCGCCCATCCCATGGACGAATACCAGGCTGTCTGGAAGGATCTTGTGAAAGCCGATTTGGGCCGTCCGGAAGCTCTGGTTTTGGGCAACCATATCCTTGTGGGGCTTGTAAAGAACGTCAAGGCAATAACCACAAGCAAGGGAGAGCGAATGGCCTTCGCTACGCTGGAAGATTACAACGGTGAAATTGAGCTGACTTTTTTTCCGGGGGCCTGGACTCAATGCAGGGAAAAAATTGAAAACGATAAAGTAGCTATCCTTAAAGGCAAAATAGACTACCAGCAGAACAGGGATAAACGCAGTTTCAATGTTGATGAATGTTTGGAATTGGACGATATTACCAATGCCAAAATTGCCAATAAAGAAGATATGCAACAGTGGGACAAGTTTTCGAATATACGGAAGTATGCCAAAGACATGGATATAAACCTGCTGGATATTGGCAAGGGGAAGCCGGAAGCCGGAACCTACATCGCTATCGGAATGCTAAAATCAATAAGAACCCATGTTGATAAAAACGAAAAGGAGATGGCCTTCGGGACCTTGCAAGGCCCAGGCGGAGAAATAGACATTTTGTTTTTTTCCAAGGCATGGGAAAATTCCAAAGCTAAAGCAGTGGTCGGTGAGATATTGGCATTTAAGGGAACAATCGAGGCGCAGCGGGATCGAAATAACGGGAAGAATACCCTTATTGTAACCAGCATTCAGGATGTCAATAAATTGATTCGCACTGCGGACAAAAAAGCAGGGCAGGGCCAGGAAGATTCTGCCGATAAAACAAAAACAACAATGCACATCCGCCTGGTCGCCGGTGCTGCGGAAAACGAAGAGATGCTCGGTTTTCTTAAAAGCTGCATAGAGGAAAATCCCGGCTCATGTCCGGTATTTATCCACGTTCCTGTTTTCGCCCTGGGGAAAGAAAAAAAAAAAAAAAAAAAAATTATTAATGCGGAGGCTTCGGTTTCGCTTGGTTCGCTTGAGCGATGCCCCGCAGTCGCGGATGTTTGGTGCGCCGGGTAATGGAGGTTATATGGCACAATTGTTGGGTTTTTTAAGTTTATTGCTGAATGTCTACATGCTGATAATTTTTTTCAGAATTATCCTTACATGGTTTCCGGGGTTTGGTAACGGCGGCATAATTGATTTTCTTTCAAGGATAACCGATCCCTACCTGAACTGGTTCCGCCGTTTCTCGTTCCTCCGGCTTGGCTTTCTGGATCTTTCCCCAATTCTGGCTCTTGGCGTTCTTTCGCTGGCGAACAGAGTCCTTGCTATGCTTGCAAGCTACGGAAGAATTTCCATAGGAATTATACTGGCCCTGGCGCTCCAGGCGGTATGGGGAGCTGTTTCTTTTATACTCGGTTTTTTAATACTTATTCTTATCCTGCGCCTTATAGCTTTTTTATTAAGGCAAAGCGGCTCTAATCCCTTTTGGAATATCATTGAGACAATTTCCCAGCCCGTGCTCTACAGAATAAACCGTGTCTTTTTTCGCGGCAGGATAGTAAAGCATATTACGGCTCTGCTTGTGTCAATTGCGAGCCTGGTAATCGTCTACGTGGCCCTGAGGCTTCTCTTCGCGATAGTTTCCACGATGCTGGTTAGACTGCCGTTCTGATGTTTCTACGGGAACTCTTACAACCTGTAACTGTGCTAAAAAAAGCCGCTGCCGAGAAAGCGGGCAGTCTTGCGCGCCTGGGCATTATGAATATTGCCACCCTGTTGTGCTATTACCCTCGCGATTGGGAAGACTGGAGCCGTACAGTTCCGCTTAAAGACTGGGAAACTTCCAGGGTCTGCACGGAAGTTCAAATTGTCGGTAAAGACTGGTTTGGCTATGGCCCGACGAGAACCCTTAAGCTCTACGCTGAGGACGAAACCGCCAGAGTTTGCCTGAAATGTTTTAAGCAACCCTTTTTGGAAAATAATTTCCCTGTAGGCGTACGGGCAATGCTTTTCGGGCATTTTGAGTACAAGTATGGCGAGATTCAGTCCAGGTCTTTTAAGCTTGAGCCTATCAAAAATGTATACGGCCCTATAATGCCGGTGTACCCTTTGACGAAGGATGTTACGCAGGCCACCGTCCGCAAGTTTAGCCGGCGAGCCGTTAGCCGCTATGCTGAAACGCTGGAAGACGAGCTTCCTGAAAGCGTAATAACTCGGGACGGCCTTTTCCATAAAGCCGATGCCGTTAGGGCAGTACATTATCCCGCTTCCTGGCAAGAGCTTGACAGGGCAAGGAAGACCCTTGTTTACGAGGAGCTTTTTTATCTGGAAGTTATGGTTGCCCAGAGGAGCTTGCAGAGGAAAGCCAATAGCTCTGGTCTTGGGGCAGCGCCGCAAAGTGAGGATAAATCCTCAGAGGATTTATCCCAAGGGGATTTATCCCCATTGCAGATGCGCCTGCTTGAAAGACTGCCCTTTGCCCTTACGCCGGGGCAGAAGTCCGCCGTCGCCGAGATCAACCGCGACATGGACAGTTCTTTTCCTATGGCCCGGCTTTTGCAGGGGGACGTGGGCTCAGGCAAAACCCTGGTGAGTTTTCTTGCCGCCCTGAAAGCTGTTGAAGCAGGTGGGCAAGCTGCGCTTATGGCCCCCACCGAGCTTCTTGCCCGTCAGCACGCGGAAAGCGCCGCCAGGCTTCTGGAGCCGCTTGGCATCAGGATTGCCTTTCTTACCGGGAACCTTAAAGCATCGGGAAGGGCCAATCTGCTCAAGGCGCTTGCATCCGGCGATATTGACATGATTGCCGGAACCCACGCGCTTTTCTCCCGCGATGTGGAATATAAAAATCTGCGCCTTGTTGTAGTGGACGAACAGCACCGCTTCGGGGTGTTACAGCGCCAGGCTATTGCCGCCAAGGGCAACCTTCCGAATCTATTGATGATGAGCGCCACTCCCATTCCCCGAAGCTTGGCGCTTACGGTTTTCGGCGACCTGGACGTGTCGGTGATTGCCGATCTGCCTCTTGGGCGGAAGCCCATAAAAACCCACCTTGCAAGAGAATCCAACGAGGGGAAGGTTTACGATTTTGTGCGCAATGAACTGTCAAAAGGCTGTCAGGCTTATTTTGTTTACCCGCTAATCGAAGGCGGAGACGAATCTGCATTATTGTTTAACGAATTAAAAGACGCGGTGTCCATGGCTGACAGGCTTGCGAAAGAAGTGTTCCCTGATTTTCCCCTCGCGCTTCTGCATTCAAAAGTGGACGACGAGGACAAGCGAAAAGCCATGGAAGCTTTTCGCCGTGGAGAAATAAAAATCCTTGCCGCCACGAGCGTCGTGGAGGTCGGCGTGGATGTGCCAAACGCGACCTGCATGGTAATTGAGCATGCGGAACGCTTTGGCCTTTCCGCCCTGCACCAGCTCCGGGGCAGGGTGGGCCGTGGAGAAGATCAGTCCTACTGTTTTTTGGTTTACTCCGATAACCTGGGCGAAGACGGAAAACAACGGCTCAAGGTGATGCTTGAAAACTCTTCCGGCTTTGTTATTGCCGAAGAAGATCTAAAGCTCCGCGGGCCCGGCCAGATAGCCGGCATAGAGCAGTCAGGCTACCTGAAACTGGGCCTTGCCGATCTCGTCAGGGACGCGGAAGAACTTGTCCGCGCCCGCTCCGATGTCTTTGAAATTCTGGAATCCGATCCGGCGCTTGAAAAGTTGCCGAATAAACGAATCGCGGATGTTCTGGAACGCTGTCCACCCTTTAGCGAGTTAGGATTGTAGGATTATAGGGAATGAGGAAATTTATTGTTTTGGGACCTCTTTCGTCAACGAAGTTGGCGCTGAAGCCCATCAGCGCAATATCACGGAAATCAATTTTCAAAAAATTTACCACGAACCACACGAACGCCACGAACCCTCACTCTGATATTTGCCGTAAAACTCTCATGATCCTTCTTAATTTCATGGAATCTGAAGGTTAAAAATAGTTTATCTAACTGCAAGTTCGTGATGGTTAGTGTG
>JGI20170J14366_1000570_pt1 | contig 15720 bp, 8 predicted proteins | sample TergutNc150P3_FD_14366 | JGI IMG/M metagenome (IMG submission 14366) | reverse complement strand
AAATCCGTACTAATCCGTCCGCCGTTAAAGTTTTTATTGACGGAGCGGAACGGGGGCTGTCTCCCATTTCTTTTGACAATCTCTCCGCCGGAGAACATCAAATAATATTAAGCAAGGACGGGTACAAAGACAGAAAATTTAATGTTACTTTGTTCAACACAAGCAGACTTGTCGTTTCTATCGAAATGGAAATAAAGCGCGGAACTGTTTTGGTTTCCGTCCGCAAAGCGTCCGGCAGTCCCGAGGGACCTGCGTTTAATCCGCAAATAACCGCAAATGCGTTAGACGAAACTGTTACGGCAAATATCTCAAACGACAATAAAACGCAGATGAATCTGCCTGAGGGCTACCGCACTGTAAGAGCGCGCGCCTTCGGCTGGGAAGACGCTTCGGTAACTGTGCTTGTAAATGAGCAGTCCGCTGTTAATGCGGATATTATTATGAAACCGGCTGTTTTTAAACTGGCAAACGCTTCTCAAAGCAGAAAGCGGTTTAACCCCAAAAATTCAAGCGCGCTGGGCGTTACGGAATTCCGTTTTGAAGTTTCCGCTCCGGGAGCGGGAACAATTACAATAACGGACAACAACGGCGAAGTTGTATACGAGAAACAGATTGACAATTTTGACACATGGCTTCAATCCGCAAAATGGGACGGCAGGGACTCAACGGGAAAAGTTTTACCGCAGGGAATTTACACAGTAACAATAAAAGCGTCCGCTTTGCATGAAATTTCCAAAGACGAGGCGAAAATATCAACCTTACAACTGGAAACCGAAATAAATTATTCGTTCAGTATTTTTCCGCTCTCCACGGAAAGCGTTGTTTCAGGTCTCGCCTTCGCTCCCCTGCCCCACACGCTCCCCGGCGGCAGTTATCAATTTGAAGCAGGCTTAATTTTTAAAGATTTTCGCATGCCGTCAGCTTCGCCGGAAGACGGCGTTATTTCAGGACTTCCGTTTAAAATCAGCATGAGAGCCTCTCCTGTAAACAGATTGGAACTTACAACAGTCTTCAACATAAACCCGTTATTTGAAAACCAAACAGGCTGGGGCGTTTCAGGCTCTGTAAAATTCAACATTCTTGACGGCAGCGCTATTCCCTTCGCTATGTCAGCCGCCGCTTCTTACTCATGGGCTGGAAAAAACGGGGAATCGCCGCTAAGCCCGGGACGAGGAGCGGGTCTTTACTTACCCCTTTCGCTGGAACTGGCAAATTTCTCTCTTGCACTATGCCCCGCCGCATTCTGGCTCGGTCCCGAAGGGATTACGCCTGAGTTTTTACTTTCAGCCGCAATCATGTACAAGGGCAGTTGGTTCAATGCGGGGCTTTCAGCAAGAAGAGAATTCAATTTTGCAGATAACGCGAAGGGTCCAAGAATTCTTACGGGAGCGCAAGTTTGCTTTTTTCCGCCGCCGTCAATTTTTTACTTTTCATTGCAGGGGGGAATGTGGAAACACGGAGAGTATTTAGGTTTCTACGGCGGACTGGGGCTTGGGATTGTTTATTAACCCTAATTCATCACTTCTTCTCTATCCGCCAACGTTAACTGCAGAATAGTTTTCTGTCCGCCTCTGATTATTTCCACCTTTACAACATCACCGGGTTTGCTTGCCTCTAACGAAGCGTAAAGATCCGCCAAAGTATTTGTCTTTAAGCCGTTTATGGAAGTGATAATGTCGCCGCCAAGGTAAATTACACTGCGTCCGTACTGCACAGGCTCGGCTCCCTGCCGTAAGCCCGCTTTTTCCGCAAGACCGCCCTTTTTGGTGCGGGAAACAAGAAGCCCCGCTTCTACGGGTAATTTCGCATAACGGACTAGACTCGGGAAAAGCTGAACGACAGTCGCGTCAATCCAGCCTCGGCGGACTTTTCCGTATTGGATAAGCTCGTTTACAACACGTTTCGCCGTATCAACGGGAACGGCAAAACCAATGCCGACAGAACCGCCTGACGGAGAATATATCATCGTGTTAATTCCAATCATTCTGCCCTGAGTATCCAAAAGCGGACCGCCTGAATTGCCCGGGTTTATCGACGCATCAGTCTGAATCATATCTCGGATTATCCGGTTTCTGCCTGTTTGGACGGGGCGTCCCAAACCTGAAACAATCCCGACTGTTAAGGTGCGTTCAAGGGCGAAAGGGTTGCCTATAGCCAAAACTTTCTGCCCTACTTTTAAACTTTTAGAGTCGCCGTACTGGATTGTCTGCAATATCTTTCCGGCAGGAGGATCAAATTTTAATACCGCCAAATCGCTTTCGCTGTCAACGCCTATGACTGTCCCCTCATATTGGGAGCCGTCCGCCAAGTTTATAAAAACCTTGTGGGCATCTTGTATAACATGGTTATTGGTAAGAACATAACCCCGTCTGTCAAAAATAGAACCGGAGCCCGAGCTTCCTTCTTGCGGAACGGGTTCAAGAAACCAGTTTATAGCCATTGTTTCCGTGGTTATGTTTACTACGGCGGAGTTCAATTTTTCATAAATATCGATATTTTCACGCTCGCTGTCGGAATATTGAACATTGTCGGCTGTATTCAGTATCCTGTAATCGGACTGTAACAGCGCAAATTCGTCTTGGGGAAATTCCTGTTCCGATAAAACGGCGGTATCGATATTTGACCTGTTAAAAAGGGGCTTTAAAAGCCCGAAACCTGCGGTTAAAAGCAGGACTGCAACGGCGCTTAAAAGCGAGAAAAATAACACCTGACCACGGCTATATAATTTCATAATCTCTCCTGTTTATACTATATAATATATAACAAAAAAGGTCGATAATAGAAGTAATTATGCCTGTATTTTTCGTTATTTTGTTGGTTTTATTAAATGCCGCCCCGGTCTGCGGTCTCGATCTGCCTGTTTCCAAAATATCAGACGATTCGCTTGTAAGACTTAAAATCAAAGACTCATGGCTTCTGGAAACGCCGGCAAGAGTTCTCTCCTTGTACACAAGAACAGAAACGCTTGAAAGCGGAGAGAAGGTAGAAATCCGCACTACGGAAGGCAAAGAAGAATTCATGGTGCATATATCGAGGGAATTGACCCGAGGAAATAACCCGGCAAACCGCATAGGCACAGGGCAATTCCCCGGCTGGATTCAAGGCTCTTGGATGCTGACACGGCGCAAAGATACGGGTGCGGCTACGCAGATAAAAATATTCCTGCGTTCCGACCAGCAAACTTTTATCCAGTTCCACACTTTCAACTCGGACAAATGTCTTTTGGACGCCGTCGTATACGGCGGTTATGTCGCCCATTCAATACCTGTCGCCGTTTCGTTTGAGCGTTTGTACACAATGCCTTTAAACGATATTTTGCGCTTGGTAGAAAATAAATTCCCCATGCGGTATTTCCAGCCCGATATTTCCAACTACAGGGAAACAAGAGCGTTTATCGAGCAAGTCCGATCAAGGCTTACAGGTTTGCGTTTTGTAGACGACGGAGCGATTAACGAAAACGGAAGATTTGTTTTTATCGAGACATTGCAGCCTCAGCCTGCCAACTTGCAGGGATTTAACTGCTCGGGTTTTACAAAATGGCTGATAGACGGCATTCTGCGCCCCGTTACAGGCGAAAGGCTGAGAATCACGCCGCTTAAAGCGCCGTTTGGAAACAGAGGCTCGTCTTTTACCGCCAACTATGAAGAAAAAAAGGATATATTTTTCGGACTTGACTGGATCAGGAATCTCGCTGCGGCGGCGAACGGAACGCTCAAATCTCCTTCATACCGCTCTCTCGATGAATTTGAAATCCGCAAAAACGACTTCGCCCATATCCTGATGAATGAAAACGGAGCTCTTGTTGTCCACTCCTACCCGGGTTTTTTACCCGAAGCGGGATACGCCGTCGAGGGACTGCATCCGCTTCTCTACACTCTTGCCATTGATGAGCCGTACAGTTTTTATCTAGCCGCTGTAAACACGGAACTGGGCGACCCTGCATCGCCAAGGGGAACTCCTCGCCTGCGCCAGTATTACCATGTAGCCGCTCTGATTCCTTATTTTGATGAGAACGGATTTTTTAAGATCGTAGTTTTTGAAAGCGCCGCTGAAACATCATTTACCGCTTTCCGCAACCGCTATCCCGGTCATCATGTCAATCTTGTAAAAATCCCCGTCTCGCCTACTTTCGATCCTTGACAATTACCGCTATAATGATCAAATGCGAACCGATATTGAAGGTGTAGCGTTTGATCTTGACGGAACCCTGTACCCCAACTACCGCCTGAACATAAGACTTATACCCTTCGCTGTTAAGGAATTACCCCTCTTGTACGCTTTCGGCAAGACAAGAATAGTAATAAGAGAAGAACAGGAAGCCGGCTTAACTCAATATGATAATTTCTATCAACATCAAGCCGATATTACGGCAAAAATGCTGAACGCTCCGGCGGAACAAACAAAAGAAAAAATAGAGCGTTTAATTTACAGGGGTTGGGAACCTCTCTTTAAAAAGATTGATATTTTTCAGGGCGTAAAGGAAACGCTTTTAGCCTTTCATAACTCGGGCTACAAACTGGGGCTTTTATCGGACTTTCCGCCTGAAAAAAAACTTGAATATTTGGGGATTTCAGAACATTGGGACGCCGTTTACTGCTCCGAATACGCAGGCGTTTTAAAACCCCATTCCCTGCCGTTTACAAAACTGGCTCAGCAGATGAATCTGCCGCCTGAAAAAATCCTCTATGTGGGGAACAGCGTTTCTTACGACGTAGCCGGGGCAAAAGAAGCCGGCATGAAAACGGCGTGGATTAGAACATTTCCGTTCAATATCGCCGGGGCTGCGGAAGATTACGTTAAAACAACCTGGTTTAGCAAGTTTCTGCCTGAAATTCGCCTGAAAAAGGGTCCAAAACCCGATTTTTCTTTCAATTACTATCGCCAATTATTTGATTATATGCTACATTAATTACATTGGGTATTATTCAGGGGGGATATAATACTGATGATTACAATCGGAAACATAATAACACTCGGCATTGTTGCGTGCGCTCTTATCTTCTATAGATTCACCGATAAAAATAACCGCTCGCTAGAGAAGGTAAAAAAATACACCGAAAAGTGCAAAGAAGAAATAGCCTCTTTTGCCGACGAAAAAAGCATGGCGGTAAAAAATTTCGGCATCGATCTGGAAGTGGAAAAGAAAGCCGCCGCCCAGTTAATGAAGAATATTCAAAAACTTACCGAAGAAGAACTCGCTAAAAAATCCCAAGCCATAAACAAAATAGAAGAACATATACACGCTTTTGAATCTTCCCTTAACGAATTATTCGGAATGACGGACAGGGTTCAGGAAAATTTAAACCGCATAAAAGACGAATCTGTCTTTGTGGAAAACACGGGAAGACGTGTGAGCGAAGCGAAGGAAAAATTCGAGCAGGTGGAAAAAGCGCTGGAAGCGGCGGGAAAAAGTCTTGAAGATGCCGAAGAACGCTTGGAAAAGAAAAACATCGAAGCGATGGAACAATCCACAAAGGACGTATTGGCGGGAGTTAAGTCGATTGTTTCGGATTTTGAAGCCACCGCTCGTGTATTGGAACGAAAGGTAGAAGAACACCGCGAAGCGGTAAATAAAGTTGAAAAAGAAAGGGAAGTTGTTTTAAACCACGATATTGAGCAGATAAAGAAAATATTTAAAGACGCTTTGGAAAACGCCGGAAAGCGAGCGGACAAAATTGAGGAAGCCGCTTTATTAAAATTAAGAGATCAGGCGATGGAAAGAGTCAACAGCATAAAAACTTTCTTTGAAGAAAAATTAAAATTATCGCAGGATACTCTTAAAACTGAACAGGGAGCAATTAACGAAAAACTTAAAGGTATTCATGATAAATGGAACGCTGAAATACTTGATTTAACTACAAAGCAGAAAACTTATCATCAGGAATGGGTTAAGAACGCCGCAGAGTTGGACAGCATGGCGAAAAAACAAAAAGAGGATATAACTTCTTCTCTCGCCCGTCAGCAGGAAGAAATTACAAACGCCCTTATAAAAGAAAGAGATACTGTCAATTCGTCTCTTGTACAACAGCAAAACGACTGGAAGCAAAATTTCCTGGAGTTAAAAAAATCGGCGGAAAAACAGAAAAAAGAATTGGACGTAAGTTTGTTAACTTCCAAACAGGAACTTAACCTTGCCATTACCGATTTAAAAACAAAATCGCAGCTGGCGTTAAAAGAACAGAAGGACGAGCTTGATACGGCAATAAGACAGAACCAAAAAGAAATAAGCGCAAGCCTTACGGAGTTAAAAGAAAAATCAGGAGCGGCAGTTAGGACGCAACAGCAGGAAACAGCTGAAATTGTATCCAAGCTTAACGCTTCCCTTTCCGAATTGCAGACGCAGGCGAAAAACATTCAACATCAGCATCAGGAAGAACTTACATCTACATTGAGGGAACTTAAAGAGAAAAATAATGCCGCCGTAAATCTTCATCAGAATGAATTGTCGGCTCTGCTTAAAGAACTTAAAGAAAAAACCAATACCGCCGTTAGTCAGCAGCAAGGCGAGACAAACGCTGTTCTTAAAGACCTTAAAGATAAAACCTACTCCACCGTTAATCATCATCAAAATGAATTGGCGGCGGCTATCAAAGAATTTAAAGAAAAATCGGATACGGCTATTTCGGGTCAGCAGGAAAATCTTAACACCGCTCTTAACAATCAGATGGAAGAATGGAAACATCTTTGCGCGGATACGGAAAGGGACATCATCGCGGCTAACGAAAAACGCCTTGACGATTACAGCAAAAGCCACAACGAGGCGTTTAAACAGCTTACCCATCTTGCCGACGACGCTTCCAAACTGGAAAGCGAACTGCGTCTTTCCATGCAGGAAGCCGTATCAAGGGTTAACAACGATTTTGCGGCGTTCAAAAAAGAATCCGCCGCCAACATGGAAAGCACGGTTACTTCGTTTAACAATCAGGCTAAATCACTGCGCAAAGAGCTTGAGGAAATGGACAAAGAGCTTGAAGGCTTGCGCAAACAGGCTCATGACAACGTGTCCGAAAAACTTACCGCCTTTGAAAAAGAATTTGCCGCGGAACTTGGAAAACGAAACACCGAAATCGCCAGACAAATCTCCGACTGGCAGTCAGACCTTGAAAAACGCATTGAAAGCTCGGGCGAAAAAATTACAAACGAATGGAAAGCCGCCGAAGAAACTATCGCCGCAGAGCACAAAAAGAACATTTCAGCGCTGGGAGACCGCCTGAATTCAAATATTGAAAAACTAAAACAGGAAGAAGCCGCATTTGAGGAAGGCATAAGAAAAGACATGAACAACATTGATGAAAATTATTCATCATTTAACGAACAGATTAAAAAAGACCTTGAAGGAATGCGTGTTTCCGCTGAAGACGAAGTTAAAGTGCAGATTGGTAAATATCAGCTTTCAATGCAGGAAACGATTAAACAAAAACAAAGAGAGTTGGAAAAAGAAATTGCAGAGATTTCAGAACATTCCAAGACTGCGTACTCCAGCCTTGAAGAAACGGCGCGCGAGGCGAAACAGGTAATGGACGAATGGCAGAGCCAGAACAACAGCAGAATACGCGAAATGGACGCTTCTTTTGAAGACCTTCGCCGCCACAGCAGAGAAACCGAGAAAGAGAACGAGGAGCGAATCGGGCTGTTCCGCCAAAGCGTTGAAGACATAAGTAAAGAACTTAACGCTCAGAAAAAAATGTTTGATCAAACCGGCGCACTTAAAAAAGACCTGGATAAAAAGATAGAAGAAATGAACGACGACCTTGACAGACTGGAACAGCGCAAGAACGAAATTATACAGCTTGAAAAGAAACTAGCCAACGTAAGGCAAACAGAAGACGATATAAACAACAAGATGACAAGGTTCCTTAACGAACAGCACCGCATTGATCAAATGGAAAAAGATTTTAACAATTTAATAAAAACGTCCCAATCGGTTAAGGAAAAACTTGAACAAGTTTCATCTTCCGACGACATTCTCAGCGCAGTACAGGTACAGATACGCAAACTTGAAGATTCAATTAAAGATGCGAATGAAAAATACCAGCGCATCGAGAAAAAGAGCGAGGTTCTTGATCAAACCAACGAAGGCATCGACCAAAACTTTAAATCGCTGCAAAAAACAGAAGCCGCCATTAAGAACGCCGATAAGATTATCACCTCGCTTTCCAACCAGTTTGACACTCTGCGGACATCTATAGAGTTATTGGCTTCTCAAAACGAAAAAGCGTCCGACGCCGTTGATAAAATCGCCTCTCTTGATGAAGCGTTAGCGCAAATTGAAAAACGCATTAACGAGATGAATACCGCCCGTGAATGGCTTGCCCGTACGGAAACGGAACTTATCGCCCTTGATAAAGACGCAAAATCTCTGCTTAAACTGACAAAAGGAATTGTTGAGAAGGAAAAAGGCAAACCGTCAAAGAACGAAGGTTCTATTACTCCGCAAGAGCGTGAAGACATTTTAAGATTGAAAGGTCAGGGCTGGTCAACCGAAGAAATAGCGCAAGCCACAAGCCGTTCCAGAAGCGAAATAGAATTAATACTGGAAGTGGCTTCAAGAGGCGCTTAATCACTTGAACAGCGGCGCATGGAACAAGTTTAAAGAAGCAAGAGAGCGTTTTCGCATAACAACGGAAGAACTGTCCTATTCTCTGCCAAACCTAAAAAAATTACAGCAAGAACTTGCCGACGCAAGGGCAAGCGGAAAAAACGCATTGTACACTGTTGAAACTCCCGTTGTATACAATACCGCCCTTGACGATATAAAAATTGACGATGAAATAAAATTAATAATTGTAGCGGATAACCCCGGGCGCAGAGAACAAGCGGCGGAAAACAGACGCTATCTTGTGGGTCCTTCGGGGAAAATAGCGAAAAAGTTTTTCATTGACAACCCGTCTCTCGGAATAGATTTTACAAAGAACGTAATCATATTAAACAAAACACCCATTCACTCTCCAAGAACTGTTGAGTTACGGGAACTTATCAAAATGGAAACCGCAAGCGGCAAACATTCTATTGCCGCCGCTATCGAAGAATCCCAACAAAACATGGCTGACCTTCTTTTTGAGTTTCACTCTGCGTTAGACTGCCCTGTTTGGATAACAGGCTACAGCGAAATGCGCAAAGGCGGCATTTTCGACAGCTACACGGAAAAACTGAAAAGTTTATACGCTGGCGACAAAGAAATGTACAACCGATTATTTTTTTACCGCCATTTTTCCATGAATCAATTTACCATTGACTTAAAACAGCAGGCGAAACATGGGGAAAGCGTAAAGAATGTCCTTGAACGGATTGGCGAGGGGTATAGGGTAAGGATAATTGGGTAAGGAAGGAACTTTTTACTTGTCTTTGTAATGGGTGCGGCACTGTGATATTTTGATCTTGTCGTCTTCTATGCAATATATCAATCTATTAGTTTCGTCTATGTGGCGTGACCACAAGCCTGATAACTCGTGTTTTAATGGTTCAGGTTTCCCGATTCCAACATTGCCGTTTCTTTCAATATCTTTTATAAGTTGATTTATGCGTTTAATTGTCTTTTTATCATTTGACTGCCAATAAAGATAATCTTCCCAAGCATCATCGGTCCATAATTTTTGCATGGGTTATTCTTCTATTAGATCGTGTGCAGTTAGTTTTCCTTCTTTTACATCTTGGATTGATTTGCGTAAAACTTTCATATTCTCATCGCTATAAAAAGGGTCTTTTCTGGTTGTAACTTCAAAAGGGATACCGCCATGTCGGATTGTTTGGCGGATAAACATTGTAAAAGCTGTTGTCATATTCAATCCTAACTCATTGAAAATATTGTCGGCTCTATCCTTTAAATCGTCATCAATACGAATATTGACCTGTGCCATTTTATACCCTCTATATATACTGTATATCATTTAATATACACTGTAAAGGATTTTTTGTCAAGGGTTTTGTATATCACGCACTCCCCCAAAAAACGTTATTTTACCAAATTTACAATATCATTAAAGGAATCATCAAAGGAGCGTTTTATTTTAACTAATTTTTTTATAGCTTCATCAGGTTTTATTGATTTTGAAAAAGTATCTTTACTTGGTAATAATAATTGAAAACTCTCTATTTTAAGAGCATCAGCAAGGCTTTCAAGGGTTTTATCGCTTACCCATGTTCTATGACACTCGATACTATTCACTGTCTGCCATGATATATTTGCCATTTCCGCCAGTTTTTCTTGTGAAAGACCGAGCATTTTCCGCTGTTCCTTGAGATTAACCGCTAAAATTACCTTTAAATCGGTCTTTTTCTCTTTCATTCTTATATAATCATACATTTTTTAGTATTTTTATTGACACGTATTAATGACAATGTAATAATATTAATAATATGAGGGTTAGTCAAAAATGACTAAAAGGGGTGTTTTTATGAAAAAGACGATTAAAGATTTGGGTATTGCGGTACTTGCGGCAATGCTTGTTTTTGCGTTTGCAGGGTGTAAAGAGCCTGAAGATGATCCGCCGCCACCGCCACCTCCTAGTGTTATCAATATAGCCGATATTCAGGGCGTTACTGTTCCGGTAAAAGACGGAATTCCTGTTACAACCATTACCGAAAATGAGCAGTACAGCGGAACAGTAACATGGACGCCTGATATAAGCGAGACATTTGCAAATTCAACTGCATACACAGCAACTATTACATTGACCGCAAAATCCGGTTTTACCTTGCAAGGGGTAGCCGCTAATTTCTTTACAGTTGCTATAGCAACATCAGTTAGTAATGACACCAATTCTGGCGTTGTTACAGCGGTATTCCCATCGACTGACGCACACGTTATTAACATAGCCGCTATTCAAGGCGTTACCGCTCCAGTAAATGGCGGAACCCCTGTTACAGAAATTACCGAAAATGAGCAATACAGCGGAACTGTAACATGGGACAACAATCCATCTATATTTGCCGCTTTGACTGTGTACACGGCAACTATTACATTAACCCCTAAAACGAATTACTCTTTACAAGGTGTATCTGCTGATTTTTTTACAATTGAAGGAGCAACATCAATAAGTAATGCCGCCGATTCAGGTATTATTACGGTTATATTTCCGGCGACAAAAGCGACAGTCATCAATATTGCCGCTATTCAAGGTGTTGCTGTTCCTGTAAATGGCGGAACCCCTGTTACAGAAATTACCGAAAATGAGCAATATAGTGGGGTTGTAACATGGAATAACGGTAATCCCTCAACTTTTGCCGCTTCAACTATATATTCGGCAACAATTACGCTAACGCCAAAAACAGGTTACACTCTGCAAGGAGTACATACTAATTTCTTCACAGTTGCAGGAGCTATTATATCAGTTACCAACAGCGCCAACTCAGGCGTTATTACAGCGGTGTTTCCAGCTACTGCCGCAACAGTCATCAACATATCAGCTATAGAGGGAGTTACTGTTCCAGCAAACGGCGGAACTCCTGTTAGAGTCATTACCGAAAATTTACAATATAGCGGAACTGTAACATGGAACGGAAATCCTTCTGTTTTTTCCGCCTCAACTTCTTATACGGCAACCATTACATTGACTGCAAAATCAGGTTATACATTACAAGGAGTATCGGCTAATTTTTTCATTGTTGTCGGGGCAACAAGTGTCAGTAATAGCACAAATTCCGGTGTTATTACCGCTGTATTCCCTGCTACGGGTATAAAAACAGTTAATTCTTTTAAAATAAAAACACAACCGACTAAACTGACCTATACGCATGGGGACCAATTAGATCTGACAGGGCTTGTAGTTACGCTAATCTACAATGATATATCAACAGAAAATGTTGCTGCCAAAGATTTTACAGATAAAAGCATAACCACGAATCCGGCGAATGATCATAATTTGGTACATTTAACACATAACAATAAGCCTGTTACGATAGCATACAACAACTTGGATTCGCTTGCTACTAGTAATTTAACCGTTAGTCCTAAGGTTATTACTTTTAGTATTGATGCGATCCAGCCACAACCATATACCGGATACCCAATTCAACCTACTATTACTGTAAAGGACGGTACAGCGACACTTGCGCTGAATTCTGATTACATTGTTTCGTATGTCAATAATACCAATGCCGGAACCGCCACTGCGAATATAACAGGCACTGGTAACTATGTCGGCAGTTCCGGTAGCGCAATGTTCACTATAAACGCAACACCTACGGCCGCCGATTTTAATATCAACGGAACAGGAACATTTACCTATGATGGTAATACCAAGATTGTTACCATAACGCCAAAAGCAGGAAAATCAACCGGAGCAATAACTGTTAAATACAACGGCAGTAGCGAGCCTATACCTTTGGCTGTTGGCACATATAATGTAACCTTTGACGTAGCGGTTATAACAGGCTTCTCTGCCACAAGTGGACTCTCCGCAGGAACTCTGAAAATTATAAACGCAACTCCCACAACAGATGATTTTAATATAAATGGAAAAGGAACATTTACCTATGACGGTAGTTCCAAGTCTGTTACCATAACGCCAAAAGCAGGGAAATCTACTGGAGCAATAACTGTTAAATACAACGGTAACAGCGAGCCTGAACCTTTGGCAGTTGGCACATATAATATAACTTTTGACGTGGCGGCGGCAACGAATTTTAATGCCGCAAACGGACTTTCCGCAGGAACGCAAAAAATTATAAACGCAACCCCTACAGCCTCTGATTTTAACATTAGCGGAATAGGAACATTTACCTATGACGGTAATCCCAAGAAAGTTACAATAACATCAAAAGCAGGAAAAACAACTGGAGCTATAACTGTTAAATACGGTAATAGTATAAAAGAACCTTCGGCGACCGGTATATATCCCGTTACTTTTGACGTAGCGGCGGCAACAAATTTCGATACCGTAAGCGGACTTTGTGCAGGAACTTTGATAATTTTAAAAGCCAATCCTTTAGACAACGATTTTTATATTAATGGAATCGGATCATTTTACTATGATGGTAGCCCCAAGATTGTTACTATAACGCCTAAAAATGGAAAATCAAACGGAGACATAACTGTTAAATACAACGGTAGTACATCTTTGCCATTGGCGGTTGGGATATATAATGTAACTTTTGATGTGGCGGCAGAGGCAAATTATAATGCGGTAACTGGACTTTTTGTAGATATTATAACAATCAACCCCTTTACCAGCATTGCCGATTTGAAAACGTATTTGGAAAACAAACCTAACAACAATGCCGATTATCACTATTATGTTGCGCTGAATGTAAATGATATTTCAACTTTAGGGCAAATGCTTAGAGACTTTCAAGATAAAGGGAAAGATCTTTTTACTGATATTGACCTTTCCGGTAGTACTTTTACCAATATTGTTAATGACACTTTTTCCTGTTGCTATAACCTTACCAGCGTAACCTTACCGAACAGCCTTACCAGTATTGGGGATAGAGCTTTTTTTGATTGCGCCAACCTTACCAGCGTAACCTTACCGAACAGCCTTACCAGTATTGGGGATAGTGCTTTTTCCTGCACTAACCTTACCAGCGTAACCTTACCGAACAGCCTTACCAGTATTGGGAATTGTGCTTTTATTGGTAGCAGACTTAGAAGCGTAACCATAGGTAACAGTGTTACCACCATTGGAGAGAGTGCTTTTCAAAACTGCCAAGAACTTAGCAGCGTAACCATAGGTAACAGTGTTACCACCATTGGGGAGAGAGCTTTTCAATTATGCGTAGAACTTAGAAAAATAAATATTCCAAACAGTGTTACCAGTATTGGGAAAATGGCTTTTGATGCTACCGGAATTACCAGCATAAACATACCCAGCAGTGTTACCAACATTGAAGTAGGTATTTCTCAATCTCCCAGTCTTACCGCAGTAAATGTTGACGGTGATAATAAAAACTACAGTTCAGACCAAGGAGTATTGTATAATAAAAATAAAACCTCATTAATCTACTATCCGACAGGAAAAGGAGGTTTTTTTTCCATACCGGACAGTGTTACCAGTATTGGGAAGCAGGCTATTACATCCAGACTTACCGGTATAACAATACCGAACAGTGTTACCAGCATTGAGGAGTATGCTTTTTATAAATGTTCCAATCTTACCAATGTAACATTTCAAGGAACGATTAATTCGGAAAATTTTAATATTAAAGCGTTTCAGGATACTGGCGATTTACGTGAAAAGTACCTTGCGTACGGAATAGGAACATATATAAGAACAAGCGGAAGTTCTTATTGGAGTTTGACACCAGACGTAACTCCTACAGCCGCCGATTTTAACATCAGTGGAATCGGAACATTTACCTATGACGGTAGTCCAAAGACTGTTACAATAACGCCCAAAACAGGAAAATCTACTGGAGCAATAACTATTAAATACAATGGAAGGACAACCGCCCCTTCGGCGGTTGGTGAGTACAGCGTAACTTTTGACGTGGCGGCGGTAACAGGGTTCAATGCTGTGAACGGACTTTCTGCTGGAACCCTGATGATTAATACAACACCTACAGCCGAAGATTTTAACATTAGCGGAATCGGAACATTTGCTTATGATAATAATCCATGGTCTGTTAACATAGAACCCAAAACAGGAAAATCTACCGGAGCTATAACCGTTAAATACAATGGAAGTACAACCGCCCCTTCGGCGGTTGGTGAGTACAGCGTAACTTTTGACGTGGCGGCATCTACTTGTTTTTATGCTGTAAAAGGACTTTCAGCAGGAACCTTGACGATCCGTACTCCCCCAACTTTTACCAACATTGACGCATTAAAAATATACTTGCAAGATCTTCCCGTTAATACAAGAAGTAGACCATATATCGTTTTGTTGAATGTGAATGATCTTACAAGTATTAAAAACGCACTTAAAGCTGCAAATGTAGAAAAAAAATATGTAAGTATTGACTTTTCCGGTAGTACCTTTACCAATATTGTTAATGACACATTTTCCTATTGCTATAACCTTACCAGCGTAACCTTACCGAACAGCCTTACCAGTATTGAAAATAAAGCTTTTTACGGTTGTTCCAGACTTACCGTAATAAATGTTAATTCCAATAATAATGCGTTTACTTCAGAGAACGGCGTATTGTATAACAAATACAAAACTACTTTGTTTATATATCCGGAAGGAAAAACAGACAGTTCTTTTACTATACCGAACGGTGTTACAAAAATTGATAGTTATGCTTTTTTTAAATGTACCAGTCTTAATAGTGTAACCATACCTAACAGCGTAACTAGTATTGGGGTTGGCGCCTTTGAAAATTGTACTTATCTTACTAGCGTGACTATACCGGACAGCGTTACCATTATTGAAAATGGTACTTTTAAAAATTGTTCCTATCTAATTATAACTATGTCGAAAAACGTAACTAGCATTGGAAAAGAAGCTTTTAAAAATTGTGGCACTATAAAAAACATAGTCAGTGTAACCATACCCAACAATGTAATCACCATTGAAGAGGAAGCTTTTTATGGTTGTACCAATATTGCAAGTGTAACTTTACCGAACAGCCTTACCAGTATTGGAAATAAAGCTTTTTACGGTTGTAAAAACCTTACCAGCGTAACTATACCGGACAGTGTTATCAGTATTGGGAATTGGGCTTTTTCAAGGTGTACGAACCTTACCGTAATAAATGTTAATTCCAATAATAATGCGTTTACTTCAGAGAACGGCGTATTGTATAACAAATACAAAACTACTTTGTTTATATATCCGG
>JGI20170J14366_1000569_pt1 | contig 15723 bp, 14 predicted proteins | sample TergutNc150P3_FD_14366 | JGI IMG/M metagenome (IMG submission 14366) | reverse complement strand
CGGCTCCCTTTGCGTGCTTAATCGTCGCCCATTTACTGTGGCCCGACATGATAACTCCTTACTTTTAAAAAATAGAAAAATGCTTGTCCGAAGACTTATCTGCCTTTTTGGGCTGCTTTTCCAAAAGTATCGTTTATAACTTTTTCATACCATTCCATTGAGAACGGTTCTCTTGCCCTTACTTGCGGTTTTACTTGATATTCAAGTTTATCCTTACATTCTTCGCAAACCCCAAACCCGGCATAATAGAAAAAATCTTTGTTGGGCTGAGGATCATCCATTTTCTTCTTGCAAGCATCACAATAAATACTAACCATAAAAAACCTCCTGATTTGTTATCTTGTTATATTATACAAAAACTTTTACAATATGTCGAGTACTAAAATGAATGAAAATAAAAAAATAATAAGGATCGAGAGATTGGTTCATACCCCTCAAAACCCCCTTATTATAGCCGAACTTGGAACGTCTCATAATGGCAGTATTTACAAAGCCAAAGAGCTGATTAATGCCGCCGCCGAAGCCGGAGCCGGCTGTATTAAATTCCAAATGATCTTTGCAGACGAAATTCTCTCTCCAAATACGGGAAAAGTCCCCCTTCCCGGCGGTAATATCAGTCTATATGACTATTTTAAAGCCCTTGAAATGGATTTGGATGAAGAATTCTATGAAGATATCAAAAAATATACAGAATCTAAGGGGCTTTTATTCCTTTGCACCCCTTTTGGGCTTAAAAGCGCAAGCATTTTAAAGAAATTACAGCCGGAAATGGTAAAAATTGCCTCTCCTGAACTGAATTTTACAAATTTACTTGAAGAAATTGCCGGTTGGGGGCTGCCAATCATGCTTTCTTCGGGGGTTTCCCGTCTGTCTGACATAGAATCTGCCATTTCTATCCTAAAACCTGCTTCGCAACTATGCCTTTTACACTGCGTAACAAGCTACCCTGCCCCTGAAACAGACTACAATTTGAAGGTTCTCCCAAACCTTGCGGCTATTTTCGGCGTTCCTGTGGGGGTAAGCGACCACAGCGCAGACCCGGAACTTGTCCCCGCCCTTGCCATAGCTATGGGAGCTTCGGTCGTAGAAAAGCACTTCTGCCTCTCAAAGACCGATCCCGGACTTGACGACCCAATTGCTCTGCCGCCCGAAGAATTTTCCAAAATGACGCGCGCGATTCGCCGCGCCGCCCAAGCCACAGATACTGAAACAATCGCCTACTACAGTCTTGAACGGGGAAAAGACCTTGTACGGCAAATTTTGGGAAGCGGCGTTAAAGAACTTGCCCCTTCCGAGAAAGCAAATTACCGCCGTACAAACCGTTCAATTCACGCGCTTAGGGATATCCAAAAGGGCGAAATACTAAAAAGAGACGATTACGCTTGTTTAAGGACGGAAAAAATCCTTCGCCCCGGGCTTGAACCATATTGGGAAAAAGAGATTGAAGGGCGAACAGTGAGGAATTTTATCCCCTCCGGCGAAGGGATACGATTTGAGGATATTTGAGTTTCTTAATTAACTATAATTTTTGAGCGTAGAATTTTTTTCCGCATGACGCCCTTTGACATTGGAAAACACCATTCTCAACTTCTTTAACATTTGAATATTGGCAAAAAGGACAATAAGTAACACTTTCTCTTTCACATGCGACAAGGAAAATACCCACAATAATAATTAATAATATTAAAATAAAACTCTTTTTCATTTTATAACTCCAAAAAAAATTCTAATATTTAGCTGCCCCAAATGTTTTTCCGCATTTTTCATTAGTACATTTATACCATATTTCTGCATGACCTGTAGTTTGATTAAAAATTGATATTTCTTTAAGCCCTGTACTACTGCAGAAAGGACAATATGTGACTACTTCTTTTTCGCAAGAAGCAAGTGATAAGCCTATAATCATAATTACGAGCAAAAAAACAATCGCTTTTTTCATATCGTATCTCCTTATCTTATTAAAGATACTTACAGTTTACTATTATACAGCTTTATTAAAAAAAATCAACATAAAAACGAGTAATATATTAATCTTATTTATACTAAATTCATTTCTAAATTATTAACTTTCCCGTCCAGTTCAAAAAGGGCGGTCTTGCCCATACACGAAATTTCATACGCGCCCTTAAAACCTTCCATATTAACATCGCCGTTTGCATCCGTACGGGCTGTTTTTACCGTGCGCCAATCATTTTCTATTTTTGAGCGTAATGCCTTGTACGCCGGTTTTTCGCTGTTATCGGTGCGAAGGAAGCCTGCTGGCGCGTGGAGCCATGCGTCGTCAGAGCCCGACCATGATGTAATTGCCTGTACTTTAGGATGAGCGAAAAGGAGCTCGTACATTTCGATAATTTCGCTTTTTTGCCGTTCCTCTCCTTCGGGAGTAGTAGGCCATTCTTTCACCTGCCAGTCGTTCAGGTCAACTATGTGCTCGGGCATTATATCGCCTGAAATCAGCGTATTTTCCGTAAAGTGAAGAGGCAGACCGAAGCGAGAAAAACGCTCAAGCACATTACGGACTTTTTCCGCGCCCCAATAGCCTTGATGTTGGTGCGATTGTATTCCTATTACGTCAATCGGAATGCCCGCCTGCAAACATTTATCAATAAGGATTTCATAGTCTTTTGATGTGTCAAAATCATTTAACAGCAATACAGCGTTGGGATTCGCTCGTTTTGCCGCTTCAAATACTTCTTTAACGATACGCACCTGTCCGTATTCCTTGCATATTCGCGTAATAGCGTTGTCGTATTTGTCAAAAATCGGCATAATGACAACTTCGTTAATTACATCCCATATATCGATTAATCCGGCAAAGGCGGATACGTCACGCTCAATTCTTTCTATTACTTTTTTTAATATTTCAGCGTTGGAATAATTCATAAGCCACGGAGCGCAGACCGTGTGCCAGCATAAGGGATGACCTTTTACAGTTATATTACGCTGTGCGAACCAATTCGCAGCGGCTTTTAACCGTTTTTCGTCGGGTTTGCCTTCCTGCGGCTCATAACGCCCCAAATAAAACGGCAATGTAGCGTAATTGTTAAGGGCAAAAAGTTTGTCAAGTTTTTCCTGTAAATACGCCGCGCGTTTTTCTTCGAGCGCACCGCCGTCAGGGTTTCCTCCGGCAAGCTCTACAGCGTCAAATCCGCCGACGCCGAATAAAAACTGATGGCTCCTCTGCTCTATTTTAATTTCCTGATTAGCCGCAGGCTGTCCGTCTTGCGTAACCAACTTCAGATTAATATTCGCTTTGCGATGATTAAGATTTGTTTCCATATTTTCCTTTTTTTTACCAACTTTCCGCTGCCGACTTAAAAGCGTTTTGCGAAGCGTTAATTATTTTTTCATCAACACAATAGGCAAAACGAAGCCATCCGCTTTTGCCGAAACCTGAACCCGGCACTCCTAAAATTAAATGTTTTTTTAGATGTTCTACAAACGCTTTATCGTCAGCTTCCTTGCCGTTTTTGCTTTTCGGAACTTTGCAGAAAAGATAGAACGCTCCCTGCGGCGTGGAATATTCGATACCTGCGTTATTCAACACTTTCATAAAAGCGTCACGCCTTCTTAAGTAAATTGAAACGTCAACGCGCTCATCCGTGAGGGAGGCGACTATTCTTTGCATTAAAGCGGGGGCGTTTACAAAGCCCAGTATTCTTGTAGCGTAGATAAGTCCGTTAAGAAGATCGTCTTTTTCGCTTGCGTCAGGATTTACAGCGATAAAACCGATACGCTCGCCGGGAAGAGACAGGCTTTTTGAATATGACGAGACTACTATAGATTCTTTATAACAAGATAAAAACGGCGGAACATCAATGTTATACGCTATTTCACGGTAGGGTTCGTCCGAAATAAGATAGGGAAAACGTCCGGTTTTTTTGCCGTGTTCCGTAAGCAAGGAAGAAAGAGAGGCAAGCGTTTGCGCAGAATAAACTTTTCCTGTCGGATTATTGGGCGAGTTAATAAGAACTGCCGCGGTTTTTTCGTTCAACGCCGCGCCGATTGCGGAAATATTTAAATTGAAATCTTCCTGCGCGTCTACTTCGACAAGTTTCGCTCCGTGGTTAGCGGTATAGGCGCGGTATTCCATAAAGTATGGGCGGCTTACAATAACCTCATCGCCCGGATTGCAGATTGCCTTGAAAACCGTGGTAAGCCCTCCCGCAGCGCCTACCGACATAACTATATGAGAGCCGTCTATATTTACATTCTGCTCTTTACATACTTTTTTAGCCAGCGCTTCTCTGACAAAAAGATAACCGGCGTTAGGCATATAGCCGTGAGAGCTTTTTTCGTCTTTTTCGGCAAGACTTACAAAAACTTTGTGAAAAGCAGGCGGCGGTTCTATATCAGGGTTTCCAAGAGAGAAATCGAAAACATTGTTTTCGCCGTGCTGTTTTTTTAGCTGTATGCCTTCTTCAAACATCTTGCGGATCATCGAAGAGCCGGCAAGAGCGTTTTTTATATTTTCAGCGATAGCCATAAATCCCTCCTAAACCAAAGTCCTTGCGGTACGCAGAATATCGGCGAATACTCCCGTCGCCGTAACCTGAGCGCCCGCTCCCGGTCCTTTGATAACCATTGGGAGTTTTGAATAACGGCTTGTAGTAATAACGACGATATTATCGCTGTCCACTAATGATCGGAAAGGACTGCCTTCCGCTTCGGCACGGAAAGAAAGCTGCGCTTTTCCTTCTTCTATTGAAGCGACATAGCGAAGCTGTTTACCTTCCGAGGCGGCTTGCGCGCGTTTTTTTTCAAATTCAGCATCGGTCTTTTTAAGCTCGCTAAAGAAAGCGTCGATGCTTTTCGCGTTTAGACATGCCTTAGGCAGAATAGGATCGATCTTTACATTCTTAAACTCAAGATTAAGACCGCATTCCCTTGCGAGAATCAAAGCTTTACGCGCGGCGTCCATTGCGTTTAGGTCGTCTCTCGGATCAGGTTCTGTGTAGCCCTTCTCTTTCGCCTCACGTACAAGAGAGGAAAAAGGTTTTGAGCCGTCGAAGCTGTTAAAGATAAAACTTAAAGTACCGGATAACACCGCTTCTATTTTGATAACTTTATCACCGGCGAGGAAAAGGTCTCGCAGCGTAGAAATAACAGGCAGTCCGGCGGCGACAGTACATTCATAAAGATAGGGAATTCCCCTTTCCCTTGAATATGTTGTAAGCCGTTTGTAATAGTCATAAGAGCCTGAGTTTGCTTTTTTATTCGGCGTAACAATGGGTATTGAGTAATGAAGGATTTTTTCGTAAAGAGAAGCTATATCTTCGCTCGCCGTACAATCGCAGAAGCATGAATTGGGAAGATTAAGCGATGCCATTTCCTCTATAAAAGCGTCCGCTCCTTTTTTGTTCGGCTCGATTGCCTGAGTGCCTTCAACTTTTCCCGCTGTCGTAAGCAATTTTTTTACATTTTTAGGATCAAGTCCGTCGAGTGAAAAGATCATTTTGTCGTAATTGGCGGCTCCTATCAAATTTATCCTGATCATATTGTCCGCTAATTTTTCACGGTTCTCGGCAATCTGATCCAGTAAAGTGCCGCCAATCAAGCCTGTACCGATAACGAACAGATTGACAGAACGCTGATTGGCGAAAAAGAAAGCATCGTGAATGGCATTAAGCGCCTTGCCTTCGTCAGAGGAAGAGATAACGGCGGAAATATTTGTTTCAGACGAGCCTTGCGCTATAGCGACTATATTAATTCCGTTTCTGCCCAGAGCGTGGAAAAATTTCCCCGAAATACCGGAAGTGCTTTTCATCGCCGAGCCTACCACAGCGACTATAGAAAGATTTTTTTCTATAATCGGGTTTTCCAAAGAACGATTGCTGATTTCATGAGCGAATTCTTCTTTTAATGACGTTTCCGCTAATTGCGCGTCTTGCGGTAAAACAGCAAAACAAATTGAGTATTCGCTGGAACTTTGCGTAATCAGCATGACGCTTATTCCTTTTCGCGCGAGAGAGCCGAACACACGGGCGGAAAAGCCCGCTACTCCTACCATGCCTGTTCCTTGAATTCTTACAAGAGCGATTTGGTTTATAGAACTTATCCCTCTGATTGGGAATTTGCCCGGCGCGGCATTAGCGGTAATTTTTGTGCCTGCTCCTTTCGGATTAAAAGTGTTGCGTATAAAAATGGGAATGTTTTTTTCAAGCGCCGGTTTAACAGAGGGCGGGAAAATCAATCTTGCGCCGAAGTGGGAAATTTCCATCGCTTCGTTGTAAGAAATTTCATCTATGAGGAAAGCGCTCTTTACCTGAGCGGGATCGGCTGTCAACATACCGTCAACATCTGTCCATAGTTCAAGTTTCTTCGCTCCAAGAGCGGCGGCGAAAATAGCGGCGGTTAAATCCGAGCCGCCGCGCCCGATAGTGGTTGTATATTCGTCAGGTGTTGAGCCTATAAACCCTGTAACAACCTGTAATATTTTTTTTGCCGTTTTAAAATAAGATTTAATATTTTCTTCCGTTTCTTTTCTTAAAACTTCCGCCCTGCCGAAATTGGAATTTGTTTTTACAAGGTTTCGCGCGTCTAAAAAGGAGGCTTTAATATCATTCGCCGTTAAAATAGAAGCGATGAGATTCGCGCTTAACCTCTCGCCGAAACTCATAACCAAATCCTGACTTCGCAAAGACAATTCATTCAACAGTGTTATTCCGTCAAGAATTTGCGACAGCAGAGTTATATTGTTATCTATTTCGTTAATCGCTTTTTTACGATCTTCGGCTTTTAAGAAATGTTCGGCGCAGTCTTTATGACGCTTACTTAAAGCGTCCAACTGTTCTTTGTACGATTCGCCTCGAACCGCTATAGCCGCCAATTCAATAAGAGTGTCGGTTACGCCTGAAAAGGCGGCAACAATGACGGCGCTTACATTCAAGCTGTATTCTTTGTCTTTTAAGATTCCGATAATCTGCTCAATCCCTTTTACGCTTCCAACGGACGAGCCCCCGAATTTCAACACTAACATAATAATACTCCCATTGAATATTACTCATTTTTTATATATTTTTACAGTAGTAAATGATAAAAAACATGGTAAAAATTGAATCCGGAAAAAAAAGAGTTTATCTTGATTGGGCGGCGTCTTCCCCCTATTCAAAACCCGACAATTCCGTCCCTTTTGGAAATCCGTCGTCTAACCACAGCGAAGGACGCCTAGCGAGACAAACTCTTGAGGACGCAAGACAGCGGTGCGCCTCTGTTTTGAACGTACCGCCTGAAACGCTGTACTTTACGTCGGGCGGAACAGAATCCAACAGTATCGCTCTTTTTTCCAATTTTACACGCCCGGGAAAAGGAAGGGTTATTTCGTCTTTGGCGGAACATTCTTCTGTAAGAGAGGCAATTGAAACTTTGGAAAAAATGGGAAAGCCGACAGGAAGCGTTACGGTCGATTCCGCCGGAATGGTAACGCCTGAAAATTTTACAAAAGTTCTTGATAAATACGGCGACGCGCGTTTTGCGGCGATTATGTCGGTAAATAACGAGACGGGTGCGGTAACCGACATCGCTTCTTTAATGGAAGTTATCAAAAAAAGGAAGGAAACAGCGCCCATTCATCTTCACTGCGATCTTGTGCAGGCAATCGGGAAAATACCGATTGATATTCCAAATTGGGAAATCGATTCGGCTTCTATAAGCGCCCATAAAATTTCAGGACCGAGGGGGATTGGGCTTTTGTACCTGCGTAAACCTTTGGAAGCGTTTTACACTGGCGGCGGTCAGGAAAAAGGGATAAGGGGCGGAACGGAGAACACGCAGGGAGCGGTAGAACTCGCCAACTGCCTTACTCAATACGCGGACGCAAAGACAGTACAAGTTGAGTATGAACACGCAAGGTTCCGTTGGAAAAAACTGATAACATCTCTTGCGGCTATCGAGCGCTGTACGATCATTCCATCCTGCCGCACTCCCGATGACGGCAGATTTTCTCCATACATTTTACAAGCCGCATTCAAAGACATTCCCGGCGAAGTCATGGCTCGCGCTCTTGACGATTTAGGTTTCGCGGTTTCCACTGGCTCGGCTTGTTCATCATCGTCCCCCGAACGTCCCGTCCTTTCGGCGATGGGCGTCGATGAAAAACTGAAAGTCGAAGGCATACGCATTTCTCAAGGCTTCTCTACTACGGAGGAAGATATCGATCTTTTTCTTGGAGCGGTAGCGGAGGTGTTAAAATTCCTGTAAGCAATTGGCTCTTAAAACCGGCGGAACTGACTCTTAAAGGCGACAACCGCAAAACTTTTGAAGGCGCGTTAAAGCACAACATAAAACACCTGCTTTCCGGTATAGGCGGCGTAAAATTAAAATTCACAGCCGGACGCTATTACCTTAACGCTCCCGAAGAAAAGGCGCAAGAAGTGGAAAACGTGCTTTCCCATTTAATCGGGATTTCAGGGTGGGCGAAAATTACCTACTGCGAAAAAAATCCCGCCGCCGTTCTTGCCGCCTGTGTTGAGGAAGGAAAAAAACTCTGCCAAAAGAGCGTAAAAACTTTTAAGATAGACGCCCGAAGAACGGATAAAAGTTTTCCCCTCACTTCCTACGAGCTATGCTGTAACGCGGGCGAATCGGTTACAAACGCCTTCAACGAATTGAAAGTTGACATTCACAACCCCGATGATGTTATAAAAATTGAAATCCGCGAAAGAGCGTTGGTTTACTCGGGCGGCAAAAGAGGATTCGGCGGTCTGCCTGTGGGAACCGCCGGAAGGGGATTGTTATTATTATCGGGCGGCATCGACTCCCCTGTCGCCGGTTTTATGATGGCATGCCGAGGAATGAGTATAGACGCTATTCATTTTCACGCCTACCCGTACACTTCTTTGGAAGCGAAACAAAAAGTTATTCAGCTTGCGCAAATTACAGGCGAGTACTGCATGGGAATAAATCTGTACATTATAAATTTTACCAAGGCGCAGATGAGAATAAAAGAACACGCTCCGGTTCCGTGGACTACCGTTTTGTTACGAATGGCAATGATGGAAGCCGCCGAAAAAGCCGCTAAAAAAATAAAATGCAAATGCCTGATTACGGGCGAAAGTATGTCGCAAGTTGCAAGCCAGACGATAGAAAACATGACATGCACTCAAAGCAGAATTAAACTTCCCGTCATTCGCCCGTTGATTGGTTTTAGCAAAGAGGACATTATAAAAAAAGCGAGAATTATCAACACTTACGATGTTTCGATACAACCGTATCAGGACTGCTGTACGCTTTTCAGTCCCCAACACCCTGTGCTGCACGGCGATGTTACAGAGGCGAATGAGTTGTATGAGAAGTTGGAAATTGAGCCGCTAATTGACGAGGCGCTTGAAGGGTATGAGTTGGTTAAGTGAGCTATTCCAACGGCGGGAAGAAACCGGTATTATCCCGCCCCGATCTTTCCATTAAATAGACTTCAACCTCAATGGGCAGCCACGCTCTTCCAAAATCTGTGGGAAGGCGTGATGTGTATGTAAAACTGTAAAGACCTGTCGGGGTGTCCGCTATGCCTTTGATAAGTTCGCCGATGCCGCGGGGGCGGTAAAGATGCATTGCTCTGCCGCCTGTTTCTCGGCATAAATATTCGATGCCTTCGGAAACTTGACCGCCGCCGATTATTATAGCGTTAAACACTATGCCGTTATTGGCGAGAAAAGCGGACATTTCCGAAAGACTGTACTTCTCAAACGCCAAATCGCCTAATCCGCCTGAACCGATATATACGACCGAGCGTTTCGGGGTGGCGGTTAGAAGATCGCCTGCCGCAAGGCGCAGTCCCAAATCGAAACTCCAACGGGCTGTGTTGTCCGAAGCGCCCCGTACGGCGTTTTCCAGTGAATTGGCGTGCTGTTCTCTTTTGGGCACAGCGGCGGCGGAAACAACTGAAACTACTCTTGAATTGCCCATTTCTTTTATAGCCTTGTTTATATCGCGGGAAGCGGCGGTAAGATCATCACGCATACGGGCGGTTACATCGGAGCGTTCTACAAGAAGTGAAATATCCGCTCCCTTGTAACGATAACCGGGGACGTTAATTATCTGCTCCGCTACAGGCAGGCTTTCTTCCGTCAGTAGGAAATTGTTGTTGTTAAGCCCTAAAATCGGGCGGCGAAGTCTGTCTTCTACAGTAAGTTCTACCGTTATTTTGGGGAATTGTTTTACTTCAACATTGCGTATCTGCACAAATAAACCTGAAGCAAGATCGTCAAAGCGGGTTAATATATTTACTTCGCTTGCGTTGAAATTCGTTGTGAGTATATTGCCGTTTCTGTCCATTTCGGCGCACGTTATACGCACACGCTCTCCTCCCGCAAGCCCCAATTCCCGAACAATCGCCGAATCGGGGTCTATTTGCAAAATTCTGTTGGTATCGGCGACAAGCATTGTGCCGTCAGAAAGAAATCTTAAACTTTCAGGACCTTTTAAACCTTGCGCCGCAAGCCGCCCCAAATAATTGCCGTTTGGATCGAACATATAAATTACTTTTGACGAGTTTTCGGCAATATAAATTTTTCCGTTATGGGCGGCTATCCCCGTAGGTGAAAGCAAACCGGGGAAAACCGCGCTCTTTTTCCCGAACGAAAGAATAAAAACTCCGTCGGGATCAAATTTTGAAATTCGGCTGTTGCCGTAATCTACAACATACAAATAACCGTCTTCATCAATCGTAAGATGCTGGGGACCGACAAATTGACCATCGCCCAAACCTTTCGAGCCGATATACGCCTGCCAGACTCCGTTACTGTTAAGAATACTTACTCTGCCGCTTCGGTATTCGGAGACATACATACGCCCGTCAAGCCCGCGCGCAAGATCATAAGGGCGATCAAACCCGTTAAGGGGTCCTCTTATGCGCTCGGGGATTTGTCCGTTTACGTCGATTTTTACGATTTCATTGCTGCCGTAGGCGACAACCCATACAGTGCCGTCGTTATTCGCCAATATCGATGTCGGCTGACGGTAAAGAGTTGTTTCTTCATTTTTTCCGGGGAAACGCCCCGCTCCGACATAACGCACTCCGTCGTTTGCGACAGGCATCAAAAAACGCCTGTTGGCGACAGTTTCTATTCGAGCGCCAAGCAGCATTCCAACGCCGGTATTTCTTCCGTAAAGATCAAGAGCCGCTCTCCACTGCCTTACGGCGGTTTCTTCCAAACCCGAACGGTAGTAAGCCTTTCCAAGCCAGTCAAGAATAAGCGGCTCATCAGGACGGAAAGCCAAAGCCCGCTCAAAAGAATAAATCGCTTCGTTATACGAAAATCTGTAAAAGGCGTTTACGCCCGTCCTGAATTCGTCAGCGGCGGATAAAGCGGCGGGACCGACTCCTCCTGTAATGGGACCGGGGCGAATAGGGGCTTCTTGCGCGTACAAAGAAAATACAACAAGAAAAAACGCTGTAAACACTGCGGATTTTTTCAAGGCGCTTCTCCTGTTACTGTCTTAAAATGTTTTTTTATTTCTTCTTCTTCGGGAGCGATATCAAGCGCCCTGCGAAGCCATGTTCGGGCTTCCACAGGTTCGCCGCTTTTGTAGTAAGCCCATCCCAGAGAATCAAGGTAAGCGGCGCTTTGCGGTTTGAAGTCTACGGCTTTTCTGCAAAGACGAAGAGCCCTCATAATATCAAGCCCCGTATCGGCAAGAATATAGCCCATGCTGTTAAGCGCCGTCGCGTTATCCGAATCAATTTCAAGCGTTTTCTCGTAAAGCTCTATCGCTGTTTTATGTTTTTTTTGAATCCACGCCGCATAGGCAAGCGTATTGTAGAGTAACGGCGATTCCATTCCGCTCGATTGCAATTTGTCAAGCTCATACTCCGCCATTTTAATACGTTTTGTTATAACATAAATATACGCAAGAGTCATTCTGCATTGAAACACTCTTAAAACATCATGTTCGGAAGTTACAACCTGTTCAAGAAAAACCAACGCTTCTTCATAATTTTTTAGTTTCGTGTAACATAATCCAAGATAATAGGCATATTCCATTTTTTCTTCGAGGTTAAAATCGGCGGTATCTTTTGACAAAAATTCTTTTAGAGCCTCTTCCCAGTTATTCTCCTTGAAAAGGCGCACTCCTTCAAGAATTTTTTCGTCACGGGCTGTTATTTTTTCTTCTTCTTCAAATAGTTCATCAATGCCGCTTTGCTGCGCAGACATGATCCCCCCTCCCGTTATCCCTCTGCTATTGACGGTTGAGACACAACCAGACTGTATGCGGCGTTGCCCTTTAAGACTTCCGCCCAATCAGAACCGTCTTCAGGTATGTTGTCTACCTTACCGGATTTGGCAAAACAATACTTGCTCCCCTCAGGAGATGTAAAAGTAATAATCCTGTCATTATAATAGCGCATAGAAGGAAAAGAAGGAACAAGAAAAGACGGTTTTTTTTCGATATTTGGAAAATTCACGTTTACGAAAATACCCTCTTTCCAGTAGCCTTGAAGAGTTTCAAGGTTCTCTATGATGTAGGGAATGACCTTTTCCCACTGCCAAGGAAGATCGCTGTCCACCAAAGACAGCGCCACGGACGGAATACCGAAAAAACTGCCCTGCCTTGCCGCCGCCGCTGTTCCCGAATAGACAATATCCGTACCCAAATTCGCGCCGGCGTTAATCCCCGACAGAACAAGATCGGGAGCTTTTTCCAGATTAAGCTCTTTTCCGTCTGTCGAAATACAAAGTTCGGGAATTGCGCCTAAAAGGGCTGTTACAATACAGTCTACGGGAGTGCCTGAACACGACCAAGTATCAGCCTCGATATCCGTCATTTTTAACGGTTTGTTAAGGAATTGTATTGAATGGGAACAGCCCGATTGGTTGGTATCCGGGGCGACTGTAAAAACCCTGTGCCCGATTTTTCGCAAAGCTTTCGCAAGCAGTCTTATCCCCTGCGAGGTGATGCCGTCGTCATTTGTCAGCAGTATTCGCATAAGCCCTCTTGCGCACAGTTCCTGAAACAGTTGTGGTGGTTACATTACATTGGGGTTTTTCGGCAGGCTCTGAGATTATTCTGGCTTTAGAAGCCAATTTAACTTCGTAAATTACAGGACGAAAACCGAAAATCCGCTCGTAATCTTCAAGCCGCCTTTTGTATTCATCGACAAGCTCACGGCGGATAATTGTGTATGTACATCCCCCAAAACCGATGCCCGTCATTCGAGAACCCGCCGCTCCTTCTATTTCCTGCGCCCTTTTTACAAGCCAGTCAATTTCGGGACAGCTTATTTCGTATAAATCCCTAAGACTTTCATGCGAATGGTATATAATTTTGGCGAACGAAGCCAGATCGGCTCGTTCAAGCGAGTCCACAGCGTCGGTTATTCTGCGAATTTCTTCCACTACATGCAGGCTTCTGCGTCGAATTTGCTCGGGGAAACTGCCGATTACCTCAAGAAGGTCATTAGAAGCGTAATCTTTATAGCCCGATCCTTCATGTTTTTGCGAAAGAAGCTCAAGTCCTTTCAAAACATCTTCTTTTCGGGACGATGTTTCTTTTTCCGCGCCCATTCTGGGGACACGTGAGTCCACAAGCATGAATCTAAAGTTGGCAAACGGCGATTTTACAAGTTTTACATCGTTTAGCGAAGAGTCAAACAGTATAAAATGATCTTTACGAGCCATAATACAGACAAGATAGTCCGCAAGAGACACGGAATTGCCGAATATTTTCTCGTGAGCGTCTTTCAGCTTCCGAGCAAAGTCCATATCGTTAATTTGAACGTTCAAAAGGTTTCTAATAGCCGCCGCAACCGCTGTTTCTATAGCGACAGAGGAAGCAAGACCGATATTTTGCGGAATATCGCCGCAAAAAGTGAAATTAAGCCCCTTAACCGTATAGCCAAGCTCGATAAAAAGGGAAATTGCAGGCTTTAAGTAGTTAGCCCAGCGATCTTCACGCCTGTATTTCAAGCCTGCTACGGTACTTCGCTTGCGTTCATCGATATTCGCAGCGTAAAAACGGAAAGAATTGTCTTTTCTCTGGCTTAAAGCGACATGAATGAAGCGATCCACAGCGGCGGAGAGGTATAAACCCGATTCAGGCTCGCCTTGTTCGCCCAAAAAGTGAATTCTTCCCGGAGACTCCGCGAAAACGACGGGAACGGATCGGTCTCTATCAATTTCATATTCTTTTCGGTGAATTTGACCGATATCCAGCATTTAACCCTCTCTTTATTTTCTGGTAATTTTATCAGGGAATAACGAGTTTTTCAATGGAGTTTCTTTTGAAATTATGTGTATTTTTTATAATTTTCTTTGGATTTTCATATAATTCGGCGGTGAATTTTGTGGGCGATGGAGTTTAATTTTCTTACATTTACATATGTGAGGATTAAATAAAAGAAGGGGGTATATTATGAACACGAAGTCAAATTTAGTCACATGGTCTTCTACATATTCTGTAGGAGTAAGGTCTATTGACGCCCAACATATGGAACTTATAAATTTGGTCAATGATATGTACAACCATATTGTCGGCGATGAAAAAGCGGAACGGGCTTATTTTAAGAAAGTTATTCATAACGCCGTTGAGTATGTAAAAGTACATTTCGCTACAGAAGAAAAAATTCTTCTTGCGACCAAATTTCCGGGTTACGCTGAACATAAAAAAGCGCACGATTTATTTATATTGACTGTGCTTGAAAACATACGGGCTTATGAGGACGGGAAAAAGATGAATCTTGCGTCTTTTACCCATTTCCTTAAAGACTGGATTTTAACCCACATCGCTATAATGGACAAGCAATACTTTAATTTCTTAAAAAAGATCGCTACACGCAAAGCTAACGGGAAATTGAGTGTTACTCGTGAAGATATAGCTTGTTAATGGGCTTGGGTAAAAATATGTTTGAATAAAACAGATTTTTACCCAAAAAAACAATTGACGAATAAAGAAAAAAGAGCTATTATTATAGTAGTAAATATAAGTGATCCTGACACCGAGACTAAGGGCGTGTTATCGCAATTACTCAAGGTAAAAGGCGCTGTGTCTCATATCATGGGAAAATGCGCCTTTTAGGGCGCATTTTTTTTACATGGAGGTGAGACATGGAAAACAGAGCCGCTATAATAGCGATCATTGTTGAAAACACGGACAGTGTTGAAAGACTCAACGGAATACTGCATGAATATATGCAGTATATAATCGGGCGAATGGGTATTCCCTATCACAAAAAAAATATATATATCATCAGCGTCGCCATTGACGCTCCGCATGACACAATCAGCGCTCTTGCGGGGAAAATAGGCAGGCTTGACGGAGTAAACGTACAAACAGCGTATTCAAAATAAGGGGGTTATTATGTATAACGCCGCTTCGATGAACGCAAACGATTTTATTTGTCATGAAGAAATTACGGCTTCCATTAATTGGGTGGAAGAAAATAAACATAACGAAAATTTAATTCGTCAGCTAACGCAAAAAGCTTCCGAAAATAAGGGCTTAAACCACCGAGAGGCGGCTCTTATTTTGGAGGCGGGCGATAAAAACGAAATCTTTAGTCTTGCGAGGCGTATAAAAGAAAAGTTTTACGGAAACAGAATTGTTCTTTTCGCTCCGCTGTACCTTTCCAATTATTGCGTGAACGGCTGTTTGTACTGCCCCTATCACGCGCAAAACAAAACAATGACGAGAAAAAAACTTTCACAGGACGAAATCCGCAGGGAAGCGATTGCGTTACAGGACATGGGACACAAGCGCCTTGCGATAGAAGCGGGCGAAGACCCTGTT
>JGI20170J14366_1000567_pt1 | contig 15736 bp, 16 predicted proteins | sample TergutNc150P3_FD_14366 | JGI IMG/M metagenome (IMG submission 14366) | reverse complement strand
AATGTAATTCGCTGTCAGCGGTTTCAGGAACAATATATTTAATTGTTACAGAATATGCGTCCTCTAAAATAATTCTTTCTTTTTCCGTCCGTTCACACATAAAAAGATTAACTGAAGGCATAACAGGCGGTATAGCAAATTCAAAATCATCTAACAATTCATTAACCCTGTCAATTAAAATTTTAGATACCGCTTCATTTAGTTTTTGTTCAATTATTTCAATCATTAAATTACTCTCCGTTTGTATGGCTCTAAAAGTAGTTGCACATTTTCAGGCAAAGACAATTCAAAATGTTCCCCTTGAATACCTGCCCCCTTAATATTTCCTGTCATGCCAATTCTTTTACTCTTGTACCTGTTAAAGTTCCAACTAGCCAATTCAAGGCAAGCCGCCGCCAAATCCGCAGGGATATTGTCTTTTTCATATCCGCTGTAATAAATCACCTTTATAGCCGAGAAACGCAATCTTTCAACCGCAGGGGAAAAAGAAATGTCAAATGGAATATCGTTATCAGTACCGCAATCAGGTATAACGCAATATAAATCAGGCTCTAATATTTCACTTGTATCAAAAAGTGATACCGCTAATACTTCAGTTACAGGGTATTCCCTCAAAGGCAAAACCAAGTCCCCTGTATATTCAATCACTTCAAAATGTTTTCTGCTTACAAGTTTCCGTTTGCAGTAACTTTCAATAGTCAGGGTAGACGTAGCCAGACAAAACTTGACCAGTTTATCGTCTCTGTCATCAATCCCCAAAACCGACTTAAATTCCTCTATAGGAATTAAAGTCCGTAATGGCTGTTCTCCCTCTGTAAGTTCTTCATAAGTCATGGTTAAAAGTTAAGGGGTTTTCAGTCAGATAGATAGTTTGGAATTCGTACAAGTTGAAGGGTGTTTTCCGTACTTAAATTTTACCTTTTTTTGTCGTAAAATAAATGAAAAAAAAATCCTAATAAACCTATTTCCATTACCTCTTTCCATACCCCTCTAAAAATGTTAATTTATAAACAAGGAGATTAATTATGAGCGTAAGAGCGACAGAAAGACTTATCGGCGATGCGGTAGTAGTAACAGCCCTATCCAATAGCCCCCAAATGGTAGTCAAGGCTATCAACGAAGAAACAAAAATAATAACAACAGTTTGGTTTTCCGATTGCCTTTCCTTTCAAGAAGGCACTTTCCATGCAAGTTCGCTTGACAGGGTAGAAGTCAAGAAACCTGTATCGGCAAAGAAACCTGTCAAAAAAATCAAAGCAAAGAAATAAGGTTTTTTTACATCAAAACATAATTAATTTATTATATTAATAAATGAAAATAAATTTACAATTATTTAATAAATCTTTCATAAAACGTTATTTTATAATAATTATACTTGTTGTTGTAAGTATTCTTTTTACAATAGTAAGACATATAATTACTGGAAAAAGAACATATTATTTCCTTAATTTGAACTTACTATTGGCTCTAATACCTTTATTTATTTCTATTTTTATATCATTAGAATTTTTCAGAAATAAATCAAAAATATTAACCGCAATATTATTTATTATCTGGCTTATTTTTTTTCCTAATGCTCCATATATTATTACAGATTTATACTATTTGAATAATCACCCTGAAAGAATGTTTTGGTATGACTTAATCACAATATTATTATTTTCATGGACTGGTCTTTTAACTGGTTTTATCAGTATGGATATTATTAAAGAGTCTTTATTTGCAAAACTACCCAAAATTAAAAATGTTATTGTTGTTTGCTTTTTATTTTTTCTTTGTGCGTTTGGAATTTATCTAGGCAGAGATTTACGTTGGAATACATGGGAAATATTTGTCGAACCTAAAGAATTCTCTTTAGATGTAATTGACCGTTTTATTAATCCAATAGGGCATAGACGAACATGGGCATTTACTTTTTTAATGGGTATTTTCTTAAATATTACTTATTGGTCGTACAAGTTTATTCAAAAAAAAGATTAATTTCTCTTTGCTTTCAAATAATTTTCTATACCTAATGCTATACCTTTCGCTAATTTCTCCTGATACGAGTCGCTATTTAATAAAAATGCTTCTCTTTCATTAGAAATAAAACCACACTCAATTAAAACAGCAGGTGCTTTTGCGTTTCTTAAAACATAATAATCTCCGCTTTTCATACCTCTGGTTAATCCTTCTTGTTCTGCAATACTTTCCACAGCATTTAATATTGTTTCGGCAAAAGGTGTATTCTTTTGTAAGACTTCCTTTAGATATTGGGCGGAAATAATAGCCTCTGGGTCAATCAAAGCAGGGAAATGATAATATACTTCAATCCCCGAAGCCTCTTTATTAGGGCTATCGTTAATATGTATTGAAACAAAAACGGCGTTATAATTATCGTTTATAATTTGATTTAATATTAAAACTCTATCTTCCAAAGAAATATTAATATCATCATTTCTAGTAAGAATAATTTTTGCTTTAGGCACATTATTTTTTAACCTTGCGTAAAGAAGTTGAGCAATTTTTAATGTTATGTCTTTTTCTCTAAATGTTATTACTTCATCATCTTTTTGATATGTTGCTACAGCACCATTATTACTACCTCCGTGCCCGGGGTCAATAATAATTAATGGTATTTTATTTTCATTTTTATTTATTGGATTACTTACACATGAAAATAAAATAAAAATGAATGAAAATATAATTACTCGTGCAATATTAAAAATTCCTTCTAACAAAAGCGTCTTTGAACCCTGCTTGATACAAAATTATTTGCATTGTACCTGTTAAATTTTCGTTAATTAATGCACGATAAAATTTATGATTTCCACCTAAATCAACTACTCTAAATTCTACCGTCGATGTATCAACACCTGCCTTTTTTAGTTGCGAAACAGCATTTTCCATCATATCAGACATTGAAAAAGAACCAAACTGCCACTTAGTGCCTGACGCACGACGTTGTGCATTAATTAATGAATAATTTGGATATGTTACAACAGAAGAATGTGATTGTTCCCCTTGTATAACTGAACGTACTAAGCGAATACCCATACTACCAAGCCAAGTAGGTGTCAAGGCTAAACGATACGCAGAACGTAAATGTTGCGATTTACTGTTACGATAGCCTCCGCCTCTGGCAACTCGCCATTTCCCCGAAATAGGACCCGATGGGTCAGTTTGTGCATTAGTATTATATTCTCCGTACCAATCCCAACACCATTCTGCAACGTTTCCATGCATATCATAAAGTCCCCATTTATTTGATGTAAAACTTCCAACAGGTAATACAGTTCCGCTACGAAAGACCGCTTGTGAGTCTGTTATAGAATTTCCATTGCTATACGCTGTATTCGTTCCTGCTCTGCAAGCATATTCCCACTCTGCCTCTGTTGGAAGTCGATAGCCGTTTGCACTTTTGTCCCATGTAACCAAATACCTATAACTATCATTATCATAATCACTACGATTATTATTATCTTTTACTGTATAATTAATGTTATATGCAGGTGTTAAGCCTTCCGCAATACTTCTAGCATTACAATATTCAATAGCATTATACCAGTTTATACTGAATACAGGCATATTCGCTCCCTGAACAAGTCCATTTGGATTAAATTGCATTACTTTCAGATATTCATTTAATGTTACTTCTTTAGGACTCATGTAAAAACTGCTCACTGTAACCTGATGTTGTGTTTCGTCTCTATCACGATTGGCTTCTGTTCTTGGGCTTCCCATTGTAAAAGTTCCGCCGTTTATAAGCACCATATTTGCAGGTACTGTTGAAGGTTGTGGCGAGGGTGTAGGTGAAGGCGTTGGCGTTACCGTTGCTGGAGTCTGCCGCCTAAAAAATATAAATGTCGCCCCTTCCTGATGACTCGTAGCATTTAACGAACCATACAACGGCGTTGTACTTTTAACAGAAAGCCTTACGTCATTATAAATTCCCAAAGGGTCAATTAATGGATTGGTGTTTTTCCGTAATGTGTTTATAAAAGCGGCTGTAAATTCCGATTGGTCGGGTACTTGTTCGCTTGCTCCTGAAGTCATTACCTGACGGCTCGTTAATGAGTATGCCTTACGAAAATACTCATTATTAATCTGCGGTGCTGCAGAACGAGTAGTATTTAGAAACTCCCCTGAAAAACAAGAGTCTGAAACCATAAACACATGAATTGTCTTAAATCCTGCAATATACCCCCTAATCTGGCTGTTGGCTAGCCAATCAAGTTGTCTGGAAGTGTCTGCTCCGCCATCAACAGGTATCCAATACCCTTGTTTTGAAGCATTGTCAAGGTATCCGTGTCCGGCATAATAAATAAAAAGTGAGTCATGTACACCTAGTTTATTCTGTAAATCAGTAAAAGTCTTCATAATATTCTGTTTAGTAGCCTGTGCATTATACAACTCAATCACTTCGTCAATATAATAATCTTTTTGCAGAATATCCCGAATTTCCTTTGCGTCCGAGACAGGCTTTTTAAGCGGAGTCCATTCACGGTAAGCGTCTATAGCGATGAACAAAGCGTATTGTTTGCCGATATTAACTTGATTGCCTAGATTTTTTTCGGCAACCTCTTTCATTCCACGACTTTGAGCGTAAGAATTATACGCAATAAATAATGTTAAAATCGATACCAGTAGTTTTTTCATTTTATCTCTCCCTTATTCTTTTTGGCTTTTTAACTTTTTTTGAAATAAAATCCTCTGGTAAAAGAGAAGAAACATTTTGTTTTCCTTTCATTTTATTTCCAAATTGATTAATATATATTTCACCATCATTTATTTTTTTATTTCTGTCTTCATGTGATAAATATAAAACCGAAAATTCCGCATAATATTTTTCAAAAATAATATTTATACCATTATCTTCATTTTCTTTCACATCAATTATAAATACTTCCCAAATTTTATCTTTCTCAATTTTATCTTTTGACATTTTATCAAACATTGGTTCTAAATCTACAATCATATTAAGAATAATATTTTTATTTTTATCTTCTTTATAAGTAAAAGTTATAGGTAATTCACTTCCATTTTCAAGTAAGATAACGGTTTCCCATTCACCAATTATTTCATTAACATTTTCAACAGGTTTCCATACATCTTCAATATCTGCTGTGTTTTTGGTTGTTGTACAACCTAATATAAAGTATGTTAAACATAATAATAAAATTGTTCTTGTCTTTTTCATAAACTACTCTTATTCTTTACAAAGCATTTCTTACAAGCCTAAAGCCACGATCAGGTCCAGCATCAAATATACCAATAGGTAAATCTCCAGTCCTAAAAGCGGAACGCAAAATAGTTGCATCTGAACTTTGGCTTCCACCACGAATTACACGTTCATTCCCTGAAGATGGTCCAATAGGGTCTGTCTGTGCTCGGTTTATATAATCACCATACCAATCCCAACACCATTCCCATACGTTTCCATGCATGTCATATATTCCCCATGTATTGGCTTGTTTCTTTCCCACCTCATGTGTCTTTCCACCACTATTGCCTTCGTACCAACCAGTGTTACTGTTTATATTCTCACCAGTGTTATAAGCTGTAGTTGTACCTGCTCTACAAGCATATTCCCATTCCGCTTCCGTCGGAAGACGGTAACCGTTAGCATTTCTGTTCCATGTTACTACCCATTTCTCATCACCAAAGTTTTTCACTCTATTTTGATCGCCATTTCTCTTATCAATACTATATACTGGAGTCAAACCTTCAATTTGACTTCGTTTATTGCAGTATTCAATAGCATTGTACCAACTTACATAATACATGGGATAGTTATCTCCTTCCCCAAAAAGTGTTCTTTCTAAAAGCCAATCTTCAGCCATATCTATATTGAATACCATACTTCGGCGTTGACGTACTGTTGTCCCCATAATATCATTCCATTCCTTCTGTGTTACAAGATATTTCCCCATGTAAAAATTGCTTACTGTTACTCTATGTTGAACTTCATTTTTATCTCTCCCCATTTCACTTACAGGGCTTCCCATAGTAAAAGTACCGCCATTTATAAGTACCATGTTAGAGGGCACGTTTGAAGGTTGTGGCGTAGGCGTTACCGCTACAGAATTCTGCCGTCTAAAAAAAATAAAAGTCGCATTTTCCTGATGGTTTGCTCCACTTAACGCCCCTAACATTGGCATCGTGCTTTTTACGGAAAGCCGTATGTCATTATAAATACTTAAAGGGTCAATTAATGGGTTAGTGTTTTTCCGCAAAGTGTTTATAAAAGCAGAAGAAAATTCCGATTGGTCGGGTACTTGTTCGCTTGCACCCGAAGTCATCACCTGTCGGCTCGTTAATGAGTAACCCCTTCTAAAATATTCATTATTTATTTGTGGTGCTGCGGAACGAGACGCATTTAAAATATCCCCCGAAAAACAAGAGTCTGATACCATAAACACATGAATTGTCTTAAATCCTGCAATATATCCCCTAATCTGGTGGTTGGCAATCCAATTATCTTGCAATGTTATATCTGTTCCGCCGTCAACAGGTATCCAAAAACCAGTTTTAGAACCTTCTTCAAGGTATCCATGCCCTGCATAATAAATAAATAATGAATCATGCACTCCGATTTTTTTCTGTAAATCAGTAAATGTCTTGATAATATTCTGTTTGGTAGCCTGTGCGTTATATAACTCAATTACTTCATCAATATAATAATCAGTTTTCAAAATGTCTCTAATTTCTTTAGCGTCCGACACAGGTTTTTTAAGCGGAGTCCATTGTCGATAAGCGTCAATAGCGATGAACAGTGCGTATTGTTTGCCGATATTTACTTGATTGCCTAAATTTGTTTCGGCAACCTCTTTCATTCCACGACTTTGTGCAAAGGAATTAATCGCAATAAACAGCGTCAAAATTATCAATGTTATTTTCTTCATTATGCCCCCAGATATTAATTAATATACAACATATAGCGTATTTTTTCAAACCTATAGTTTATTGAATAATTATACTCCTTAATTATGTTCTATAGCCAAAAGCAAGCCAAATACGGCGTTTTCATTTGTAGACTGTGCCGTATACGACATACGGTTTCTTTCATATTTTGCTGTTTGCGGACGTAAAAAATTTCTACCTACAGCCTTTTCAACCCTTTGGGCGAAATTCCCTGTTGCACTCATAAAACGGTTTCCAATATCGTCAATATCCAAAGGCTGTTTAGAAAAAAGTACCACTAGGTAATCCGTTCCCTGTACTTCGTCTAATTCAAGCCATCTGATTTCATCTGTGCGTTCAAACGGAAAGGCAAAAACATTTTCTTTATAATCCAAAACAGCCGAAAATCCGTCCGCAGGGAATATCCGTGTAAAAGAATTAGCGTCAGCGGCAAAAGCATAAAAATACGCAGGTTTAGCACAATTCATTATATATCTAAACCTAGTTCCCGAAGGGTAGGCTCTTTTTGTCTTATAATACCCTTCATTTACAAATTCAACTTCCATTCCGTTTCTGTTATCTTTTATCTCAATATCTACAGACCCTGAAAATTCCGCTTTAACCTCATTTGCTAAAAGAACATCTATCATTTCGTAGGCATGATATACAAATTTTGCAAAGTCTGAATATGTTATCCAAATATAACCTTCATTTCCCCAATCTGTTCCCCAACTGTTTTGAATTTCAAATGCACCGCCGTATTTGTTATCATCGTAACCAACAACGCACATTGCATGACCACCATAAACTCGATAAGGGCTTTCCGTAGGTCTCCACACTTCCTCTGCAACAAATTGAAACGAGCCAGGACAATTCATACCTATAATAACAGGCTTGCCTTCTGAAAGGCTTTTTTTGACAGGCTGTACTCTTTCATTTTCTGCTCCAGGTTCGCCTTTTGGATTAATAAAAAGCCGTACATATTCTTTTATAGGATATTTTTTGCTTGTGTTAAAAAGATTAAGAGAAATAGCCGGAAATCTTAAACTTGTTTCTTCGGCTCTTCGCTTTACCGCTCCAGTATCTCTTATAAACTCCAGAGCAACAGCAATATTTGCTCCGTTTTCTCCCTCATTATCTGATATGTTTTTATATACATGAGTAACGGAAAAAACATTTTGCGTTGTATTTTGTCTGCTCGTTCTTTTAAGACCGACAGACTCGCTTATAGTCCGTGCGGTGTAGGCTGTTGCCCACCCGACACAAGTATTATAATCGCCTTGATCACCTGGAAATGGGCTAAACTGTTTTAGTGAATAAACACGTGGTAAAGGGGTAAGGTCTCTTGTAATCGCTTTTTGCGGTACTTTTTCGTAAGACTCATTATCAAGTATTGCCCCCATTCTATGGGTTTGGGGGAATACTGATAGTGCACTTGCCAGAAATAGTATTAAAAAAAGGTACTTTTTAGCCATTGTTAATTCCTTTATGTTTTGTTATTATATAATGGAATTTATTACATATTCAAGATATATTAGTAATATTAAGGGAGATTTATGAAAAAAATTACCGCTTTTTTAATCGTCTTATTTTCCGCTTTTTTAAGCCTTCATGCTCAAACTTTAACATGGGATATAAAGTTTCTAAAGGGTAATCCGCAAGAGTCAGTCCCCATTTCCAGACAAATCAGAATGGAAACAGGGGAAACTTTATTAATCACCATTAACTCGGAAACAGACTGCTTTTGCTATGTTGTTTTTTATGACTCTGAACGTCAAATTTCTGTGCTTAGGAACGCCCCTATTCAGAGCGGTAACGAAATAAAAATAGGTCCATTTGAATTGGAAGAACCGTCAGGGGTAGAGACATTTTATGTCATTATGAGTTTGACAAGACAAAGTAATCTTGAAAGTTTGATACAGGCTTTTAACGCCAATTCTAATTCCCGACAAAACACAAATAACCTTTATAACGAGGTAGCAAACCTTCAAAAAAAGGCTTCCAATCTTGGTGAACCTTCAAGTTCTTTTGTCGCAAGCGGAGGAACAACAAGAGGAACGCCAAATGAAAGCACTCAACAAGTAACACGTTTTTCTGGAAAAAACATATATGTCAGGGCAATTACAATTCGGCATTAATAAACTTTTACGGTTTGCCGTAATTCTTGCCGTTTCTCTTTTTATTACAGTATTGCTATACACAAGTGGTTTTTTAGGGTACTCAGACATAGTTCTCTACGACCTCTGCGTAAATTACCGTGTCCTTAAAAGCCCTCAAAAAAAGAACCCTCTTGTAGCAGCCATAGACTTAAATGACGCAAGTATAAAATCATTGGGCGAAACCCTAGATACTCGTCAGGCTTTTACTGATATATTAGAAGTCCTTGCGGACTCCAATACAAATGCCGTTATGGATTTTCTCTTTAGCGTAGAAAAAAACAACGATACCGCTTTTACTAATTCTGTTAAATACGCTCAAAACACTGTTATAGCGGCATTGGCGGTAGACAAAAATACAATGAAACAAACAAATACTCCGTACCTTGAATTAACCGCAGAAGAACGCCAACTGTTAAAAAAGCATATATGGAAAATCAAGGTACTGGATAACGGCAAAGTGCCGCAAGCAGGGACTTTTTTACTCCCTTTTCCCGACCTTATTAAAGCCGCAGGGCAAATAGCCCATATCAACATGGAGCCTGACAAAGACGGTATTTACAGGCGTACCCCTCTATTGTATGAATGGGAAGGCGGTTATATACCTTCTCTTGGTTTAGCGGCGGCAGTTTCTCATTTAGGAATAAAAACAGAAACCATAGAATTAAAAGCAGGTTCATATCTTTCCCTTCCGTTGTCCGAAAAAGAAGTTATCCGTATTCCCATAGACATACAAGGGCGAATGTTAATCCCTTATACAGAAACATGGGCAGACGATACAGGAAGAATATCTTTTACTACTGTAGTAAACGCAAAAACCGATGATGAAGTTTTTGATAAAATATATAGCGGTCTTAACGGACATATTGCTATCTTGTCGGAAATAAGTACTAGCCAAAAAGATTTTGGACCAACTCCGTTTGAACGGCTTTATCCGCTGTCAGGCGTTCACTCCGAAGTTTTAAGCGGCATTTTAAGCGGCTTGGAAAAAAGAACATTTATAAATTGGGCTTCTATTCCTTTTAAGGCTATTACAATACTTTTACTATTATGTATATCATTTTTATTTTTTTACTTTAACAAGGATTTATTTTTTCATTTTGGTTTTCTTGCCTCACTTCTAATTTTTTCTTGCGTTACAATTTTTCGTTGGAATAAATTAGCAATAACACCTTGGGTTTCGCTTCCTGTTTTTTTATTTTTTATTTTATGGTTATGTTCTTTTCTGTATCGTTTATTTGCTAGGTATCGAACACAACTTTTATTAAGCAACGCACTTTCACGTTATTTTCCTCATGCTCTTGCACAACGCATAATGAGAGAAGGAAAAACAGATTTGAAACCTGCATACAAAGAGTTGACAATTCTTTTTTCCGATATTTCAGGTTTTACAAAATGGAGTTCCGACAAAACCCCCGAAGCCGTACACAATTTTTTAAGTGATTATCTTGAAAGCATGGCTGAAATATTATTTGCTCACGGCGGCACTGTCGATAAATTTATGGGAGACGGAATACTTGCATTTTTCGGCGACCCTTTAGAAATGCCCGACCATACTGAACGCTGTATAAAAGCGGCAATCGCAATGCAGAAAAAAGTCCGTCTCCTCGCCGAAAAATGGAAACCCATTGTTGATATTGACTTAAAAGTCCGAATAGGTATAAACACAGGAAAAGTAATAGTAGGCAATCTTGGAATGAAAACCAGAATTGAATACACAGTAATAGGTGCGTCAGTTAATCTTGCTCAACGCATGGAAAGCAACGCCCCAATAGGCGGCATACTCGTAACCGCTGATGTGCGTGAAAAAGTAAAAGATAAATTTTCATTCCCCGAAAGAAAAGATGTAACAGTTAAAGGCTACGCCGAAACCATAGAGGCGTACGTTGTAGGCGAAGTCCTTTAACCTATTTTAAGAACGTGAAAGTTCACGGAGTATATTTTCTATTTTTTGCCCATATTCAATTTTTTCTGACCATATACTGTAAACTTGGTTAAATGTTATTCCTTTTGTACCCCTGTCAAGTGCTAAATTATAACGTGGGTCAACAATTGTTTGTTTTGGTGTCTCTTTTGCATAGGCTTTTAAGTGCTGTATATGTGCACGGACACCTGTTGTAACGTTATCAAACCTTCCAGTAAAATTTTCAAACTTGCTTAATCCGCCAAAATTATTTGTTGATACACGTTGTGTCAGATTAGTCGTCCAATACAACATTTGGGCAACAGCAAAATCAGCATTTACACCCTCCGCATTTGCTTCTTCAAAATACTTTCTGATAATTAATTCATCAGATGGTTTCAGTGCAGGATTTTTTCTTTTCGCATAAGCAATTACTTTTTCTGGTGTTAATGAACCTTGACCCATTACAGTTCTTGAATTGGTTACATTATTATTAGGCGTAGGGTTTACAGGATTAACAGGATTATCTTGTTCCACTTTTGGGGTAGGAGTATTTTGTTCAGGTTGTCTATTTCCTTGACTTTCAATTCTCGCAAGTCTTTCATTGATATTTCTTACATCAGTTTTAATAGTATTAACATCTATTTTTATAGTATTAATTTCACCCCTTATGTCCTTATTTTCGCCTTCTAATTTTTCTACTTTTTTTGTTAGTTCTTTGTCTTGTTTACCAAGTGCGAACCCCTGATAACTAATAACAATCAATAAAAACGCAATTACCAAAACTGTCTTTTTCATGTTGTAATTCCTATACGGTCTTTCCCGTCGTCTAATTTATGCTAATCCGCAAAGCGGTATTTGCCATAACGTCCAAATATATGACAATATCCTAAAAGATTGTTTTTTTACACTATAAGTTTTTCTTTATTTTGTCAATATATTTAGTAATATCTTCAATATCAATTTAATAGGGGGTATAAATTCACATATTTTTAGGGTAAATTCCCTATAAAAATATAGTAATCTCTAATTTATGGTAAACCCTTCAAACCCTGTCCCAGACCTCATGGAAGACCCCCATTGTTTCCTATGCGACAAACCGCACAGCAAGGCAAAATACTTTATTAAAAGCACACCCCCCTATGATTTTTATCTTTGTGAAGATTGTGCCGCCAAAATGATAAATCAATTCCCTGTAAAAAACCCTGCCGAATTGGAGTTAGAAAAACTGCGAGAAATAGGGGAGAAATTGACTACTAAAAACTGACTTTTTCTAATAATTTATTCTTTAATCAATTCTTTTAATAGCATTTCTATTTTTTTAGCATTAACCACCGCTTGGCTTTTAGCGTGGTTATTAAAGAAAAGTTGCACAATTTTAGTATGTTTCAGTAATTCCAAAATCGGATTAACAAAAGCCTGTAACTCGGTATCTGAATACATATAATCATATCGGGAAACATTATCCCCCTTATACCACATATCGGCATTACGCCCATGAAACCGCATATATGCAATATCGCTTGTAGCCTTATAATCTAATTTCAAAAGATTTTTTAGTGAAGGGTTATCAGTAATACACCAACCGACATTACGCTCTTTTAAGGCATTATAAACCTGCTCATTCTGCCAATTAGCATTACGCATTTCAACAACAACAGGAAAATCCGAAACTTCTTTAAGTAATGTATCTAAATATAATCTTTCTTCTTTCTCATAATGATAACTTTCAGGAAACTGAAACAAAGAGCATAGCAATAAATTATTGGAAATCAGCGGTTCAAGAGACTTTTTGAATTCCGTAATTAAAACTTGATAATTCCCCTTATCAATCCCATGTGTTAATTCCCCAAACGCCTTAACAGTAAATTTAACCCTGCCGCCCGACCTCACAATCATCTTTTTCATTTGTTCTGCCGTAGGCATACGATAATAAGTACCATTCAATTCAAGCGAATTAAAATGTTCACTGTAGTATTCTAAAAACTTTGTACGAGCAAGACTAATAGGATAAAATCCCCCCTTCCAATCAGGGTAATCATAACCGCTAGTACCAATCAATAATTCTCCCATAATTCCTCTAAAATGCCAAAGGTATTTGTTTTATATCAGTAGTATAGCACGGCGAAAGATAATCTCGCTTCATTGCCCACGCTAAACCTTCATCATCTTTTGGTTTTTTCCCTACTAATCCGCAACCCAATTTAATAGTACCCCTTCCATATCTGTCATTAATAGCGTCAAAGGCTTTCATCAGAGGTTCAAATTCCTTACTGCGGTTATAACCTAAATCAAATAAATCCAACTGCGGATTATTGTCAAAAGCCAAGCCAGTCAAACCAATCATTACTTTTCTGTATTTGTAATCAGGGCGGTAAATTCTTCTTAATAACTCATTGGCAACAGCCTGTATTTCGGGAAGATAAGCCGACAAATAAGGCAGTTCCGCTGTAAGTTGATTAAAATATTGTTCCCCTTCGGAGTAGGCGTTAGTCATCAGGTAGACACTTACATATTTACATGATAACCCTTCGTTTCTTATTCTTTGTACAGCCTCTTGCGTATATTCCGACAACGCCGTAATAATATCACATAATTCATAAACAGGCGATTGAAAACTCCTAGACACCATTACAACTTGTCGGGGTGCTTCCTCAATTTTATCAATAGCCCTAACTTCGTTTAACTCCTGTACAATCTTGTAACCTGTAATAGTCAAATTGTCTTTCGCTCTCCACAAAGGATAATTTTTTAATCCTAATGCCGTAGTAATCCCATGCTTCCTTAAAAATTCCGTCTTTGAATGTCCTATCCCCCAAATATCGCCGACAGGATAATTCTGTAATTCTTCATCTTTATTTAGTTTACTCCAGTCGCAAACGCCGCCTCTTTTTTTCGCCAATTTATTACACATCTTCGCTAAAACCTTGTTTGGTGCAATTCCAACCGATACAGGAATACCTGTCTCTTTAGTAACGGTATTTTTTAACTCCAAGCCAATATCATAATAATCCGTATTGTTCCAATCAGGAAAAAACAAAAAACTTTCATCAATTGAGTACACCTCGACATCGGGAGCAAAGCGGTTATAAATCACATTTAACCTTGCGGACATATCGGCGTAGAGTGTGTAGTTAGAAGAAAAAACCGCAACCCCTCTTTTTTCCAAATTGCTTTTAACCTTAAAGAATACGTCCCCTCTCTGAAACCCCAACGCCTTACATTCAGCGTTTAAGGCAATAATAATTCCGTCATTATTACTTAATACCGCAATAGGGCTATGTAATAAATCAGGGCGAAAAACACGCTCGCAAGCGGCGTAAAACGAATTGCCGTCAACGTGCATTATCATTTATTAAATTCCTGAATAGCGGCGGTAACAACTCCGATAATAACCGTATCATCGGTAATCGGGACAATATTATTTTTTCCGTTTGTAAAAATAATATTGTTATTATCTTTACTCATAAGACGGCATAAAAATCTATTCTCATGAACAATCAAAACCAAATCATCAGGCGTAGGATTTTTCGACCTGTCAACAACCAACAAAGCCCCTTTAGCCAACCCCAATTTTTTCATATCACCGCTTTCAAGCCTAAAGAAAAAAGTCGCAGGCGGATTTTTAACAAGAAGCCCATTGAGGTCAATAGTAGTATTTTCATATCCTTGTGCCGGAGACGCAAATCCTGTAGTTTTTGCCATATTATAATTATACTATACAATAGTATAGTGTCAAGCCTTTATACCGATTTTCTTATTATTTTTGTAAACTTTATTTTTTTTCAAAATTATGATATTCTCTATAAATGTTAAAAAATACGCCAAAGCCAAAAGCCGCTAAAAAAAAGCCGCTTAAAAAGACCGTTTTTGACCCAAATCTAAAATGCTCATTTTGCGGTAAATCCGCTGTTAATTCTTACAGGCTTATTGCATTAGACCCACCATCAAAAATATGTATTTGTGATGAATGTATTGAAGTATGCAATAGAATGATAATGAAAGAAAACCCAAAGTATTTTGTCAGCACTGTAACTCGTATATTTGCAGAATACACAGATAAAAATAAATTAAAAGGAGATATAAAGTTGAACACCAAAAAAACAACCAAAACCGCAAAGGCAAAATCACAGCCTAAAGCACAGACAAAGGCAAGGCAGAAAGGCAAGCAACGCCCTAAATCCAAATAAGGTTTATAAAATAATATATGGGGGACACCCCCTACGCTCCAAAGCCTTCGGCTTTTCCGCTACCCCCGATACGGGGGGACACCCCCCGTAACGCCCCCATATATCATACCAAAATATTAAATCCTTCCCTTGTTATTTCAAATAACGCTCTTTATAAAAAGAAAAACCGTCCGTAGATAAACGGACGGCATTTTTATTTAGGTTGCTTTAGTTTTTAATACAACCATGTTCCCCTTCGGTCTGGTTACAAGGAAGCCGTCTCTCTTGCGGAAACGCAAAAATAATTCGCCGTATTCAAGGCTTTCCGTAGTCTGGTCAAACTTTTTAAGTTCAATCCCTCTGCGGTTTCCGTGCTGTATCCGTTTAGGGTTCATAAAAATAGCAAACATTTCATTAGCCCCAATATCCGCAATCTGCGGCAGTATCGAAACTTCATGATACGGATACAAGTCTAAACGTCCCGGCATTGCTTCTGTCGGACATCTCCAAATCGGTCTGCCTGTCGTGTCCTCGATATTTGCGATATGGTTAAGCACAGTTTCATTGATAAACCAACAGCAGTCTTTGCGTTCTTCGGCAGGGACTTTATAAACAGCGTCTCTAAA
>JGI20170J14366_1000559_pt1 | contig 15799 bp, 13 predicted proteins | sample TergutNc150P3_FD_14366 | JGI IMG/M metagenome (IMG submission 14366) | reverse complement strand
ATTTTGTTCCGGGCCTGTTTGATATGGAAAAGTGCAATCAGGAGATGAATTCCGAATATTCGGCGGATATATGACAGAAAATACCTGGAGTCTTGCCTCACTGATTGAACGGGGCGGCATACACTATAATATTCCCGGATCGAACCCCAAGGAACTGCTGGCCGGGGCGGTTGAGTTGCTGCCGCCTGTTCCGTCCCTTGATCCTCATGAGTTGTACCGCGAAATACTGGAACGGGAAACCCTGATGTCAACCGGAGTGGGCCGGGGTATCGCCCTGCCGCATCCACGCAATCCCATGTTGAACTCCGACGATCCGTTGGCTGCGATTATATTTCCGGTTCAGCCGCTTGACTGGAACACCCAGGACGGCAGCAAGGTTCATACGGTTTTTTTGATTGTTTCGTCATCGGCAAAGCAGCACCTGAATACGTTGTCTAAAATTAATTTTCTCTGTCAGCAGGAAAAATTCTATTCCCTGATTAAAGCGCGTTCTTCACGGGAAGACATTATCGCGGCGATTCGGGAAGCGGAAGCCAGTTGGGCGGGGACATCATAATTATAAGGAGTGATTTATGGACATTACAGCGCTGGAAAAAACCGCGTTAAGCGTAAGGGCATTAAGCATTGATGCCATTCAAAAGGCCAATTCGGGCCACCCCGGCCTGCCGCTGGGGGCGGCTGAGTTAGGCGCAATTCTCTACGGGGAATTGATGAAGCATGATCCCGCGGATCCCGCGTGGGCTGACCGCGACCGCTTTATTCTGTCGGCGGGACACGGTTCAATGTTTCTGTATTCGCTGCTGCACCTTGCCGGGTATAAAGATATGTCATTGGAAGACATAAAAAATTTCCGGCAGATCGGCTCCCGCGCCGCGGGCCACCCCGAATACGGCATGGCCGCCGGTATTGAGGCGACCTCAGGCCCGCTGGGTCAGGGCCTTGCGATGGCGGTTGGTTTTGCCGTGGCGGAAACCATGCTTGCCGCGCGCTTCAACACCGCCGCGCAGAAAATTGTGGATCATTATACTTACGTCCTTTGCGGCGACGGCTGTTTAATGGAAGGCGTTTCCGCCGAGGCGAGTTCTTTTGCCGGACATCACGGCTTGGGAAAACTCATTGTGTTCTACGATTCAAACAAGATCACCATAGACGGCAGCACCGACCTTGCCTTTACCGAAGATGTCGCCAAACGCTATGAATCTTACGGCTGGCAGGTACTGCGCGGCTCCATGTACGATTTTGAGGAAATTGCCCGCCTGACCGCCCAGGCAAAAGCGGAAGCCGGCAAACCCAGCATGATTATTCTTACTTCAATCATAGGCAAAGGCGCGCCCCACAAGCAAAACACCGCCGATGCCCACGGCGCTCCGCTGGGAACGGAAGAAGCCGCCGCGGCGCGGGCCAATCTGGGTATCCCCGGCGATTTTTACGTCGCTCCGGAGGCGCAGAAATATTTTGCGGCAAAACAAATTGAATGGAAAAAAGCCCGCGAAAATTGGCAGGCTTTGTTTGAGGCATGGTCAAAGGAAAATCCTCAAAAGCGTACGGAATGGGATCAGTTCCATTCCGGCAAGGCCGTTCCCGCCGCCTTACCCGCTTTTAATGCGGGCGACAAAATCGCCACCCGCACCGCGGGCAACAAGGCGCTGACAGCGGTCGCCAAGGCAAACGCCAACATTACCGGCGGTTCCGCCGACCTGAAAGGCCCCAACGCCGTGGGCCTTCCCCCCGAAGCGGGGACATGGACGCGCGAAAACCGCGCCGGCAGTTACATTCACTTTGGTATTCGTGAATTCGCGATGGCGGCGATTTGCAACGGTATTTCCCTGCACGGCGGCCTGCGTTCCTATTGTTCAACCTTTATGGTCTTTGCGGATTATCTCCGCCCGGCGCTCCGCCTTTCCGCGCTGATGAAACAGCCGGTCGTTTATGTGCTTACCCACGATTCGATTTTTGTCGGTGAAGACGGCCCCACCCACCAGCCGGTTGAACACCTTGCCTCTTTGCGGGTTATTCCGAACACCCGCGTCCTGCGCCCCGCCGACGCTGAGGAAACCGCCGAAGCCTGGGCCATGGCAATGGAATATACCACCGGCCCCAGCGCCCTCGCCCTTTCCCGGCAGAACATTACCGTCTTCCCCAAAGCCGACCCGGACTGGAAAAATACGATCCGTACCGGCGCTTATATCGTTAAACAAGCTGAAGGCGGGAAGCTTGACGCGGTAATTATCGCTACCGGTTCGGAAGTGGGCCTTGCTTTGGAAGCCGCCGGAAAATCGGGAAAAAGTATCCGTATTGTTTCCATGGTCAGCAAGGAACTGTTTGAATCCCAGCCCACCGCGCTCCGCGACGCCATTGTTCCGCCTGACGCGCGAGTTATCGTCTGCGAAGCGGGCGTGCGCAACGGCTGGGAACGCTGGGCAAAACCGGAAGACATTTTATCAATAGACCGTTTCGGTGAATCCGGCCCGGCGGATAAAGCCGCCCAGCATTTGGGCATGACGGTTGACGCGCTGGTGAAGATAATAGGAAGAATATAACCACGGAGGACACGGAGTTTCACGGAGGTTTAAGATGGTAGTATCTTAAATCTCCGTGTTTTTATTTTTATTCAATAATTATATATCGTTGAAGTAAAAAAACCAACTTTTTCTATTTTGAATAAAGCTTTTTTCACATTTGCTCCCTATATATATCAAGGAGCATTAATGATGAAAAAAGAATTTCAAAATCCTGCTCAGTATGAGTGGGGACTTTTCCCCTTTGGGGATAGGGCTATCCCGGACATCCGCTATGACCCGGTGTTCAAAGCGGTATTCACCAAAGAAACAGCAAATTCGAGGGGCGCGTTGTCATACCTGATTTCGGCGCTGATAGGGCGTACTATTGTAGTGGAGGCGATCACCACCAATGAGCCGCCCATTGACGATTCGAGGCAGCGGTATCTGCGTTTCGACGTAGCCTGTAGAACTGAGAAAAATGAACTTGTCAACGTTGAAATGTCATTCAACCCAAAGACCCGCGAACAGGTGCGTCTTGAATACCACACCGCAAGGCTGTTTGTAAGTCAGGACATTCACGGGAAAGATAAAGATTATGATGATTTGAAGGAAACCTATCAAATCGCCATTCTGGCAAAGAGAACATTTTTCCCGGACGAGAACTTAACGCACGATTTTTTGTATTATGATCCCAACACTCACATATCGCTCGGCGGGAAGACTCGCATTATTACCGTAGAACTGGTAAAGACAAAGCCTATCGTTGATAAACCGGTTGAAGAAATGACCCATACGGAACTATGGGCGGTATTTTTTCAATATTTGACAGACGAGGAGAAACGGGGTAAAATAATTGAAATAATCAATCATGAGGAAGGAATAGCGATGGCGGTAGAAACTTTAGGAACCTTTACCCAAAGCGAACTGGAATACATGCGCGAGAATAGTCTGATAAAAGGCGAACTTGACTGGCAATGCGACATGACAGAGGCTCGACGTGAAGCCCGTAGCGAAGTCCGTTCTGAAATTGCCCAAAAGATGAAAAACGCGGGGCGGCCGTTGAGTGAAATTATGGAATTCACCGGCATCCCCATCGAAACCATCACCCAGTTATGACGTGTATCTGCCCCCTTCTGTAAAAAGGGGGGGGGCAAAAATCGTACCCGACACCCCTACACGGATAAAGTTGCCGCGCTGATGAAGATAATAGGAAGAATATAACCACGGAGGACTGCTGTCCTACGGACAGCTTGGAGTTTCACGGAGGGATTAAGATGTTGTATCTTAATTCCTCTTCCTCCGTGGTATAAAATATTGAGTATATGTACATGGTGTCAGTTTGGAACAACAATATTTACTTTTATAACAAGTTATGTGTAATGCCAAATAGATTATTTGTAAATATAATGCTTGACAATATAATTTTTAAATGATATAATGAATTTAGATGATAATTATGAAATTAAAGGGAATTGGATTTTCTGTAATATTATTGTTTTTATCAATAATGGCGTATTCGCAGAATTTTAATGTTCCAGATTTTTCAAATGATAAAATAGGAACCTACATGCCAATATTATTTATTAATGAATTCAATAGAACAAATAATTATAGGGAAGCAATGTCAATAAATAAACATAGATATTATGATGTTATATGTATTAATAAAAATATAGTCTATAGTAATTTAAGTTTTCATGATCAATTTGCTATAATTGCAGATGAAGTAAAATTATTTATCTTTAATGAAAAAAATGGATTAGAAGAATTGACAGATAAAAATGGATATAAATATATAAAAATTTCAGATGATTTAAATTATTATAAAGCATATAGGTTATATATAAATAATCATTTTTTTAATATTCTAAAAAAATATAATCAAAATATAGTTATAAAAACGGATGATGGACTTATGTATAATAATAAAAAATGGATATTAAATTTAGATATTCTAAATTATCCGCAGAATGATAATTTTATGTATTTTTATGAAAAAAGAAATGGTGAATATATAGGAGTACAATATATAAATAATGAAATTAAATTTTATAGTCTTGAATCAGATGAAGAAATATTTTTAGCTAGTAAGAATAAAGAATTATTATTCATAATAAAATAAATTATTTGCAAAGTATTTGGCACAGCGCATAACATACGGTAAATGCTGCCCCCTATGTCAGTATAGGCCAGCCGGAGGGGGCGCTGCGCACTGGCGGAAACATTTGCCCGCGGCGCGCTCGGTTGGATAAATCCAACCGGCTTTAGTGTAAGCAGTAGATTTTATTGTGCGCCGGAACCGGTTACATTAATCCGTAAACGCCCTTTGACAGGGCGCTGGTACTGTGTTCCCCCGCCGGAGGAGACCGAGCCAAAATCCCATCCTTTCCCCTTTTCCTTATTTCGCATTGTTTCAGGTCACTTCGACAGGCTCAGTGACCTCTACTCCGTGAAACTCCGTGTACTCCGTGGTAAAAATCCTTCTTTCTTTCTGAGCCCGCAGCGCCCCTCCGGCTGGTTAATACGGTCATAAAGAAATACTTTTGACCTGAGAACTGTTCCTTTGCTGTTGTAAAATTCCCCATTTTCGGTTATTCTCAATAGAGAGAGGTTAGTCATGCTGCTGAGTGAATTGAATGTTCCCATAAAGGAAATAAAGACAAAAATCGGTGAAACCTGGAGGCGGCTTTGACTCTTTTGGGCAGCGGATAGCCGAACTTGAAGAAAAAACCGTCGAAGCGGGCTTCTGGAATGACGCCGCAACAGCGGAAAAAACCATGTCTGAGCTGAAAGGGCTGAAAAACCGCTATGAACCCTGGAAAGAGCTCTGCGTTGAAGTTGATGATCTGGAAATTCTGCATCAACTTGCCACAGAGGCGGGGGATGAAGGTGAAGGCGCAGGGATTGAAAACAGCCTGAAGGATATATGCGCCCGCTATGAACGGCAAAATCTGTTCGAAATGATGAGCGGCGAGGTGGATAAAAATGGCTGTTTCCTGACCGTTCATTCGGGAGCGGGAGGAACCGAAGCCTGTGACTGGTCGCAGATGCTGTATCGTATGTACCTGCGCTGGGCGGAACGCCGGGGGTTTTCCATTGAAGAACTTGACCGCCTAGAAGCCGAAGGGGGGATTAAATCGGTAACCTGTAAAATTGAGGGCGATTATGCTTATGGCTGCCTCAAGGGTGAAAGCGGGGTACACCGGCTGGTGCGTATCTCTCCGTTTGACGCCAACGCGCGCCGTCATACCTCGTTTGCCTCGGTATACCTGTTCCCAATAATTGATGATACCGTAGAAGTGGAAATACGCCCGGAAGACCTGCGGGTTGACACCTACCGCTCAGGCGGCGCCGGCGGACAGCATGTCAACAAAACGGACAGCGCGGTGCGCTTTACCCATTTGCCCACGGGCATAGTGGTTGCCTGCCAGAATGAGCGCAGCCAGATAAAAAACCGCGCCATTGCCATGAGTATGCTCAAAGCCCGCCTTTATGAACATTACCGTCAGGAAAAAGAAAAAGAAAATGAACGGTTTCATCAGGAAAAGAAGGACATTTCATGGGGCAACCAGATACGTTCCTATGTTTTTCAGCCCTATACCATGGTAAAGGATTATCGTACCAAAACGGAAATCGGCAATATCCAGGCGGTCATGGACGGCGATATTGACCTGTTTATCGAAGACTATCTGAAGTTTTCATGGTCCCGAAATACGGCGGTAGGCAAGGCAGGATAATGGTAAGTATCAAACTGAAATTGTATTTGTTATTTATTACTTTTTTTCTGTTTTCTGTTCCGGCTCTGTTTGCCTGTGGTAAAAAAGATACTGAAGAACCAAAGACCCTTAATGATGAATGGATTCTCTGCGTTACTGTTTTTGATTATTCCATGATGTCGCCTGCCCGGCGTATAGCCGGCGATGTAATTACCAGGGATCTGGTGAATAAACTTCAGTTGGTAAGTTACCGGTTTCGTATTTCCCCCGAATACGCGTATTACGAGAGTTATGCCTGGCAGCAGGAAGTCAGCGCGGCGGCAAAGGCTATTTCAGATAAACAGGATGAGCGGGCGCAGTTATTGTACCGCGGCGATCCGAACTGGAAATACCGGAAGAATCTGAAAAAAATTGATGAAGATCTGGTAACATTGGAAGAAACCTATGCCCGGAAACTGGAGGAAAAGCCCCTGATAAACAGGGAACCTTCATTCAGCCTTAGTGAGGCCAATCTGTCCGGAACATATCCGGCCCCTCCGAAACGGGGCGGCGAACGCCGTTTTTGCCAGAGCCAAAAATCCGACGCCTTTCTTGTCGGGGAGATACGTGAATTTCATAACCGTTACTATATAAAGCTTCGGTTATTTGTCCTCTACACCAATTCATGGATTTATGAAGACGATGTAATATTTTCACTGGAAGACATCAATGGAGCGGTGGATGAAATTGCCGGCCGGCTTGACACGGTGCTTGCGGGAAACAAGCCGGCGCGTGTGGCAATAACGGTTAATCCTCCCGAATCCCAGATTTTGATAAACCAGAAATACGCCGGAACGGGAACAGTTGAAGCGCGGGAACGTCCGCCGGGGAAAATAACCGTTGACATAGCTGCGGATGGTTTCAAGCCCGAAACGGTGAAGACGGAACTTGCTCCGGGGGAACATACTGACATTGACGTGACTCTCAGCGCTCTGGACTATGTCAATGTGGATATTAACGTACAGAATAATCCCAACGCCACCGTTTACCACGGCGCTCTGTATGTGGGGGAGGCGCCCCTTACTCTGCGCTTGCCCATTAACCAGCTCAACTATGTTACCGTAAAAACCCGGGACGGAGAGGCGGCAAAGGCGGTGTTTACCACACCAAATATACCCGAAACAACATTGCTTATTTCCTTAAAAACAAAAATACCCCCTTCTTCCGGGCAGAGAAGGGTAAACAAGGCGAGAAGCTGGTATTACTGGGCATGGGGCAGCGCTTGGTTTACTATTATTGCGGCATGGATCAGCGACGGGATGTTAAAAGGTTATATTGTTGCTTTGCCCTACAGCGATGATTATTCTTTTTATCAGAGCGCGCAGCGAGTTGCCAATATACGGTCAGGCGCCATGATTTGCATGGGAGTGGCTGTTACCTATGGAATCTACCGGATGACGCGTTACCTGTATACCGCTACGGAAGACGCTACGCCGATTATCAAAGGGGAGAGACGGTAAGCATGAATTTTGCCGGAAAAATAAAATCATTTTTCGCAAAAACTCCCGCTGTCTCGCAGGAATTTTTTGAGGAATTATCCGATCTTCTGGTAGAGGGTGATCTCGGAGCCCAGGAAGCGTATGCGGTTGTCGAATGTCTGCAGGAACGGTGCAAAAAAGAAGCTATTTCCTCGCCGGAACATGCGCGGGATTGTCTTGCCGTACTGCTGGAAGAAATGCTGCACAGTGTTAAGGCCTCGGCTTCCCTGGAAGCCGCGGTTTCTCATGAAGCCGGACCGGCGGTGATTCTCCTTTTGGGCGTTAACGGTGTGGGAAAGACGACGACCGCGGCAAAACTTGCCGCGTTATATCAGAGTCTCGGCTTAAAGCCGGTTCTTGCGGCGGGGGATACCTTTCGGGCGGCGGCAATTGATCAACTCAGGATACACGGCGAGCGGCTTGGCTTGCGGGTGGTTGCCCATCAACAGGGCGGAGACCCCGCCGCCGTGGTGTACGACGCGATTGAAGCCGCCGGTAAAGACGGGATGGTGATTGCCGACACCGCGGGCAGGATGCATACTAAATCGGCGCTGGTAGATGAACTGCGGAAAATCGACCGCGTAGTGGAATCAAAGGCCATGGGCCAGGCCATCGGCCAAACCGCCGACGTTCATTACATTAAATATCTGGTACTGGACGCCACTACCGGCAGAAACGCTTTTGCCCAGGCGGAAATTTTTTGTGAAGCGGTTTCTCCCGAAGCGGCAATATTGAGCAAATATGATTCTACCGCAAAAGGCGGTGTGGTTTTTTCATTGGCTTCCGGTTTACGCCTGCCTGTGGCGTATCTCTGTACAGGCGAAAAATACGGGGATATTCAAAATTTTGATCCCCATAACTTTGCGAGGGAATTTGCGGGTATTAATTGAAAAACTGCGGCTTTTGGTAAAGTCTCGGTTCCTGACCAAACCCCGGTTTTTCTCAAAGCCGGGCGCTGTTGTTTCCCTGATTCTGCGCGTCCTCTTACTTTTGTTTGCGGGTATTTTTGCCATTACCCAGGAATCGTCGGACAGCTCTGTTCGGGACAATTCCATCCGGGGGGATTTCCGTCCGGGCGATTTTTTGACCGATGATCTGTTTTCCGGTTTTCAGGACGAGGGGGAAGAACCGCCGCCCGGATGGATGCCGCCCGGCCCGCCGCGCTGGTTCCGATCCAATGCCGGCGGCATGACGCTTGAAGAAATTTCCTCGCGCCTTGTCGCTCTCCGTAATAAATACGCCCTGGTCATTGATTATGTCGCCCCTGATGAAGTGGAGCCCCGATTGCTGCCGTTTTATCAAGACGGCTATACCGTTGAAATTCGCGTTTTGTACGAGAGACGGGAAGAAATCCGCCGGCAATGGCTGTTTCAGGATGAAGCCGGCGTTATCCGGCTTAACGCCGTTTTTAAGCGGCAGTCTGACAAAATTCCCGGCGGTGTGTCCGGCGGCTTAACCGATAATGCACAGATCAAACCTGAAGAAGCATTTTCTGAAGAAGAGATTATTGAAGATGAATTTATCGAAGAAGAATTTTCAGATTCCGCTGAACTTGCCGATGAACCCTCCTCTCCGGAAGAAATTCTCTCCGATGAAATTGCTATGCCCGACCTGGACTCGTCTGACCTTATATTAGAAGATGAAACAGCGGTATCAGTGGGCTTTATCGAAGTTTATAATGAAAAAGCCCGGATTATCGAGGATCGCTGGTTTTTTGATGATGACAGTGAAATTGTAATAAACTATTCTTACAACATGAATACCCTGATAAGGGCCGAGACCGGTAAAAAGATACCGGCTTCACCGCCTGATACTGAACCGGAACAGTATCACGATGCGGTGTATCGTCCCATGTACACCGATATTTACCGGTATAACCGTTCTTATTCATTGCGCTATGTGGAACGCCTGTACCACCGAAAGGTAGATGTTGAGCCGGTTCGACTGGTCTTTCCCGGCCGTGTGCTGGATGCGGCTGCCGACAAAAATTTCATGAGAGACAAACTGGCTTTGAGATCTGACTTTTTTGAGAATTTTTCCGTGGAAGAGGGATATCGCATGATTTATGATACCGACAGCAGGGGAAGGATATTAACCCAAACCATGATCGACAGCAAAAATGAAACGGTATGGGTGATAAAAAACACCTGGTCCGGCAACAGGATCATTTCCATGCGAAAAACGGAAGGAGACAATGAAAAACTGATTGAATATGAGTATGACAGAAACGGAAATCGGATTGTTCAGCGCGATATACAAAACGGCGTTCTGGAGCGGCAGGTTTTCACCAAAGGCGAGAATGAGACTGAGGAACTGTATTTGAACGGTATTGTAGTGCTGAGGGCTTACTGGGAAAAAGGCAGAAAGATTAAAGAAGAACAGGTGCGGCAGCGATGAATTTCAGGTGGATATGGTTTATCGCTGTACGTTCTGTTTTTCGCAGACAAAAAAAATCCCCTTCCCCGATATTGTCCGTTTTGGGAATAGCTGTCGGGGTATTTGCGTTAATTGTCATTATTGCCGTGATGAACGGGTTTCAACTGGGTTTTATCGAAAGCATACTGGAAATTTCATCATACCATCTGCGTATTGGGCCATTGCCCGCCGACAAAATTGAAAAAGAGGGGGCGGTTCTTTTAACTGTTCCCGGCGTTCAGGCGGCCGTTCCCTTTCGGGAATTTCAGGCCCTTATCCGCGGCAGGCGGGGAGGGCAGCAGGCGGCCCTTGTCCGGGGGCTTCCGGCGGACGCTCCGGCGCGGGATACCGCCATGGCCGCCCGTCTTGAATTTGAGGAAGGTTTTTTTAACCTGAACAATGAACGCAATGTATTGCTCGGCGCGGAACTTGCCCGGCGGTTGGGAGTAAGAACCGGAGATGAGATAAGCCTGTACTCAATACCGGCGCTGTTTGAAGATTCTGATGAATATACCGGCCTGCGGACTTTTACCGTTACCGGGCTGTTTAGAACCGGCTTTTATGAATATGATACCGGATGGGCTTTTGTCAACATTGAGAGCGCCGCGGTTTTTTCCGATACCGGTCCTGTCATGGGGGTTAAGCTGAAAAACCGCTTTCACGACCAAAGAATGCTGAAACTTGCCCGAAAAAGACTTGAGGGGCAGGACGGTTCTGAAAAGGCGGAATTTACCAGTTGGCGCGATTATAACCGCTCGTTTTTTGGGGCGCTGCGCACCGAGAAACTCTTTATGTTTATACTGGTAGGGCTTATCTTTATTGTGGTTGGGCTGAATATCTACCAGGCGCAGCGGAGATCGGTGCTGGAACACCGTGAAGAAATAGGTTTGCTGCGGGCCGTTGGCGGCGGCGAACGGGCGGTGCGCATGATTTTTGTCTGCGACGGGGCCATTATCGGATTTACCGGCGCGTCCGTCGGCCTGATTTTGGGCGTACTTGTCGCGTCGCGTATTCCCCGGTTTTTTACCGTTATTGAAAATATTGTTAATTTTTTTATTGATATTGTTAATAACATTGCCGATTTTTTTGACGCTGGCGGGGTAGGGGGATTTTCTTTATTCTCACCGGCGATATTTTATATCAAGGAAATACCGTCGCGACTCATACCGCAGGAAGCTGTTTTGATTTTTATGTTTGGATTTTTATCCGCGCTGCTGGCGGCGTGGCTTGCTTCGCGTAAAACATCCCGTATACTGGTGGCGGAGGTGCTGCGGTATGAATAATAACATCATGGTCAGCGCCCAGGGACTGGTAAAAAATTATATTTCAGGACATGAAACCCTTCATATTCTGCGGGGGATAAGTTTTACCATTCCCTCCGGCCTCTCGGCGGCGATAAGCGGACGCAGCGGCAGCGGGAAAAGCACCCTGCTCAATATTCTCGGCGGGCTTGACCGCAGCGACGGGGGAAAGGCGTTTGTCGGCGGAATGGAGATAACCTCGCTGCCGGAAAAAGACCTTTCGGCATACCGCGGCAAAAAAATCGGTTTTATTTTTCAGTTTCATTATTTACTCAAGGATTTTACCGCTCTGGAAAACGTCATGCTGCCCGCCTATATCGCCGGAATGAGAAAAAAGGAAGCCTTCGCCCGCGCAAGGGCGCTGCTGTTCGATATGAAGCTTCTTAACCGCGCCAAACACTTCCCTTCCCAACTTTCCGGCGGCGAACGGCAGCGGGTAGCGGCTGCCCGCTCAATGGTCAACGATCCCGACCTGATACTGGCCGATGAGCCGACCGGGAACCTTGATCCCGACAACAGCGCCGTGGTTGCCGAACTGCTCTACGCCAGCGCGGAAAAATGGGGTAAAACCCTCCTTGTGGTAACGCATGACGAAAAATTGGCGGCGCGGGCTTCAAACCGCTATACCCTGGAAAACGGTTTACTTACCAAGAGCGTTACATGAAAAGCCGTTGTTGTTTTTTTATTGCCATTCGCTACCTTCTGGGCCGCGCCCATGAGGGGGGGCGTTACCTGCGCGGCGCCGCCGCCGGTATCGCCGTAAGCCTGATACCCATTATAGTGACGCTCATTGTCGCCGACGGCATGATACGGGGTATTGTTGACCGTTACCTGGAACTGGGAACAGGCCATTTGCAGGTGTTCGGCTTTATTGATCCTGAAAGCCTGGAAGGAATCACCGAAAAAGTGCGGGAACTTGACGGCATCAGGGGGGCGTGGACGGAACGGCGGGGCACGGGAGTGCTGGTCGGCAAAAAGGGCAAAGCCGGGGCAAGCATCCGCGCCATAGACCCGTCGTTTTGGCAGGACGCGGGGAGTCTTGAATACCTGAAACTGGTGGCGGGAACCGCGCAGGCGGAAACAGATCGTGATATGCTGTTAGGTGAAAGCCTTGCCGCCTCCATCGGCGCGGAAACCGGAGACACGGTGCGGCTCATGACTGTCAGAACCAACGCCGACGGCAGGAACATACCCCGCGTGACGGCCTTTACCGTTTCGGGCATTGTTTCATCCGGCTATCATGAACTGGACGCGCTATGGTGCATTGTTACCCATGAGGGGGGACGGCGCATATTCTCTGCGGATTCATCATCAAGTTTAATTGTAAAAATCGACTCTCCCTACGCCAAAACCGATGATGCCGTCTGGTCGCTGTACTCAAATCTGGGCGCGGGTTACAGCGTATACACCTGGAAAGACCTGATGCGTTCCCAGTACAGCTCCTATGAATCCACGCGCCAAATGCTGCTGTTTATAATGGCGCTGATAGTAATTGTCGCCGCGATAAATGTTTCTTCCGCCACTTCAATGCTGGTAATAGACCGGCAGCGGGACATTGCCGTACTGAAAGTTACCGGCGCAAACGCCGACGGCGTGGCCGGTGTTTTTCTGTGGGGGAGTTTTCTTACCGGCCTGTGCGGCGCAATTATCGGCATCGCCGTAGGCCTGCTGCTCGGTTATTTTATCAATCCACTGATCCGCTCTCTGGAAATTTTTTTTAGCTTTTTTTCCGGTTTGGCAGGCGGCTCTGAAGTAAAAATACTGGATCCGGGTTTTTATCTTGAAACCATCCCCATCGTCATTGACTGGTTTGCCGTCTTTCTCATCGGCTGTTTTACGATTCTTTGTTCTGTTGCCGCCTCATGGATTCCCGCCCGCCGCGCGGGAAGACTTAAACCCATGGATTTGTTAAGAAAATATTGAAGAAGGATATAACCATGGAGCGACACAGGGGGGAAAGCCGGTATAGTCTGTAACAACCGGAACTTTACTATTAATGTGGTTTTACCTAAAAACCTCACAAATTGAGATATACAACACTTTATGTTGTATATATGTAGTTAGGCGAAATATTTATTGAAGTTTTGTGGAAATGTTATATAAATACTTGACAAAAAATGTATATTATGATGAGATTAAATTATCAAAGAGAAAATAATGGATAAAAATATGGAAAAATATAACGCTATATTAAAGGAATATTTGAATATAGTTCCGCCGGAGAATAAAAATCTTTATGAAGAATTGGCGAATATGGCAATTCTTGCGGGTTATACTCCCACAAGAGATAAAACAGGGATAATTTCAATATCATTCCGTAATAATAAAGCTAAATTTACGATTATGAAATTTTCGGAAGATACCAGAGACGGATTTAAATTTAAATTTGCCGCAAATAAAAATTATTCAAAAATATTTGATGAAAGTATTAAACGATATGATCAGTACTTAAGGGGTTTATATTCTGAAAAATATAATTTAAAAAATGTAACATGTTTTGGCTGCAAAAAATGCAGTAATGAAAAAAAGTTATTTTATACAATAAAATATGATGATGGCGGGAAATATACGGTATGCGGAACCGTTGCTTATGTATATATAAATCAAATATCAAAAGAAATTGTTGATGAAGCCGGAAAAATGATACAAATTCAACATAAGAAAATAATTGAAGAATGATTGCAAATTGGAAGCGTTAAAGAAATCAGGAATTAATCAATATTGGGTAATAATATGGGAAATAAAAAAATGGAATATAATAAAATATTAATAAATGCGGAAAACGCGGAATTTCAAGTTATTCAGTCTCTAAAGCAAAATCGGACAAAACGTAATAAATTGAATGAAATATTTATTGAGGGTATAGAGTGCATTAAAAAGGCTGTAGAATCAAGAATTGAAATTACCAGAATAATTATTAAAAATATAAATACTCTGTCGGAATGGGGTAAAAACATGGTAAAACAAAATAGGGATGTAAAAATTATTGAAATGTCCGATAAATTATATAATGAATTATCTGATAAAATTAATCCTTCTGAGATGTTAATAACGGCAAGAATCAGGCAAAATACACTTAATGACATTAATAATAAAAACCCGTTTATTATTGTATTTGACAGACCAACTGATCATGGGAATTTAGGTTCTATGATACGCTCGGCAAATGCTTTTAACGCAGACGGACTATTTATTATTGGACATGGGGTTGATATATATGAGCCAAAAGTAATTAGAGCAAGTATGGGAAGCATATTTTTTACAAAAATAATAACAATAGGATCAATGGAAATATTATTGGATTTTATTAAATCTCAGAAAACAAAAAATAATATGGAAATAATAGGCACTGATTCCACAGGAGATGTATTAATAAATGATTATAAAATGAAAAGACCGGTAATGGTAATAATAGGAAATGAAGCAAAAGGTATGAGTGTAAAACTAAAGGAAATATGTGATAAAATTATCAGAATACCGATGGAAGGGAATGTAAATTCATTAAATTTATCATGCGCGGCATCAATAATTATGTGGGAAATATATAAGAGCGGGTACCGCGCATAATAGGCCGGTATATGTTTTGCCGCTTTTTGCGGTTACCGGGGAAACCCAGCAGACCGTGAATGGGAGGACGGCGCAACCAATCACCTGATAATCGTTCCTGGTCCTTTTTTTATAGTAATGAACGGAATTATGGAAGGAGAGAAACGAAGGTACGTCGACATTGATCTGGGAAAACGGGAGTATACCATGGCAATCATCGGAAGAAACGGGAGAACGAGTATCCACCATGGAAAAACCGGCATCCAGAGACGGTCGGCGCTGTAAGGGTGGTCCTTGAGGCGATTTCTACTGGCTTTTGGAAAAAAACGACGTTGCGGGGCATAGAAAAAGTCTTTACGGAATGGGGTTTATTCTCCTTTTCTCTTTGTTCTTTGTTACCCGTTACCTGTTCCTTGAATTCCACTGCATACCTTGACATTTAATGCGGTTTTATGCCAATCTTTCTACTATGGTTGAAGACGCCATTTTAACTATTGAGGAAGTCGCGCAGTACCTGAGGGTGTCGGAGCGCACCGTATACGACTGGGCGCAGAAAGGCGAAATCCCGTCGGGGAAAATCGGAACCGTCTGGCGCTTCAANANGGCGGAAATTGAACAGTGGGTCAATGACCGTCTTTCTCCCAACAAATTGAGCGAGCATCTTNAACCGGTGCAGATGCAGGCGATACTTTCGCCGGACCGCGTCCTGTTTCTTGAGCACCCCGCCAAACGTGACGCGCTGCTTGCGCTCGCCGCGAATCTGGCGACAGCTCCGCAGGTCAAAAACAGCCATGAACTGAGTC
>JGI20170J14366_1000558_pt1 | contig 15820 bp, 10 predicted proteins | sample TergutNc150P3_FD_14366 | JGI IMG/M metagenome (IMG submission 14366) | reverse complement strand
TTTTTTGACTGTAATGAGAACGCGGTCAATCTGTTCGGACTATCAAGCAAGCAGGAGTATCTCGAAAAATTTTATCAGCTTTCACCGAAGTATCAGCCGGATGGGGAACTATCAAACAAAAAAATGACTGAATATATTGATAAAGCTTTTACCGGGGGTTACTGCCGTTTTGAATGGATACATCAGAAATTAAACGGCGAACCCATTCCGTGCGAAATTACACTCGTGCGCGCTCAACATAATAACGGCTATATTGTTGTGAAATACATACGCGATTTACGCGAACAAAAAGAGATGCTTGCCAAAATACACAAAGAAAATGAGAAGTCCCGCACAATGGCCCATTGGTATAATTCAATTCTTAACGCGATACCGCTGCCCATAACCGTTACCGACACGGATACAAAATGGACATTTATTAACGCGGCGGTTGAAAAGCATTTGGGAATAACGCTTGAAGACGCCATAGGCAAGCCATGCAGTAATTGGGGGGCCAACATTTGTAATACGCCGTACTGCGGTATCGCCTGCGCCAAAAGGGGCCTTAAACAAACATATTTTTCAGAAGGGGATACATCGTATCAGATTGATGTCGCGGTACTCAAGGACCTGAACGACAAAACAATGGGGTATATCGAAGTTGTGCAGGATATTACCAACCTGAAAATGATGACAAAAAAACAAGCGGATGCGGAAGCCGCCAACATCGCCAAATCCGCTTTTCTGGCAAAGGTAAGCCACGAAATACGCACGCCGATGAACGCCATTCTGGGCATTACCGAAATTCAACTGCAGAACGAAAAGCTTTCTCCGGACACACAGGAGGCTCTGGGTGTAATTTACAATTCGGGTTATTTGCTGCTGGGCATTATCAATGACATACTTGATCTTTCCAAAATAGAAGCGGGCAAGCTGGAACTGGTGCCGGTCAATTACGATGTCCCCAGCCTGATCAACGACATTGTGCATCTTAATGTTATGCGCTATGACAGTAAACCGATTGAATTTAAGCTTCGGGTGGATGAAAACATCCCGACAACGCTGTTCGGCGATGAGCTCCGTATAAAACAGATTCTCAACAACCTGCTTTCCAACGCGTTTAAATATACCGAATCAGGCGAAGTCTCGTTGTCAGTCGCCTTTGAGGCGCAGCAGGAAGATACTGCCGGTATAATGCTTATTTTCCACGTCAGTGATACCGGGCAGGGCATGACTGTGGAACAGTTAAACAAACTGTTTGATGAGTATACCCGCTTTAATATAGAAGCCAACCGCACAACCGTAGGCACGGGCCTGGGTATGGCTATTACGAAATACCTCGTCCGGATGATGAACGGCTCAATTTTGGTGGAAAGCAAACCGGGTAAAGGTTCGACATTCACCGTGCGGCTGCCGCAGGGGATTATTGCCCAATCGGGCGTATTGGGAAAGGAATTGGCGAAAAACCTCGGCCTGTTCAATCTTGGCAGGGCGGCGCAAATGAAAAAAGCGCCGCAAATCATCCGCGAGTACATGCCTTACGGCAGAGTTTTAGTTGTAGACGATGTGGAAACAAACCTGTATGTCGCCAAAGGGTTGATGACTCCCTACGGCTTGTCGGTTGAAACGGCCGTGAGCGGATTTGAAACCATTGAAAAAATCAAGGACGGCGCGATTTATGACATCATATTCATGGATCATTTTATGCCAAATATGGACGGCATCGAAACGACAAAAAATCTGCGCGAGTTGGGATATACGCGGCCTATAGTGGCGTTGACGGCTAACGCCTTGACAGGGCAGGCGGAAATGTTTGCGACAAACGGTTTTGACGGTTTTATTTCCAAGCCGATAGACATACGCCAACTGAACGTTACGCTCAACAGGCTGATACGCGACAAGTATCCGGTTGAAACAATTGAAGCCGCGTGGCATCTCAAAGACAATCTGAAGAAAGATTCTGCCAATGGCGATGCGGCATCGCAGCCCTCTATTGACCCGGAATTGGCAAGAGTTTTTTCGCGGGACGCTGAAAAAGCCGTTGCCGCGCTGGAAGCGATACAGAAAAAAGAAGGCAATTACGGGGACGAAGATATACAGGCGTATATTATTAATGTCCATGCCATGAAAAGCGCGCTGGCGAACATCGGCGAAACGGCGCTTTCCGGCGCCGCGTTAAAACTGGAACAGGCCGGACGGGCGCGGGATACCGCCGTAATGACCGCCGAAACTCCGGCTTTTCTGAATTCACTGCGGACATTCATCGGAAAAATCAAGCCAAAGGAAGTTGATAAGAACGGCGGAACCGCGGACGCGGACAATGACCAGCCCTGCCTGCTTGAAAAACTCGCCGTTTTACGGGAAGCCTGCGCGGAATATAACAAGAAAGACGCCAAAACCGTAGTAGCTGAACTGCGACAAAAAACATGGCCACACTTCGTCAATGAATTGTTGGATGCCATCGCCGAACATTTGCTGCACAGCGAATTTACGGAGGCGGCGGATCTTGCGAAGGATTATTCAGAAAAATAGACAAACAGGACGGTGATTGACGCCATGAGCGTTATCCGCATTACTCCTCAAGCAGCCAATCCAGTGCATTTATCTGCTTTATCCCGTTATGCGAAGTATTTGGCTCGTAATCGCGGGTAAGCAGAAATTTGGGGTTATGATCGCGTATCAATTCAAACGGGGCAAGTTCCCGCGCAAGCGTTTCTTTGACGCGTACCGTTTCAGATACCTGATAATATTCGGCGCCGTCCGGTCCTTCCGCCATGAAATCTACTTCCTTTTCGTCAACTTTGCCGATATAGACTTTATAGCCCCGGCGCAGGAGTTCAAGATAGACAATATTCTCCAGTATATGTCCGCTGTCTGCCGCTTTATTGCCAAGCAGGAGACGGCGCAGTCCCATATCAATCATGTAATATTTATTGAGCGTTTTTAAGAGTTTTCTGCCTTTAATGTCATACCTGTCCGCTTTGTACAGAATATAACTGTCACGGAAAGCGTCAAGATAATTTTCAACGGTAAGCGGCAAAATTTTAATTCCATCGGAAGTCAGCATATCGCTTATGCGCTTTATTGAAGTTTCCGAGCCAATCGTATCGGCCATGAATTTAATAACCCGCTCCAGTCTTCCGGCTTCTTTTATATTTTTGTTTTCGACAATATCCTTCAGGACGATGGTGCTATAAATACCGGAAAGATAATCGCGAACGCTTGATTTATCCCAGTAAGCGGCAATCAAGGAATTTAAGGAATTTTCTGAAAGATTACGATATTTAAGAGAATAGGACAAAGCGTTATCTGAAAAATTGCGAAAATTAAACACGAAGGGAAAAGAGCCATATTCAACATAATGCGCAAATAATTGATCGTGTGACAGCCCGGAAGAATCCGCCGATACATATTCCCTGAATGATAACGGAAACATGTGTATCTCCACATAACGGCCGGAAAGAAGCGTCGCCCATTCGCTGGACTGCATTTTGGAATTTGAACCGGTAAGGTACAAATCAACATTTTTTTTGATAAACAGCCCATCCGCCGCCCGCTGGAAATCTTTCACGTTCTGAATCTCGTCTAAAAAAATATAGTTCTGTTTGTTTTTTATAAGCCGGGCGTTAATGGTATCGTAGAGTTTTTCCCAATCAAGAAACTCCCGGTAATCGGGTTCTTCCAGATTAATGCTTTGGATTTGCTCAGGTTTCACGCCGAGCCTTAAAAGCTCATTCTGGTACAATTCAAATAAAGTAGATTTACCGCATCGGCGCACGCCGGTTACTATCTTGATGAGCTGTTTATCCTTAAAAACGAGCAGTTTTTTGAGGTATTCAGGTCGGTTTATCATATTTTTCCCTTTTTTATAATATATTGTAAAAACTGTATAAAAGTCAATAGTTTTATATTCTATACTGTAAAAACTATGTAAAAGTAATAAGTTTTATATCCTATAATGTAAAAACTTACCAGCGCCTCCTTTACTTTTTATCCCGCTTTTCAGTATATTTATGTCCAGGAGACCACTATGGCATTTGCGTTAAATTCGTACCCCATTGCTTACCGGGCGAAGTTTTCCGGCGGAAAATGGAGTGAAGAGTACCTGGAAAAACCCCACAAAACGGCTGAAGCGGAAGCGGCGATGAGCGAGGAAGACAGGGGTAAAATTGAAAATTCACGAAATTACTATGACGATATGCCATTGGTAAACTATACCAGCCAGTACGGTCTGGCCTGCTTTGAGGGAATAAAGGCCCTGCCCCAAAAAAACGGCGGTCTGGCAATTTTCCGGCCTAACCGGAACGCGGCGCGTTTTTACCGGTCCATGAAAGGACTGTTTATGCCGCCTTTCCCCGAAGACCTTTTTGTGAAAGCCTGTGTCGAAACCGTTAAACGTAATGCTGAACTGGGATTCTGCCCCAAATACAGGCCGGAATGGGAAAAAGATTCATTTATGAGCGCCGACTCGGTGTATATACGGCCCTTTACCCTTGCCGAAGGGGGAATTGGCGTGAATATTTCCAGAGAACCCTGGGTTATGGTGATTAATACGCCGGTGAGTTCTTATTTTTCAGGCGGTAATTCAGACGCCGTGGTCACCGAGCGGATCCGGGCAACGCCCAAAGGCACCGGCTGGATAAAAGCCTGCTCCAATTACGCGATAGCGGCTCTGGCAAAACATGAGGCAATGGATGCCGGTTATATGGAATGTGTGTTTCTTGACGCTGTTCACCGCAAGTACATTGAAGAAGGCTCCTCCTGCAACATCTTCTTTTATCTGAAGTCAGGCGAACTGGTAACGCCGGAATTGGGAGACACGATTCTGCCGGGCATTACCCGCGCCAGCATCATTGAGCTTGCCCGCGACCGGGGTATAAAAACAAGCGAGCGGAAAATTGCCATTGACGAAGCGCTTGAAGAAACAAAGGAATGTTTTGTCAGCGGAACAGCCGCCGGCGCGACGCCTATTACGTCTCTTACCTGGCAGGGCAAAAAAACCGTCTTTAACGGCGGCAAGTCCGGCGAGCTTACCGCTGAAATTCAGAATACCATCAAAGGTATACAGTACGGAACTCTGCCCGACACCAAAGGCTGGCTGGTGCCCGTCGTGTAAGCTCCATTGGCGTATTACACGAAAATATTCGGAGGTGCTGGAAATGAAGACGGTATTTGATTTTCTTAAAAAAGCGGGTACATACTACCTTGCTACTGTTGACGGAGATCAGCCGAGAGTGCGGCCTTTCGGTACGATCAATCTTTTTGACGGGAAACTCTACATTCAGAGCGGCAAAAGCAAGGAAGTAGCCAGGCAAATCAAGGTTAATCCTAAAGTTGAATTGTCGGCGTTTGACGGAGAAACATGGGTTCGCGTTGCCGCAATGCTGGTGGAAGATAACCGCGCCGAAGCGCAGGAGAGCCTGCTGGCGGCTTATCCTCAACTGCGTAACAGGTATGCGGTGAACGATGGTAACAATGTAGTCTATTATTTAAAAGACGCTATAGCTACGTTTTATACTTTTGGCGGTGAACCGAGAGAAGTACGGTTTTAGGAAAAAAGCGTCAGTTACCCCCGCTTAACATCACTTTCGAAATGGGGTAATTTATTAAGATAAAGACAGGTAAGTATGTCCATAGAGCGTGTTGATAACATACAATGCTTGCTAACAATAACTTTGTTATTTGAATTGTGTAATAGTTTCCAAAGGGAGACCGGTGGCGGCTTGTATCTGTTCTGCCAAAAAACCCATTGCTTTCATCTTTCGGGCGATGTCAAGGCTGGCTTCGTTGCGGCCTTCGTTCAGACCTTTGGCAAGTCCTTCCCTAAGCCCTTCACGCCGAGCGCCTACCATTCCGCTTTGATAGTCAAGTTGGCTTTTTATCAGAGTAGACATACGCGCGTATTCTACCTCGTCCTGGGTGATGTTTACCAAAGCGTCTAAGGCCATCGCTATGCCCTCCTTTCGATTAATTATCTCAATTATTTTACCCCTTTTCTCCTCGTCTGTCAAATATTGAAAAAATACCGCCCATAGTTCCGCGTTGGTCATCTCTTCAATAGGCTTGTCCGCTACCGGTTCCGTTTTTACCAGTTCTACGGTAATTATTCTGGTTCTCCCGCCAAGCGAAACGTGATTGTCCGGGTCATAATATAAAAAATTGTGCGCGAAATTTTCATCGGGAAAAAATTTCCCTTTTGCCAAAATGGCGATTTGATAGGTTTCCTTCAAATCGTCATACGTTTTATCTTGCCCGTGAATGCCCTGTCCTACAAATAACCGTGCCGCGTGGTATTCTAGACGTATCGGTTCGCTTGCTTCGGGGTTGAATGACATTTCAACGTTTATTGGTTCGCCTTTTCCGGTTTTACAGGCTACGTCGAAACGCAGGTACCGTTGTCTAATATCGTCAATGGGCGGTTCATTGGCGGAGATAGCCTCCACCGTGACCGTACGCCCTATCAGCGCCGAAATCAGGTCTGAGAGGGCGCCCCTCGACTTTGCTGTTTCTTTGGTGAATACGGCTTTGAATACCGGATCATAGCGGATGTCCAGGATGGCCCTGTTTCCGAATGGGAAGGGTCCCCACTCATACTGAGCAGGATTTTCAATTTTTGTTTTCATATTTGAATCTCCTACGATATATAGGGGGCAAATATGCAAAAAGCTTTAGTCAAAATGGAAAAGAATGAATTTTTTTACTTCTGTTCTATGATACAACTGGCTTGTCTTTCCACTTCACCCTAATCCCGCAGTAGCCCATAATTGTCATCAAAGTAAAGTAGACCGGGGTAAATATCAAAGTTAAGAAATAGCCCAGATTCAGGGGGCCGCCTTTGGGAAGTTTTGCGCGGAACAGGCCGAAGGCTCCAATGGTGTTTTCGATCATTACGATGAAGACGCCGGCGGGCATGGGCCAGAGGCCGGGGAAAAAAGGCAATAGGGGTATGGCGAGAATACCGGTGGAAATTACCAGCATCAGAATATTGTAGTTAAGACGGGTCATAAACTCAGGGCTGAACAGGCCGCCGTTGTTCCAGCGGAGGGTTTGGCTGATAAAACCGCGCCATGTTTTTTCAGCGCCGGTTTCTATCGCCGCGTCGGGCAGGGCGATGGCGCGGACGCGGTATTTGCCGTGGGAACGTATCAGCGAGATGAGCGCCGCGTCCTCGGTGGCTGAAGGCGGCACCGCGTCATAGCCGCCGACAGAATCCAGCGCCGCCCTGCGGATAATCAGGTTGTTTCCAAAGCCGCCTCCCGCCGCGCCCAGCCCTATTGCTCCGGCAAGGTAATTGTAACGCACCGCGTGGTCATAGCACTGGTACAGGAAGAAGAATCCCTTCCTCTCTTTTTTTTTGAATACCGGCCCGATAACCGCGCCAACAGCCGCATCGTTCATGCGGCAGGCCATTGCCTGAATCCAACCCGGAGGCGCTTCACAGTCGCCGTCAGTGAACAACAGATAATCCCCCCGCGCCGCGGCTATGCCCGCCGACAGGGCGTATTGCTTCCGGTTGGGGCCGGGGTTTTCTTTCAGGGTGATTACGCTGCAATTATTCATGCCCTGCCGGGCCGCATCCCTTACAAATTGGGCAAGCATGGAGGGGCTTTCATCGTCCGAGCGGTCGTCAACAAAGATAATTTCAGCCGGATAATTCTGCGCGAGCAGGCTCCGTAACAACCCTTCCATACGCCGGCCTTCGTTATGAACAGGGATAATAAGCGATACCGGGAGGGGGGGGTGGCCGTTAAAAACGGCGCCGTTTTTAACGGCCTGGCTGTCCCGCCGCCATTCCAGAAAAACCCCCGCCATTAACAATGTCTGCAAAATTACAAAAAAAATACCATGCCCATAGCAGAAAATGACAAATGCGGTCAAATTTACCCCCAGGGCAATACAGTATAGCACATATTGAACTATTTTGAATGGTAATGTATACTAATTAAGAGGTGATTTATGGCGGAAGATTTGGTTGAAAAGGTATTCTCTTTCTTTTCTGGCGATAATGCCGAAACCCATCTGTCGGACAAGGAAGTTGTCCTGAAGCAGAGGCTCAAAGACCTCACTGAAAACAAATATGCCCGGTTTTATCGGCCAAAAACTGACGAGGCTGACCCGTCGTTGGGACACTTTTTCTACACGCTCTATAAAATGATACTGCCGGTTCGCACTTTTATGCAGGACGTTGCCCAAACGACCCGGCTCCGGCAAATCGTACTGGAAGCTTTTATGGACGCCCATATTATTGAAACAGCCAAGCGGCTCAGTCCGGCGGCGATAGAAGAACGTTTCAGGAAAACCCCTCCGGCTGAATTAATTACGGAGATTCGCGCGGATATTGATAAACTGGTCGCCGGGTTTGACAGCAGCCGGATAAGCGGGGTAGACCGCTGTTACGATCTGGTCACGGTGGTTTTCCAACTGGCCCATTTTGATTACCCCGCCCTGCTTAAGAAATTCGACTCCAATTTTACCGAAGGGCCGTTTAGCGGGGACCCCAAATTTTTCCCGGTCAAAACCGCGTTGATTGCAAGAGACCTGGGTGATTTTTTGGCGGTTTCCCAGAACATTAACCCTGACAATGACTGGAAAGCCCTGCTTAAATTGCTTAAAAGCTGCGCCGGCAAGGAACTCATCTCCGAAGACCAGTTTGCTCAAATACTGATTGGGCTGCGGGATGTGATTAATTCAAAAGTGCTGGAATTGATTGTGCAATGCGGCAGCAAAAATCCGGTATGGACCTGTAAACCCCGGGTTCCTGATGAACATATTGCCGAGAATTGGCTGGAGGCAAGAACTTCCAAAGCGCAGGAATGTATAGACAGAATTAATGAGGCTGAAACAAACAAGCAAATCGCCGTATTAATCAAGGAAATTTTTGATAATACTGAAGAACTTGAACGCCTGGAAAATTATTCCGTCGCCAAAAGCGACGTCTATCGCAGAAAAGAATTATCCTACTTTGTATATGCTCAGGGGCTTAACTACCTTTCGGTTTTCCTGAGCGATTACATGGAAAAGGAAATTCGCGAACTGTGCGATATTTTGCTTATCCGGGGACAGTGGACCAATAATACGTTCTCCAAGGAAATGTCAGAAGCGGTACATGAACTGCTGGATATGCCCGAAGCGGTCTCGCGTTTGGACGCGGCGCTTACGGATGACGGCCCGGATGGTTCCCGGTTAAAAGCGGCGCTTCTCCGGTTTGACCGGGATCGTACCCAGGCGCGCTATATCAATGCCATTATTGATAATATCAACGAAACAGTGCTGGAATTAATGAACAATTTTATTGAGCAGATCTCCGTTATTGACAAGCATCTGAAGTCTCTGGTGGATGATGTGCATAAAAAACATCCTGAGATGATTCTTAACTGGCGTGAGTTGGCTATGTTTTCAAAGGATCCTTTGCATCAGCGAATAGTGAATGACAGCAAAAAAATCAGTTGTTTTATTGATTTGATGAATCTGTGTATACAATGAAATTTTAATTCAAGGAGCCTGCGATGGCTATTATTGCTGTTTCCCGCGAGTTGGCCGCTCTGGGTGACGAGACTGCCAGAGAACTGGCAAAACTCCTGGGTTATCATTTTGTAGATAAACATGCGCTGGAAAAACGAATAAAGTCCTATGGCATTGAAGGCCGGGAATTCCAGAAATACGATGAACGCAAGCCTTCATTTTTTGCGTCGTTTTCGCAGAGCCGGGATGATTATCTGCATTACCTGAAGACAGCCATTTTTGCCGAAGCCGGAGAGGGCAATTGTGTTTTTATCGGCAGAGGGGCGGGGATGGTGTTTAAGGATATGCCGGGGCTTATTTCGCTGTTTTTGGCCTCGCCGCTTGCTATTCGCATTGAGCGGGTAAAAAGTTATTTTCATTGTGACGAGCGGCGGGCGCGGCAGATTATTGAGCGCAGTGATCAGGACCGCGTTGGCTTTCACCGCTACTTTTTTGACATTGACTGGAGAGATCCGGCACATTATCATCTTTCCCTCAATACCGGAATCTTTCGTCCCGCGGATTGCGCTGAAATTATCAATCAGTTTAAGAAACTTTTTTTTACCCCCGAATCGGAAATTCAGGGAGCTGTACGCCTGAAAGAGTTGATTCTTGAACAGAAGATAAAACATTGCATAATGTATGAGCGGGAAATTCCCATTCACTTCCTGGAGCTGTCTGTTTCCGGCAATGTTATTACCCTGTATGGCGTTGCCAATTCCCAGGCGTTGGTTGACGCTGCCCTGAATGTCACCGGCGAGTTGATTGGCGAGTCCGCCGGCAAGATGACAGTGCAGAGTGAAATTCAGGTTGTCCGGGAATACAGCGTGATGCCGTAACATAGAAGAATTTTCACCACGGAGTACACGGAGTTTCACGGAGGTTTAAGATGTTAGTATCTTAATCCTTATTTAAGTTCAGACGCCAGCCGTTCCTGAATAACATCATATTCCAGGTTGTCTACTTGCTCGCGGAGCCACAGCACCAGATCGCCGCCGGATTCATATTGATACGCTTCAAGTTTACCCAGCATTTCTTCCATGTCGTTGACTTTGTAATGTTTGCAGGCTTCGGCAATATTCCGCAAAAGAACCGCGTCGGGCTTTGGAGAGAGAGGTTTGGCGCTTTCCGGTTTCGTAACCACAGCCAGAAATTCTTTCAGTTTTTCCAGCAGTTTTTCTACAGCCAGGATAAAGGGATCATGATTGGTATCAATGAATTGCCTTTCCCTTTTGCGGGCCGCATGTTCAAGGGCTTCCGCCTGTTTTCCCATCGTTTCGGCGCAGATGCCGTAGGTTGAACCTTTTATGCCATGAACTGTTATGACATATTCTTCCATTGCTTCTTCGGGAAAATTTTCGTTTTTCGCGTGGCGCATTTTTTCCAGCAGGGCCGGGGTATGCATACAGTAGGCGCGCAGTATATCCAGATACGCTTTTTCCTGATAGCGGTTTTTTCCTTCCTGCAAATTAACGCCCTCAATGGAAACGTCATTGGGGAAAATACTTTGATCCATTTTTGTCTCTCCTGAATCTGTTTTTTGCACCTGTTTCTCTTTGGGAATCCAGGTTGTCAATATATCATCCAGTTTCGATATGTCAATAGGCTTACTGAGATAATCATTAAAGCCGTTTGACAAAAACATATCTTTCATTCCGATAATCGCGTTGGCGGTAAGCGCGACAATGGGGATATTCCGGTAATAATCCCCTTCCAGCGCGCGAATGTACCGGGCAGCCTCAACGCCGTCCATTTCCGGCATCATGTGATCCATAAACACTATATCGTAATGTTTGCGCTGTACCATTAAAATGGCGTCCGCCCCGTTGGTACAGGTATCAACATGGCTCTGGTATATTGCCAGGAGTCCCGCGGTAACTACCAGGTTGGTATTAATGTCATCTACAACGAGCATTTGCGCGTCAGGCGCGATAAAACGCCTGTCCTGCCGTTTATGCGACCCTGTTTCCATTTGGTGATTAAGTACGGCGGCCAGCGGGATACTGTATACGGGCCTGTTTATTATAGGTATGCTGCGGAACGTTCCCGGATCCTTGTCATTGGCAAGGATGACAAGGGTAGTGCCGGGCGATTTTGTTTTAATTAACTCATCGGCTTTTTCGGCAAGCTCCGCGTTTATCAGGGCAAAAGAATAATTTCCACCGGAAAGCTCCCGGAAAAATTCTTCCGGGTCATTTTTATATGCCGCCGGCACTCCCAGATTTTGCAGGGCGCGAGCAATCGACTCCGCGTAAAGGGATTGTTTCTCATAACAAAGCACGGTCTTTTCGGAGTGATTTTCCACCTGCGCGAGAGGTTCATTTTCGACAATGCTCTGGGGAATGACCGCGGAAAAAACAGAACCTTCGCCGTATTTACTGGAAATGCTGATGTCGCCGCCCATGGCCCGGCAGATGCTTCGGGTAATGGCAAGCCCCAGTCCGGTTCCTTCTACGCCCTGATTTTTTTTCATGTCCAGGCGGGTAAAGCTGCGAAACAAATTCGGTATGTCCTGTTCTTTTATACCGATGCCGCTGTCGGCAATTTCAAACCCCAGATTGATTATGTTGCTGCCATTGGATGAAGCTTGACCGGTTACCGTTAGGTGAATATAACCATTATGGGTGTATTTTACCGCGTTAGAAAGCAGATTGTTCATAATCTGCCGTATTCGAACTTCGTCGCCGCTGAGTAAATCGGGAATGGAAGCGTCCACATCAACGATAAAAGCAATTGGTTTATCGGTAATCCGTATCTGCACCATGGTAATAATATCATTAAGCAGAGAGGAGAATGAATAAGAAACAGCGTTAATTTCCAGAGCTCCCGCCTCGATTTTGGAGATGTCAAGAATATCATTGATAATTGATAAAAGATTAAGCCCCGCCTGCTTGATACCTTCCAGATATTCCTGGGCTCTGGGCAGGGTATCCGCGCGCAGGGCCAGTTCACTCATGCCAATTACGGTATTCATAGGGGTGCGAATTTCGTGGCTTGTCTGGGCCAGAAAGATCGACTTTGTCCGGTTTGCCTGTTCAGCCTGCTCCTTGGCTTCCATAATTTCGGTAATATCGTTAAACAGGATTATCGAACCTTCGATAATTCCTTCCGCATTCAGCATGGGGGCAATATTTATACGGTAATGCCGGGACGCTGCGACTTTGTCGGTGACCTTGTCGGCGACTTTGTCGGCGTTTGTGCCTTCAGCATTGTCTCTTCCGATACACATGGCCCGGTTTATAACATGGGCTTTTTTATCGACCAGCGCCAGCACCAGCGTATCAAGAATAGACTGGACATCGTCTTTGTCCGCATACTGTGAAAAGAAATCGTCAAAAGTCCGGTTGCTGACAAATCCAATGTTGGTAATTCCGGCAGTTTTCAGAAAAGCGTCCGAACAATACAGCAGACACAGATTATGGTCCAGAATCAAAATAATATTTTGGGTATTTTTCAGCACTAAATTAAAAAAATTCTTTTGGCGTGTATTTTTTGCCAGAAGAGTGTCGTAGAGCTGGTCCCGCGATTGACGATACCCGTTGACACGTTCAATGGTTTCCACGGCTATCTGATACTTTCTGACAAGGTCGTTATTCTCCGCCGTCAGGCGCTTATTTTCTTCTTCCAGAAAAACAAGTCTGTCGCCAAGGTCTGTCATTTGGAACGCCTCTTAAAGCTGGCAGGCAATAATAGCATATTGGAGCGCCTGATTTACTGTTTCCCCGGATTTTATGTATCTGGGACACAGTTCTCCGCCGGAATTTAGATACAGATAAGAACACGGATAACCGCTCAATCCCCGCTGTATCAATTCAAATTCCGCCGCGGCGCCGCCTCCCAACACCACGGTGCGTAAAAAACATGAGAAAATAAAAAGCCCCGTTCCGCCCTCATTTTTTTTAATTTCCTGAATCAGCGTTTTTACGCTTTCAAGCACATGATTTTCGGTGATTGCGCCTATATTCAGGATGCCTCCGACCGGTATATGCCTGCCGCAGATAAGCGCCCCCTGCGAATCAATGTCCTGCACAACAACCACTTCCGGGTTTGTCCCGTTACTGCCTTCTACAACCAGGGGAATAGCGTGGGTATAAGTATTTTTATCATCATTAATAAGCCCCACTTCTTTCAGAAAAGAAGCAGCGGGCTTGTTGTTTATGCTGATGAGCTGCGGGCCTCTGGCGCTGGTAATAACCGCGTCCTGGGCCAGGGAAGATGATTCCGGAAAACGAAGGAAAAAGAAACGGGGTTTAACCGGTCCCCTGAAAAGCAGCAGCGCCATCCGGTCGCTGTATGCCGCTCCTTTGTAAATTGTTTTGGGATTGCCGATGTGTATATGCATATCCAGAGCAACGGTGCCAAAAACCGGCAGCCCCCCGCAGGCGCGGTCCATGGCCGCGGCCATAACATCTATGGTCACGTTAAGCATTGTCGGCGGAAAAGCAAATACCATGGCCGGCGTCCCGCTCAGGGAAGAAGCGGTTTTTTGGTAGAGCGCGCTGATGCGATCTTCGGCGTTTTCCGTAGTAAGGGGTTCACCAATGCCGGCGGCAAACTCCGTGTCATCGCTGGTCAGAACCGTTACCGTCAGCATCATTTCACCCGCGCTGGAAGGCAGGGCAAGATACATGGAAGTACAGCCTACAACATCAAAGGGCAGGCTTTTGCACACCGCCTCCGTTACGCCCATTTCAATAAATTGCACATGGCAGAAAAGCAGGGCGGCGCTGTTTTTCAACAAACTGTTTTTTATGTCTATTTGATTCAGAATATCCTGAGCCGCTTTTTCAGGATTATCCAGTTCATAAGTGTACGCGGTTAATACTTTAATCATAATATACCTCAGATTTAATGCTCATTGACTATTTCGGTTATTTGCGCCTCGGTTTTTCTGAATGTCTCTACAATTCTCGGATCAAAATGCGTTCCCGCGTTATCAAAAATAATATTGCTTGCCTGGATATGGCTCAGGCTGTTGCGGTATACGCGGTTTTCCATGAGGGCGTCATAAACATCCGCTACCGCCATGATTCGCCCGCAGAGCGGTATTAAATCCCCCGCCAGACCCTGGGGGTAGCCTTTACCGTCGTAGCGTTCATGGTGGGAACCAGCAATGAGGCTGGCATAGCGAAGATAATGCTGGCTGGGCATACGCTGGTACATCCGATTCAAAATTATCGCTCCCATTTCCGAATGACGTTTCATTATGGAAAATTCCGTATCGTCAAGCTGTCCGGCTTTGAGCAATATGCGGTCACTGATGGCGATCTTTCCTATATCATGGAGCGGAGCCGCCCGAACCATCATCTGTAATTCCGCGGGATTAAGCTCATCGGGAAAAAGACCCTGATTTATCAATTCTTTGCCCAAAATATCAACATATTTTGAAGTGCGTATTACATGGCCGCCGGTGCTTTCATCGCGGCATTCTATCATTTCAGCAAACGAAGTAGCAATACTGTCGGACAGAGACATAACCGTTTGTTCGGTCTGGGCCTGATAGGAAATAAAGCGCAGGTGTAATTCTATCCTGTGGAGCAAAATACTTTTTTCCACAGGCTTTACTATAAAATCTCTGGCCCCCGCTTCCAGGGCGTGTATCTCGACTTCCGCGCTGTGCTGGGCGGCAAGAAAAATTACCGGTATCCGGTCCAGATAGGGGTTTCGCCTGAGCTGGGACATAATATCAAAACTGTCTATGTCCGTCATCTCAATATCCAGCAGAATAAGGTCCGGCTTTTCTCTTATGCAGACCTGCAGAGCCAGATTGCCGGACTTTGCCAGTGAAACTTCATAATCATCGGCAAGATGCGCGGAGACCTGTTTAAGAACGGCAAGATCGTCGTCAACCACCAATATTCGCTTCATTGTAAAAGCTCCATCCCTTGTCTATTAATGAAAATTTGGCCGATACCTGCAGAGAGGCAAATTTATCCCGTATCTTGTCAAACGCGTCAACAACCCGCGGATCAAATTCCGTACCGCGTCCGGCAAGAATTGCCTCGCATGCCTGTTCGTGAGAAAGTTTTTTCCGGTAAACCCGGTCGGTGACACAGCCGTCGTATACATTGGCCACCGCCATAATCCGGCAGCACAGGGGTATATCGTCCCCTTTAAGGCCCTGCGGATAACCTGTCCCGTCATAGCGTTCATGGTGGCCTTCGGCGATGGTTATGGCCGTTTTCAGATAATCCTGATTGGGCGTGCGTTCATAAATAGTCCTGAGCACCTGCCCGCCGATTATGGTATGTTTGCGAATTTCCTGATATTCTATTTCTGTCAAAGAAGATTTCTTGAGCAGAATAATATCGCTTACGCCGATTTTTCCGATGTCATGGAA
>JGI20170J14366_1000552_pt1 | contig 15890 bp, 14 predicted proteins | sample TergutNc150P3_FD_14366 | JGI IMG/M metagenome (IMG submission 14366) | reverse complement strand
AATTGGTTTATGGACATTGTTTGGATTTATTCTGATGCTTGCCGGAATGTTGGCTACTCAGTGGGACGTGATTGTTAAGTCAAATAAGATAATTTAGCAAGCTTGACATTGAAGAATGATTTTAAAAATGTTATGCACCATTTTTTGAAATTCTTGTAGAAAAAATAAAAAACAGGTTGACATAAAATACAAATAATGATTAAATTATTTTCATTATAGTGATTATAAATTCCAGTATAGAATATTAATAATCACACTATATTTTGGAGGATTAATTATGTCTTTAAAATCAACTATTATTGATGCTTATTCAGTAATTTTGGAGATTGCACTCTGGCTTGTTGTTATTCTTGGCGCCGTTATTGGATACTATGTTGAAAACAATGTGTTTAACGTTAATGGCTGGTTTTATGGCGTTGCTCTTGGCGCTTTAGGCGGTTTTTTATTTGACGCTATTTTTTTTGGGGGATTAGCTCTAATTTTAGATATTAGAAATACATTAAAAGAAATTGCCCAAAAAATTCAATAGAAAATTTGCCGTATTAAGAATTTTTTCACGAACTTGATAAATAAATGTACGGTGTAGCCGTGTAGATTAATAATGCCGCCGTTTACAATAAAGCTACAGCGCGCACGAACCAGGAGAACGGAGAGACAACATGATATATAATAATTTGAATATTTGGAGAAATAAATGTTAAAGAAATTATTGTTATTTGTTTTCTTTATCTTTTTTAGTATTTATTCTTATGCGCAGCAAGATTGGGTGGATATTATTCCGCAAACAAAAAGTCCATTATCAAACGGTATTTACGATAATGCTTATAAAATCATACCGGAATTTGCATTGAGTAATGACATTATCGCCTTTTATATGTCATTGCCGATTCGCAGTAGAAGCGCAATTGACAACAGCAGCGGCAGCGAAAAGAATGTATTCGACTTTCCATTAGTGAGTGTTTCAATGGGGTTACGTATAGCGCCTAAATGGAAATAATTCAGCAGAAATTATTGTGCTGACAAATAAAAAAAATTATTCCAATAACTTCCTTATTTTTTCCGCCGTCTCTACATCGTCGCGACCGGGTTCTACCCAGTTTACATTGGGGATACCTGAAAAAAAAGTGATTTGCCGTTTCGCATAACGGCGGCTGTTCTGCGCGACCAAAGCTTGCACTCCGTCAATATCTTCTGAAAGCCGCCACTTGCTTTTTTTGTCCGTTGAAGAATCGCCGCCTTCTGCTACCTCGACAAAAAATTCTCTGTAGCCAATGGCGCGCAGACCGGGGTCGTCGGGAGTGCAGCCTGACTTGAAAAGTGAGGTTACTTCGGCGGCAAGACCCTGTTTGAACATTTTGGCGCAGCGTAAATTTATGCGGCGGTATAATTCTTCTCTGGGGCGGGAAAGGCCGATTATAAGAAAGTTAAATTTGGGACGGTTTTTAGCGGCGTTGACTTCATAAGATGAAAGGGGCTTGCCGCAGGAGCGGAAAACTTCCAGAGCGCGAAGAAGACGGTACTCGTCGTTAATATGGATGCGATTCGCGCTTATACTGTCGCAGGAGGCGAGTTCTTCCATAAGGGGCGCGGCGCCTTTTTCGCTTAATTCCCGCCTTAATTGTTCGCGGATTAATTTATCGCTGGGGGGCGCTTCGCTCAATCCTACAATAAAGTTCTTTAAATAAAAACCCGTTCCTCCCGACACTACTGGGAGTTTCCCGCGAGAGGCAATTTCAACGCAAGCTTCGTCGGCAAGGCGGACAAAATCCCCTGCGTTAAATTGTTCGCGGGGGTCGCGGATATCAATTAAATGGTGGGGGAGTTTCGCTCTTTCATCAGCTGAAGGCTTGGCTGTCCCTATGTTCATGCCGCGGTAAACCTGCATTGAGTCGGCGGAAATAACCTCGGCTTGTAAATTGGTTTGGGAGTTAAAAAGTTGAAGGAGTATGCCGGTTTTGCCAGACGCTGTAGGACCAAAGAGGACTAGAACAGGAATAGAGGCGGTTTCCAAAAGGATTATTCAGCTTCCAGACGGAATTGGACTTCTTTGGTAAAAACCTGCATTGCGGCAAGGGCTACCATTTTGCCGTCGTAATCGTCTTTTTCATCTTTTTCCAGCACGGTAGAAAGCTGATACGCCCTGTGCGAGGCTGCACTGGTTATTTCGTACATATTGTCGCTGTATTCAATTAGTTCTTTTAATGGAAATATCATAATTAATTTATAGCGAATTTACTAATTTATGTCTAGTGGTGTAATAGGATTTTATTCGAAAAGACTCCACACAAAGATCACTAAGGAACAAAGAACACAAAGGGGGGATCAAAGGTTTTATCTGAAGGCTACGCGTGAAGTTCCAGGATAATATAGCGAACAAAAACACCTTGATTTCTCTTCGTGATCTTTGTCCCTTTGTGATCTTAGTGTGAAAATCTTGCAGTAAAACGTCTTGCCGTTTTTTCATATTGCCATTATAGTTTTTTTACTATGCATAAATTATCAGACAGGACGGCGGGATTTACAGATTCTGTTATTCGCAGGATGACGCGGATTTCGCTCAAACATGGTGCGGTCAACCTTTCGCAGGGGTTTCCGGATTTTGATCCGCCAAAGGAAATTTTAAACAGACTCGCTGAAATTGCGCATACGGGGCCGCATCAGTATTCCATTACATGGGGCGCTCAGAATTTTCGCGAGGCTCTTTCCGACAAGCAGTCAAAATTGATGGGCAGGCAAATTGACCCGCAGCGCGAGATTGTGGTAACTTGCGGCAGTACTGAGGCGATGATGGCGGCGATGATGACGGTTGCGAATCCCGGCGACAAGGTGATTGTGTTCTCGCCGTTTTATGAAAACTACGGAGCGGACACAATTCTGTCCGGTGCGGAGCCGGTCTACGTGCCTCTGCGCCCGCCTTTGTTCAACTTTGACGCGGATGAACTGGAAACCGCTTTTAAACAGCGCCCCAAAGCTTTGATACTGTGCAACCCTTCAAACCCCTGCGGAAAAGCGTTTACCCGCGATGAATTATCCGTGATTGCCGAACTAGCGAAAAAGTATGACGCCTATGTCATTACCGACGAGGTTTATGAGCATATTGTCTACGCGCCGCACACGCATACCTATATTGCGTCCTTGCCGGGTATGTTTGAGCGGACTATTTCCTGCAGTTCGCTTTCAAAAACATACTCAATTACCGGCTGGCGGCTGGGATATATCATCGCGGCGGAAGAAGTTATTGAAACGGCAAAAAAAGTGCACGACTTTTTAACGGTAGGCGCGGCGGCTCCGCTTCAGGAAGCTGCGATTGTGGGACTGCGTTTTCCCGCCGCATACTACGATAAACTACTACGCGAATATACCGAAAGACGAACGCTTTTTCTGAAAGGTTTGGACGACCTTGGCATACAACACACAAATCCTGAGGGCGCTTACTATGTAATGCTTGATATTTCCGAATACGGCTATGAAAGCGACCTTGATTTTTGCGAAAAGTTAGCTGAAAGAGTCGGAGTAGGCGCGGTTCCCGGTTCCAGTTTTTTCAGGGAGGATGTGAACAGCTTGATACGTTTTCACTTTGCTAAAAAGAACGACACTCTTTATGAAGCGTTAAACCGGTTGGAAAAGATGAAAGAACGGATGATTAAGAAATAAACGGGTAATTTTTGACACGAACAGAAAATGAAGAATTTCTACCACGAATCACACGAACCAATTACGAACAACGACAAGGTATTTGTAAAAGTTCGTATTATTAGCATGGTTCACAGTAAAATTTTCCATTTTTTTACTTGACAAAAACCTAAGGGGAATTATAGAATTCATATAATGGTAATAAACCAGAAAATACTAAAATTCAATAATGGAGGACAAAAATGAACATCGACAAAATTGTAGACAAGAAGTACGAAAAATTGACATTAAAAGAAATCGCCGCATCTCCGGTTGACGCGATTCAGGGCATCAGCGAAGGCGACGCTGATTTGCTTAAAAAAGCCTTTAGGGTAAAGACCGTTGCAGATTTGGCAAAGCTCAAATATGTGAAATGGGCGCAGGCCATCTGCATCCTCGCTGAAGGCGAAGCTTGATCAACTAAGAGGCTTATTAAGAATTCTTAACCACGAACCACACGAACCAACACGAACAAAGAGAGACGTGTGTGAAGTACATATATTAGCGTTAGACGGGAGCAGTAGGTTTGGGGTTTTTGTCCGTTATCTTATCGTAGAGCTTTACGCATAGCCTTCGGACAAAAACCACCTCTTCTCTCTTCTTCGTGTCCTTTGTCTTCTTCGTGCTCTTTGTGTGAAATTCTTCTCTCCCCCGTTCGTGGTGTTCGTATTGGTTCGTGGTAGAATTCTTGGTTATATTTATTACAAAAAAACCTGCTCAAGATACACAGCTAAACCTTCTTCAGTATTAGGACCATAAACCAAATCCGCAGCTTCGCGGATTTTTTCTCTTGCGTTTTCGGGGGCTCCGGCAAAACCGGCGACAGAGAACATCGGCACGTCGTTTTCTTCATCTCCAAACGCGATTACTTCTTCGGGTTTTAGCCCCCTGTGTTCCATAGCGATTCTTAAACCTTCGCCCTTTGAGACCCCGCTGTTTATAACTTCTAAAAATGTCGGATAACTTCGCATTATGCTTATTTTATCGCCGAAACGCTCTTTATATTTTTGCCGCACTTTATCGTGCAGAGACGGATCGGCTATATACATTCCCTTGATACAGCCGTCAAGCGGCATTGAGGCAATGCTTTTTAAATCTTTTATAACGGCTTTTACCCCCGTATGCTGGTAATACATCTCAGCTTCGGGACCGTATTTTTCTATTAACAGCGCTTCCCATTTTTGGTTTGGGTCTTGTTTGCCGGTGTCGGGAGAAATCCCCGCAGGCAGATAAACCTGATAATGAATTCCGAGTTCTCGCGCTAAGTCCGCTCCAAAATCGGCGACTTCAAGGCTTATTAAATTTGTATGCAACACTCTGCCTGACGGAACATCCGCGACTTCCGCGCCGTTAAAAAAAACCATCGGCCCTTCCGTTCCAATCGCGCTCCTGTATTTTTCCGACGCTTCAATCGCCCTTCCTGTCGAAATTATTATGTGCATTCCTTTGGAAATAAGTTTTTGCAAACATTTTTTTGTCCTGTCTCCCAGAACTCCCTCAGGCAGTAATGTAGTTCCGTCAAGGTCTATCGCAAGCCCCCTGATTTTTTTTGGATCGTAACTTCTCATATTGCAAGTATACAGATAGAATATAAGTTATTCAACTTATGAAATTTATCCTTATTTAAAATAATAAAAGAAACCGTAGTAAATATAGTGATGAATAATTTATTGTTTTTTTGAAAATATGTGATATAATAGTATTAACAAGGTTAGGAGGAACGAATGAAAAAGATACTTTTGATATGCCTGTTTATCAGTATAGGGGTTTTTCAGGCTTATGCCCAGAATGCGCAAAGCCTGACTTGGGACCTTCAGCTTCAGAAGGGAAAAGAGTGGGAGGCTATTCCAAAAAACCAAATTATTACAGCGGAAAGCGGACAAAATTTTACCTTTTTTATTACTCCGGAATCGAACTGTTTTTGTTATGTGATAAGCCAAAACTCTGACCGAAAAGTTTTTATATTGTACGATCAGCCGGTTAAAGGCGACATGGAAGTAAAAGTTGAGCCGTTAAAGACGGACAATTCACCGGGCGCGAAAACCTTGTATGTGATTATGAGTCTGGAAAAACAATCAAAACTTGAAGAGGCTATTAAAAACTATAAAAACGATCCTAATTCACAGAAAAACGCCAATAACCTGCAGGGAGAAATTGCCAAACTTCAGGATACTGCTTCCAGCCTGGGAGAACCGTCAAGCGCATTAATCACAAGCGGCGGTACTACAAGGAAGATCGCGGGTGTGACTCTTGAAGAATATATAACAAGGTTTTCAGAAAAGAAAATATATGTCAGAACAATCACAATCCGTCCAGCAAAAGCCGCTCTTTAAAAAACCGGCGCATTTTATTGCGGTTCTGACTGTTTCTATTTGTGCCGCAATTTTGTTGTTTTTATGCGGCGTTACACCTTTGTTGGATCAGGGCATTTATGACATTTACGTGAAATACCGCGTATTAAGCGGAAAAGAATCTTTAGACCGGCGTATCGTCACTATTGATATTAATGATGAAAGCATAGAAATCCTCGGCGATAAGCTTGATACAAGGGCGGCATTTACAGACGCATTGGATGTTCTTGCGGAATCGAACACCGCCGTTTCATTTGATCTTTTATTTAAATATAAAAAATCCGACGATACGGCTTTTATCAATGCTATAGAAATAACAAAGGATGCCGTTATAGCTGCGGTTGCAGTGGATAAAAAAATTATGAACCCGTCCAATCGGGAATTATCCGAAGCTGAACGGCAAATATTAAGCAGGCATTTATGGCATATCAAGGTACTGCAAAAAGGCAATATACCTCAAGCCGGAACTTTTTTACTGCCGTTTAACGCATTGGGAGAAGCTGTAACGCAAATCGCCCATATCAATATTGAACCTGACCTTGACGGCATTTACCGCCGTATTCCGCTTCTATATGAATGGAACGGCGGCTACATACCGTCATTAGCCCTGGCAACGGCGGTATTGTATTATCGAATTCCTGTTGAAACAATAGAATTGAAAGCGGGGGCGTATCTTACCCTTCCCTTGTCGGAAGATGAAATAATACGTATACCTATTGATAATCAGGGGCGTGCGCTTATCCCCTATACTGAAACATATAAAGACAATAATAGAAGAATTTCTCTTCATACTATCGTCAGCGCAAAGACAGACGAAGATGTTTTTGACACAGTAGTCACTTCTTTGAATAACCGAATCGCGCTTATGGCGGAAATAAGCGCCGAACAAAATGATTTTGGCCCCACTCCTTTTGAGCGTCTCTTTCCGCTCTCCGGGACTCATACCGCCGTTATAAGCGGCATCTTGAACGGATTGGAAAAACGCGCCTTTATCGGCATGGTTCCGTTTTTTTATAAAATATTTGCGCTGCTTCTTTTACTTGCTTGCGCGTTAATAATTTGCAGCGCGGAAAAAGACGCAAGGTTTCATCTTGGCTTTTTTATCGTACTGGCGGTTTTTTCCTCTATTACATTTATCCTTTGGAAAGTTTTTGCGGTTTATCCCTGGTATGCTCTGCCTGTTATCATGCTTTTAATTTTATGGGCAGGTTCTTTTTTCGTACGCCTTGTGGGGCGTTATCAGGAACAGTTGCTTTTACAGAACGCCCTTTCAAGATATTTTCCCAGCGCGTTGGCTCAACGCATTATGCGTGAGCGGAAGACGGAATTAATCCCCAATTATAAAGACCTGACAATTCTCTTTTCCGACATTTCCGGTTTTACAAAATGGAGTTCGGATAAAAATCCGGAACTGGTTCACTCTTTTTTAAATGATTATCTTGAAACCATGGCGGGCATTTTATTTGCAAACGGCGGAACGGTAGACAAATTTATGGGAGACGGCATACTTGCATTCTTCGGCGATCCGTTTGAAATGCCCGATCACTGCGAGCGGTGTCTTAAAGCGGCTATTGAGATGCAGGATACAATCCGGCAGTTTTCTGAAAAATGGAAACCGCTTACGGCCTTAGACCTTAAAGTCCGCGTAGGCGTCAATACCGGAAAAGTGATAGTCGGCAATCTTGGCAGTAAGACGCGGATTGAGTATACCGTTATCGGCGCGGATGTTAATCTTGGACAGCGCATGGAAAGCAACGCTCCCGTCGGCGGCATACTTGTAACGGCTGCCGTTTATGAAAAGCTGAAAGACAAGTTTGCTTTTTCCGAAAAAAGGGATGTTACGGTTAAAGGTTATGCGGAGCCGATAGAGGCGTATGTTGTTGCATTGCCCTGGGAAAAGGTATAATTTTTTTACCACGAACTCGTACCTTCGGTACGCACACGAACCACACGAACAGATAGGAGTTAAGTTATGAAGTTAAAAGAATTGTTGATTGTTATTTTGTTGGCGGTGTTTGCGCGCGACGCGGTATTTGCGCAGGCGAAAATCATTGATAATGAATTTAACAGACTAAATAAACAGGTATACGACTATATTGAAGCGGGCAATTTTGCCGCCGCCATACCGCTGCTTAAACGTATGCATGAGCTGGAACCGGAGGATCTGGATGTTGTAGAGGCTGTGGGTATGTTTTATATGTATCTACCCGAAGAAAGACCCGCGTTGACAAACGCGCTTTTTTGGCTTACGGATGCGGAAAAACGCGGCAGTTTAAATTCTTCTATCTATGTTTACCTTACCTGCGTATATTCGCTTAAACAAGATTTGAAAAAAGCCGAATCGGCGATGAATAAAGCTGTCGCTTTAGGTTTTTCTGATTTTAAGTTTGTCAGTAATAATGACGATCTTGTTAATTTCAGAACAAGCGCGTGGTGGAAAGGCATAGAAAAAAATTATACGCAGATTGAACGGCAGTTAATCCTCTTTAACGAAATTGCCTCGGGTAAAACGGAAAAAAATAACACGGACAAAATAACGATTTACGGCGGAATAATTGCTTCGCTTAAAAAGCTTGCTCCCAATATTCCGGCTATGCAATGTCTTCCTGTGTTTTATTTGGCTTCCTCTTGTAAGGCTATGGGAAAATTTGCCGATGCCGAAAAAAACTATCTGGAAGTAAAAGCTACTATGGAAAAAGTTCTTGGCAAAGAAAACGCAGGTTATGCCTCACTGTTATATGACATGGGTTCGTTATATAAAGATATGGGAAATAATACCGCCGCCGAAAAAAACTTTCTTGAAGCTAAGGCTGTAAGGGAAAAGACGCCGGGAAAGAATCATCCAGATTATGCCACATCGTTATTAAGCCTTGGGGGGCTGTATGAAAATATGGGAAACTTTACCTCCGCCGTGAAATACTATCTTGAGCTTAAAACTGTCAGCGAAAAGACGCATGGAAAAAATCATCCCGAATATGCCGATTCGTTAAGCTTATTGGGCGGGGCGTATAGCAACATGGGAAACTATGCCGCCGCCGAACAAAACTATCTTGAGGCAAAAGACGTTCGTGAAAAGACCCTTGGCAAAGAACATTCAGATTATGTCTTGTCGTTAAGCGGCCTTGGAATATTGTATTACAACATTGGAAACTATACCGCCGGAGAACAATGTTATCTTGAGGCAAAAGCCATAACGGAAAAAACGCTTGGGAAAAACCATCCCGATTATGCCAGATTGTTAAACGGACTTGGAATATTGTATCAGGCTATGGGAAACTATACCGCCGCCGAACAAAACTATCTTGAGGCAAAAGCCATTCAGGAAAAGACGCTTGGGAAAGAAGACATTAATTACGCCTTATCGTTAATGAGTCTTGGAACGTTGTATAGTACCATGGGAAACTTTGTTTCAGCCGAAAAAAATTATCTTGAAGCTAAAACTATAATAGAGCAGAGCTTTGGGAAAGAGCATCCCGTTAACGCCGCATTGTTAAACGCTCTTGGAATGTTGTATTACAACATGAGTAACTATACCGCCGCCGAAAAATGTTATCTTGAAACAAAAGCCATTCTTGAAAAAAGTTTAGGGAAAAATCATCCAAATTATGCAATTTTATTGAACACCCTTGGAGCGTTGTATAACATCATGGGAAACTATACCGCCGCCGAAAAAAGTTATCTTGAGGCAAAAACAATAATAGAAAAGACGCTTGGGAAAGAGCATCTTTATTATGTTACATCATTAACCTTCCTGGGTTTTATGTATTTTAGCAAGGGAAACTATGCTTCTGCCGAAAAAAATTATCTTGAAGCTAAAGCTGTAACAGAACGAAAGTTTGGGAAAGAGCATCCCAATTATGCGCTCTTGATGGATAATTTGTATATTATGTATTTGAGCGCTAAAAATTATCCCAAAGCCCTTGCGTGTAAACAGGAAGCTCTGCTCCTGACAACAACTCAGGTAAACCGTAATTTCTCATTCCTTTCCGAGGAACAGCGTGAAGCTTATTGGAATCTTTATTCTTTCTTTCTTGAAATAAGTTATTCTCTGTCCTTTTTCAACTCAGTTCCGGAAAGCAGTATCCTTAACTACGATAACGCGTTGTTTTCTAAGGGCTTACTGCTTCGTACCACTAACGCCGTGAGGGACTCTGTCTACTCCTCGGGCAATAAAACCCTTATCGCGCAATTTGAGGAACTTGGCCGTTTGCGCCAACAGATAAGCGCTTTACGGCAAAACGAGGGAGATGAAGCGTACATTAAAAACCTTGAAGCGCAGGCGGAAACCATAGATAAATCATTAGCCCGATCTTCCACTGCGTTTCGGGATTTTCAGGATGATTTGTCTGTCAACTGGCAGAGTGTAAAGAAAAGTTTACAGGCAAATGAAGCCGCCATTGAGTTTGTATCTTTCAGAGTCTACGATAAAAAATGGACGGACAAGACCCAATACGCCGCGTTAATTGTAAGGCCAAACAGCGCGGCGCCGGCGTGGGTTCCGTTGTGCGATGAAGACAAGCTGCAAGAAATTTTAAGCAGAGCCGACGAAACAACAAGACCTGACCGGCAAACCCGCATTATTTACAATAATAACGGGTTAGAGTTATTTGACGCCGTGTGGAAACCGCTGGAAAAGGAATTATCCGGCGTTACGGTAATTTATTATTCGCCTTCTGGATTGCTGCATAAAATAGCATTTAACGCCCTGCCTATAGATGATTCTCTTGAAAAACGGCTTATGGATAAATACAATCTGAATCTGGTATCAAGTACCCGTGAAGTTGTACACCTTGACAGAAACCCCGCAAAAACAACGCAGATATCTTCGGCTGTTTTATACGGCGGTCTTGATTATAACGCCAACGAAGCTGCGATGCGTAATGCGGCGCAATCATATAAAAAAGATCCTAACGTACCCGTCGTCGCTACCGTTCTGCCGGCAGGAATTACACGAGGCGATGCGATGGCTGAATTGCCGGCATCGAAGGAAGAAACGCTTAACATACAAAAATATTTAATCAGTAAAAAGATACCCAATATCCTATACCAGGGCAGTTTGGGCAACGAAGAATCATTTAAGCAATTAGACGGCAAAAAGACAGGCTTAATTCATTTAGCGACTCATGGATTTTTCCTTCCTGATGTAGAGCGAAAAAATGATGATATAGGACAACAACAACAGCAACAGACGCGCAGTATTTTAAGAGCGGCGGAAAATCCGCTGTTGCGTTCAGGGCTGATCCTTGCGGGAGGAAACCACGCATGGACAAATAAGCCTGTAGAAGGGGTGGAGAGCGGAATCCTTACTGCGGAAAAAATTGCCGGGATGAACCTGTTAGGGACAAAATTAGTTGTTATGTCGGCTTGTCAGACCGGATTAGGTGATGTAAAAAACGGCGAGGGTGTATTCGGTTTACAACGCGCTTTTAAGCTGGCAGGAGTGGAAACTCTTGTAATGAGTTTGTGGGAGGTAAGCGATACCACCACCGCTAAACTGATGAACATATTTTATCAGGAATGGTTAATATCGGGAAAGAGCAAACAGGAAGCTTTCAAAGAGGCACAGCGCCAAATCCGCGCCGAATACTCATCTCCTTTCTATTGGGCTGCGTTTGTTATGATGGATTGAGTACGCGCGATAGCGGACAATTTTTATCAAAATTATTGTATAATAACAAACAGGAGTTTTTATGAAGGTTATTACTTTTGGTGAAATTATGTTGCGCCTTGCGCCTGAGGGCTACTATCGTTTTGTTCAGGCGAATTCTTACGGCGCGATTTACGGCGGCGGCGAGGCGAATGTCGCCGTCTCTCTTGCCGGTTTTGGAATTGACGCGGCGTTTGTGACAAAACTTCCCAAGCATGAAATAGGGCAGGGCGCGGTGAACAGCCTTAGAAAATTCGGAGTAGACACCTCTCTGATTGTCAGAGGCGGTGATAGGGTTGGAATTTATTTTCTTGAAAAGGGAGCTTCCCAACGTCCGTCAAAAGTGATTTATGACCGCGCTCATTCGGCGATTGCGACGGCAGTGGAGTCGGACTTTGATTGGGATAAAATTTTTAAGGATGCAAATTGGTTTCACTTTACGGGGATAACGCCGGCGCTTTCCGACAATGCGGCTTCAATCTGCATGGCGGCGTGCAAGGCGGCGCGGTTAAAGGGCATAACAGTTTCCTGCGACATAAATTACCGCGCCAATCTTTGGACGCGGGAGAAAGCCCGCGATGTTATGGGCAAACTTATGGAGTCTGTAGATATTTGCATAGCGAATGAAGAAGACGCCGCCGATGTCTTTGGCATTAAAGCGTCCGGAAGCGACGTAACAGCGGGAAAAATCAGCCATGACGGCTACAAGGAAGTAGCCGCCGCCCTTATTAAAAAATTTAGTTTTAAGCAGGCCGCGATTACATTACGGGAATCAATTTCAGCTAACGACAACATCTGGGGCGCGATGCTGTACACGGGAAAAGATTTTTACTTTTCCAAAAAATATGCTATTCATATCGTGGACAGGGTAGGCGGCGGCGACAGTTTCGGAGCAGGGCTTATTTACGCGAATCTTCAAGGCATGCCTGCCGAAGAAGGCTTGGAATTTGCCGTGGCGGCAAGCTGTTTAAAGCACACGATTGAGGGCGATATAAATTATGTTTCCGTCGATGAAGTTAAAAAGCTGGCGGCAGGGAATGCGTCGGGAAGAGTACAGAGATAAATAGCAAATAGCAAATAGTAAATAGTAAATAGTAAATAGCAGATAGCAAAGCAAAGATTCTTTTTCTCTTTATTTGTTATTTACTATTTACTATTTGTTATTTTTCTCTTTGATATTGTTTTTTCTATAATAATAGGCTAAAATGATAAATCCTTAAACGATATAAATATTAGGAGTAATATATGGCAAGGCAAAAAATAATGGAAGCGCTCAAAGCGGGAAAGGTTTTAATTTCTGACGGGGCTTGGGGGACTTTTCTGCATAAAAAAGGTTTAAAACCCGGCGAGTGTCCTGAGTTGTGGTGTATCGACAGGCCGGCTGATGTTTTGGATGTGGCAAAAAATTATATTGACGCGGGCGCGGATATGGTCGAGACGGATAGTTTTGGCGGAAGCAGTTTTAAATTGGCTCACTTTAAACTTGACGGCAGAGCGGCGGAAATAAATGAAGCCGCGGCAAAAATTTCCCGCCAGGCGGCCGGAGACAATCATTGGGTAATAGCGTCTATCGGCCCCACCGGGAAAATGCTTGTTACGGAAGAAGTTACGGAAGAGGAACTTTATGAGGCGTTTAAGACGCAGGCAGTCGCTTTTGAAAAAGGCGGGGCGGACGCCGCATGCATCGAAACTATGAGCGATATACAGGAAGCTTGTCAGGCTGTTAAGGCGGTTAAGGAAAATACAAAATTGGAAATTATCTGTACGTTCACTTTTGAAAAAACAGTGCAGGGAGAGTACAGAACGATGATGGGGGTTGATCCCGTTTCAGCCATGAACGCGGCTATTGAAGCGGGCGCGGATATTGTCGGCGCAAACTGCGGCAATGGCATTGAGAGAATGATCGAAATTGTGACGCAGATGAGATCGGCTAACAAAACTATTCCCATTCTTGTTCACGCCAACGCCGGGCTTCCCAAAAATGTAAACGGGCAGACCGTGTTCCCGGAAACTCCCGAAGATATGGCGGCTATCGCGCCAAAACTTGCCGCTGCGGGAGCGAACATAATTGGCGGCTGTTGCGGAACTACGCCGGCTCATATTAAAGCGATTAAAGAAGCGCTAAACAAATAATAAATAAAAAATAATAAATAACAAAGAAGGAGAATTTTTATGGTTAAGACTAAGTTTCTTTCCACTGCAATTGGGTCAATGCCTTTTGAGGATCCCGCTTACGCGGTTGGCGTTTCGTTAAAATCTATGGACGCGCCGATTTGGCCTCAGCTTCCTAGGCTTGGGCTGTTGGAGCAGATGGAAGTGCAGTACTCGGAAAATATGCCATGCGCGGTGGTCGATAACGAGAAGAACAGGCTGTACTTTAAAACCGACGTGGATTATTCGGAAAAATTCGCGGAGTTTTATGAGGCTTATATGGCAGCCACAGACGAAGGCACAAATGATTTTTCAAAAATGGCAATCAGTGAAAAATATTCCAAGGGTATTTACGCTCTTTTAAAAGACTTAAAAGAAAAAGGCGGCAAAAAGCCGTGGTTAAAAGTGCAGACAACAGGGCCGATTACTTTTGCGCTCTCAATCGTAGATGAAAATAAACGCGCTTTGTACTACAACGAAGAATTCCGCGACGTAATTGTAAAATCAATCGCGATGAAAAGCCGCTGGCAGATTCAGCAGTTTAAACCTTTCGCGGAAAATATTATTTGCTTTTTAGACGAACCGATTTTATCGGCTTTTGGAAGTTCAACCTATGTCTCCGTTAAGCGTGAAGATGTGGTAAGCATTTTAGCCGAAGAAATTGAAGCGCTCCATGCCGAAGGGGCTATAGCTGGTATTCACTGCTGCGGCAATACCGAATGGAGCATACTTGTTGACGCGGGAGTTGACATCGTAAACTTTGACGCGTTTGAATACGGCGATACAATCGCCATTTATGCCGACAGCATAAAAAAACATCTTGAAAAGGGCGGAGTGCTCGCGTGGGGCGTTGTTCCTACTTCCGAAAAAATCAGAGAGCAGACCGTGGAGTCCCTTGAAAAACAACTTGAAAAAGTTATGGATAATCTTGCGTCAAAAGGCATTGATAAAAAACTTATCGTAGAACAGGCTATGATTACTCCTTCTTGCGGGACGGGCTCTCTTGCGGCGGCGGATGCGGAAAAAGTTTTTTCGCTTTTGTGTGAGTTGACTAAGAGAATGAAGGAGAAATACGCTTAAAGAAGAATTTTACCACGAACCACACGAACCAACACGAACAACTACAAGATATGTACAAAAAGTTCGTAATGTTCGTTTGGTTCGTGGTAGAAATTTTTCTTTTTGGACAGATCCTGTTTCTTAATATTGGAGAATGGTAAAATGAAAATTGCAGTTTCAGGAAAGGGTGGGGTCGGCAAGTCCACTGTCGCCGCTTCCATCGCTTTAATTCTGGCGCAAAGGGGGGGCAGGGTGCTTGCCCTTGACGCAGATCCGGACGCTAACCTTGCCGCGTCTTTGGGTATTCCAAAAACTGTTAAAATTACTCCCATCTCCAGAGAAATCGCGCTCATTGAGGAGAGAACGGGGGCGAAGATTGACCAGTACGGGCAGATTTTTAAACTTAACCCTAATGTCAGCGACGTGGCGGAGAAGTTTGCGGTTTCACATAACGGGGTTGATCTTCTGGTTCTGGGAGCGATAAAAAGAGGCGGAGGCGGTTGCGCGTGTCCTGAAAATGTTTTTATAAAAGCGTTGGTTAACGATCTTGTTCTGTATAAAAATGAAACTCTCATAATGGATATGGAAGCCGGTATTGAACATTTGGGACGCGCCACTTCAAGCGGCGTAGATGTGATGGCCATTGTGGTGGAGCCGGGTCAGCGTTCGCTTGACTGCGCGGATACGGTTATCAAGATGTCGAGGGAAATAGGACTTGCCAATTTTGTAATAGTTGGGAACAAAGTGACTTGCGAAGACGATAAACGCTTTATCGCAAACGGGCTTTCCGTTTTTAATGTGTCCGCATTTCTTCCGTACTCTGAAAATATTCGCAAGGCGGATAGGGACGGAGTTTCCGCGCTGGACGGGATGAACAACGAAGAACGCGCCATTTTAGAAAACCTTGTCGATGTTATTTGTAAGACTGGTAGGGGTAAACAGGAATGAGTGAGAATAAAAACAGCAAATTAATCGCCATAACGGGAAAGGGCGGCGTTGGTAAGACCACA
>JGI20170J14366_1000539_pt1 | contig 16080 bp, 21 predicted proteins | sample TergutNc150P3_FD_14366 | JGI IMG/M metagenome (IMG submission 14366) | reverse complement strand
CGACCCCCGCCACCGCCGAGCGGAAAGGACGGCAATGGGCTGTGTAGACATTGTCCCCTGGGAGCGGTGCGATTTTTTTGCCTGTGAAGAAAATCCCTCTCCGCCCTGTCCCATATTCGCCCTTGAAACAGGCGGCATCCCGATAGACAAATTTCCCTTTCCACGCCAAGGGCTTTTGATAGCCGGTTCCGAAGAGTTGGGCGTAAGCCCCAATGCGCTTGCTGCGGCGGACGCCTCGCTTGGCAGGGTATCAATTCCCGTCTACGGCGCAAAAGCCTCGTTGAATGTGTCGGTTGCCTTTGGGATTGCGCTACAGGCATGGGCTCAGAAAAATTCTTCATCTTGAATATTAATACCTTTACGTTTCGCTTCCTTTGTGTTATCTTTAATATATGAGAAAAAACTTATTTCCTGTTTTATTTATCCTGCTCTCAATAGGGATCGGCGCTTGCTCATCAACTTCAATTAAAACGGACGATAAAACAAAAACCAATTTTTATTGGGTAGGCGTTTACACGGGATTAATCCCTTCGGCGGACGGTACGGGCATTAATGTTCAAATTACATTGCGTTCCGGTGAAGGGTATACCATTGTTTACAATTATGTTGACAAACCGGGTATCTTTACAGAGTCCGGCACATTCAACTGGGATAAGGCCGGAAAAATAATCACATTGAATAACACAACCTTTCCTCCTTACTACAGGGTGGGCGGGAATTACTTATTACAACTGGACATGAAAGGGAAGAAAATAACAGGCAAACTTGCGGATCAATATGTGTTGAAAAAGAAGGATTAAGAGATTAAATGCTCCGTTTAACATGGGTTTTACACCTGTGAAAAATTTGCTAAAATAACATTTATGTCCGGCTCGCTAGTTTTATTGGTTCTTATTTTAGTTTCCGCAATTCCTGTTATAGCGGTGTATATATGGTACCGCCTTGCCAAATATCAATTTTCGCTAATCTGGTTTTTATTCGCCCTGCTTGCGGGAGCCGCCGCTTTTTTCCCGGCTTTGTTTCTGCAAAACCTGCTAAATTTTTCAATCTCATCGGGCGGCAGGCTCAATCTTTTTTACCAGTTTTTTATCCGTATCGCGTCAACAGAAGAAGTAAGCCGCCTGTTAATGCTGTTTATCTTTTTCTTTTTTAGCGGCCGCATCGAGAAAGAAAAAACTCGTACCTTCGGTACGGAACAATTTCCCTCATGGGAAAAAATCAGGAGAGGAGCCGCAGGCGGTCTTGTCGCCGGTCTTGGTTTCGCTCTTCTTGANACCGCCGCTTACGGGGCTTCAAATGCGGGCGTATTACTGTTACGCGCCTTTACTGCCGCACCTCTACATGCCGCCTGTGGTTCCCGTGTCGGCGCCGCCGCAATTATGTTCCGTTCAAATCCTTTTCAATCATTCATGCGTCTCTTAACAGCCATAGCCATTCACGGAATATATAATTTCATGGCCGTCCTTTCCGGCTTTCCGTCATTTATGGCGGTATTAATCGCCTTATCCGCCGTAGCGTCTTCAATATTAACAATCCGCAGCAACTGGAGCAGCGAAGACGCACCCCCATCCGCCCCTTGAACCTCAACTGAGCCTGAAGAGCGATCCCCTCTTGACAAGTACAGTCCCAAAGTGGCATATTGAGCGTACGTCAGTACGACGATACGACGCAAGGTAGAGCAGTTGGCAGCTCGTCGGGCTCATAACCCGGAGGTCGCAGGTTCGAGTCCTGTCCTTGCTAAAAAATGGCTATTTTGTTTTCCGGAGATTTTCACGCCAACGCAAGGGGCGAACTTGAATACATTTCTGAAAATACGCTTCTTGAAAAATACAAAGAAAATTTATACAAAAAAATAAATTACCATATCATTTTGGGTGATACGGGTTTTTTGTGGCCCGGAAACGAGAAAGCGGAAACTTACAATTATAATGAAATGGCAAGGCGTCCTTTTCCCGTGCTCTACGTTGCGGGCAACCATGAACCGGTGCTTGGACGCTCCGACTTACCGGAAGTCGATATCGGGATAGGCGAAAAAGTTGTACAGGTAAATAAAGATAAACCGTTTACGGCATACCTAAAAAGGGGGAAAATATACAATATTGAAAACCGCAGGTTTCTTGTTTTGGGCGGCGCTTTATCCATAGACAAGGCGTACCGTGTTCCGGGCAGAAGTTGGTGGGAACAGGAATATTGGAGCGATGATGAAAAAACCGCTGTTTTCCGTTTATTGGAAAATGAAAATAACTTTGATTATGTGCTGTCTCATACAGGACCAAGCCGAATAAACAGGGCAATCAACAATGTCGATGCGGACTATATACCGAAAGTTAAAGATGAGGTATCGGCGTTAAACGAAAAAATAGACGAAAAAATAACCTGCAAGCAATGGTTCTGCGGTCATTGGCACACAGATATATACTATTTCGATAAAAACGTGAAAAAAGGTTATCAATATCTGTACCGGCAGACAGCGCTGCTAGACGGTGATGATATTGTCGTTTTATAGTCATTATGCGTCAAAATAATACCTAATATTTACTAATATTAAATAATGGTGTACACTAATTCCTATGAAAAAGGTTAAATTTAGAAAGGCTTTTTTATCCATTGGTATTCTATTAATGACAGGCTTTATATCCTGTCCCTCTGTTCCACGCTCTCCGGGAGCAGGGCTTTTATCCGCCGGTACTCTCAATCTGGTTCAAAACGCCGTTTTTGAAGTAGTCCTTGAAAAACCGGTCGAAGATGCCACGGTTTACGAGAAAGAATTGAATTGGGATAGGGTTCCTTTCGCCATAAGAAATGACAAATATTATTCCATCGGGACGGCGTTTGCCGTTTCCAAAACAGAGTTGGTAACCGCTTTCCATGTTATCAACCTGGATTTTGAAAGCATGGTTTTCAGTAAATATCAAATTCGGGATTCACGGGGAAATGTCTACGAAGTAGATCAGGTTACAGGCGGTTCAAATGAAAAAGACTATCTCATTTTTACCGTGAAGGGAAAAACTTTTGATGTATTCTTTCAGTTTGAAAAGAATTTCAAAGCGGGCGATACTGTTTTCAGCATAGGAAATGCGCTTGGCGAAGGTGTGGTGGTGCGTAACGGGCTTATTCTGGGCACTATTCCCGAAGAAGATTCGGGCCGTTGGAACCTGCTTAAAAGTTCGGCGGACAGCAATCCGGGAAATTCAGGCGGACCGTTGGTAACTCAGGATGGAAAAGTTGTCGGTGTNGTAAGCTCTCTTAAAGAAAATATTCTGTATTCGGTTCCGTCGGAGGTTATTCTCGGCGGCAGCCGGTCTGAACTCAATTACCGTCAAAAATACGGCGTCAGCCACCTGTTATTGGCAAATAAACTGAATGTAATATTTGAATTCAAGGCGAAGCTGCCGGATAATTACACCACAATAAGGAAATCGATCTGTGACGCCTACAACAAACATTATTTTGAAGTAATGACGACGCTTTTCAAGGAAGCGCCGGAATACCTTACAGGGCCGAACAATGCGTACCTGCTTAACAATTCCGTTCCGTCAATTTTTCCGGAAGTCAGCTTCGTGGATCCCAATGACGATAATTGGAAACTGTCGGGGCTGGACAAAAAGAATTATACTTTGGATGATGACGGGCGTTTGTTTCATTCTTCGGTAAACGGATTTTCCTTCTATAAAATTAAAAGACCTCTTTCCGCGCCAGTAGAAAAAATTTGTACCGATCCAAAATACATTATGGATTTGATCCTTCGTAATATTCGCACCGACAGGTCTCTTTGGAGCAATGACAGCTACCGGATACTCTCTTACGGAGAACCTTCTTCCAGAGGCTCTTTTCGGGATGCGCTCGGGAGGACATGGATTTCAGTTTATTGGCTCATAGGCTTTGAGGACGAAGTTCAAATAATGTATATCCTGCCTTTACCCAACGGGCCTGCCATTGTTTCAACCAAACAGGACAGTTCGTTCCTTCGTGTTTACGAATGGGATATGCATAAAATATGCGATCATCTTTTTGCGGCCTATTCCGGCTCTTTTGATGAATGGGGAAATTATATCGCCCTTAAACAGTTTATTCCTGACTTTTTAAAAGATGTTCGTTTTGACTGGAAAAGCGGCGAACAGAGTTTTTCTTTCAGCAGCGGTCCCCTTTCAATCAGTTCCGACAAGCAGGTATTTGACTGGAATGCCCGTTCGGAATTTTTTCTGGCCCATTCCTGGTATAAAGTTAACGGCAAGCTTGAATTCGGCGGACGCAGGGTGATCCTTAGCCGGGATCAAAGGGGCAAGGAATATGTTATTTTCTCCCGGAATATTAAACCCGATCCAAAGTTAGGCACGAACACTATGGAAAACTGGAATGATCTGGTTATAGAAAAACATCCCTTTGACGAAAAGCCGGTTTTATCGCCAAAAGACAACTCGGGTTTTGTAGGCGCTATCCTGAAAGCTCGCCGTCCCAATCCCGATGTAATTTTTTCTCTTTATCTTTCCATGGAAAATCCGCAAAACGAGGAAAATTTAAGCCGGCGTTTCGGTGCGCTAAAAACAGGCATGTCCGTAGATTATTAATTAATACTGTATGCGTTTATTTAACGTGACTGTAATTTAAAACTTAAATCCAATCTCCAACAAAAAAGCGTTATTCATGGTAAACGATTTCCTGAAAATAAAATCGCTTTGATACGCCGCTACAACGCCAAACCCTTTTGTAAAATTATACTCGAACCCCAAATGCGTATACAGCCCAAACGGATTTTCTCCTTTTTGTATGGTATTTATATATCCAACCGTTCCTATTCCCATGTTGAAATACTTAAAAACAATCTGTTCCAAAAATAACCCTGTAGTCAAATATGAATGTTTTTCATCCGACAAAACATTGAAATGGTCAATTTTAAACCCATATCGCTGGAATTCATTTGCCATAAGCAGTATCTTAAGCCCATAAGTATATGACAATCCTTTCATGTCATCGGCTCTGCAATAACCGACAGAACCGCCGGGGCGTATAGTTACAGTTTGTCCGTATATGTTAGCTGTCAATAAAAAAAACGCAAAAATTAAAATAACATTTATCTTTTTCATTTTTTCTCCATGTTATGACAATGCCTGTTTGGGACATTCATTTACACAGTTCATACATTGGATACATTCAGTTCCGTTTTTTCGGCTGAATTTGTTATCAAGCATATCAACGTCCATAGGGCATATTTTTTTGCATTTATTGCAGGAAATACACTTTTCTTTTTTTACTCTTCTCCGTGAAAGAGAAAAATAACTTGCGGGTTTTAAGAACACGGTAATTGGGCAAAAATATTTGCAAAAAGCCCTGTTATCTTTGAACAAAAACGCGAATAAAATACCTATGCCGTAATAAATGATATTTCCCGCAATAAAACTGATATACATGATTTTTTCGATGTGATCTCTGTAACGGAAAAATATTATTAAAAAATATGTTACCGATAAAGCAAAAATAAAAACACGCAGTAAGCCCAATTTTTTAACAGGTTGTTTTTGCGGAACCTTAAACGGAAGCAAATCAAGTATCATCGCCGTCCAACAAGCGTAACCGCACCAGCCTCTGCCAAAAAGAAGAGGCCCCGCTATTTTTGCGACCAGATAATGTATCGCCGCAGCCTCAAATACGCCGATTGCGATATAATAAAAGAACCCTTCTATTTGCATATTTTCCCGGCATATTATCCCCAAATAAGCGAACATGTATAAACCGATAAAAAACTGTATAAATATTCTTGCGTTTTTGTATTTCGCGATTAAAAGCCCAATCCCAAGGGAAACAAAGAAGCCGATATAGGTGAAATTAAAAAGATAAAATATATTGTCAAGAATAAGCCATAAAGCGACGGCTATTGTCTCGAAAATTAAAAACATAATTCCCGGTATTAAAAATCGCTTTATTTTTGCGAACATAAACAGCCTCTTTGTTTCTCTCTAAAAGAGTTTTACTTTCCCAATGTTTACAATCAATGTTGTAGAACTGTTATTTACAGACGCTTTTAATTTGTTAAAATCTCCCGGCGCTCCCTTGCGGTTGTAGTTTGTTTTACCGATATGCTCGGAAGGTATTCCAAAAAGTCCTGTATTGAGTTCTCCATCGCCGTTTTTATCCTGAAAAACAGATACCACATATTCACCTTCGGGCAGATTCAAAGAATACGTTAAAACCTTATTATCCGGCTGTAAAATAAATTTGGTAAAAGCCGTCTCGCTTTTATAATCATCTTCATTTGAGTATACAGCCACATATACCAAACCGCCGTTAACGGTTACTCCGTTAATCTCTATGGTCGCTTTAATCTCGCCCGCAAAGAGACTTTCAACAACTAAAAGTAAAACGCCAATAAAAAATAATTTCTTAATCATATAATGCCTCCATGCCAATAATTATAGAAATATATTTCCGCATGAAAACAGAAAATCAAGCAAGATACACAAATTTGACGCTAAGATGCATTATCCGCCTGTTTTTTCTGATGATTAGGCGGAGGGGAACCTGCGCAAACCGTGTTAGCGTCAGCGCTGAGCGCCTCGGTGCGGGTCCGGAGCAATTCGTTTAATTCTTCCGCATCTTTCCTGATTTTTGTAACAGTAAATATTGTGGCAAATATGTAGATTACAACCGCCATCACAATAAGAAGCCACGCCGGTATTGAGGAATACCAATCGAATACAAGTCCGAATACGACAAGAACGGCTATTATAAAACTGATATCAATCAGATATTCAAGGATTAAATTACGAATTTCAATTTTCCCTCGCAGATAAAGCCCAAGAATAATAACGATATTTGCGGCAAAAATCTGAAAAATAGTCGGCACAAAACCGATTTCTACGTTGAAAAACAACGAAAATACCGTCAGAATAACCAAAGCCGCACCCGTGACAAACATAATATCATTAATTATTTTTTTTATTTCTTTCATTTGTTTTTCTCCTGTAATATCTGTTTTATACCGGAAATATATTTTCTTGTAATACATAAATAAACGCCGTTTGACAATACCGCTTCCAAACGATAATTATCTAATGGCCTGAATTTTTCCAACTTGTTAATATTTAAAACGCAATATTTGCTGATTTGAATAAATCCGTTGTCCCTTAATTTTTCATAGATTTGATACAAACGGCTTTTAACAAAATATTTTTCTTTTTCACAGCAAACGACGGTTTTTCCGTCTACGCTTTCTATGTAATAAATATCAGAAACATTTACCTGTTTTACAATATCATCTGAATAACACTCTATTTGAGTGTCAACCGATTTTATCAAGGAGACAATGCGATCTACGGTTTTATTTTTTACAGGGTATGTAATAGATACTTTAATATCTTTTTGTAATTCATTTTGTTCAAGGTTAATTATCATAATTTAAAATATCAATACAAAAGTGCCGATTGTAATAAAAATACCGCCGATAATTGTTTTTGCCGTTATTGTTTCTTTTAAGACGATAAAAGCCATTACCATTCCTATTACCAGACTGAATTTATCTATAGGTATTACTTTTGACGCTTCCCCGATTTGCAAAGCCCTGAAATAACAAAGCCACGATAGTCCCGTCGCTATTCCCGATAAAATCAGAAACAACAAATTTTTGTGGCTAATATTCATTATTTCGCTTTGTTTCCCGGAAATAAAAACAACAGCCCATGACATAATAAGAACGACAACCGTTCTGACAGCCGTCGCCAAATTTGAATTAATGTTTTGAATGCCGATTTTCGCCAAAATCGAAGTTAACGCCGCAAAAAACGCCGATAGTAACGCAAATATAATCCACATAGAGGTATTATAGATTATGGTTTTTATTTGTCAATGACCGTTTTTTTAATGCGATTCTGGCGGGAAATTTACCGCTACTTTGCAAACATACTGTTAATAAAATTTCCATCTTCAATTGTTCCGTCGTTATAGACCATTCTTCCCTGGCCGTTTTGTTCGCCGTTAGCCCATTCGCCGTCGTATTCACCGCCGTAATAATATGTTAATTTGCCTTTGCCGTGAAATTTACCGTTAACAAAATCGCCTACATACACTGAACCGTCGACATATGTCTGTTTTCCTTTGCCGTAAGGTATACCGTTGATCAGATCGCCTTCGTACTCTGCGCCGTCTTCTAATGTTATCTTTCCTTTGATTGGGCTCATAATAGGTATTATTTTACAGGATTATTATAATTTATTCAATTACCTTTTTTGTGCTTTTTATGAAAAATATCTATTCATTTCATTAACAATATTAATAATTTCTTTTACACCGTCTTTTGACCAATATGTCTTATAAATTAAATATTCTTTATCATCTTCTTTCCCATACACCTCGATAATATCTTCCGCCGGAAGAACACTCTCCGGTTCCGGATATTCAGTTTCCAGCGGACATTCATGAAAAGGCGTATGATAATTTTGACCAACCCATTTTTGCGTACGTCTTTTTCGTTTTATTTCCAATGATTTATATTTATATTCTTTTAATTTTTTTATTGATTCTTCATCGAATAAATCAATATGTCTTTTATTGGCATTAACATTTATAATTATTGAAATTAACAATAGAACTGCAAAAATGATAATGGCTGTAATGAATAGCATATATCTCTGTCTTTGTCAGATATCTTTTATACAACCGTGGCAATCCGCTCTTTTACCATTTCACTGACTATCTGGGCAGGTGTTTTGTGATCTGTGAAAGCCTTAGCTGTCAGATAATTGGCGGTTTCCGAATCCACTGTTATTGAAAGAGCGGCTTTTCGTTGGGTGAAAAACCCAGTTCCATTAGGACCGGGCTTAGGAGGATTTTTAGTGTAATAATCATCCCAATAATGGGCTTCTTCTTCGGTCATTCTAGCCATTGTCGTATCCATGATTTGATTATAACAAAAACTAGGCGGTATTACAATTAATGGACAATGATCACTTACTTTATTTTCTTCCCATTGTTATCCATTTTATTAATTAATTCTGCAAATTTTTGGCACATTTCTTTTATATCATCAATTCTAACCAATCCATTAATCCAATCATCAGGTATTTCATGTAGCCCGTAATACATCCCCGCAATTGAACCGGCTACAATTCCGGTTGTATCAGTATCATCTCCAAGGTTAACAGCTTCCAGTACTGTATTGGAAAAATTATCATTTTTCAGGAAGCACCACAAAGCAGCTTCAAGTGTATTTACTACATATCCGCCAGAACGTATAGCATCCCTTTTACAATTGCCGATTTCTCCGCTTAAAATCCGACTATATTCAGATAATTCAATCTGGTATATCGTATTTATAAGATTTTTATTACACAATTCAATAATAATTTTCAATGCTTCAAACTTTTCTTTTTCTAAGTACAATTGCCGTAAATACTCAGTATAAATAAAGCATCCAAGAATTGAACGAGGGTGTGCATGGGTAATACCGGAATAATGCTCAACCTTATTAAGCCGTGAATCGAAGTTATCGTCTTTAATGTTTAAGAACACTACCGGAGCAATTCGCATTAGCGACCCATTGCCATTATCGTTTTCTCCGGATTGTCCGCATTTGACTCCCTTTTTAAATGCATTTATTGCTCTTACCGTAGTTCCTCCTATGTCAAAACATTTTCCATGAGGAGTCAGATAACCATGTTCCAAATATTCGAAAAATTTTTCCATGAGGGCTTTATCATCGCCGCCTTCGATGAGGTTTTCCATCAGACATAAAGTGAGTGAAGTATCATCAGACCATGTACCTTTAGGTTGGTTGTATGTACCATGTCCAATCATATCATAAACCTCAAAAGTATCCCGAGGCTCGAATTCTACAGGAACACCAAGAGCATCGCCAATTGCACCGCCTATGATGGTAGAATATATACGTTCTTCTATCATATTACCTATGTCGTCATTTTATCCATTTTTCACTTCATCAGGGGTTACCTTCCTCATCCCCTGCACCATCAACCTGTAATCCGCCCGGCGCAATCTCGCCTTTACCCTGTCCGCTTCAAATTTTAAATGCGCCGCTTTTAAGTCTTCCTCGGCTTGATGTTTGTCCGCAAGGGCTCGGTCTTTGTCGATTTCTTCGGGCCATTCGGCGGTGTCTACCATGAGAACGTTTTTGTGATCTTTTACTTCAAGGATACCGTTGGCGATGAAAGCGGTGCGCCATTCGCCGGTTTCGGTTTTTATTTGGAGTTTGCCCGTAACGACGGGAGAGGTAAAGGCGGCGTGATGGGCGTATACTCCGATCTCGCCGTCCAATAACGTAAGTATGATGGTTTCGGCTTTACCGGAGAAAAAAAGCCGGTAGGGGGTATGCACCTCGAAGTTAAATAAAGACGGCATCATTTCGCCTTTTGAAGAACGTCGTCTATGCTGCCGGCCATGTAGAAATCCTGCTCGGGGACAGCGTCGCATTCGCCGTCGAGGATCATCTTAAAGCCCAGGACGGTCTCTTTAACCGGCACATAACGTCCCGGAATACCTGTGAATTTTTCGCCGACAAAGAAAGGCTGGCTGAAGAAACGCTGTATCTTTCTCGCCCTTGCGACAGTCAACTTGTCCTCTACAGAAAGTTCGTCCATACCAAGAATCGCTATAATGTCCTGCAGTTCCTTGTAACGTTGGAGAATCTGCTGAACACGGCGGGCTGTGTTGTAGTGTTCCTCGCCGACTATTGCGGCGTCGAGAATTCGGGAGCTTGACGCAAGCGGATCAACCGAGGGATAAATTCCCAACTCGACGATTTTGCGGGAAAGGGTGGTTGTCGCGTCAAGGTGGGCAAAGGTGGTCGCGGGCGCGGGGTCGGTTAAGTCGTCGGCGGGAACATAAACGGCCTGAATACTTGTAATCGATCCTTTCGACGTGCTTGTGATCCTCTCCTGAAGACTGCCCATTTCGTTTGCGAGCGTAGGCTGATAACCTACGGCGCTTGGAATGCGTCCAAGCAGAGCGGAAACTTCGGCGCCGGCTTGAATAAAACGGAAAATATTATCAATAAAAAGGAGCACGTCCTGCCCGTCTTTGTCACGGAAATGTTCCGCCATGGTAAGGCCGGCAAGCGCAACCCTCATACGCGCTCCGGGCGGCTCGTTCATCTGTCCGAACACAAGCGCCGTTTTATCAATAACTCCGCTCTCGTTCATCTCCTTCCAAAGGTCGGCGCCTTCACGGGAACGTTCGCCTACGCCGGAAAATACCGAGTAGCCCGAATGTTCGGTCGCGATGTTACGGATCAGTTCCATAATGATAACTGTTTTCCCGACTCCCGCGCCGCCGAAAAGACCGATCTTTCCGCCTTTGGCGTAGGGCGCGATTAAATCTATTACTTTGATTCCTGTCTCGAGCATTTGAACGGCGGCACGCTGTTCCTCAAAATCGGGAGCGGGGCGGTGAATTGAATCGTACTGCGAAGACTTAAAATCGCCCTTGTTATCAATCGGATCGCCTGTAACGCTGAACATTCGCCCAAGAACTTCTATCCCGACAGGCACGCTGATGGGGCGGCCTGTATCCTCAGCTTCAAGCCCCCTGGACAAACCTTCGGTGGCGGACATAGCGACACAGCGCACATGGTTGTCGCCCGTATGCTGCAGGACTTCAAGGGTAACGGTTCTGGTTTCCGTCTTTACTTTAAGAGCGTTCAGAATAGACGGAATCTGACCCTGCTCAAACCGAACGTCCACAACAGGCCCTATTATCTGTGTAATACTTCCAATGTTTGCCATCTCTATCTCCTATCTGTCGGCCAACGCTGCCGCGCCGCCCGAAATTTCCGACATCTCCTGGGTAATACCCGCCTGCCGCGCGCGGTTGTAATTGATGCGAAGCACGTCAAGCATTTCCTCGGCGTTCTTTGAAGCTTCGTCCATCGCCGTCATGCGGGCGTTCTGCTCGCTTGCGTAAGCTTCCACCATCGCCCCGTAAATTACGCCCTTCACATATTGCGGAACAAGTATGTCAAGAACTTCTTCCGCCGAAGGCAAATACTCAAACTGCAACTCGACCCTTTTCTCTCCGCCTATTTCCGTAAGCTCGTTTTGAATTTTTTTTGTGTCCAAAGGCAGAATCTGCCGTTCTTCGGGCAAAAGCTTTACGGCGTTGAACATATGGGTATACACAATGTGTATCTCGTCAAACAGCCCCCACATATACTGCGAAACCATGTACTCGGCGATTTCCTCGGCGTGATCAAGCGTGGGTATCTGCGAATGAAAAGTAAAATTCTCAAGAATCACATTGGGCGTATGGATAAAATAACGGTAACCAATCGTGCCTATCAATATCAGCATCGGGTTTTTTACCCTTGTGCAAAGGTCGTTTACCGTGCGGAAGACATTCGCGTTGTAGCCGCCCGCAAGCCCCTTGTCGCTGGTTATCACGATTATCGCCGCTCTGGAAGATGACGGATCGGTATTGCGGATAAAGGCGCTTTTCATTTGCCCTGTGCCAGAAAGAATATCAAACATTGATTTTGTGATTCTTCTGAAGTAAGGTTCGGCGTCGCTTAACATTTTTCTGCTCTTGCGCATCTTGGCGGTCGAGATGAGTTTCATCGCTTTTGTAACCTGCAATGTCTGTTCGACAGCCCGCATACGCAGGCGCACGTCCCTTAAATTCGCCATCTTACACCTTTTGTTTCTTAAAAGTTTCCACCGCCGTGCGCAGTTCGTTCTCCTGCTCCGCGGAGATAACCCCTGTTTCCGCGATACTGATCAGCAAATCGTCCTTTTGCGTTTTAAGATACGAAAGATAACTTTTAATAAACGAAGAAATCTCTTCCGTCTTAACGTCCAACAGATAGCCGTTTACGGCGAGGAACAAAATCGCAGCCTGCTGTTCCATCGGGTACGGAGCGAACTGGGGCTGTTTAAGCGTTTCCATCAGCCGCTCGCCCTGAGCGAGTTTGTCCTGGGTAGCCTTGTCCAGGTCGCTTCCGAACTGGGCAAACGCCGCCATCTCGCGGTACTGAGCGAGATCCAGCCTTATGCGGCCGGAGATTTTTCGTATCGCCTTTGTCTGGGCGGAGCCTCCGACGCGGCTTACGGAAAGCCCTACGTCGATAGCGGGGCGAAAGCCCGAGTTAAACAATTCGGAGTCAAGGAATATCTGCCCGTCCGTAATTGAAATTATATTCGTGGGAATGTAGGACGAAATGTCCCCCGCCTGAGTCTCGACAATGGGAAGGGCGGTGATGGAGCCTCCGCCTTTTTCGGGGGAAAGTTTTACCGCCCGCTCCAAAAGACGCGAGTGCAGATAAAATACGTCGCCGGGGAAAGCCTCACGTCCCGGAGGGCGGCGCAGAAGCAAAGAGATCGTGCGGTAGGCGACTGCGTGCTTGGAAAGATCGTCATAGATAACAAGAGCGTCTTGCCCCTGACGCATAAAATGCTCCGCCATAGCGACAGCGGCGTAAGGGGCTATATATTGAAGAGCAGCCGAGTCCGAAGCGGAAGCAAGTACCACAAAGGAATAGTCCATCGCCCCGTGTTCCTCAAGTTTCTTGATAAGGGCCGCCGTCGTGGAAGACTTTTGCCCGATGGCGCAGTAAACGCAGACAACGTTCTTCCCCTTTTGATTGATGATTGTATCGATGGCGATTGCAGTCTTGCCCGTCTGCCTGTCGCCGATAATTAGCTCACGCTGACCGCGCCCGATTGGGATCATGGCATCTACGGAAATGGTTCCCGTCTGCAAAGGAGTATCCACACTGCCCCTGTCAATTACGGGAGCTGCGGGAGACTCAATCGGAAGATACTCCTGGGCGGTGACAGGCCCTTTGCCGTCAATCGCTTTACCAAGTGGGTTTACCACTCTGCCGAAAAGAGAGTTGCCCGAAGGTACGGACACAACCTTGCCTGTTCCCTTTACCTCGTCTCCTTCTTTAACCAAATACTCGCCCGATAAAATAACGACGCCCGTGTTCTCGTCCTCAAGGTTAAGAACGATCCCTGTAGCGCCGGAAGTAAATTCAACCTGCTCTCCGTAAACAGCGCCCGACAGCCCGTAGACGGAAGCGACCGAGTCGCCGACCTGCACAACAAAACCCGAATTGCCGGAGACCGCCCTGCTCTGCCAATGCTCAATCCGCTCCTGCAGAACTCTGGTAAGGTATTCATAATTCGCCATTGTTACCTCCGTCCGGCATTTCCTCAACAGCCGCAATTAAATCCGCTCTCATATTTTCCAACTGCCCCCTAAAGCTAGCGTCCACATAAAAATCCCCGATTCTCAGTAAGTACCCGCCCAACAGATCGGGGTTAATTTTTGTTTTTACTTTTACGTCCCCCGCCCCCGTCCTAAGCTTGATCGACTGCGCCAGAGTTTCCTCGAATCCGCTGTCGGTCTCCGACGCCGCCTCAACGGAAACATTGAGTATCCCTTTTTGCTCGTTCAAAATCCGCTCAATTTCTTTTAAAAGCAAGTCGATGTATTTGAAACATTTTTTTTCGACCAGCAGGCAGACAAAGCGTATGGCGTACTCAAGGGCGAAGTCGGGACCGTAGTCTTCGGTCACGCCCGCGCTTTCCCTGATTAATTTTTCAATTTGAACGGAAGCGCTGTGTCCGTAGAAAATTCCCTTTACCGATTTTAACGGCTCGGCGAGCGTTTTCAGAGACAGAAACACCGCGTCCGCGTTTTCTCCCGACACGGCAAAAAACGCCCCGGTCCAGCGCTCGTGGCGGAACACTTAAATAATTCCCTTTTGCGCCGCCAGTTCGTCCAGCAGCATATTAACATAACGCTTGTTGTCGTCCCGGGAAAGCTCCCTTGCCGCCAGTTTGGAAGAAGCCGCCATCACAAGGGCGGCGGTCTCGAACCTTAGCTTTGTTATGGCGGTCTGGCGATCAGCCTCGATCTGTTTATGGGCGGCGCTGATTATTTCCTCTGCCTCGGCCTTTCCGTCCTCGATGATCTTCTTCGCTTCAAGGTTGGCGTTATCCCTGGCAGTTTTGATAATTACCCCCGCTTCGGCGTCGGCTTTTTTCAGCTTGTCTTCGTATTCTTTGTAAAGCGCCTTCGCCTGAGCCCGGTCTTTTTCCGCCTGATCAAGAGAGTCCTGAACACGCTTCGCGCGATCCGCCATGAACTTTGTCACCGGTTTAAACAATATCTTTCGTAAGATTAAAAACAGAATAGTGATATTGATAATGGTGATAACAAAGGTTANGGAAAAATCAAGCATGACTTACCCCAATTTGGAGATCAGTATGATAGAAATAACCAATCCGTATATAGCCGTCGATTCCGCAAGAGCGGCGCCGACGAAAAACATCGGTATAAATTTGCCGCTTGCCTCGGGCTGACGTGCTATCGCCTGAATAAGCCCCGATGTCGCAATCCCGATTCCGATACCGGCACCAAGCCCGGTTACAACAGCGATACCCGCTCCAACTCCGAATAAAACATTAAGATCCATTGTATCCTCCTATAAATACTTTCTATAAAAACTTTTTTACTCTGTCTCAATTGTCACAGCCTCTGAAATATAGAGACTGGATAAAAACACAAAAATCCCCGCCTGCACAATCCCGTCAAAGAAATCAAAGTACAGCGAAGGAACCACGGGAAGCGCAAGCGCAAGCGCCCCCTCGATCATGGACATCAACACAAAACCGCCGAGCATATTTCCGAACAACCGCAGAGAAAGCGACAGAAGGCGGGTGCCGTAATCCATTAAATTGAAAGGAAGCATCAGGGGAACGGGGTTCAGCAGGTTTTTGAACCAGCCGACAAATCCTCTTGCGGCAAAACCGCAGACCAGCACAAGCAGAATCGTAATTACCGCGAACGCCGCCGTTACGTTAATGTCCTTGGTCGGCGGACGAAACATAAAAGGCGGAACAAACTCATGCCCGAACGCCTTAACTTCCACAAGAGAGACAACCGGAATTAAATTGGATAAAAGGATAAAAAGGAAAAGCGAGCCCATATAAGGCCCGAGGAATTTAGCGAAAGGACCGAACTGGTTTTTCGCGTAATTGTTAAGGAACTCCACCCCGGTTTCCAAAATCGTCTGCGCCCCCGTAGGGACTTCTTTGAGCTTTCGGGTAAGGAGCAGGGAGCCGACGATAAGGA
>JGI20170J14366_1000538_pt1 | contig 16092 bp, 14 predicted proteins | sample TergutNc150P3_FD_14366 | JGI IMG/M metagenome (IMG submission 14366) | reverse complement strand
TAGATATTCCAAACGTAAACACAATCATCATAGACCGCGCCGACATGTACGGCGTATCGCAGTTATACCAGTTAAGGGGCAGGGTAGGACGTTCCGACCGTGTAGCCTACGCCTACCTTTTCTATCCCGAACAAAAAGCTCTATCCGAAATCGCCATGAAACGTCTGCAAACAATTTCCGACTTTACGGAACTCGGCTCCGGTTTTAAGATAGCCATGAAAGATATGGAAATCCGAGGGGCGGGAAATCTTTTAGGCAGGGAACAATCGGGCGACATTTATTCGGTCGGTTTTGATTTATATGTGAAACTCTTGGAAGAAGCCGTGAAACGTCTGGAAGACTCAAATTACGAGTCGGAAACAGAGACTCTTCTTGAACTTGAATACACAGGTTTTATTCCCGACACATACATCGATTCGCCCCAGCAGAAAATGGAAGTTTACAAAATGATAGCCGCGATACGCGACAAAGAAGACTTGGAGCGCGTATACTCTGAATTATTAGACCGCTTCGGTCCGCTCCCCGACGAAGCCGCGTCCCTGCTCGCTCTTGCCGAAATAAGAATTATCTGCCGCCAATTAACAGTCTCGGTACTCAAAGAAAGGTCCGGCGTTGTGCGGATAGAGTTCGCCAAAGCCGCGCGTGTAAACGTAGACCGTCTTATACGCATGATGCAGCAATCCGCCGGCAAGGTGAAACTTGATCCTAAAAAAGCGAATGTAGTTCTGCTTACAACAGGAAGCATAGGCTTAAAAGAGAAAAGCGAATTCATCCGCGAGAAACTGTCGTCACTAGCCGGCTAGAACGTGTACCCTACAGTAAACATTAATGCCTTATCAAATTTATTTTGATAGTCATATTTTGTTTCATATCCAAATGCTCCGCTTGCGGCATTATATTGGAATCCTACATTCGCGAAAAGACCCGGAACATAGGTTGTTGTTATTTTAAGCCCCGCAAAAATAGAAAAAGCCATCATAAAGTCAAAGGATTTATCACTATCATAACCATAAGGATCATGTATTTTATTCCAAGCCTTCTTATAATCATTATAATATTTATCAGTAATAAAAGAAACGCCAAGCCTGAAATTCGGAACAAACGCGAAATTACCCGCCCTAATAGGAGCATTCATATTAACGTAAAAACCAAAACTGGATAATTTGTCATCCGCATAGAAAATATTAATACCTAAAAAAGATGAAGTTAAAGAAAGATAAAGCGCGTTGCCTTCAGCCGCGTCAAAAATACTCGCGTATCCCGCCTCTATGCCAAAACCATCTATACGCAGTTTTTCGTCTCTTTCTTTTTGTTTCTCTCTTTTGGTAATACGTTCCGTATCTCCAGTCGCTACAGTTCCGAAAGATTTTATCCTCCAGTTGCCGTATTCCCGTATCCATACGGATTTAACTTCTTTATTATTTATTGTGAATGTAACATTATATTCTTCATTTGCTCCTGTTACTTCTTTAACTTCCGCTTTTAATGCGCCTGAACCGGTTCTGATGCTGTCTTCAATTGTCCACGCTACAGCGATACCCATTGCGCTTATTAAATCTTCGCGGCTCTTTTCTATGTAGGAGCGTCTTGCCGATAAAGGACCTTTTTTAAACATTTCCTCAAGAGCGTATTCCGCGTTCTCGCCGATACATGCGGTAGATAAATATTCCGATATATGCGAATAAACTGCGGCGTTGCCGCCGAGTCCGTTTACAAATTTTTCAAGAAGCGCGTCTAAATTAGCTTTGAATGTTTCAGGTTTCGGATTCAAGGCGTTGGTAATAAATTCTTGAAGTGTGCTTATGGGAATAGCATAATTAGCCGCCTGCCTTCTTGCGCCGGTTAATGTATTTACTCCGGCAACTACATAACCGGAAGACGCATTACGCTGCATAATCAAAAGAGGACCGCCTGAATTTCCGCTGTCAACTTGCGCCGTATGCTGAATATAAGGACCCATAATGGTTTCATCTGTAATGCTTTTTGGAAATTTAACGGAAGCGTTAGAGATCATACCTCGTCCAAACTGCCAGATAGGCGTTACGCCGAGACCGGGGAATCCGGCTGAATACGCGTCTTCTCCTTCTTCTACGTCTCTTGTAATAAAATTTAAACCTTGATTTACAAAGGGTTTTTCGCCTGTTGTTGGCACTGACATGATTGCGAGATCTGCTTCCACATCGGTAGCGATAAGTTTTAAATTTTCTATTTTCTTTTTTGTTCCGTCGGCGCGCTCGAATGTAATGGAAATAGTATTGGCTTGAGAGATAACATGGTTGTTTGTAATAACATATAAATTGCCTTTTGAGTCGTTATATAAAAAACCGGATCCAAAAGCGCCGCTTAAAATAAGATCGATGAATTTGACCGTGTCTTTTTCTCCCTGTTTTTCATATTCCTTTTTTGCTTTTTCAAAGTACGCAACAATACCGGGATGATAACTTTGATTTATTAATCCTACATAATCGCGCAGAACTGCCGCTCCCTGCTGCGAGTAAATATAAACAGGTAAAATAAAAATAAATGCCAATAAAATACAACGTTTCATAAAACTCCTAACGCCTCATACCCGGCAATGAAGGCAGATTGGCAGCCGGCAATTTGTCTTTTACGGCATCCACCGCTTGAGATTTTAATTTCTTTTCTAGTTCATCTTTTTTGGCGTTAAGACCGTTTTTTATTTGATCTACAGCCGAACTGTCGCCTTTCGCTGTTTTTAAAAGATTATCAACTTGATCTTTTGAGCCGAATCTGCCCTCGATATATTTGTCAACTTTCTGCCTTAACGCTTTTTCAAGATCAGCCATAGCTTTCTTGGCATAGCCTTCTGCCGCGCTGCGTAACGCTTTCGCGAATAATTCCGCCAGATTTGATGTAATTTTAAATTCATCGTTTCCGTCTGTTTTATGAGAGTATTGCAGTCCCAAATTGATGTTTCCAGCTTGTCTTACCGCCGTATCCATCGCTTCCCCTATTGTGCCGCTTGGTTCTACAAGCGACGCTTGGCTTATTACGACATTTCCCCCGCCTGAAAAGCTGTTATCCGGCTGTCCTGTCATGTTAAGAGAAAACGCTGTTTCGCCTTTCAATCCGTTAATTCCCAATTTGCTTAACTGATCCCCCATGTTTACAGGGAATCCGTTAGCATTAATTTCAGCGTTATACAGTTCTTTCGGGTTTGTTCTGAAATCGGCGCTTCCGTTAAACAAAACATTTTTTTGCGCGTTAGTGTCGTCTTTAACACCTAAATAAAGCGTTACAGGTTTATCTGTAAGATCAGGATTTGAGCTTATGTCGCGTAAATCAAAAGCCCAGTTCCATGTATCAAGCGTAAAATCCGACGCGAGTATGCCAAGATAAAAAGCGGGATACGCGACAACGGGGAAAGAAACATTCCTTCCTTTAAAAGGTACTTTACGTTCTTTTTTCGGTTTTTCGGTTTTTGGTTTGCTTGAAGAATTAGCTTTCATTTTTCCAAGTACTTCAAGTCCCATAAGACCGTAATCAAGGTACTGATTGGCGGTACCTGAAAGAGCGTCTCTGATAAAAGGTTCTACAGAGGCGAAAGCCGCGCCGCCTCCAATGTCTATATATGATTTTAAATGATTCAAGTCGCCTGTAAAAGCGTTACGAGCGTTTGTTTCCATAGCGCGGGCTTTCTTTGTATCGTTTTCAAGACCGTTTACTAACGCTGTAACTTCGGTGGTTAAGGTTTGTACGGAATTTACGGCGGTATTTATATTTTGTATAGTACTCCTGATTGTTTCCGGATCCTTTATTTCGTTCACGTTAAGTTTTAGCAGGGGAGCGGTTGATGTTTGCAGTTGTTTTACATTAGCGGAAGTTTTCTCCACTTGTCCCTGATATTTTGTCGATGTTTCATCATAAAAGCTTATCGCCTCATCATAAAGTTTCGGCGTATTAAGTTTGTCAAATTCCTGATCCAACAGAGCGGCGGCGTCAAAGTTTTTTAAATCGACTAAAGGAGGCGCGTCGCTTTTTGGTTTTTCCGTTTTTTCTTTCTTTTCTTTCGGCGGTTTTGCCGGTAAAGCGCCTGAAACTTTTCTAGGAGTTCCAAAGCGGATACTGTCAGCGCGAATTTCCTCAATGTAGATTTTACCGCGAAGCACGGCTTGCGTTCTAAGACTTATTCTTGTTTTTCCCATTTGGAATAAATTTGTCATGGGGCTGTCACGGTTTGCGACAGTAATGCCGGAAAGAGAAATACTTAAAGGAACAAGTTTTAAGCGCAAATGGTCAACGTCAGATTTTGCTTCAAAAGCGGCTTCAAGCCCCATTTCCATGGCTTTTTCCAAAAGCGGATTCGCGAAGACGGTAAAAAAGACAATTACGGCGGCAGTAATAGACGCCGCAAAAGCGATTGGGACTATTTTAACGGCGCCTTTCTTGTTCTGGTTTATTGCTTTTAAAAGATTTTTTAATTTCTTTACGTCGTCTTTTGTCAAATTATCNCGTACTATGTAATTATTGTCTTTAAATTCAAAACATGAATAAAGGAATTGTTTGTCATGCGGATGTTCAATATATTTAGTGTATTTTTTTTCGAATTTGTCTTTGTCAATTGGTTTTTTTAGAGAGCCGGGCGCTTTTGCGGGCTTTTGTTTTTTTTCGGTTTCATTTTTCATTTTAAACGCTCCATTAACCTTTCATCGCGCTGTCAATCGCTGATAGCAGAGGAAATTTTACGATTGCTTTTACGATTTTAGACTCTCTTATTTTTGGTCCTATTTTATTCCTGTAAATGGGAATTAACGCCGTGAATAAAAAGAAAACAGGAAGCCAAAGAATAATCCCCGTGACAAGCCCGCCCATAACAAGCGTATTGTTAAATTTTGTAAACGGCACAAAAGGCATATTATAAAGCTTGGTAAACAACCCCGTTAATGAATTAATATGCAGTACATACCAGCCAACCGCGTCAATTTTATACGCTAGCAAAGGGTATATTATTTTAAAAACGGCAAGAGCCGCTATTTTTGCCCCATGATGGTGAGTAAAGAAAAAGGTTAATAAAAAGAGTACAATCCAAAACGCGTTGCCTGCGGGAACAAGCCCTAAAATTACCCCCCACGCAAAGCCCGCGGCTATCTGGGTTTTACTGACATTCCCGTTTAAGGCAAGTATTAATTTCGCGATACCCTTAAACATGCGGATTTCCTCCTAAATTACTTGCTATAAAAGTACATTTTATGGTAAAATCAAATTGATGTCAAATACTTCGGGACAAACTGAGTTTTTTTGTCGCGTTCAACAAATTACTGAAGAATTTTTAACAAAAAGGGCGAAAATTCGACATGAAAAGAAAGAAAAACGCAAGGCAAAAAACCCTGTTTTAGACTGGCTAGACGCCTTTATTTGGGCGGCTTGTATGGTTTTACTGGCAAACCAGTACCTTATGCAGGCATACAAGATACCTTCCGGCTCAATGATAGATACCCTTAATGTAGGCGACCATGTTTTTGTCAATAAAATCGTCTATGGACCTGAATTACTGCCGGGTTTTTTCAAACTTCCAAGCCTTATACACCCAAAACGCAACGATATTATTATTTTTGAAAATCCGTCGTATATTTCGCGGGGAACGGTTTTTGACGTTACACAGCGGCTTATCTATATGCTTACTTTGACTTTAATCGATATTGATAAAGATGAAAAAGGAGACCCAAGGGTTCATTTTCTTATAAAAAGATCTGTCGGATATCCGGGAGATAGGGTTATTCTTGATAAGGGCGATATAAAGATACGTTTTTCAGGCGAGGATCGCTGGATTGACGAAAAGGATTACAACGCGGCTATGGGTTGGAAGCATAATGTAAGCAGATTAATGACCCAAGAACAGTATCCGGCTCTTTACGCTGCGGCAAAAGCGGCGGGATGGGCAGATGTAAAATTGTATCCTTCCGAGAATTTGTTTTCGCAGTCATCGGGAATAAAAGACGTACAATTTCCCGATTATCTTGCTTATGAAAATGTACGGATTGAAACATTGAGGAAAGCGGCTCCCGGCGACAGCCGTTACGCCGTTCTTTTGGCAAAACAACGCCTCGGTTGGTATGTGCCGCAGGGAAGAGTCTTGCCGTTGGGCGACAACCGCGACAATTCAAGGGACGGGCGTTATTTCGGTCCTGTAAAGGAATCAAAAATAAACGGAAAAGGAATGATTATTTACTGGCCGATATGGCGGCTTGGTAAAATAAAATAGGCGGATTATGTTTGACAAATGGACGCAATATTCATATACAGCTCAAAGAAGACAGCAATACAGGCTTATAAAGTATATATTTGTCTTTGTTTTTCTGTATATTTTGTATAACTGTTTCAGCGCGTTCTTTTTCTCCGTATGGGTTATAGATAACAATACAATGCAGCCCGGACTTAATTCAGGCGATCGTTTGCTGTTTACCTCTTTTGTTCCTCCTTCATGGGGACGCAATAAAAGTGAACAGAACAAATACCTGTTTAAGCGGGGCAGTATTGTGTTAGTTGATATGGGTCATTTTAAAGAAAAAAACTTGCCTTTGCGCGTTATTGACGGAATCGTAAGATTTTTTTCAATGCAAAAATCAAGCATATTTTCCGGTAAGGGACAGTATTATATAAAAAGAGTTATAGCTCTTCCCGGCGATGAAGTTTCGATGAGTAATTATGTGTTCAGGGTAAAAGCGACAGGAAGCGCGTACAGTCTTACCGAATTTGAGCTTTCTGACAAACCTTATCACCCGTATATTCCCAATACATCGGAATTGTGGGACGATTCAATTCCTTTTTCCGGCAACATGGGTACAATTATTTTGGGACCGGACGAATGTTTTGTAATATCGGACGACAGAAGCACTACAAATGATTCGCGCACATGGGGGACAGTGTCAACTTCTTTAATTACGGCAAAAGCCCTGTTTAGATTCTGGCCTCTAGCGAAAATAGAACTGTTTTAAAATTGAAAACCGACGCCTCTCTTTACATTCACATTCCCTTTTGCGCTTCATTCTGCGATTACTGCGATTTTTATTCGATAACGGCAAAAAATTTAAATGAAGATTATATTGACTCATTTATTACATCGCTCATTAAAGATATAAATTGTCAGATAGAGTATTTTAAAATTGATAAAATTCCCACAGCGTACATTGGAGGCGGAACCCCGTCAGTTCTCGGAAAAAAAATCACCCGTCTTTTTGACGAATTAAAAAAAATCCCTTTCTTTGCGCCGAAAGAATTTACAGTCGAAGCGAATCCCGAATCATTAACGGAAGAGTTCCTCGCAGCCTGCAAGCAGGGCGGAGTAAACAGGCTAAGTCTTGGAGCGCAGACTTTTCATGAACCTTCCCGCCTTAGCGTAAACCGCGCCGGAAACGCCATTTTGCTTGAAGACCGCTTAAAACTGGCGTCACGGTATTTCGGCGCTCAAACAGGAACCGATTTATCAATAGACCTTATGACAGGATTGCCGTATCAAAATCAAAAAATACTCCTTGAAGATATAAAACGAATTTGCGCCTTTTCGCCTGAGCACATTTCGCTCTACAGCCTTACGGTAGAGGAAAATACTATTCTAAAAGAAAAAATCAATAAAAAGGAAATAGTATTGCCCGACATGGATACGGCTGATTCTTTGTGGCTTTTAGGTTGCGAGTCGCTGGAAAAAGAAGGTTACAATCATTATGAGATTTCCAATTTCGCTAAAGACGGGAAACAATGTCTTCATAACTTGCGCTACTGGCAAATGAAAAATTGGATAGGCGCGGGTCCTTCGGCGTCAGGCACTCTTGTAAACGAGCAAACGGCAACGGCAAAACGCTTTACCTACGCGAAAGATGTTGACGCTTATATTAAATCGCCGTTAATTACTTCCGCGCAATGTGAAGAAATAGACAAAAAAACTCTTTTACAGGATACAATTTTAATGGGTTTCCGACGCAAAGAGCGGATTGAAAATGAGTTATTCAAAAGCAGATTTGGTTGTTCCGTAGAAGAGTGCATCCCAAAAACACTGGCAAAGTGGAAGAACAGGGATATAATGTTTTTCTTAAACTCTTTTCTTTTTGACGCTTTTACGGAGATTGAGCAGAGGCAAGAGCGATTTCCGCGTCAGTTTTTCTGATATATTCGGGTCCTGAATAAAGGTTGGCGGTACAGTCGTTGGAAAACAACTTTTTATTTTCCGCAATGGCAATAAGTTCTTTTACATATCCTTTGTTTTCATTTACAAGAGTAATATTAGCTTTTAAATTTTCAGGCATAGTTTCATAAAGAACCCTTGAACCATAACCCGTAAGAGTTATTTTTTCTCCGTCTTTTACATACTGAGCGATTTCATCCGTTATTTGCAAAAGCTCCGAATCTTTGTCTTCCGACAGTCTGTTTCCGTCTTTAAAAAATGCGTTAAAGTAAGCGTTCTTTCTTGCCTCAATTACCGCAAGTGTAACTCCCTGTTTAGATAGCTCACCATAGACAATACATTCCAAAGTAGGAACGGGCGCAAATGGAATGGAAAGCGATAGGGCAAGCCCCTTAGCGATTGAATAGCCTATACGAAGCCCCGTAAAAGAGCCGGGTCCGCCCATGCAGAGAATACCGTTAAGGTCTTTCGGCTCAAGCGCCGCCTTTTTCATAAGGACGTCTATTAATTCCATTACAAGTTCCGAATGTTTTGTTCCGGCTATTGTTTCGCTGACGAAAATTTCTTTGTTTTTTAAAACCGCGACAGAGAGAATAGAGGAGGCTGTTTCTATAGCGAGCAAATTCATAAACTATCAAGCCCTTTTATTTTTATTATTCTTGAAAACTCGTCTTTTATTTCAATCGTTATAAAAATCGAATTTTCAGGAATTGAATTGGGGAGACGTTCGCTCCATTCGATAATTGAAATTCCGTCTGAATTGACTATATCAACGCCGCCAATATCTTCAAAATCCTTATCGCAGTTTAAACGATAAGCGTCAATATGGTATAGAGTAGGGGAGTTGTCTCTTTGGTATTCGTTTATTATTGTATATGTAGGGCTTGTTATATTTTCCGCTATGCCCAAACCAAGCGCGATGCCTTTGGTAAGGCAGGTTTTTCCGCTTCCAAGCGTGCCTGTAACGGCGGCAACCGATCCCGCATGAAGTGTCTCCGCTATTTTTTTTCCAAGGGCGATAGTTTCATCGGGGGAATTGGAAATAAGCTCAATCATAAAAATTAATCGGGAAGACCGTCGGCGGCTTCAAGTTCGGCTATATATTTCTTTAACTCTTTTAATACGGGAACAAGAGGGTAATCAACAGCGTCAATAAAATTTACGATAAATTCTTTTTGACCGGTCGGTTTTATTTCCATGGAAAAATCAATACGGTATTCGTTTTGTTTGTTATTTAATTCAATAACAGCGACGCTTGTGTAAAGCTTTCTGTAATAGATGGGAACGTCTTTTCTGATCATGTCTTTCAATGTTATAATTTTCATAGTTATATCCTTGTATATTTACTCATTCGCATACTCATAAACAAAAGAGTTAATAGCGTTCATTGATTTTTGAGATACTTTAAGAAATTTCATGTGAACAATTGTGTTAACTCCTGTTCTATTTGTTCTTAAAATTTGTCCCAAAGCCGTTAAATTCATATCACATAATTGAAACTCAACTTTAAACATTGCTCCAGCTTTTATAGGGTTCATTACTCTTATTGAACATCCGCCTACTGAAATATCGGTGATAGATCCTTGAAATCTTCTTTTATCGGCGATTAAATGCTGTTTTCTGCCTGTGCCTTCAATAATAACAAGACATAAAATGCAGTTAATAGCCGCCTGCCTTCTTCTGAAACGGCGCTGTGAAAGAAATCTGACATGATTGGAATGGGCGATCTGCATTATAGGATGTCCGTCTTTGCTCGCGTAGCCGACAACTCTGGTCTCGAAAGAAAACCCTTTATTATTTTTACTAAAGAAAAAAATTGTAAGCCTTGTCCCTTTTTGAATTTTAACGATGCTTCCAAGCACGCTCTTGGGCGCTTCAACGTCAATATAATCGCCTTTTGTTGAAATAACATTAAGATAAAGCTTGTCTTTGTTATAGATAACTGTAAATTTTGTATCTTCTTTTATTTGGCGCGTAGAATTTAACATGTCCAACACGCTGTTTTCTATGATATTTCTTGTAGAAAAAAGCAGCGCTAGTCTGCGCTGTACTTCGGCTTCGTTTCCCTGTGTTTGATCCAATACTCTGAAAGTGCGTCTGAAATGTCTGTCCAAAAGTTCTTGGTTTTTTATAGACCTTTCAGGGTCTGTTACCTGATCCGTTTTAAAAATATAATCAAGCATTCGTGTCTGTTCGCTGTCAAGACCGAGATTTCTCGCGACACGATGAAAGGCAAAAATTGAAAAAATACCGCCGCCGCCGGATGATTTGCCTGAACCCAGACCGGACGAGGCTCCGCTTACCGCCTGCCCTTTTTTTGAGTTGAAAATTACCATGAGAATGACGATACCGGCAAAAATAACCAAAAAAACCAATATATCTTTAAGTGATGTTTGAGGTTTTAAGTTTAAATCTTTCGCTGATATTTGTAATAAAAAAAATATCAGAAAATTACTTGTCATTTCTCACCCTGTGTTTTTTCCGTTTCACGGCAATTACTTAAAATATTTAAATATAATTCTTTAAGTTTTGGAGCCGCTTCATATTCCGCCAAGTCTCCTACTATAATAATATCATGTTTTTCGTAAGATTCCAATAGTTCCACTAATATATTTTTAAAATTATTAAATCCTTCCGCTATTTTTTGGGCTTCGTCTATTTGGACTATGTATCCTTGAGTGCTTAATTGGTAAAAAAGACGTATCAGTTTTTCTGTAATAGCGGAAAAAAGCTGAATTGTTTGAGCAGCCAGAAGGTCTTTTCCCGTTTGAATATCAAGGGGAAGGTTTACTAGTTTATCGCAAATTTCGTTTAAAACAGGCTCGATTTTTGCCAACTCTTTAAAAGGCTCGTTTACTTCTCTTTGTATTTCTTCCGTTACCGAGCGCAGGGTAGAAGAGGATACTTCTCCTTTGGAAAACGCGTTTTTAAAATACGAATAAAGCTCGGGCATCTCCTCCAGAATGAACAGGGCTTGTCCGCTTTCTTTCCAGTTGTCAAAAAACTTTGCTTTTTCATCAAATTTAAGGTTTTCGTATTCGTCAATATCTTTCAGAAGGGTTTGAAGGCTTGCCGCCGCAAGTTCGGCGACGGCATTTGTGCGTATATCAAGCTCTTTAACGGATTTAACTTCTTTTTTAAAAATTTCTTCCAACATTCCGGCGCTTACAGCCTGTCCGTCAATTAATATTTCGCTTAACCTGTGTCCCGAGTTGGAAAGCCACTGTTCAAGCGAGGTAAAAACATCTCCAAGCGTTTTTTCATTATCAAGGGAAAAATCAAGCGGCTTATCGTTAATTTTGATTATCATTATTTACTGCCCCGACTTTGCTGACTGAAATTGTCAAGGGAATTGGACATTTTTTCCATTCTGGAGTAGGCAGATTCCATCTTAGCGTACTGCATTTTCAGGTCTTGTTCTTTAGCCGCCAATTGGCGGTCAAGATTGACAATGCGTTTTTCATCCTGACTGATACGGGAGTCGATTGTGCCTGTTTTTAAAGAAATAATACCGCCTGTTTCAACAAACGGTTTTATAATTGTATCCACATTATAAGCGACGCCTGTATCCGCTATCAAATCGCCTGAAGTATCAATAGCGAACAGTTCTTTAATCGCCGGCATTTTGGTTTCCAACGCGGCGTCAAGGTTTTTTTCGTCGATTTCAAGGTAACCTCTTAACTGCGACGGATTGTATCCCGAAGTTCTTGAGGCGTTGGAACTGACGCCTATCTGCGCCAATAAAGTAAGGTCCCGTTCCATACTGGTAGGGTAGGGGGCGGTAACCGTCCTCATAAGATGATTTTTCAAATTGTTTAAAGTGATGTCTCCGTTAAAAGCGCCGAGTCTGGTTTTCATCTCGGCTTTTTCATCGGCTGTTAAATAAGACAGTTCACTTATGATTGTATCGTCTATGCTTGTATTGTATCCAGAGCCTGAATACACGCTTCTCGCTGTTAGTACGTTTATTTCCGCCATAAGCCTGTTATAGTTTCCGACAAAATTTATAATCGCTTCTTTTACCGCTTCTACATTAGGCGCTATTTTTAATTCAACCGGTTTGTTGGATACGCCCCTCACGTTTAAAGTAACGCCGGGAATCAAATCGTCAATAATATTGCTTGGGCGTGTAACTTCAATTCCTTCCATAGCGATAATGGCGTCTCGGGCGGTAGAAACGGCGTTTAACGGTTTTAAGCCGCCTTTGGATGAAGGATCAAGGACTTCTACTTTGCCGACTGAAACTTCACGGTGTGTGTTTGTATTTTCGATATTAAGCGATGTAATGGTTTTTCCCCGTGCGACTTCCGCCAAGTTGTACTGCCTTGCGGTAAATGAGGAAGAATCGGTTATTGCCGAAAGTTTCGCTGTTGAGCCGTCGGAAAAAACAAGATTTAATACTTCCATGTTGTCTACACGCGCAGGCGCGGGCGGCGGCTTAAAGTCGGGCAGCGGAGCTTCGGACGGTAAGTTTTGAACCGTAATTCCTCCGTATGTTACGGAAGTTGTCGGAACATCGGGTCCCGGAGGAGGCTGGGGAATATTTAAACTGTCGCTTGTTCCAACCTTTGTTTGTGTTTCAAGGCGCAGAACTAAAGGCGAATCGGAGCTAACCGCTATGTTTACAGGGAGAGACGCTGAAGAGAGCGGGGCGACTTGCAATACGCCGTCGTTAACCGCTACATTAGCGGCGTTCTGTCCTGTTTTGCGAACTGTATTATCGTTTATTTCTATATCTTTTTGAGTGTCATTGCTGACAGCCATCATTCCTATTTTTGTCGCCAAAGTTGAAGCGTCTTGTGAAAAGCCCAGTCTGTTTTCAGAGCCTGTTAATTTTGATTCTATTAAAAGGGAAATTGTTCCCGGTTTTACAGTGATTAAAGAAGCTGATAATTTATTTTTGCCGCGGTTGTTTATTGTTTCAGCGAAATTTCTTAAAGTACCCCCTCGGTAATTTATTGATATTTCATCATTACCGACGGAAAAAGAGTAAGTTCCCGCGTCTATTTTCGTTTTTTCATCAAGAGGTTGGGAAAGAAAACGATCCGCTTGAGCGGTTTGTTTAACAGTGAAAGACATCGACTGTTCCAGAGCGTCTCTGGTCGCTGTAGCCGTAATTACGGAATCATCGGCGCTTTTACCGAGTTTTTCGTTAAAGGGGTTTTGAAAAGAGTAGAGCAGACGAGAACTGTCGCGTAAAGTTGTTATGCGTCTTCCTACTTCCTGCCAATAGCCTTTTTGTACGCGCAGAGTATCAATATTGTTTTGTGTTCTGTCTCTGGGTATGCGTTCAATCTTCATAAGATCGTCAACGATCTTTTCAGAGTTGAATCTGCTTTTTACCCCCGGAACATAAACATCAGACATATACCTGAACTCCCCATCAAACAGGTAAAACCTGCAAATCTGCGATTATTTGACAAAAAACCGCTTTAGACCGTCTCATCGAACAAAAGACCAATAGCCTCTTTAATATTACTGTGCAGACGCTGTAATTCTTCGGGTGGCAGCTCCTTGATCACCTTATCGGTCTCTTTATCAATTACCTTGATAATCACCTGGTTGGAGCCCTGATCTACCACAAATTGCAGTCTTCTGTTAAAGGCAAGACTTACTTTTTCCAAGTCTGCCATTAATGTAGAGTGATGAACTTGAGGTTTTGGTTTTTTTTCCGGTTGATGTTCTACCGGCTGTCTGACCGTTCTTTCCTGTTCTTGGAAAAGCATTGGCGAGACAGTGTTAAATCCCACACTTGCTACGGACATATTTTACCTCCATGTAAAATACCTGACACCCCCCTCCCTGTTGTATCTAGGCGTTTTTTCCGCCAATCCATGGCGGAAAAAAATAGGGCAGTGGAGGCGCGAACCCCACTGACCTTTCCTGACCGTCTGACCGCTCCATAGCGATCTGACAATCAGGTTTCGAATAAAAAGACGACGTCCAGAAGTCTCTTAATCCGTATTTTTAAATAACAATGATTATGAAAGCAATGATAAAACCGATTGGCTGCGAAGATTGGCTTGCGCCAGCATCGCTGTTCCGCTCTGGGACAGGATGGAATCCCTTGTATAGTCAACCATCTTGTTCGCCATGTTTGTATCCCTAATGCGGGATTCCGCCGCTTGCATATTCTCCGCCGCAATAGCAACACCTTGTGCCGCGATTTCAAAGCGATTTTGGTAAGCGCCAAGATCAGCGCGTTGTTTTGAAACAACTTTTAACGCTGCGTCTACGGTACCGATAGCGCGGTTTGCTTCCGCGGGGTCGGAAATAGAAATCTTTCCGTCGCCCTGCGCGTTCTTCAAATTAAGCGCATCAGCTGACATATTGCCAACGTAGATTCTGGCGTTCTGATCCATGTTCGCTCCGACCTGTAATTGCATTATCCTTCCTGACGGAGATTCAAACGCAAACGCGCCGGTGAGTACATTCATGCCGTTAAATTGGGCATGGCTCGCAATACGGTCAACTTCATCATACAGCTGCGACACTTCAACTTGGATCTGCATACGATCCTCGTCTGAATAAATGCCGTTGGCTGACTGAACAGCTAACTCTCTTAAACGGTGCAGAATATCCTGTGTTTCCTGAAGATAACCTTCAGTAGCTTGGATAAAAGAAACGCCGTTTTGAATATTGCGTTCTGCCTGTTGCAAACCGCGAACCTGGCTTCTCAGTTTTTCAGAGACAGCGAGTCCGGATGCATCATCCCCGGCTCTGTTGATCCTTAAACCGGAGCTTAATTTCTCCATGTTTTTGGTCAACGATTCCTGGGTTACGCCGAGCTGACGGTCGGCGAAATAGGCGCTCATGTTGTGATTAATAATCATTTTATACCCTCCATGTTTTCTTTACTCCGGCTATCCTTGCCGGAGCCGTTCCGCAGGAGCAGTATTCAGGAGCAGTTTCGCGCCGCCGTTCCTGTCTACCGCAAACAGAACGAAACGATTGATTTTCGAATGCGTTACGTGCAAACTAAATCTATCGTTTCGAGCTGTCCCACGCCGATTGTTTTTTCATCAACCGGACACGGAGGGTGTTTTGTCAAATAACTCTGCTAAACGTATAAACTTTGTTTATACGTCAGGCTTAATGCTTACCTTAAATGGGGGAGTCTGAATTTCCTTTCCACGGTTAAGTAGATCCAGTTCCCCCTATAAGGTAATTTTAACACATTATTGCAATAATGACAAGACCGCATTTGATCTTTGGTTAGCCTGCGCAAGCATCGCAGTACCAGCCTGATTCAGAATCTGGTCCCTTACATAGTCAACCGTCTGGTTAGCCATGTTGGTATCCCTTATTCTGGATTCGGAAGCTTGCATATTCTCGGCTCCAATATCCAAACCGCGAACAGCGTGTTCCATACGGTTTTGATAGGCGCCAAGGTCTGCTCTTTGCTTGTTGATGATTTTCAGCGCCGCATCGACTACGCCGATGGTTCTGTTGGCGTCATCCGGGGTCTCCAGTGTAACAAAGGAATCGTCCATTTGGCGGATTCCAAGACCTTTTGTGGTCATTGTTCCGATAAAGACCTGTTCCCTCTGATCCATGTTGGCGCCGATATGGAACCACATAGAAGCTGTTACAGAGTTTTCTCCGGTTAAGCGGGCAAAACGACCTGTAAGCACGTTCATGCCGTTAAACTGGGCATGGGACGCGATTCTGTCGATTTCGTCTACAAGCTGTGAAACTTCTACTTGGATGTACATTCTGTCTTCATCGCTGTAGATACCGTTTGCCGCTTGAACTGACAATTCCCTAAGACGTTGAAGAATGTCCTGGGATTCCTGCAAATAGCCCTCTGTAACCTGGATAAACGAAATGCCGTTCTGGGCGTTCGTTGATGCCTGGTTAAGACCACGAATCTGGCTTCTTAATTTTTCCGATACAGCCAGTCCCGACGCGTCATCGCCGGCACGGTTGATACGAAGTCCCGAAGACAGTTT
>JGI20170J14366_1000537_pt1 | contig 16110 bp, 16 predicted proteins | sample TergutNc150P3_FD_14366 | JGI IMG/M metagenome (IMG submission 14366) | reverse complement strand
TTTGTGGGCGATTAACTCAGCGGGAGAGTATTACCTTCACACGGTAGGAGTCACTGGTTCAATCCCAGTATCGCCCACAAAATCGGCTTGGTTGTGTTCAATCCCAGTATCGCCCACAAAATCGGCTTTTGATTATCCCTGCACGTCAACTAGTGAGGCTTTGTTTGAGTTGCTGTAGGCGCTTCTGCCGCTTGCGGCGTAGGGATTGTTTCGCAGGGTTTTGATTTCCTGACGAAGCTCTAACATTCGTTTGGAGAGCAGTTCTTTGTTCTTTGTCGATCTCATAACGGCTTCGCTTTTTAGTTTTTCAAGCGATGCTTTAAGAGTCGGTACTTCTTCCTGACTGCCTGTATTTTCAAGCTTGATTAAAGGCTGCGAGTTGTTTTGAGTAAAGACAAGCGAATTGTACATTTCTTCAAGCGGGTCGATAACTTTCTGGATGGAGAAAATATCGGCGACGATTTTTTCTTCGATTTCCACATAAGTTAAAAGGTCTTCGGCGCTGCCCGATTCGATAACATTCTGCTGTTTATCAAGTAAATCAAGATATGATTTGAATCGTTCTCTTTGCTGTGATAACAGGGTCTTAAAACGTTTTAATACAGCCACCCTTTGAGCAAGTTCCGCAGAATCGATGTCTGTTGTCGTGGTTACTTCTTCCGCAATAATCGGCATATTCCCTCCCAATACAATTTATCCGGCAATGTTAAGTCCTACCGCCTCTCGTGGTTTTTCGGCTGTTTTTTCTTTTGCAACCGTATTCCATGTGTTTCTAAGATCCAAAAGCATATCTTTTACAGCTAGCATTCTGTTTAAGTCCTGATTAATATTCGCCTCTACAAGCTCTTTGTTAAACCATGTATAAATGGAAAAAAGGTTTTTGGCGATCTCGCCGCCTTGGTCAAAATCAAGAGAAACCGTCAACTCGGTAATAATTTCTTCGGTTTTTAATACGGATTTGGATATTTGTTCAATTCTTGAAGGGTCTCTTTTTTCTTTTATATTCAACTGAAGAAGTTCCGTAGCTTTGGTCAGTTGTTTTACGGCTTCATCGTACAGCATGACTATAAGATGACCCTGCCCTGCGGTTTTTACAGTGGTTTCTTTATATGATGACGATGCGGTTTTATATGACATTATTTCCCCTCAACAAATTATCGGCATTTATTGCAATTAATATAACACATTTTTCAAAGTTTTGGGATATAGGAACCTCTAAAAATCTAACCGAGGTTTTTAGAGGTTCCATTAATCTGGCGATCTGATAACTAAAATATGCCGTTCTTCCTCAAGAAAAGGCGTTTTACATGGAATTATTTCCCAATTTTTGCAGTTTTTTCCTAATGAAGCCATTTCCGCCTCTGTTTTTTCCCGTTTTCCCTTGTAAGCGGCAATGACACCTTTCGGGGCGCAGACCTTAAAAAGAGTTTTAAGCAATTTCGGTTCTGTCGGCTTAAAAGCTCTAAAAGTTACAAGATTGAAACGACCGCCTTGCGCTTTTTCTAATTCGCATTCTTCAATATTGACGTTGGAAAGCCGCAACACCGCCTTTGTGTTGAATAAAAACCCAGCCCTGCGCCCCATTCGCTCAATTAGGGTAAAATCATGCGGCATGGCAATCGCAAGCGGAATGCCCGGCAATCCTGCGCCTGATCCTGCGTCCGCTATTTGCGCTTTATTTTCCACATTTGTTTCTTTTAGCAGTCTGTTAATTATCCCAAGCGGCGCAAGTGAGTCCAGTATGTGTTTTACAATCAGCTCGTTTGTATCGCTTGTACCGACAAGACCGTATGCGGAATTAAAAGTTTCAATTTCTTTTATGTAATTATTAAGGTGAGCGGTAATTTCTTCACGGCGAGGGGCGACGAGGTTTTTTATTTCCTCATCGCCGTTACAAAGGACATCAATGCCTTCGGATAATAAATTTTTTCCATCCATCTCTTAAATAAAATGCACCAGATTTTTTTCCTCGATAAAGCCGTTTCTTCTCGCCAGAACGTAGGTGCAAAAAGAGTTAAGCATTACATCGATAAAAGCGCCGACAGCCGCCAAATAGAAAGCCATTGGCTGTAAAATCAGGTAACCTGCGTGGTATTCGCCGCTGCTGTAGGTAAGGCAGAGGGCGGCTAAAGCGATAAACGCTCCGTCGCCCGGATGCCGAGCGAGAACAAATGAAATGAAAAAGGCTCGTATGCCGATAGAAAACAAACCGACCAAAGAAATTGTTAAATACGAGTACGATTTGATAATGACGATGAATGCCGCCGCCGCTACCATAGCGCTTCCGCATCTGCAAAAAGTGGCAAATAACGATATGGAGATAGAGCTTGATCTTCGTCTTATGCCGAAATTTTCTTTTGAATGGCGCATAAGCACGGGGATTGAAAAATTAATGTCTCCCGAAAAGAACGCCGCTATTGCGGGACCGAGAAAACCGTACAGCACAAGCCAAGGATTTGTTTTTGGTTTTAATATGTATAAAAAGAGCGGCATTATTCCAAAACACAAAATAATACTGAATATTGCCAAAAGGACAATTAAATCTTTGTAACCCTTTGTGTTTATTATCCCGTGGAAACGGACTGCCCAATACGCCGCAAGAACAATTAATACGAACCCCAGAATTTCAGAGAAGAAAGAGGCGACATGATAAAAAATGCGAAAGCGAGTCCACAAGGGATATTACAGGTTTTGAATAGTTACGGTCGTAATTTAACCCCATACCCATAAAGAAGGCAAATATACATACAGGGAAAAGATATACTCCGTCTTTGGTAAGGGCGCTGAACATATTGGACGGGAAAATATCGATTAAGTTATCCCCGACTTTTAAGTCCAAAACTTCAAGCTGTTCAATTGTTTCTATCGGTACTATACCCGGCTTAAAAATCATTGTTACGGCAATACCGATAAAAATCACGATAGCGGAGGACGCTACGATGAACATGATATTTTTGAAAATAATCGACCAAAATTGGTCATCCATGCGGAGTTCATAAACCGCAACCGTCAGAGAAAAAACCAAAACGGGGATAACGGTATAACGCCCTATGCCGATAGCCAATTTTTCAAGCCAAGAAAGAGCCGAAAAAACATTTGCGTTATCCGGCAAAAGAAACCCGATTATCATCCCCAAAATNGANCCAATTAATAATTTAACCCATACTTTCATAGCTATAGAATAGCGTTTTTTTGGATTTTATCCTAGTAGTTAGACAAGCGTAATATAGCCTGTTTTCCGCCGGAATTTTTATATTATTACAACCTGACAATATGCGACGTGGTAAGCACCTCGTTTCCGCCATCGGTAATAAGCACGTCATTCTCCAAGCGGCAGCCGCCAAGCAAGGGGTCGTAAAGCCCGGGCTCTATCGTAAAAATCATTCCCGGCTGGAGTACCCATTCATTGTCGCTTGAGTTTCTTATTAAAGGGAATTCATGTTCCTGTAAACCTATGCCGTGACCGAGACCGTGGGGCATTTTTTTTCTTGATTTGGAAAAAAGCGTGTCTACCGCCGCCGCAATGTCCTTCGCCGGGCAATCGTTATGCGCCATAGAAACGGCTTGTTTAGCCGCTTTTTCTACAAGGGTGACAAGTTTTTCCTGCTTTTCGTTTAAATCTCGGGCGAAGGTGAGAGTTACATCGGTGCAGTAGCCGCCGAATTTTACGCCGAAATCTAAAATGGAAAGCCCCTGCCCGCCGAAGGGAGCGGTTGTCCAGTTTGGAAAAGCGTGAATAGCGAAACTTCTGTCCGGTCCCGCGGCAAGAGTGCCGAAACTTGTGCCTTCGCAATCACGCTTTCTCGCTTCCACTTCGATAAACAACGCCGCGTCGGCTTCTGTTTTTATTTTGCCAGATACCACGTTTTTTTCCAGTTGATCAATTAAATCGTTTGTAATACCCGCGGCTTTACGGATAATAGCGATTTCTTCTTCATCTTTTACGGCTCGCAATTTGTTTATTTCAGAGGCGGCTCCGTTTTCTCTGCAAAGAATGTCATAGTCGGTAAGTTCGCTTATGTAGTCAAGAAAAACAGGGTAGGGCGTTACAGCCGGAATTTCAATTTTCGCTCCTATGGGAATGCCGAATTTTTTCGCTATAAGGGCGATGGCTTTAACAGGCTTTCTGTCAAAATCATTGTAACTGGAAATCGTTACAGGCGATTGAGCGGCGTAGAGTTTTGCGAGGTTTATGTCCCACGCCGTAAGTATCGCTTTTTTTTCGGCGGAAAGAAAAAGAAGAGCGTCGGCAGGATGACCCGTAAGCCAACGGATATTTTGATCCCGTCTTGATTCCGTGTCTTCCAACATCAGCAGGGATATACCTTCCTGAGACATCCAGTTATAAATTTTTTCAAGCCGAGCGGAAAAGACAGATGTATTTTCTTCCATGAGAAAACCTATCTTTTTTCCTTTACTTTTTCTTTTTCTTTGGTGATTTTCACTTCGAGTTTGTCAATCATTTTGTCTATCGCTTTTGTAAGATCAAAATCTTCATCGGCGACATGAATGGAAACGCCCCAACGGAAATTTACCGTGGCTTCAACGTTAAAATCTTTTTCTTTCTTTATTGTTATTAACAAATCTACAATCATATTTTCTGCGTTTTTAAGTCTGTCGATTTTTTTATTAAGGTATTCTTTTGCGTCGTCGTGCATTGAAAAATGTACTGCTTTAATATCCAAGTTCATTATGAACCTCCCATTTTGATTGTTACAACCTTCGGTTGTAGGAGGAACCCATATCCAGTTCCTTTCTATATTTTGCCACAGTTCTGCGTGCTAGCGCAATTCCTTTTTGAGCTAAAAGAGCGGAAATTTCCTGATCCGAAAGAAGACGGTTTTCGTTGGAAATTATCTCTTTTATTATCTCTTTTACGCTTTCTTTGGAAAATTGCGATCTGTTTACGCCCGTTCCGCTTATTGAATTTGTGAAAAAGTATCGAATTTCGTAAATTCCCCATTCTGTCTGCATATATTTGCCGTTTGCGGTGCGGGAAACGGTGGTTTCGTGGACATCAAGCTCTTTCGCTATGTCCGCGAGGGTAAGCGGGGCGAGGTACTTGGGACCGTTCATGAAAAATGACCGTTGGAATTCAAGGATTGCGTTTGCGACCCTTATCAATGTCTGGTTTCTCTGGCTCAAATGGCTGATAAACAACCGAGCTTCCTTGATATTATCCCTTGCGAAATCCCTTGCCGCCTTGTCCTCGCTTTCGCTGAATTTTTCAAAATTACGATTAATGCCGAGAACGGGAAACGCTTCGTCATTCAGATTGATTGTAAGACCGTCTTCATTCCTTATAACTTTTATGTCAGGCACAACATAGCGAACTTCGGCGGAAGCGAAATCTCTGCCGGGGAAGGGATAAAGTTTTTTTATGTATTCGCAGATGACGCATATTTCTTCTTCATCATCAATACCGATTTTTTTCGCCAGTGCGCTGTATTTTTCACGGTCTACAAGGTCAAGATTATCCAGCACTTTTTCAATTACGGATATTTCGCAGGGAGCGTCGCCTAACAGATCGATTTGCGTAAGGAGAGATTCACGGTAATCGCTTGTACAGCAACCGACAGGCTCAAGCCCTCTTACCAATTCCATAGCTTCGTTAAGTCTTTGCTGAGGATGAGCGAATAAAGTTTCGGGTTTTTCTTTGTGAAAACCGTCGTCATTCAAATTTTGAATAAGCGTCTCGGCGATTTTCCGCAGTTCTTCATCGACAGGTTCAAGCTGTAATTGGCGCAGCAGGTGTTCCTGCAAAGTTTCGGGGCGGGTAAGCGCGCCTTCTATAAAACGGTTATGTTCTTCCGAAGCTTGAGCGCCCCGCCGTCCCGGGTCTGATGTGCTTTCAAAATATTCGTATATCATTTCCTTTTGTTTTTGCGCGTCATCTTCTTCGTTCAGGGCGACCGTACTTTTATCTTCGACTATTTCCAAGGCGGGATTGCGTTCAAGCTCCTGCGTAATTCTTTCACGCAGTTCCACAGCGGGCAATTCCATCAATTTAATGGATTGAAGAAGCTGAGGATTCATTTTAAGCCGTTGTTCCTGCACAAAGGACGGACGCTGATACTGCATAACTAATAGTATAACGATATATGAACCTTTGTGAATATCTAAAAACTCAATCGGAGTTTTTAGATATCCCATGACATTTATAGAAAAAATTGATAAAATACTTTTTATGGATAATAAACACAAACTTAACCAACTGGGGCTTGAAGTCCCTTTTATACTGCTGCCGAAATCCGCTCAATCTTCGCCGTCGGAGTTGGCAAAGTGGGCTGTAATCGCTTGCGATCAATTTACGCAGGATCGTGATTACTGGGAAAAAGTGAAAAACACAGCCGCAGGCTCGCCTTCCACTATTAATTTGATTTTTCCCGAAGTTTTTCTTTCCGATAACGGCGCTGATAAAAGAATCGCCGATATACATTCAACAATGAGGCGTTACCTGCAAGAAAATGTTTTTTCAAGCGCGCGGCAGGGATTTATTTACATCGAAAGAGACACCCCGTATCAGAAAAAAAGGCGGGGTTTAATTGCGGCGGTTGACTTGGAACAGTACGAATGGCGTCCGCAAGCGCGTCCTTTAATACGCTGTACGGAAGGCACTGTTCCCGAACGCCTGCCGCCGAGAATGGACATTCGCAGAGCCGCTCCTCTGGAACTCCCGCATGTTTTACTGCTCATAGATGACGACAAAGAGAGTCTTCTGCCGGACATCGGTGAAAAAGTAAAAAATACAACTCCCTGTTACAGTACGCCCTTAATGATGGATTCGGGAAATGTGACAGGCTGGTTTATTGGAAGCGGCGAAAAATCTTTGTCTTTTATTACGGAAAAATTTGAAGAACTTTATAAACGTTCTACGGGGCGCTACGGCGCGGAAGGGAAGCCTTTCCTCTTTGCGGTAGGAGACGGTAATCATTCTCTTGCCGCGGCGAAAGGTATTTGGGAGGAGTACAAAGCGGAACATTCCAAAGCAGGCGGCGAGCTTCCCTCTCACCCATGCCGTTACGCGCTTGTAGAAATAGAGAACATNTACGACCCCGCGATTCAATTTGAGCCGATACACCGCCTTGTCTTTGACGTTGGTTTTGACGAAACCGTAAAAATTCTTTCAGGCTTGCCCGACTATTCCTGCCGTTCAGTAAACAGCGTAAAAGAGCTTTCGGGGCTGTGCGCGAAAGAGCCGCAAAAACCCGCCGCAAACCATTTCGGCGTTATATCAGAGGGGCGTTATGCCCTTGTTGAAACATCCGCTGCAGGTATCGCTACCGCCTGTCTTCAGCCGCTTTTGGACAAATACGCGGGGGATAATCCCCAATTAATTGATTATATCCATGACGAAGAAGAGCTGTTTCGCTTGTCGGGAGAGGGCGGAAAAGCGGGACAGGACCGCAAAGCGGCGGGCATACTATTGCCGCCCGTTCAAAAATCAGGGCTTTTTGAGACTGTCGCCCGACTTGGTCCTCTGCCCAGAAAGAGTTTTTCCATGGGACATTCGGTTGAAAAACGTTTCTATTTTGAGTGCAGAGGGCTGTTTTAACGTAAAAGCTTATAATTAGGGTTTGATTATTTTTAAGAATTATGCTATAATATTTATATGTTTTACCGTAAAAAAAGCATTTTTTTGTTTTTTATGTTGACATTAGCGTCTTTTTGCGCTGTTTACGCCCAAAAGATTCCCGTTGTGGGAGTTGCGGCTTTTAATATCTCAGGAGGCGGCGTTACCGCCGCTGATGCCGCGAATATAACCAATAAGGTGATTTCAGAATTAAATTCATGGGGAACTCTCAGCGTTGTAGATCCGGCTGGAGCAGAATATGTTATCAGCGGTACGCTTTCAAGAAGCGGCGGTAATATTGTTGTATCGGCGTCAACATCGAACACAAGCACAAAGAAAGTTTTAAATGAATATTCAGAACAAGGAACAACGGTAAACAACATTTCCATTACCACGCTCTGCGCCAAGGCGGTTGAAAAAGTTCCCCTGCCGAATTATCTGCTTGGGACATGGCAGTCTACTATCAATATGCCTGACGGTCCTGTAGTCTGCATTATGGAATTTAAATCCGACAGAAAAACTGTGGAAGTGGAAAGATTTGACACATGGGAACACAAACAAAGCAACGCCCTTAGGTATGAAGGATTCGGAAAAGGTACATATTCCTACGCAGGATACGCAAACAGAGTTATTACGGTTAATCAAACTCAAGTCAGGATAGACGCGATAATAAGCGTCAATTTGGAGTTGGAAGAAACTCTGCCTGAGCAAACAAAAGTAGATATTCGAGGCATAAGCATTGTGTTTAACGCCGATAAAACATCTTTTCAAATAGTTAACGGCTCGTTGTTATGCGGGAGAAATTTTGACGGACCTTCGGTTTATCCTGCCGCTGTTATCGGTTTTTCGCAGTTTGTAAAAATCCGTTAGGTAAAAGGGGATAGAACATGACAAAGAAAATAACAGTTTGTTTTATAACGATATTTTTCCTCTTTTCCCTCACGGGCTTGACGGCACAGCAGAATGTAGCGCAGAAAACAGATAAAATAGACATGGAGAAAGTCCTTGTCGGCGCCGCGCCGGTTTGGGAAACAAAAATTAATGACACAATTAAAGGAACGCCGCACTTGCAGGCAAGTTCTGTTGTTCTTGTAGGTCAAAACGGAAGCGTTAGATCGTTTTTTATGAGCGGTACGCCTCTTTGGGATTTTAACGCTAGAGGGACGGCTGTTCAGCATATTGCCCGTTCTTATGAAGCGGCTACTTATGTTTGCAATACCGACGGCGTTTTTATGGCAATAAACCGCGTAGGTCGTGAACTGTGGCGTTTAAAACTTGACAGACAGATTACACATTCGCCTGTTGTAGGCTGGGACGGGAGAATTTTTATTTCCGTTAACTCCGTAATGACTTGCCGCACCGCCTCAGGAAATTCTCTTTGGACTATAAACATTGGAAGCCCAATAGCTTTTCAACCAATCCTTGATGTAACAGGCAGCGCCGCTACTGTTCTTCAAAATATGGAATTCGTTAAGATAAATCAATTCAGTCAAACGGAACGTTTTAAATTGAACAGGCTTCCTGTTTTAATCGTCTCTTTGGATGAAGGAGATACAAAAAGTTATGTGCTAATGTATCAATCAGGCGATATGGAGAAGCTTATTTTTAATGAAAAGGGAAAGCAGGGAAGCAGACTTTCAAAATCATCTATAAAAAATCTTCCCGGTCAGCCTGTGGCAGCCGCAAGCAGAGATAATCGTTTTGTCGTAACATTGAAAGACGGAAAAGTGCTGTGTTTGGATCCGAGCGGCAATGTTCTTTGGACAAAGAACAGCCATGAAGCGGCGGAGGAAAAAGGAACAGGTAATATTTCTTCCGAACAAACGGCGATGATGTTTGATGAAAGAGGCGTTTATACATTAACAATACACGGCGTTAGTTCATTCTCGCTAGAAGGAAGACGCCGCTTTGTGCACAGATTAAGTTTTGAATGTTCGGGTATTCCTGCGTTAAGCGATGAAGGTATACTTTATGCCTGCGGAAAAGATAATATTCTGCGGGTTTATAAAATTGATGTAAGACAGCGTACTATTCCGAGAAGCAGATTTTACGGTCCTGAACCTGAGGGGTCTTACGGAATGGGTAATCCTCCTCCTTCGTCGTGGACAGGGCAGAGAAGCCGTTATCTTGACGTTGAACAGGACGAAGCCTACGAAATGATATCGTCGGTTATTCAAAGCGGACAAATCGGAGAGAATGAACCCGATTATGTAGCGTATATGATGGAGATGATTGGTTTCTTTATCGGCAACCCGCATTATTCCAGAGTACGCCCCGATGTTAAACCTGAACAACGCATCAGGCTTATAAGACAATTGGCTCTTGTCGGTTCAAGGGAAACTATTCCCTTTTTATGGAATATATTTGATCAAGACCCTGAGCCTGCGGTGCGCAGAGCCTGCGCCGACGCAATCGGCGTTATCGGCGTAGATCCAACAGGAAGATCGTTCTATTCATATAACTTCTTGCTTACTCCGAATAACCCAAACACCGATCCTCAGCTTGTATTGGCGGCTTCATCTTCAATAGCCAAACTTTGCCGTTTTTCGGGACCGCCGCTAGCTCCTGAAGGGATTCGCATATTACGCTATTTTTCCAATTTAAATACAGTGCCTAACGGTGTAAAGGAACAAATACGCAATGAACTTGACGGATTGTTTAAAGAAGGCTTGGATAAACTGATTGAATAGTGTGCGAAAAGGCGGAGCCTTTTCGCGGGAGTTTTGCCAAAGAGAGAGTTTCGGTTTTTATTGTTTTTTGTATTTGATGAGTGTAATGCTTTTTTATAATGGGTTGTGTTTGGCAAAACTCCATGCTTTTTTCTGTGGTTGGTATGTTTTGTAAAAACTCCATGCTTTGATTTATTTCTTAAGGCGTTGCGCTGAATCAAAGTCTGCGGCGGCACTTTCTTTGTTTCCCATGTACTGAAAGATTTTTCCTCTACTGTTATATGCGTCCGCAAACGAAGGGTTTATTGCAAGGCATCTGTTTAAGTCCGCTAGAGCTTTGTCTACTTCACGTTTGTTGTACCATGCGTTCGCTCGGTTGTACCATGCGGCGGCGTAATCGTTCTTTATTTTTATAGCCTGCGAAAAATCCGTTATCGCTTTGTCGTCCTCTTCTTTTTCATACCATGCGCTGCCCCGCCTGTTCCAGATTGTTGCGTTTGCGGGTTCAAGCGCGATAATTCTGTCGCAGTCTTCTATTACACGTGTATAGTCTCCTGTTTGATAATATGCGTAAGAGCGGTTAATAAGAGCGTCAACATATTTTTGATTCATTGATATTGCTTGCGTATAATCTTCTATCGCAAGATTCATTCCGTTAAGTTTGTTTCTTGCCGCCAATTCCGCTCTGGCAAAACCTCGGTAGTTGTAAACTTCCGCTTTTTTTCCGTCAAGTTTTATAGCTTGCGTATAATCATCAATAGCGCGGCTGTATTCTTTCTTTTTTAACCATGCGTTTCCTCGTGAGATGTAACTTTGCGTAAATCCGCCGTAACGGTTTATTGACGCTGTAAATTCGGAAATCGCTTTGTCGTAATCGGAATTGCGGTAAAATTGTTCGCCTGCCAAATAAGAAATCAAATAAGGGTCTGCGCCCATCTGTTTTAAAATATCAAGATCGGGATTTTCAAAATTGACAGGATCGATTTCCGAGACAAGAACGCCCATTCCNCGAAGCCTGTTTANATCAGATAACGAAGATAACGGACGGGAAACCGTACGAGACTCAAGAGCTTGGTTGTTTATTACGGATTCATCTATAGAGGTTTCTTCTTCCGTTAATTCATCGTCGGCTAACGGCTCTTCAATTTGTTTAACTTGGGTGTTTTTCTTTCCGCATGTAAAAAGCGCGCCGCATAATACTACTATCAGTATTACCGCCAGAATACCCGCAATTAAAAGAATGAACGCCTGTTTATTCAATAACCGCTCCCGCTTCAGAACCTTCTTCGGCGACCGGTTCTGATAATCTGTAAATAAGCCTTACAGTTTCCACAGTCGAGCGGTGTTTCAGTTTTAATATGAGAATTTGCTCTTCAGGATAATATACATAACCCGAAGAATCGTAGCGTTCAAATTGACTGTCCGATCTCCATTCCATGCCGTGAATTTGAATTCTTAAGAATGGGCGCACTCCACGGATTATCATAAAATGAGCCATATTTAACGGGAAAGAAGCGGAGATGTTAAGATTACCTTCCGTGTAGTACGCTCTGACAGTCGGAGAAACAGTCCATGTCCAAATGCCTTCATTGGTAAGCCAAGAAGCTCTGGGGTAATAATCTGTGGGATTCAAAATGTTATGAAGTCTTCCGGCGTTTCCGTTTGAGATTGCCGATAAAATCAGGGAACGTCCTATTCCCGCCCATTCTGTATTCTGAGTTGATTCCGCCCAGTAAACAAGAGCTTTTCCAAGTCTCATGCTGTATTCGGAATTATTGCTTTCCTGACTGGAAGCGTAAACAGCGCCTTTTTCGGTATCTTTATTTAAATTTTGCGAGATGAGCAAAAGCATCTGATCTGTTAAATGCTCGATCGGGTTTTTAATATCCGTTCTCCATTTGTAAAGATCAAAATATACTTCCAAAAGACCCGGGCAATGATCGGATACTAACATGTCAGGCTTGGCATTGTTTATTATACTGATAACTTCGTTCGCAAGAACAAGATTGTTCCTTGTAAAAAGGAAATCAAGAATATGTTCTTCTTTTAAGATATTTATCGATTTTTCTCTGACTAAACGATTAATCAAATTGCTTTTTTCGGTCTCATAAGCGGCTAATGAACGATACGCATTTGTTGATCCTCCGATAAATACCGTTGATCTGTAAGTTTGTTTTGAGCTGTTTGCAAAATCACTTGAAATTGATTCTAACGCTGTTGTGTAATTGTTCCGTAAAAGCGCCTGTATGCCGTATGCGATTATATCATCTTCGTACTGTAAAGACGTTGCCGCTTGATTCCAACGGTTGTAATTTTCGGTTTGCCAGTTTTTAAGAAGGTTGTCGTAATTATTCACCTGAGCGATTATGTAATCCGACGGATTAAACGTTTTTTGCTGTTTGCCTCTGGATCGATATGAGACAAATGTACTGCCTCTTGAAAGGTTAAGAGCGCCTTTTTCCAGTTCTTGTCCCTGACTGCTGAAATTAAACCTCATGCCGCCGTACATAATTCCAAGCTGACCTGAATCTCTGACAAGGGAAGATCGGCGCGGAACGACAGGTATTGTAATCTCGGAAATATTTTCCGCAAAATCGGCGTTTATATGCAGTTCCTGTCCGCCCGCTGAATCAATCGAACTGAAGGAAATCGTTGTTCCTTCCGGTAGAAAGAAATTCACCGAATTGCCTGTAATTGACATTTTTTGCGGATTTACTGGTATATTTGCTCCATTTATGTCTGTCAGCATTAAACCTTTTCCCCGTTCTTCTTTTATTGAGAAATCAAGCCCGCCGTAGAAGATTTTTACGCCGCCTGCGATATCCTGCGTTTCCTGTTCCGCCTGCTGTTTTTCAAGATAACGACCTCTTATGCTCATTCCTCCGATCGAAAGGGAGAAACTTCCCATATTGGAAAACTGTAAAATTACCAACAAACAGAATAATACGCAATAAATCGACGCAAGACCGATTATTCTCGAAGCTATAGGCTTTTTCATGAAATATATCAACCCCTTGGACAAATACGGCTTTTAATGTAACTTGCCGATTTGTTAATTATTGTATACTATATAATAACATGAAAATAGAATTCAATGGAAGCAGTTTATTTACCCGAGCCTTATCGCTGATTTTCCTTGTTTTTTGCCTTTCTCCGTCTGTTTGGAGTCAGGGGAACGATACGGAAGCCATTCTTGGAAAGGTTGCCGAACATCTTGCCCGCAGGGAGTACTCTTTAGCGTTGGGATTGTTTGATAAATTGCCGCAGGAACGCCGTGAAAGCGTTGATATCCTCATTATGCAGGCGACTATTATGAACGCCGCAGGCAGAACCGCCGACGCTAAAAAGATAGCAAACGCCATTGTAGCCACCGACAGCAAAAATACGGAAGCCTTAATGGTATTAGCCGACGCCGCCGCCGTTGAAGGCAAGGAAAAAGACAGACGGGCGTTTCTTGACAAAGTAATTTCGATAGAGCCGAACAATGTAAGGGCGCTCAATGATTTGGCGAATATAAATATTAAGAACCAAAACCTGCGTGTAGCCGCAAACTATTTTGACAGAGTTCTTTCTGTAGAACCTGACAACGGAGAAGCGTTGGTAGGTCGAGCGGTAATTTACAGATATACAAGAGAGCCGAAAAACTCGGAACGTCTTTTAAACCGTGCCGCGACTTTATATAAAGATTGGGCAAGACCTCTTCACGAGAGGGCGAGACTCTATAAAAGCGCCGGATTTAATAACGACGCCCTTGAAGATTTGAAAGCGGCTCTTGCGCTTGAACCCGATAACTATATGGTGCTTGTAGATTACGGACANCTTTTAATGGAAATGAATCAAAAGCAGGAAGCGTTAAAACATTTTAACAAAGCTATAGAAATTGAACCTACTGTTTTTATGGCGTATGTTTACAGCGCCGCTTTAAAAGACGAGTTAAGCGATTATAAAGGCGCTGAAAATGATTATTCTGTTTTGGTAAAATTAAAACCCGACTATTATTTTGGATTTGAAGCGCTTGGCGTTCTTAAAATGAGAAGTAAACAGTGGGCGGCGGCAAGAGACGCTTTTCTTTCCGCTTATAAACAAGCGCCCAAAGAATACAATTACGCTCTTTTAGCCGCTATTAACTGGATGCGCGCAGGCAAGCAAACCGATCCAAAGCAATTTCTGGCTCAGGTGCTCCGTACCGTTCCAAGAGATACGTTGGATTACGCTATGTTAAGGCTTTATCACGATCTTTCAGGCGATTCCAGTGTAATTGTGCTTGTAGAAAACGAGAAAAATATTTATGCAAAATCGCAAATGCTTTTTTACCTTGCTTCTTATTTCGATATAAAGGGAAGCAAAACATTGGCGGACAAATATTATTTAATGGTTAGAGAACTTAATGCGGTAGGTTCGATAGAATGGCAGTTGAACGAAATGATGATTGCTGAACGGGGTATCGGCGCAAAGGCGGATAAATGAGCGAAAATACAACAACGGTTTTGCTGAACGGAAATGAATTTAAACTGATAGGGACAGCGCATGTTTCCCGCGAAAGCATTGAAGAAGTGCGGAATATTATCCGTGAAGAAAAACCCGACATGGTTTGCGTAGAGCTTGATCAGGCGAGATATAATTCTATCACGCAGAATGATAATTGGGAAAAACTTAATTTGACAAAAGTTTTTAAGGAAGGCAAGGGATTTCTTTTAATAGCGAATCTTGTTTTGGCAAGTTTTCAGCGCCGTCTTGGAAACGAGTTGGGAGTAAAACCCGGCGAAGAAATGAAAACAGCGGTGCAAGCCGCGCAGGAAATGGGATTGTCCTACAGTCTTTGCGACCGTGAGGTGCAAACAACATTAAGCAGAGCGTGGGCTCGCTGCGGTTTCTGGAGCAAGGCAAAATTATTAGCCTCTCTTTTGGCGAGCGCTTTTACAACGGAAAAACTGAGCGAAAAAGAAATAGAAGAGTTAAAAAACAAAAATGAGCTTGACGGCATGATGAGCGAGCTTGCCAATTATTTGCCGGCTGTTAAAGAAGTTTTAATAGACGAAAGAGATCGCTACCTTGCCGCGAAAATATGGGCATCCGTTAATCAAAAAACAAATCAAAGAATTATAGCCGTAATGGGAGCGGGACACATTCAGGGTATAAAAACATATCTGGAAAAATTAAGCAAAGGCGAAGAGTCAACCGATGTAAGCGCACTGGATAAAATTCCTTCGTCGGGTTTATTTTCAAAAATAGCTAAATTTATTATCCCCGCCGCGATTATTGCCCTTATAGCATACGGTTTTTACCGAGCAGGAACAGGGATGGGTTTTTCCATGATAGTGCAGTGGATATTGTGGAACGGCTCTCTTGCGGCTTTAGGCGCAATCATCGCCCTTGGTCATCCGCTTGCGATTATCGTATCGTTTATATGCGCTCCAATAACTTCGTTAAACCCGTTTATCGGCGTCGGTATTTTATCGGGTATTGTGCAAGCGGCGTTAAAAAAGCCTCGAGTTTCCGATGTTGAGCAAATGACAGAAGACGCAACAAGCATAAAAGGCGTTTACCGCAACAGGATTACAAGGGCGTTATTAGTGTTTTTCTTTTCCAGTCTGGGCAGTTCTATAGGTACTTTTGTCTCGATACCCGCTATTATAGGCAAATTTTCAGGATAATCAGCCGTTTTTAAAAGCCAAAAAAAGATGAAAAAGATGAAAAAAACCGATTGACATTTTTTTGTCCTTGTATTACAATTTGTAATATGAGAGCGAATTATGCTGTAAACGAGGTTATTACCACCGCCAGACTCCCCTTAGAAACAAGGAACAAACTCCTTGCCCTTGCCAGAATTAAAAACATGACAAAATCCGAGGTTATCATTAAATCTCT